>Ga0335083_10012246_pt1 | contig 10277 bp, 7 predicted proteins | sample Lox_Sample_42_FD_206716 | JGI IMG/M metagenome (GOLD analysis project Ga0335083, IMG submission 206716) | Soil microbial communities from Loxahatchee National Wildlife Refuge, Florida, United States - Lox_Sample_4.2 | ecosystem: Environmental > Terrestrial > Soil > Wetlands | place: USA: Florida...
CTGCCTCTGGATAAAGCTGGTCAATGTAGTTTCCGGCACCTTTTGTGCCCAGTCGCTTTCAATAGCCGCTCGAGACTCGTGCTCGTCCCCGACGGGTCGCCCAACCGCACGTGCGCGCGATTCGGTAACACAATGCGTGACGCGCCCTTCCTTGACCATCTCGCCTAGCACCTTCCCAACCCCGCACCTTCGCACCTACAACGCCCACGCCGCCGCCCGGTTTACGGCCTCCCGCCAGCCGATGAACCGCTCCGGCGGAATCGCGCGTCGACCCGCAACACGCTCGAGAGCCAGCCGGACATCCGCGGTGCTGCCGGCTTTGAGCGCGGCGTCCACGAAAAGCTGCTCGAGCACATCCTGCTGCGCGTGACTGCCGCCGAGCTGGTACATGCCGTCGATCGCAGGACGCATCAGCGCGACTGCTTCGGCGTGGCGTCCTGCCGAGTGCGCGAGCTGCGCCTCGGCGATCGGCAGCACGTAGTCGCGCACGAGCGGAGGAACGGTGCCGCGGCCGTTGGCGTACGCGCGCATCGCGTCGATCATGCGCTGCGCGGCGGCGGTGCGGCCGGTGGCGGTGAGCGCCATCAGCCAGTGCGGCAGCGTGAACGCGGATTGGCAGTCGCCGATTCGCGCTTCGGCTTTGTCCGCGAGTTCCTCCCAGCGATTGCCGACATCGACGCCGAGACGCTGCAGGCGGAAGAGGATGGACGCCGCGTTCTGCACGTCGATGTAGACGTCCGGCGAAGCGACGGTGAGCGGTGCGGTGAGGTCGCGGAAGCGTGTGTCGTAGAGTTCGAGCACCGCGGCATGGTCGCCGAGTTCCAGCTTGAACAATGCGCAGTGCCACCAGAGATGGTGCTGCAGGTTGTGCGCGCCCTCCCAGTTGGGCGCGAGCGTGGTGAGCCACTCGATGCCTTCGCTGCGGCGGCCCTGTTCCTCCAGCACATGCGCGACCGCGTGCGCGGCCCAGAGATCGCCGGGATCGATCTCGATGGCGCGGCGCCCGTAGGGCTCGGCGGCCGAAAAGTTGCCGGCCTCCTCATTGGCGAACGAGCGGCAGGCGAGTATCGACGTATAGCCCGGAATGTCCTCCGACCACGCAGGCATCACGCGCTCGACGGAGTCCACCATGTCCTGCGGGCGGCCGAGCCAGAAATTGACGAAGTGCGCGAGACGGAAGGCAACGATGTCGTGCGGATCGGCGCGCAGGATCGACTCCCACGTGGCGATGGCGCTATCGAGCTCGCCTTCGCTCCACGCGGTCAGCGCCGCGACGTGGTTGCGCTCGCGCGGAGTGGCGCCGGCGGCAAGCGACTGCGCAGTGCCCGCCTCCTGCACGGCGACCGGAACGACCGCCTGCTTGAAGGCGAGCATCGCGAAATAGCCCTTCATGCAATGCGCCAGCGCGAAGTCCGGATCGGCCTCCAGCATGGCGTTGAGACGGTCGGGCGTATCGGCCCGGAAGGTGAGGTAGCCGGTGACGAGATGATCGAAGGCCGCGGCAGCCTTTGCGCTTGCGGTCGAGATGGCGAGGCCGCGGGCATCGCGGTGCATGGTGTTGCTCCTTCGAGTCACCTGGGTGCAGCATGATAGCCCTCGACGGAGATCCATCGCGAGCGCTGTGCGCCGTGGTAGTACCATCACACCGAATGAGAGATCGCCGCCTTCACCGCAAGTCGTCAGCCCGCGACGCCATGACGACTCTCCGCAACGTCCGCACGCTCACGCGCTATCCACAGAGGCGATCTGCCCGCTGGGGCGCCATCGTCATCGTGGCGGCGCTGCTCAATCTGGCGACACCGACAACGTCGGCGGCGCAAGACACGGGCACAGGAGCGGCGGTCCCGGGTGCCGTGTCCGGCAGCCCGGACCAACCCCCCCAGCCCGGCCCCACCCGGGCGTTCCTCGATAGCGTGCAGATCGATCTGGGCTACACCTACGACGACAACGTCACCTTGGGCCGTGCCCACGACGAGATCCTTTGGGACCAGTCGCTCGGGCTCAACATAAGTGCAAGCCGTGCCCTGCGCGTCGACGACCACGTGCGGCTGGTCGTGACCGGTCTCCTCAGCGGCGAGAAGTTCAGTAACTACAACGGCCTCTCGAACCTGTCGGGCGGCCTCGATGCGGAGCTTCAGTACCGGCAGTCCGGCGCTTTCGACGCGATCACGTTCGCCGCCTTCGCGCGCGGCTGGCTGGATAACTATGCGTCCCACCTGCGCGACGGCAGCCATTATTCTTTTGGGGTCAGCGCGCGTGGCGCCCTGACCGATCGGCTCGGCCTCTTCGGAGAACTGGCATGGAACCAGCGCCACGCCCAGAGCGAAGTGTGGGACCTGACCGACTATTCCGCGCGCCTGAACCTCGACTATTCGCTGGGCAGCAGCGGGACGCTTTATCTCACCGGCGAGTACCGGCGCGGCGACGTGGTTTCGGACGGTCACGCCACGCTGGTGAACGTGAGCCTGGCGCAAGTCTTCGTGCTCGACGACGCGTTCCCGAACCAGCAACTGTTTGCCTACCGATCCGAGGCTCGTACCTGGCTTAGCACCGTCGGATACAACTTGCCGATTGGTCACCGCGCATCGATCGACATCTCGTGGCGACGCGTACAGTCGACACCGACCGCTCACCTGGACTTCGATGTGCAGGGCTCGCTGCGCTACGTCGACAACCAGTACACCGTCGTTCTGCTGAAGCTCTTCTAGGCGATTCGATCATGGCATTCACGCGCAATCTCGGCTGGGTCGCCGCGGCGGCTGCGGCGCTGGTGCTTGCCGCGTGCGGCGGCGGAGGAAGCCCGGGCGACGTTCATCCGGGGGCCGAGATCACCATCTTGCCGGGCGAGCCGAATGCATTCCTGCTGTTTCCCAACCCGCAGGTGCAGCCGGACGGTTCGCTGCAAACCAACACGGCTGCCTACGCGCAGGCCTACTACGCCGCCATCGATCCGAACAACACGAAGGACACGCTTGCCAAGTGGAGGGCCGCCAACGGCTTCGACACGGGGACGGGCACGCAGGTCACCGCCGTCTTCGGCGATGCGCGCGACCTGGGCTTCGGGCGCCGGATGACCGCGCGGCAGAACGTCGACGGCACGCTCGCCTTCTACGTCGAGAACTACCTCGTCAAGACCGGCGGAACCTACGCCTTTTCCCCGGTCAACCTCGAGGCCGCGATCGTGCGCGACCCGAACACCTTGGTGTACGTCGCCGGCATCGAGTTCAGCCCGGGCCCCGGGGGCGGCGCCAGCTTCGCGAAGTACTACAACTTCAACGTCGTCACCGGCGTGCGGGAGAACACGCTAGACATCGACGGCCGCGGCGACAAGGCGATGCCGGGACCGTGCATCGCTTGTCACGGCGGCCGGGCCGATGCGCTGACGCCACCCGATGCCTCGGGCAATCCGCGCTTCAACCTGCTCCTGAACGCGGTCTCGGGCGCTCGCGGCGACACCCTGGGACAATTGCCGCCGTTCGAGGTGGCGAGCTTCGAGTTTTCCACCGATCCGGGCTACACCCGCGCCGAGCAGGAGCCGTTGCTCAAGACGATGAACCGGATGGTCCTCTGCTCGTACCCGCTGCCCGCGCCATCGGCGTTTCCGGAGGACGCCTGCCGGCGCGCGGCGAGCGTCGGCGAATGGCAAGGCACGGCCGCTGCGCTCATCAAGGCGGCCTACGGGGGCGATGGCCTACCCAACCCGGCGTACGCGGAACCCGATGCGCCCTCGTCGTGGGTGGCGGCCGGACAGACCTCGCTCTACGAGACCGTGGTGGCGCCCGCGTGCCGAGTCTGTCACCAGATGCGCGGAACGGGGAGACAGTCGGACATTGATTTCGCGACCTTCGAGAAATTCCAGTCGTATGCGGATCGAACTTTTGCGACGGTCGTGGATCGCGGAAACATGCCGCTGGCGAAGCTCGTGTTCGACACGTTCCACGCTTCTTCCGGTGAAGCCGCACTCGCGGATTTCCTCGTCGGCCAGGGCTTGCCGGCGCGCGACGCCGGCGGGGCTGTGCTGCGGCCCGGGCGTCCGGTCGCCGATCCCGGCCCGGATCGCGTCGTCCGGCAGGGCGCGACGCAGCTATCGGCGAGCAACAGCCTGTTTGCCGATACCTACGCCTGGTCGATCGTCTCGGGCCCGAACGGCGCAGTTCCCCCCAGCGGCGCTCTGCTGACGGATGCCAACACGGCGCAACCCACGTTCAATGCGACGAGCGACGGGACGTACGTGCTCAGCCTTGTCGCCAGCAACGCCTCCGCTCGGAGCGCGCCGAAATCGCTATCGCTGGTGGTCCAGAGCACGCTGACGCCGGCGCCGAGCGCCATCCGGTTCTCCGACATCAAGGCGGCCTTGCAGGACGGGCCCGAATGCCAGGGCTGCCACAATCGGGTCACTCCGCTGAAGGCGCCGATCGATTTCACCAACTACGACCGCGATGGCGACGGCGTGATTACGCCGACGGACGATGCCTGGTTCTACGCCGAGGTAAGGAGCCGCATCAATTTCCAGGAGATCGCCGCCAGCCCGCTTCTGCAGAAGCCCGCAGGGCAGCATCACTTTGGCGGCCTGGGTCCAGGCTTCGACGCGAGTCTGGCGCCAGGGCAACCGGGACGCGCAAAATACGATCTCCTCCTCAACTGGGCTCTCAACGGCGCGCCGCAATAGAGACCTTCGGGGGATCAGTACGTGCGCCGCCGCGGTTGCCTGTAGTCGTCCCTTGGAAATACGAACGGCGGCGTGCGACCCACCAGCGCCTCGATCAGCATCAGCTCCTGGTCGGTGTGATTGATGAACGGTGCAAGGCGGATGTTCTGCCCGGGCTGCTCCCCGGTCAGAATGTAGAGCGGCCGATCGTGGTGGCGCGACACCACCGTCTCGCGGCTCGTCGGATCGCTCGCCGAGGCGACGTCGGCGGTTCCATAACAAGTGCAGAAGTAGGTCTGCTCGGGAACCGACTCCATGTAGACGCCCGTTCCGCGGATGCCGATGGACGCGTTCCTCGTCGTCATGCGCACGGGCCTGCCGCTCGGGAACACCGAGAGGATCTTCCCGGTCAGCACCCGGAGGCCCGACACGATCATCGAATCGGCTTGCTTCGTTTCCAGCGTCACTTGGCTCTCGCTGCGCTGGAGATGGGCGGTCTCGCCTACGGCGTAGACAACTTCGCTGTTCTCGCCAGTCTGGACGGTCGAGCTTGCACCGACGTGCGTGTCGAGCGTGGCCGGTTGGCCGTCGACCAGTACCTGCCCTTCGATCCGGTAGATCGACCTCCCCGGCGGTAACGGCTCCGGCCTGCGGCCGAGCGCTTGCGCGATCGCCTCGCGGCTCCCGAACGCGCTCGAGAAAAGCCCGGCGGCGAGCGCCTTGACCAGAAGGCGGCGCCGCGGATCTTCATTATTCTTATTCCAGGTCATCGGTGCAGTCTCGTGAGGCTTAGGTTGCATTCTGGCCGGTTGGTTTACGGCGGTCAAAGAAGTGTGAATTTTCTGCACATCGGAAACCCTGGGCCCGGCAGGCGCGCCTAACACCTCCCCAAGCGGCGGAGCATCCCCTATGCTTCGCTCTCTGACCGCATAGCGCCGTGGTGACGATCGCCCGCTGGATCCCGAAGTTCTCGCTGAGCGCCGTCGTTCGCGTCGGGATCGGACTGGCGCTGGTCGCCGGCGTGCTGGTGGACGCCGCGGGCTGGATCAATGTCCCCGGGCTGCCCCAACTCGAACGCTGGGCCTACGATGCGAGAGTCCGCTTGTTCCTGCCGCGAACGCGCGACCCGCGCATCGTGATCGTCGACATCGACGAAAAAAGCCTCAGCGCCGAGGGCCACTGGCCCTGGGGTCGCGACAAGCTCGCACTGATGCTGCATCAGCTCTTCGCGCGCTACCGGGTCCGCGTCGTCGGCTTCGACATGGCCTTTCCGGAGGCGGACACGAACTCCAGCTTGCCCCTCCTCGAAGCGGCCGCCGGCGGCGAACTGCGCGACAACGCGCAGTTTCAAGCTTTCTTGGAGCGCGTGCGCCCGTCGCTCGACAACGACCGGCGCTTCGCCGAAGAGATGCAGAAAAATCCCGTGGTCCTCGGGTTCCTGGTGAGTGCGGAGGGAGAGCGATCGGGCGTCCTGCCACGCCCGGCATTCGCGTCGAGTGCTCTCGCCAATGCGGAGTACCATTATTTCACCGCCCCCGGCTACAGCGGCAACATTGCGCCGCTGCAGGCGGCGGCGACCGCCGGGGGACATCTGTACCAGGCGCTCGACCCGGACGGTGTCACCCGCAGCGTTCCGATGTTCATGCAGGTCGGGAACGGCTTCTTCGAAGCGTTGTCGCTGGCCGTCCTTCGCGTCTACCTCGGCAACGCGCCGATCAAACTCGAGACCACGATCGTCGAGTCAGGCGGACGGAAGCTGGGGTGGATGCGCTTCGTGCACGTCGGCGACACTGTGCGCATTCCGCTCGACGAGACGATGGCGGCGCTCGTTCCATACCGCGGCGAGGGCAGCTTTCGTTACATCTCCGCTACCGACGTGATCCGTGGCACGCTCGGCGTCGACGAGCTGAAGGACCGGATCGTCCTCGTCGGCACCTCGGCCCGGGGACTCGTCGACGTCCGCGCCACACCGACCAGGGAAGACCTCCCGGGCGCGGAGATCCACGCGAGCCTCATTTCCGGCGCGCTCGACAACGCCATGAAATCCCGGCCGGCGGAGACGCTCGCCATTGCAGTGCTCACCATCCTGCTCGTCGGCGTTCCGCTCGTGGTGCTCCTGCCGAGGCTGTCCGCCCTGGCGGCGACGCTCGCCACGACGGTCGTGCTTGCACTCCTGCTGGGCGTGAATGCCTGGGCGTGGCAGGCGCGCAATCTGGTGCTCGCGCTGGCCGGCCCGCTGGTCATGCTGGCCGGCCTCTACTTTCTCCATGTCGTGTGGGGCTTTTTCGCCGAAACCCGTCACCGGCAGCTCTTGACGAACCTGTTCGGCACCTACGTCCCGAAGGAAATCGTCGCCGAAATGGCGGCGCATCCCGATGAGTACTCGATGCACGGGCAGAGCCTCGATATGACCGTGCTTTTCGCCGACATTCGCGATTTCACGTCGATCGCGGAGACCCGCACACCCCAAGACCTGAAGGACCTGATCAACACCTACTTCACGCAGATGACTGTCTGCATCCAGGACAAGCGCGGCACCGTCGACAAGTACATCGGCGACGCGATCATGGCCTTCTGGGGAGCGCCGGTGCGCGAAGCGGACCATGCCCGGCGCGCGCTTGAGTGTGGCCTCGCCATGCAGAAAGCACTGCGCGAGCTGGACCCGCTGTTCGCGAAGAAGCGTTGGCCATTGCTGCGCATTGGCGTCGGCCTCAATTGCGGCACCATGAGCGTCGGTGACATGGGCTCGCACTTCCGCCGTTCATACACGGTGATGGGCGACGCGGTGAATCTTGCTTCGCGCCTCGAGGATCTCACCAAGGAATACGGCGTGGGCGTCCTCGTCTCCGAGAACATCGTGCGAGCGGTGCAGGACTTCGTATATCGAGAAGTGGACAAGGTGCGGGTGAAGGGCAAGCGGGAGGGTGTCGCAATTTTCGAGCCTATCGGTGCGCAAGGCGAGGTCCGCGGCGACACGCTTTTGGAGATCGCCCGTTTCCACCAGGCCTTGGCGCACTTCCGCGGGCGGCGCTGGGACGAGGCCGAAGCGCTGCTCAAGGATCTCGCCGCCGCCGCGCCTGCAGTGAGGCTCTACCAACTCTATTGCGAGCGTATCGCCCACTTCCGCGTGAGCCCGCCGGGCGCCGACTGGGACGGCGTTTTTGGCTTCACCACCCGGTGATGTTCACAGCGGCGATGCGAATCGCGATCGTGCGGCACGAGCCTCAGCACGACGATGTTTGCCGTCCCGCCTAGTGACGTCGTTGTTGTTCGAGGTCGCGCCCGCGCTTTTCTGTGACAACGAAAGCGGCAATATCGCGGCTAATCGGCGCAAAATGGGCGCCTTCAATAGCGCGCGTGTGCGAGCACAGCGTCGAGCGCGCGCGGGACGCAACGCAGGTCAAGTGCGTTTATCAGCAATGCGCCGTAGCGAATCTTGCGCCGGGCCCGCGTGCCCATGAACCGCCGCAGCTGGGCATGGCCCTCCCTTGCACGCTGAGCGGGTTCGTCCTGAAAGCGGCGGAAAGACTCGAGCTCGCCTTGAACAGCAAGCAGCCGCTCGACTGCGGGGGCGCCAAGCGCGCGGATCAGTTCGTCTTCGAGGTCGGCGTCGCACACGAAAAATCCAAGCGCCTCCGCGCCCGCGCGACTGAGGTTCGTTCCAAGCCCCACGCGCTCGAGACCGCGCCAAAGGTGCTGTTCCTCGTTTGCGTCGACCAGTCCCGCCAGCCGCACTCCTAGCCCTGGCGGCCCCAATGCATCCAGGAACTTGCCGGTGTTCGTCGCGCCGCCGACGGGAAGGATGACGATCCGCTCGGCTGCGAGGTTCAAGCCGCGCCGTGCGAGTGCCTCAAGGGCCGCTTGATCGCTCCAGCCGCTGCACAGCGCCAAGAGCCCTAACGCTGGCCGCATAGGCGCTCGCGAAAGGAGTCGCACCACCACCACAGGGGGTTGCTATGCTCATCGCGCTCGTTCGCTTCTGGTTCTTCCTTGCAATGCTTTTCGCTTCGCTTCATGTCGCCGCCGCACCGCGCTTCTGGACTCTCACCGGCGTGCAGTTCGAAGATGGGGCGGTCGCTACGGGGTACCTCAGCTATGACGATGCTACGAGCACGGTCGCGGACTGGAATCTGCGCGTGAGTGGTGGTGGGGGACCTTTCATACCCTGGACTTTCGTTCCCGGCAACTCCCACGCTGGTTTTTCCTTCCAAACCCTTTACGTGTATTCGTATTCGCCGTCCCTGGTCCCGGGTTTTTGGTGGCGGTCGTTAGTCATTAGACTTTTTGGACCACTCGATGGTAGCAGCACCACGATACCGATCAATGTATCGAGCGGTGCTCCCACGACTCTGTTACCCGAAGGCTCTAACGAAATCTTTGAGAATGATTATGATGGCGGCAATCCTTCCTTCCGGGTAGGGCAATCCCGCAAGGTCAATGCGGGTTCGCTGATGCTCACCCCGTTACCACCGCCGGTCACGATCGTGCTGGTCGACGAGTTCTATCATCCGGGTCTACGCCACTATTTCATAACGGCCGACGCCGCGGAGAAACAGCTCCTCGACACCGGCGTCCATCCCGGTTGGGAGCGCACCGGGGAATCGTTCAAGGCTTACGCCACGGGGAGCAGGCCCGACGGGTCCATCAGCCCGGTGTGCCGCTACTACGGCAACCCACTACGGAGCCTCTATTCCCACTTCTACTCGGCGTCCGGCAAGACGGATGACACGCTCGAATGCGAGAGCGTGTTCGTGACATTTTCGTCCGAGTGGCTGTTGGAGAGCGACAATGTGTTCCAGATCAAGCTGCCCGATACGGCGACGGGTGCCTGTCCCGCCGGAACGATTCCGGTGTACCGGCTGTGGAGCGCGGCTTCCGGTCACCGTTACACGACAAGTGAGGCGATCAAGAGCGAAATGCTCCTTGCTGGTTACCGCGCGGAAGGCTATGGCAAAGACGGTATCGTAATGTGTGCGGTGAAGTAGTCGGATCCTCTTTTACGCCACTAAGTGCGGCCGAGACCGAACGTCAGCTTTTGGGCCAGGAGCGGCCGGTCGCGAATCTCGTCCAAAGCGGACATCGCGCTAGAATTTGACCCCAGGTGGGCCTATCCGTCGTCGGGGTCGTAATAAGCATCATGGTGAACGGCGAGGCACAAGAAATCGAGTTCACGGCCGAAGCCGTGCGAGATGGCAGGCTCGTAATCCCGATTCGGCCAGAAACCGCCGCTCAGTGAAGCGGCCAAGGCTCAAGCAGCGGCAGAAAAGCGTGGTAGCGGGAACGTCTCGCTGGTAGCTCAAATTCGTTGAAGGACATGCAACGCCCAAAAGAAAATCGAAATGAAGAAAGATCATCGCGGAATTAATCTAGCTTCGAGACCAACTGGTGATGGTTGTGTGCAATGTCTCGCGTCGCCGAAAGGTTGGTGGTTTCATCTCCGCCGGTGTGCGGAGTGTGGGCACATCGGATGCTGTGACAGTTCTCCGAGTCAGCATGCCTCAACGCATGCGGCGACAACAGGGCATCCGATCATTGCCAGCTTCGAGCCGGGTGAAGACTGGTTCTACGATTACGAGAAGCAGGGGATGATCAAGGGTGTGGAATTGCTTCCGCCGCATTCGCATCCGGA
>Ga0335083_10012247_pt1 | contig 10274 bp, 5 predicted proteins | sample Lox_Sample_42_FD_206716 | JGI IMG/M metagenome (GOLD analysis project Ga0335083, IMG submission 206716) | Soil microbial communities from Loxahatchee National Wildlife Refuge, Florida, United States - Lox_Sample_4.2 | ecosystem: Environmental > Terrestrial > Soil > Wetlands | place: USA: Florida...
CCGCCTTTGGTCGATGTCATCACGCAAAACCCGTCGTGGTCAGCGGAAGAGATGGAGCAGCAGGTTACAGTGCCGATCGAGACCGCACTTAACGGCATCCCCGGACTGCAGTATGTGCGCTCCACCAGCCTGTTTGGACTAAGCGACGTGAAGCTGTATTTCGATTTTGACTCCGATTACTTCCGCGACCGCCAGGAGGTGCTGAACCGGTTGCAGACGATTACCCTGCCGCAGAATCTGCAACCTCAGTTATCGCCCTGGTCTGCGGTGGGAGAAATCTATCGTTACCAACTCAAGGGCGAAGGCCAGAGTTTGAACGAAACCAAGGCCGTTCAGGATTGGTTCGTGCGCCGCGAATTGAAGCAAGTCCCCGGCATTGTGGATGTCACTACGTTTGGCGGTACGACCAAGCAATACCAGTCCGAGATCGATCCGCTGAAGCTACTGCAATACAACCTCACCCTTCCCCAGGTGATTGGCGCGATTGGAGCAAGCAACCAGAATGCCGGCGGCAACTACCTTCAGGTTGGCCAGCAGAACGTCAATGTGCGCGGCGTAGGCCTGCTGAAGAGCGCAGCGGAGATGGGGGACGTGCTGATTGCGGAGCACAATGGCGCTCCCATTTACCTGCGTGACGTTGCCGACGTGCACGAAGGCTTTCAGCCGCCGCTGGGGAGAGTGGGCCGCAACCAGGACGGGAACATCGTGGAGGGCATTGTCCTGCTGCAACGCGGCGAGCAGTCGCTGCCGGCACTGGCGGGGTTGCGCGCAAAGATTGGCGCGCTCAACGGAGGCTTGCTGCCGCGAGGGTTCAAGATCGACACCATTTACGATCGCACCTCCCTCATCAACACGACAACTGAAACCGTCAGGCACGTGGTGCTCATGGGGCTGTTGCTGGTCACGGCCTTGCTGCTGGTGTTCCTCGGGGATGTCCCGCTCGCGCTGGCAACCGCGCTCACCATTCCCTTCGCGGTGCTGTTCGCGTTCGGCATGATGTACGCCACCGGCCGCTCGGCAAACCTGATCTCGATCGGCGCGATCGATTTTGGAATCATCGTCGACTCCGCCATCGTTGTGCTGGAAAACATTTATCGCCGTCTGCACGAGGCTACCAGCGAAGAGCATCGTCTGGACCTGATCGCCGAGGCCACGGCGGAGGCAGCAAAGCCGGTTCTCTTCTCCACGCTCATCATTCTTGTCGCATTCATTCCGCTATTCACCATGCAGGGTGTGCCCGGGCGCATCTTTGCCCCCATGTCGGTCACCTATGCCTTCGCCCTGACGGGCTCGCTGATTTTTGCCCTGCTGTTTACACCTGTGCTCGCTTCCTATCGGAGCTCGGTTCGAGGTGGACATAGTGCCGACACGCGCCTGGTTCGCTGGCTCAAGCGGCGCTACGAACGGATTCTGATCCGCATCATGTGGAGCCGCCGGTTTGTCGTCCCCGCAGCCCTGCTCTTTCTCGTGATTTCGTTTGGGCTGTTCTTTGCGATTGGCGGCGAGTTCATGCCCAAACTGGAAGAGGGCAACCTCTGGATCCGCGCCACCTTGCCACAAGATGTCTCGTTCGACTATGCGGCCAGCCTCGCCGACGAGATTCGTGGAATCCTGCGCTCGTTCCCGGAGGTCTCCCAGACGGTGTCGCAGATGGGACGCCCCGACGACGGCACCGATGTCACCACCTTCAACAACCTGGAGTTCCTGGTGGACCTGAAGCCGCAGTCATCGTGGAAAACGGCGCGCACGAAAGATGAGCTTATAGAAAAGATCAACGCCGCTCTGCAACACTACCCCGGCGTCGCATTTAACTTCTCGCAAAACATTCAGGACAACGTGGAGGAGGCCATGTCAGGCGTAAAAGGCGAGAACTCGCTCAAGGTCTTTGGCGACGATATCGACGTGCTGGCAAGAATCGGCTCGCAAATCGAAGGCTTGATGTCGTCAGTTCCCGGTATTGCCGACCTTGCGGTGTTCCGTGAAACCGGACAACCAAACCTTGTTATCTCGGTTGATCGAGGGGCGGCCGGCCGCTACGGACTCATGGCTTCCGACATTAACTCTGCCGTGCAAGCGGCGATCGGAGGCGCGGCAGCAACCCAGATACTCGAAGGCGACCGGCGCTTTGACTTCGTGGTCCGCTACAAGCCGGAGTTTCGCCAGACTCCTGAAGCCATGAAAAACATTCTGCTCGCCACCCCCGACGGCAGCCGGGTGCCGCTAGGCGAAGTGGCGGACATACAGTTTCGCGACGGCGCATTCATGGTCTATCGCGAGAATGGCAGACGGTACATCCCGATTAAGTTCAGCGTGCGGGGCCGCGATCTCGCGGGGACAATCCAGGACGTCCAGTCGAAGCTCGAGCACTCGGTTTCTCTGCCACAGGGCTACCGTTATGAATGGGCCGGGGAATACGACAGCCTTCGCAAAGAGCAGCAACGGCTGGCCATCATCATCCCAATCACGGTCAGCGCGATCCTGGCTCTGCTCTACGTCTCATTCAATTCTATTCGCGACGCGTTTGCCGTTCTTTCAGTCCTGCCGTTCGGCGTCGCCGGCGGAGTGTTGGCGCTGCTTGTCTCAGGTACGCCGTTCAGCATCTCCGCTGCAGTCGGATTTGCATCGGTCATCGGCGTCGCGACTTTGGGCGGACTGGTATTTGTCGCCGGTATCCGCAGAGCCGAAGCCCACGAGCACGGGGTAAAACACTCGATCATCCGCGCCAGCGTTGGCGAAATGCGCGCCGTCACCATGGCCTGCCTCGCAGCAGGTCTGGGACTGCTGCCAGCCGCCCTTTCGCGCGGCATCGGCTCGCAGGCCCAACAGCCGCTGGCACGAGTTGTGGTCGGCGGAATGATCACGACCTTGCTCGCCGTCCTTTTCTTGATTCCTGTGATCGCCAGCCTGGGAATGGTCACCAATGAGGCCACCGAACTATGAGCAGGTTCGGAAGAGTAACGCTTCTTCACATTGTCCTGGTGGGTTGTGCCGTCGCGGGCATCAGCATGAAAGCGCACGCCCAGCAACCGAGCTACACATGGGAGCAGCTTCGCGACCGCTTTCTTCTTACCAACCCTACCCTGCAGGCGCAGGAACAGGCGATCCAGTCCGCTCGCGCTGGTGAAATCACCGCCCGGTTGCGCCCCAATCCGCAATTTCAGAACGACACGACCTCGGCCACCATCGGCATCTATCAGGAGTTCGAGATCGGAGGGAAGCGCCGCGCCCGCATCGACAGTGCGCAGTTGGCGACGTCCATATCTGCGACTGATTCGGCCAATCTTCGGCGCACGCTGCTCTTCAACCTGCGGCAGGCATTCGTTCAAGCTTTGCTGGCCGATTCCGACCTCGAGTTCGCCCGCCAGAACCTCGGCGACTATCAAAAGGTCGTGGACCTGACCCGCTTGATGCTTCAGCAGGGTGAGACTTCCCGGGCAAACTATTTGCGAATCGAGTTGCAGACGCTGGAGTTTCAAACCGATCTCGATGAAGCCCAACTCGAGTCGAAGACCGCCAAGGCGACGCTGCGGGCAATGGTGGGTCAGGGCGGCCTTCCGCCCGACTTCTCTGTTCAGGGTGAACTTCAGGCAGCCCTGCTGACAAAAAGCCTCGACGAGTTGGAGCAGTTGGCCCTGGCGAATCGTCCGGATCTGAAATCGGCAGAGACCGGACGAGACAAAGCGGCAGCGGACTTCCGCCTGGCGAAGGCATATCAGTGGCCCGACCCTACTCTGGGTGCCTCCTTCCTTCACACCGGCAACGAAATCGGCGGGCCAAGCTGGTTCGAACCCTTTTATCCCAAAGGGCCTACATCGAATGCCATGGGAATGGCGGTGGCTTCGGTCCCTATACCTATCTTCAATCGCAACCAGGGCGAGGTGGCGCGAACCAGGTCTGAACAGATCAGGGCAGATTTTCTGCTCCAGGCCGCCCGCAACCAGGTCGTTGAGGATGTCGACACCGCCTACGTCGCGTTCGAATCGAGCCGCCAGCGAGTCCAGCTCTACGAGCAGAGATACTTGTCAGACGCGAAGGAGTCGCTCGATATCCAGGAGTTCTCCCTGCATAAAGGCGCTTCCTCGGTTTTGGATTTTCTGGATGCCGAGCGCACCTATCGCGCTACCCAGTTAGCCTACCGGCAACAACTCGCAACTTACATGACAAGTCTGGCGCAGTTGGAGGCGGCCGTAGGAGTGTCATTGACTCCGTGATTCGGCCATGCCCTAAGATGTGCTTGGCACCTTCCTCTTACAACCGCCTCAGCAGGGTAAGTCGAATCACTCTCGCTTCTTCCATCGGCACTACCAAAGTCAGAGGTTTGAGAACGACAAGTGGTGGCACTTGAGCTGCAACAAAATGTTGCGCAACCTATTGACGACGCTGGGCTACGATGACATTATCGCCTTACTACGACTCAGCGTTTCCTCACTTCCCCGGGGAGTTTTTCTTGTTCAGGATGTGAATCGACTCTTTCGTTCTTCGATCTCACGTTGATGAGAGGCTTTGTCACGCAGTAAATCTCTCAGAGTGTGATTGAGTATACCCACTATAGTTCCTCTGCTTAAGCCAGTCCGCCGCATCACTTTCCGGGTTCTGGCGGTGCCGCCCGAAGCGGCACCCAGTTGAACGAGGTTCAGGCTGCGGTTGAACTGCGGCTAGCGCTCTTTCCCAAGAAGTCGAGCAGTGCCGAATTCACTTCTTCCGCATGCGTCCAGGGAGTGCAATGCGGCCCGCCTTCGACGATCACCACGCGTGCTCCCTTGATGAGTTTTTCAGTGCGCTCGGCGGCGTTGGCGGTGATGGGAAGAATCCGATCTGCATCGCCATGAATTACCAGTGTGGGGACATCGATTTTCGCCAGGTCCTTCCGCGGGTCCTCCTGCCACGCAGAAACACATTCATAACTCGCCGTGGCCGACGAAATGGCTGCAGTGTTCCACGCAGATCGCACCGCCTCCTCGCTCACGCGCTTACCGAGAAGCACGTCGGTGTTGTAAACGTTCTTGTAATACTCAGTGAAGAACGCATAACGATCAGCTGCGACCGCTCGCTGTATTCCGTCGAATCCGCCCCCATTGGCGCTCCCCGGGTTCTCAGTCGCCTCCAGCAAAAACAACGGCAGTCCAGAGATGATGACAGCGTCGCTCACTCCCTTGGAACCGTACGTCCCCAGATAGCGGGCCACCTCGCCAGCGCCCATGGAGAAACCCACGAGGGAGTAGTCTTTCAGTTGAAGATGAGCAATTACCTTGCTGAGATCTTCTGCGAGCGTGTCGAAGTTGTAGCCCGTAGTGGGCTGGCTTGACTTGCCGAAACCGCGGCGATCGTAGGTGATTACGCGATAGCCGGCCGTTAGCAGTACCGGGAGCTGTTTCTCCCATGAGGCCCCGCTCTGAAGATATCCGTGAATCAGGACGATCGGCTTACCGGAGCCGTGGTCTTCGTAATATAGCTCAACATTTGCGGAGTTCTCTTTTCCGACGGTGATGTAGGGCAAGTTCCTCTTCTCCTCGTAATTCATAGTTTGGTTACGGTGGACCAATGCAAACCAAGAATCGATGCGCCACAATCTCGGCTAATCGGTTTTGCAAGACTTTTCGTCTTGGCCCAGCTGAAGAAAGAGCACCTGAATGGCCATACACCGAGGTAGGGCGAGTCCTGAGGTAATTCATTGTCACTCTAGGACATAGATGCCATCCCATTGGCGGCCATGAGATTGAGGGTGAGCCATGTCTTGTCGACTTTGTTCAGTGGCCTGACAGCTGTCAACTTAGGCCGGGCGAATTAAGGGCGAGTAGCTTCTGGTCAACAAGCCAAGCGGCCAGCCGTAACCACACGATTTTCGGATTTCGCTTGAGAGAGCGTTGAACGTGACGAGGTGAGTGTCAACTACATGACATGAGTAAGAGGCGAACAGACCGGGCAGATGCGGTTACAATAAGTCAGATCGCCGGACGAGCGAGAGTGGCGGAATTGGCAGACGCACCAGACTTAGGATCTGGCGGGTAAAACCGTGGGGGTTCGAGTCCCCCCTTTCGCACCAACACCTTCCCTTAAGGTTCTTTGGCCCCGAGGTCCCTCACTGCGCTCGGGATTTCGCCTGCGGCTCTACGCACGCGGCCTAGGGATAATGAGCGCAATCGCCTGATCACGTCAGCAATCAGACATTCGCCCCATAGTTGACTAGAATCCCCGACGTGCTGGGCGCCTGGCCTCGAAACCCCGCCCTCAATCGCGACTGCTTGCGTAAGGTCGCATCTATATTCATCCCGCAAGGCGGCACACGTTCCGCTCCCCTATGTCCTATAATCCTGCCCACCAAAAAGAGGGGGTGTACGCCAGCGAATCAACTGGACGAAGTCAGGAGGGAACCGCTATGGATGCCGCCGTTGTACAAAAGCTCGGGGAGCCACCTCGATGCGAACCGTTTCCGGAGCCAGTCGCCGGCGATAACGAAGTCATCGTGCAGGTGCACGCCGCATCGCTGAAGCCGGTGGACAAGCAAATGGCCGGCGGATCGCATTATGCCAGCCCGCGCCAACTGCCGTTTGTGTGTGGTATCGATGGAGTCGGACATCTCAGCGATGGGCAACGAGTGTTCTTCGGTGGATGTCGCCCACCCTACGGCGCCATGGCGCAACAGACGGTTGTGCCGCGCGCATTCACCTTTCCAGTTCCCGAAAGTGTGAATGACGAGACTGCTGCCGCTTTGCCCAACCCCGGTATCTCAGCCTGGCTCTCGCTAGGCCACCGTGCAAAGTTGGCTGCCGGCGAGAACGTTCTGATCCTCGGAGCCACGGGTGTGACCGGCAAGCTGGCGGTACAGATTGCCGGGCTTCTCGGAGCTGCTCGGGTAGTTGCTGCCGGTCGCAATGAACAGGCGCTGAAGGCGCTACGGGATCTGGGCGCTGACGCGACCATTTCCCTCACGCTCTCCGAGCCTGAGCTTCGCGAGGCATTTCTGCAGGAAGCTGGACAGTCCGGTTTCCAGGTCGTAATCGATTACGTATGGGGCCGTCCCGCAGAGGCGCTTCTGGCGGCGATGACAAAAACAGAGTTTGCGGCTATCCGATCTGAAACCCGTTATGTCCAGGTGGGAGAAAGCGCAGCTCCGATGATCACGCTTTCAGCCGCCGTGCTGCGCAGCACAGCACTCACGATCATGGGCACTGCCGGAATTCCACCACGCGATGTTATGGTCAAAGCCTTTCAGCAAGTGATGGCGCACGCCGCAAAAGGAGAGCTTCAGATCGACACCGAAAAGATACCACTCGCAGAGATTGAAAACGCCTGGCAGGGCAACCAGCCGGGCCGTCGATTGGTCATCATTCCCTGACCGCCGGGCGGATTCCCTCAACTCGCCTCCGCCTTCATGCCGTAGAATTCAGCTATGGCCATTCGTCCATCCGGCGAGAGCAACTTCCGCAAGTCGAACCGTCCTGCGGAAGACACTCACCAGGAAGCTGCCTATCTCAAGGAGCTCGGGGAGAAGCAGCGACCGGTGCGGGTAAAGCTGCTCGACGGCGAAGTGCTTTGCGGCTGGGTTGAATACTACGACCGCCGCATGATCCGGCTGACCCGCGACGGCGCGCCCAATCTCTTCATCTTTAAGCACGAAATCGCGTACATCGCCGAGGAAGGCGCCCCCTCTCGCGGCAATGCTGCCCGCGCGGCGAGCGCCCCGGACTCCGATCCTGACGTCGCGGACCCACGCAAATGACGCACTACACATCCGACATTGAGCCCATCGTGCGTGAAGCAGGTGCGCTACTGATGAGCTACTTTCAGCGACGCATTGGCTACGAGTACAAAGGCGATGTCGACCTGGTCACCGAAGCCGACCGCGCTTCCGAGAAGTTCATTACCGAGCGCCTGCGAGCGCGCTGGCCGGAGTTTGGCATCCTCGGCGAAGAAGGCACCCGCTCCGCAATGGACGCCGAGTATCGCTGGCTGGTCGACCCGCTCGACGGCACCACTAACTTCGCCCACGGCTATCCCGTGTTTTGCATCTCGATTGCACTGGCGCGCGGCGAAGAACTGGTCGCCGGCTTTCTTTACGATCCCACGCGCAACGAGTTCTTCTCGGCGGAGCACGGCGCCGGAGCCAAGCTCAACGGCCAAGCCATGCACGTTTCCAAAACCACCAGGCTCTGCGAATCACTGCTCGGCACCGGGTTCCCCAGCCACAAGCGGCATAAGAATCCGAACATCCACTTCTATCATCAGTTAACCTTGCGCTCGCATGGTCTGCGGCGCGCCGGTTCGGCTGCACTCGATCTGGCGTGTGTCGCGGCGGGACGCTACGACGGCTTTTGGGAATTCAATCTCAATCCCTGGGACACCGCTGCCGGAGTGCTGCTGGTGCAAGAGGCCGGAGGCGTGGTCACGCGCTTCGATGGCTCCCCCTTTCGCTTGAGCAGCGAAGAGGTGCTGGCATCGAACGGCATCCTCCATCAGGAGCTCATGCAGAACTTCGCGGAGATCTTCGCCGGACGCGGTCTGGAAGAGATTCCGTCTCCGGTGGAGTACGCCAGGACGCGGCCCTCCTGAACGTCATCGCTGGCGCGAGCTATCGCCTCTCGCGAAACCCATTTTCGACAAAACGTAGCGGGCGTTCGGCGAGTCCGTTGGCCGGGCGAAGCGATTTGTATACTGGATGGTCGCAAGTGCGGACCTGTCTCTTCTATTCATGAAACTTCACGTCAGCCAATCACGCCTGTTGCGGCGTGCCGGACGGGCAGCGTATGCCGGCCTGTTTATTCTTCTGTTCTCGCTCGCCTGCTTCGCACAGGTTCCATCGCCCTGGGTCGACACCAGGCCGCTCGCCATCGACGAAGGCGTGACCGGGCTGAAGCTCGTGCTACGCCAGCTTCACACTACCGCGCGCCTGATGCATACCGTCGCGCATCCCGATGACGAGGACGGCGGCATGCTGACCCTGGAGTCGCGTGGCCACGGTGTAACCGCATTGCAACTGACGCTGAACCGCGGCGAAGGCGGCCAGAACATGGTGGGCAGCGACCTGTTCGACGAGCTTGGACTGGTGCGCACCCTGGAGCTTTTGTCGGCCGATCGCTATTACGGAGTTGAGCAGCGCTTCACTCGCGTCGCCGATTTCGGCTTCTCCAAGACGCCGGAAGAGACCTTCGACAAATGGGGCGGACACGATGTCGCGCTCGCCGACATGGTGCGCGTGATTCGCGCCTTTCGCCCGGATGTGATCTGCACGCGCTTCCAGGGCAGCTCGCGCGATGGCCACGGCCACCATCAGGCGTCGGGCATTCTCACACGCGAAGCTTTCCGCGCCGCTGCCGATCCTAAGCGCTTCCCCGAACAGATTCGCGAAGGCCTTCAGCCCTGGCAGACCAAAAAGCTCTATATGGATAACGTCCGCGCCACCGAGGACTGGAACGTCCAGCTCGAGACGTCGGAGGTCGATCCGCTGCTGGGCGAGACTTACGTGCAGTTCGCCTTCCAGGGCCTGCAGCACCAGCTATCGCAAGGCGCGGGAACCTGGCACCTTACCGAAGGCCGCCGCACCAGCTACTACAAGCTTATCGACTCCGTCCTGCCCAACGCGCCCGTCAGCGATAAACACGAAAAGGATTTCTTCGACGGTATCGATACTTCTTTACCATCGCTGTGGTTACGCCTGGGCGCGGACCAGAGCAAAGCTGCGTGGCTGAAAATTAATCTCGACTGGATCCAGCGCACCATTGATGAGGCCACCACGGCAGCCGACCAATCGCCCCAGGCAGCCGCGACGCCTTTGCTGCGGGGACTTGCCCTCACGCGTGACCTGATCCCCAAGGTGGAATCGTCGCAGCTCACTGCGAGCGAGAAGGCCGACCTGCTGGCGGAACTCCGCACCAAGCAGCAGCAACTCGAACACGGCATCAACCTGGCGCTTGACCTGGAACTCAGCGCCGGACCCGGCACGCCCGATGGCCGTCCCATGGCCGAGGAGTTCCCAACCTCGTCCAACGGCCCGGTACTGGGAGCGGTGATCACTGTCGGCAAGCCCTTCCTCCTGGTTGCGAAGTTTCGCAACGGAAGTAGCGCGCCGGTGGCCTTGAAGCAGTTCGCGCTCGATGTGCCGAAGGGCTGGAAATATGAGCTGTTCATGGACACTGTGCCGGCGTCACTCAATCCCGGCCACGGTTGTTCCATTACGTTCCGCGTTACGCCTCCCGCCGACGCGCAAATCACTAAGGCCTACTTTCACCGCAACGATCCCGAGACCGATTCAATCTATGCCATCGATGAAGCGGAAT
>Ga0335083_10012248_pt1 | contig 10274 bp, 12 predicted proteins | sample Lox_Sample_42_FD_206716 | JGI IMG/M metagenome (GOLD analysis project Ga0335083, IMG submission 206716) | Soil microbial communities from Loxahatchee National Wildlife Refuge, Florida, United States - Lox_Sample_4.2 | ecosystem: Environmental > Terrestrial > Soil > Wetlands | place: USA...
GGCCGACCGCGGGAGCACAAGATCAAGCAGCCGTCGCGAGCGGGATGCTCACGCACACTGGCCGGCGTGTCCTCACGAGTTCGGCCGGCGGATGTTCGTCTAGCGGGGTCGCTGACAACGCGTCATCCCACAGCGCCCCCGCCGGCATTGCGGAACCAGTCCTCAACCAGGCCCGGCATGGCCGCCATCCCACGCGGCCGCGGTGTCCAGCGCCAGACCGTCGGTGCCCGCACCAGCGCGGACCACCGCCTGCAGGGCAGACGTGAACCGCCGGTCGGGGTCGGAGTCGTGCCAGGCCTGGACGTGGCTGAGCACGGCGGTGACCGCGTCACGGAGTTCCGTAGTGTTTCCGCTCGCGCGACCGGGCCGGGCCGGCTTGCCCGGCCGGGCAGGCCAGGCCCTGGCCCGGCGGGCGGCCCGCATGGCCCCACCGATCCCGCCGGACGGGGCGCTGGAGACACTGGCTGCCGCGCCGACCGTGGGGAAGGTAGGGAGGTGCCGGTCGAGCCCACTACTGCGCAATACCCGGCTGACCTGTGGCGGAACAGCGGCCAGGCGCAGGAACCCGCCAAGCAGCGTGGCCCGGCGGCGGGTGCCGATCAGCACGGCGAGCCCGCTGGCGTCGCAGAAGCTCACCCTGGACAGGTCAATGATCAGCCGGCCGGAAGTGGGCTGGAGCAAGGCTAGGAGCCGCTCGCGCAGGTCCGGGGCACTGGCGATGTCGAGTTCACCGGATAGTTCGGCGATGGTGATGCGGTCTTCGGTCCGGGCAGAAACATGCAGGCCGGAGTTCGTCGCGGCCACGGAGTTCACGCTTGGGTCTCCGATCGGATTAAGCGGGCCGGGCCGCCTGAGGGCTGCCCGGTGCTGGGCACATCCCGGGGCATGGCCGGGACGGGATCGGCGTCCGCCCGTTCTGCTCGCGGGCCCGGGTCCGGGGCCGTGAACAGGGCGAGGACTTCGCCGACGGTCCGCTCACGGCCGGTCGGCTCGGGAAGCGGCCGGTGCGCCTCGATCTGGTAGCGGTTGCGGCGGCCGTCCTTGCGCTTACTGATATATCCCGCTGCGGTCAAGTCGGCGACGATGCCGTAGGCGCTTCGCTCGGTGATACCCAGCCGACCGGCGATGTCGCGTAGCCGCATCCCAGAGTCGTGGGCGAGAAGCAGCAGCACGCGGCCGTGATTGCTCAGGAAGCCCCAGCTGCCCATACCCCGCACGGTACCACAGGTTCTAGAAATTTATTACTAGTATTACTGTGCGGGCGTTGGGGTAGCGGCCCAGAGCGGGTCCGGGCCACGGCGCCGCCATGGCGTACGGTAGGGTGCCGGTACACGGAACGTCGTGAGGCGGCGCCATCAGGGCGCGCCGGTCGTATCTCGCTCGGTGAGCGAACTGGTTTCCACGGATCTCATGTGGTGGCCTCCGAAAAGCGGCCACCCAGATCCGAAAGAGACTCCTTGACTACTGTCCCCATCGAAACTTCGCGTGCTCGCCGACGCCGCCATGGCCGGACCAGGCCTGGATCCTCCGCCCAGGCCGCCGCGCGGTTGAGCCGGGCGCAGTCCGCGCAGGTGCCGCGGGACCAGGCGCAGGAAACCGGTACCGCCCCCACCATGCCCGCGGTGGCCACGCTGCACGCGAGCTTCGCGGACCTCGGTGTTCCCGGGCCACTGGTCGGCGCGCTGGCCGGAGCGGGCGTTACCGTGCCGTTCCCGATCCAGGCGGCCACGCTGCCGGATGCGCTGGCCGGGCGGGACATCCTGGGCCGTGGCCGGACCGGTTCCGGTAAGACGCTCGGGTACTCGATCCCGCTGGCCGCGGGGCTGGCCGATGGGTTCACCAGCGCGGGCCGCCCCCGCGGCCTGGTCCTGGTGCCCACCCGGGAACTGGCCAGCCAGGTCCAGGCCGTGCTGGTGCCGCTGGCCCAGGCGATGGACCTGACGGTGACCACCATATTCGGCGGCACCGGGCAGAACGCTCAGGTGGCAGCGCTGCAAAACCGGGTGGACATCGTGGTGGCCTGTCCCGGCCGGCTGGCCGACCTCATCGAGCAGGGGCATTGCCACCTGGGCGATGTGGAGATCAGCGTGCTGGACGAGGCGGACCACATGGCCGACCTCGGCTTCCTGCCGGTGGTGCGGCGGCTGCTCGCGGCCACCCCGGCGGACAGCCAGCGGATGCTGTTCTCCGCCACCTTGGACAACGCCGTAGACGTACTGGTGCGCCGATTCCTCAGCGACCCGGCGGTGCACTCGGTCGACCCGGCCACCGCCGCGCCCGGCGCCATGATCCATCACCTGCTCACCGTCGCGCCAGAGGACCGCGTGGGCGTGGTCGCCGCGCTGGCCGGCGGCAGCCAGCGGTCGCTGGTGTTCACCCGCACCAAGCACGGCGCGCACAAGCTCGCCGGCCAGCTGGCCAAGGCCGGGATCTCCGTGGTCCCGCTGCACGGCGACCTCGGCCAGGGCGCCCGGGAGCGGAACCTCGCCTCGTTCGCGTCCGGGGCGGCCCGGGTCCTGGTGGCCACGGACATCGCCGCCCGCGGCATCCACGTGGACGGCATCGGCCTGGTTATCCACGCGGATCCGCCCGCCGAGCACAAGGCCTACCTGCACCGGTCCGGCCGCACCGCGCGGGCCGGCGCCGGCGGTGTGGTCATCACCCTGCACAGCCCGGCCCAGGCCGCTGACGTGCGCGGGCTCATGCGCCGCGCGGGAGTGAGCCCGCTGGCCGCGAGCGCCAGCCCCGGCTCGGCGCTGCTGCGTTCCATCGCCGGCCCGCCCGCCACCCGGGTGACCCCGGCCGGGCAGCCAGCCGCCGCAGCCGCGGCGACACTGACGGCCAGCCCAGCTACCGGGCGGGGCGCGGTGGCCATGTCGGCCGGTTACCGGGGGCGCCCCAGGCGGTAGCGATCAAGGCCCGCGGCGCTCCCCTGGCCCGGATGCCGGGACAGGCGCCACGCGACGGGAATGCACCAGCCACGAATTGGCGTTCGGAATAAAAGTTGTTGTCGATATTGCGATCGTGAAGGCGCCCGCATTCCGGCAATGGGCGCCTAGCCGTCTGGCTGCGGACTTCCTCTCCAGTGGCGGGCAACCAGCAGCTGGTCCGTGCGAAGGGCACGGATCACGGCTCGTCTTAGGAGACATGCAGATGGCACAGGGAACTGTGAAGTGGTTCAACCCCGACAAGGGCTTCGGTTTCATCGCCCCAGACGACGGCACCGCGGACGTCTTTGTGCACCACTCGGCGATCGACATGGGCGGCTTCCGCACCCTGGAAGAGAACCAGAAGGTGGAGTACACCACCAAGCAGGGCCCCAAGGGCCCGCAGGCGGATCAGGTCCACGCGGTCTGATGTGACGCAGGTGGCAGGCTCGCGCGCGACGGCGCGGGCCTGCCACCTCCCCCAGCACCCAGCCGCCTGGACCCTGCGGCGTTACCGACTCCCCGCGGCTGAGCGCGGCCGCGGACCGCTCACCGCAGGAGGATCAGGTTGACCGTCGACGCGGCAAATCCACTAGCCGAACGCCCTCTCGTGGCTGATCGAGAAGCGCCGCTCACCGGCCCGGGCAGTGACTACGCACACCTCTCGCGCAGCGTGCGGGCGGCCGGGCTGCTGGGCAGGCGTCCTGGCTATTACAGCGTCAAGATAACGGTCAACCTGCTCTTGCTGGCCGCCGGATGGGCCGTGTTCTTCCTGCTCGGCCGGTCCTGGTGGCAGCTGCTGGTGGCGGTCTTCCTGGCGGTCATGTTCACCCAGACCGGGTTCATCGGGCATGACGCTGGCCACCGGCAGATCTCCGGGTCCAAGCGAACTGACGACCTGCTGGGCCGGATCCACGGCAACCTGCTGATCGGGCTCAGCTACGGGTGGTGGACGGCCAAACACAACCGGCACCACGCCCACCCCAACCAGCCCGGCCGCGACCCGGACATCGGCGGCCGGGCCATTGCCTTCACCCGGGACCAGGCCCGGGCCCGGCATGGCCTCGGCCGCTGGCTGACCGGATATCAGGCCTGGCTGTTCTTCCCGATGCTGCTGCTGGAAGGCTTCCACCTGCATGCCGCCGGGGTCCGGACCCTAGTGGGCCGCCGCGGCAGCCCGACGGTCAAGCTGGTGGACGGCGCGCTGCTCGTCGTGCACATCCTTGGCTACCTGGCCGCCGTGTTCCTGGTGCTGGCCCCGGTGCAGGCGGTGGTCTTCGTGCTCGTCCAGCAGGGCCTGTTCGGGGTCTACCTGGGCTGCTCGTTCGCGCCCAACCACAAGGGCATGCCAGTGCCGGGCGAAGACAGGCAGTCCGACTTCTTGCGCCGCCAGGTCATCACCTCACGCAACATCCGCGGGGGGTGGCTCACCGACTTCGCCCTCGGCGGCCTCAACTACCAGATCGAACATCATCTGTTCCCCTCCATGCCACGGCCCAGCCTGCGGCAGGCCCAGGAACCGGTGCGCGCGTTCTGCGAGCAGCACGGCATCACCTACAACGAGACCGGCTTCTTCGCTTCCTACGGTCAGGTGCTGCGGCACCTGCACACGGTCGGCGGCGCACTGCGGCCCGAACTCGAGTACTGAGGCGGCCGGCTGCGCGTCCCGGCCGGCCGGATTCCACCATCCGGCCGGCCGGGTTCCACCCAGCACGGTCCGGCCCCCGCGCAGCGCAGATATGCCACTGTGAAGGTCCCAAGACAATGTGAGCGGAGGAGGTGGGCCATGGCCGCGCCTGATGTGTGGGTGGCTAAGAATGATGGCAGCGAGCTTGTCCGCGCCGAGGCCATCGCAGCCGTCAGCCGGGACTACACCGGCACTGTCACGGTCCGGCTGAGCGGCGGTGAGCAATCAGCCGTGACACTCGTTACCGTCGTCTCGCATGAGGGCAAACACACGCCCGAGGACTTCCACCGCCAGCTGATCCGGGCCGTGGCCCAGCTGGGCGACACGGCCCAGGCCGCCGTGGTCCGCGCGGTTTGGGATGACGACCAGGGCTGGGCCTGGGTCATCGAGCCGCTGTAAGGACACGGCGAACGGGCGCCTGTGCTGTGTGATGATGGGCCTTAGGCCGTGGGCACCTCGAACGCTGGCAGTCGCGCTGGCGCCGTCCGCGGGCCAGGTAACCCGGCGCAGCCCGTGCCCGGGGTTGGGATGGCCGACGTGCTCGGCTTCAGGATCATCCGCCAGTACGAGCAAGGCATTGTGTTCCGCTTCGGGCAGGCCCTGCCCGGCGTGCGCAAGCCGGGCCTGATCTGGATCAACCCGTTCACCAGCCGGCTCACCAAGGTCAACATGCAGATGACAGTAGCGAACGTGCCCGCCCAGGAGACCATCACCCGGGACAACGTCACCCTGAAGGTGGACGCGGTTGTGTACTACCGCGTCGTGGACCCGCTCAAGGCCCTCATCAACGTGCAGAACTACCACTTCGCCGTCTCCCAGGTCGCCCAGACCTCGCTGCGTGCGGTGACCGGGCGCAGCAACATGGACCAGCTACTGTCCGAGCGGGAACACATCAATGCCGAGCTCAAGGACGTAATCGACGCCCCCACCGAGGGCCCGTGGGGCATCCGGGTGGAGCGCGTGGAGGTCAAGGACATCTCCTTGCCCGAATCGATGAAACGCTCGATGTCCCGGCAGGCCGAAGCCGAGCGTGAGCGCCGGGCCAGGATCATCGCCGCGGACGGGGAGTATCAGGCCTCCAAGAAGCTGGCCCAGGCCGCCTCGGTCATGGCCGCCGACCCGGCCGCGCTGCAACTGCGGCTGCTGCAAACCGTCGTCGAGGTCGCCGCCGAGAAGAACAGCACCCTGGTCATGCCGTTCCCGGTGGAACTGCTGCGCTTCTTCGACCGCACCTCCCTGCCCGGCGCCGCCCGGTAAGCCCTGGACAGGCCCATCCGCCCAGCAGTTACGGCGTCAACCAGGTCCGGTGCCAGGCGCAAGACGGTGCGCGCCTCGGAGATCCGGTTCTCCGGCAGGCCCGTCTGACGGGCGATCCCGATACCGGTAGCGCCCGCAAGCTCGCGGACGGCCGCCATCACCGCAGCCGAGGTGAGCGGGACAGATCCCGGGGCGCTGGCACCGTGATGGGCAGGCACGCCGATCACCTGCCGGTCACTGGAAACTGCTGCCTCATCAACCGGCACAGTATGCCGATCGGGCCGCTGGACGGTTCGGCCGTGATATGGATATCCTCACCGGCTGCGGCGAGCATCTGCGCCAGATGGCGGACAATTGTTGATTTACCGGCACCGCTCGGCCCATCGATGCTGATAAGCATTCCCCGGTGCTGGCTGCAGCAGCCCGAGACTGACAAGGAATGGGGCTGGATGTACCTGGGAGACTCCGCCCCCTCCAGTGGAGGAGCGTGGAACGACAGCGGCGCACGCCGGGAACGCCGCCAACTCAAGCACCGGGCCGCTAAGCCTCGATTCACCGCGTAAATAGCTGCGGACTGCGGCGCGTCGACGCGAAAGGTGCCCCTTGACCAGGAACGATGGGAGTTGCTGAGGCTTCCATCACCTGGTTCGAAGGAGCACCTGTCAAGTGCGATTGTTGCATGAGCTGGCGAAGATCCACGCGACGTTTGATGACCCGCATCTCGTGTCGCACGCCGGGCTGGTCCCGGTGATGGCCCTCGCGCAGCAGGCGGGCCTGGATGACCTGGCCGGGCGGCATGTCCGGATCGCCCGGCCGTGCGGAGTGAACCCGCAGCTCAAGGTGGCCTCCCTGGTGGCCGGCATGGCCGCGGGGGCGGACAGCATCGAGGACATGGCCCTGCTGCGGCACGGCGCGATGCCGGAGCTGTTTGGCGGGATCCGGGCGCCGTCCACGCTGGGCTCGTTTCTGCGCTCGTTCACCTGGGGCAACGTGCTGCAACTGCAGAAGGTGCACCGGGAGTTCCTGGCCGGGCTGGCGGCCCGGGCGCCGCTGCTGCCCGGCGGTGACGTGCTCGCCTTCCTCGATATCGACTCGCAGCAGAAACGGGTCTACGGGCATGCGAAGCAGGGCGCCGCGTTCGGGCATACGAAGATCCAGGGTAAGATCCTGCTGGTCCGCGGCCTGAACGTGCTGGCCGCCAGCATCTGCACCCCGCTGGCCGCCCCGGTGATCGCTGGCACCCGGCTGCGCGGCGGCAACGCCGCCTCCGCCCGCGGCGCCGCCTCGATGATCACCGAAGGGGCCGGCACCGCCCGCGTCATCGGGTGTACCGGCACGCTGATCGCGCGGATGGACTCGGCGTTCTACGGCTCCCCCGCCGTGCGGGCCGCCCGCAACGCCGGAGCCTGCTTCTCCGTCACGGTGCGCATGGACCCCAAGGTCCGCGCCGCGATCGCCGCCATCGGCGAGGACGCCTGGACGGCGATCCGCTACCCCCGCGCTGCCTGGGATGACCAGCTCCGGCGCTGGGTGTCCGATGCCCAGGCCGCCGAGGTGGAATACACCGCGTTCACCTCCCGCAAGGGACAGGCCATCACCGCCCGGCTGATCGTCCGCCGCGTCCGCGACCTCAACGCCAAGGCAGCAGCCGGCCAGGGCGAGCTGTTCACCGCCTGGCGCTACCACGCCGTCTTCACCGGCTCGCCGTTCACCATGCTGCAGGCCGGAGAGCACCACCGCGGCCACGCCCAGGCCGAACAGGTCTTCGCGGACTGGAGTGACGGCCCGCTCGCCCACCTGCCCTCAGGGTCATTCCCCGCCAACGCCGCATGGCTGGCGCTCGCCGCGATCAGCTGCAACCTGTTACGCGCCGCCGGGGCCCTGGCCAGCCTTCACTTACGCGAAAGCCCGCGGCGCCACGCTGCGCCGCGACCTGATCGCCGTCGCCGGCCGGACCGCCCGCCACGGCCGCGGGCACCTCACCCTGCACCTGCCTGAAGGCTGGCACCGCGAACACGAGCGGGCGAACCTGCTCCAGGCCGCCTGCGGGCCACCAGCTGCCGCGGCCTGACCAGCCCAGACCCGGTCACCGCACCCCTCAAGCCCCGCCCCCAAATAAACGACCAGGACACCCCGCAGAAAAGGTGAGCGGCCAGGCCAGCACGCCCACACCGGACCACAAAATCACATCCGCCCCGGGCGCCCGGCCAGAAATCACCGCCCTACCTACGCGGTGGATCGAGGCTAAGGAAGTCCGCCCCGTCCCGGTCTCCCCAGCACTCGTCCGCCTCCTCCGCCGGCACATCGCCGAGTATGGCACCACACTCGACGGCCGCCTTTTCCAAGGCGAAGGCGGTGGCCTCGTCTCCGACACGGTCTGCGGCCGTGCCTGGGAGAAGGCTCGCCAGGCTGCTCTAACCCCAGGCGAGAAAGCCTCACCTCTGGCGGAACGTCCCTACGACCTGAGGCACGCCCGTCTGTCCACCCGGCTCAACGCCGGCGTCGCCCCCGCCCAGGTCGCCGAATGGGCAGGCAACAGTGTCCCCGTCCTCCAGGGCCCAGGCATAGTGGCGTGATGTCCGCTTGATGGCGTGCTGCCCGTTCCGGTGTTTCGCATAGCAGTGCAGGCACGGCTTCCAAGATCATGTGGTTGTCGACTCCCCATGACCACTGCGGAAGACCGTGCCTGCGTCCTCATCATCTCTGATCAGCCCTGCCCTGGAGCTACTGGCGGCTTCGCGCCGGTGAGCGTGACCTGCTGGCGGGTGGATGTGCCAGTCTGGCTGGATGCCTGGTGCAGGTCCCTGACCCGCGTGATCCGCGCGGGGTGCGCCACACGCTGACGTCGTTGTTACTGTCCGCCGTGGCGGCGGTGCTGGCCGGGGCGCGGTCATTCGCGGCAGTCGGCGAATGGGTCACCGATGCCCCGCCGCAGGTCCTTGCCGCTCTTGGCATCCGCTGTGATCCGCTGACCGGGCGGTTTGAGCCCCCGGATGAGGCGACCATCCGCCGGGCCCTGGAACGGATCGACGCCGGCGGGCTCGATGCCGCAGTGGGCTCCTGGCTGGCGGCCAGGCTGACCGCCGCCCAGCCTGCCAGGCCATCGCGCGGCGGGCGGCGGGCGCTGGCCGTGGACGGCAAGTCGCTGCGCGGCACCCGGCACGCCAGCGCCGACAGGCAGGCCACCCACCTGCTGGCAGTCTGCGATCAGCAGGCTACCGCCGTCCTGGGCCAGGCCGCCGTGGACGGCAAGACCAACGAGATCACCGGGTTCGCGCCGCTGCTCGAACCGCTGGATCTGGCCGGGTGCGTCATCACCGCGGACGCGATGCACACCCAGCGCGAGCACGCCGAGTTCCTGGTGGCCCGCAACAACGCGGACTACATCCTGATCGTGAAGAAGAACCAGCCCAGCTTGTATGCCCAGATCAAGAACCTGCCCTGGCGCACCATCCCAGCCGCGCAGCGCCAGCGCGGGCACGGCCGCGAAGAGTCCCGGACCATCAAGACCGCCACCGTCGCGGCCGGGCTGGCCTTCCCGCACGCAGCCCAGGCCGTCGCCATCACCAGGCGGACCCGGCCGCTGGCGGGGAAATGGCGGACCATCACCGCCTACGGGATCACCAGCCTGACCGTCACCCGGGCCAGCCCCGCCGACCTCGCCCGGTGGATCCGCGGCCACTGGCGCATCGAAGCCCTGCACCACATCCGCGACGTCACCTACGGCGAGGACGCCTCCCAGGTCCGTACCGGCAACGGCCCCCAGGTCATGGCCACCCTGCGCAACCTGGCCATAGGAATCTTGAAGATGGCCGGCCACCCCAACATCGCCGCCGCCACCCGCTACCACGCCCGCGACACCACCCGCACCCTGGCCACCCTCGGGCTCACCCGCCGACCCGCATCCGGGCCGCACAGCAGGAAGATGGCCCAGCGTGCGATAGGACAGTCCCGTGCTCTACCGCATGCGCATCTACCGGGCCGTCCCTGAGAACCTGGCGGCATTCCACGAGTTCTTCCGCGACTACCTGCTGCCGGTCCAGCTCCGCCACGGCGCCAGGCTGATAGGCCGGTGGCAGACCGGCGACAACCGCGTCCTCGCGGTCTGGGAATACGACGACCGCCAAGCCTGCGAACGCATCGAGGCCACGGTCCGGGCCGACCCAGCCACGCAACGAGCCCGCAGCCAACGTGCGCGCTTGCCCACGCTCTTCACCACCAAAGAAGAGACGTTCATGTCCTCAACCATCACCTGAGCCACCAGGAACAACCCGGCCCACCTAGCCCGGCGTGACCGAAACGGACACCACACCACTATGCCGAGACCCTGCTCATCTGCCGCTCTGCGCTCGTCACCGCGGTCGGTAAACGTCGGAGCGGTGTTCGATGGCTACGACGGTGAC
>Ga0335083_10012250_pt1 | contig 10273 bp, 8 predicted proteins | sample Lox_Sample_42_FD_206716 | JGI IMG/M metagenome (GOLD analysis project Ga0335083, IMG submission 206716) | Soil microbial communities from Loxahatchee National Wildlife Refuge, Florida, United States - Lox_Sample_4.2 | ecosystem: Environmental > Terrestrial > Soil > Wetlands | place: USA: Florida...
GCGGCTTTACGAATACGGATGCGCCAATCGGCGCTCCGCTCCCTCGGGTTTGTCCCGAGGGAAAGAAGCCTGTCCCCGCGAAAGCGGGGAAGAAGACCGCCTACCCGGGGCGGCAAAGAACACGGGCGATGACGCGCGCCCGTTTGCGCGATCATATTGCGCAAGCAGCATATGTATGCCCCTGCATTGCGCCAGCTTGTGCGGGCGCATAGCATAAGAACAAAGAAGTCGGCATTCGGCCGGAACTTTCTTCAGCGGCAAAAAGATTTTGGGAGGAGCGTCATGGCGTACAACATTCTCATCATGGGCGCGGCTTATGGCTCGCTGCTGGGCACGAAAATCCTGTTCGGCGGCCACAAGATCCATCACGTTTGCCTTCCCGCGGAAGCCGATCTCATCAACGCCGAAGGCTACCGCGTGAAACTGCCGGTGCGCGGCCGCAAGGAGGCGGTGCTGCTCGACTCGCGCAAGCTGCCCGGCAAGGTCAGCGCGAGCGGTGCGCAAGGGGTGAACCCGAACGACTACGATCTTGTCGGCCTCGCCATGCAGGAGCCGCAATACCGCTCGCCTGGCGTGCGCGAACTGCTCGACGCCGTGGCGAAATCGCGCAAGCCCTGCATGTCGATCATGAACATGCCGCCGCTGCCGTACGTTAAGCGCATCAAGGGGCTGGCCTACGAGCCGCTGAAGGCCGCCTATACCGATCCAAGCGTATGGGACAATTTCGATCCGGGTGCGATCACGCTGTGCAGCCCCGACCCGCAGGCGATCCGCCCGCCGGACGGCAAAGCCAATGAATTGCTGGTGACGCTGCCCACCAACTTCAAGGTGGCGCGCTTCGACAGCGACAAGTCGACTGCTATCCTGCGCAAGCTCGAAGAAGAGATCGACGCCATCCGCTTCGATCCGGGCGACGGCAACAAGATCGAGCTGCCGGTGAAGCTGCGCGTCTACGATTCGATCTTCGTGCCGCTCGCCAAATGGGCGATGCTCTGCGCCGGCAACTATCGCTGCATCACCAATGATGGCATGCGCACCGCGCAGGAAGCGGTGCATTCCAACATCGAAGAAGCGCGCTCGGTATACAATTTCGTCAACGACCTGTGCGTGAAGCTCGGCGCCAGCCCGAACGACCTGGTGCCGTTCGAGAAATATGCCGCCGCCGCGCAGTCGCTGACGCGCCCGGCCTCCGCCGCCCGCGCGCTGCAGAACGGCGCGCCCAACATCGAACGCGCCGACAAGCTGGTGCAGCTCATCGCCAAGCAGAAGGGCCTGAGCAATCCGATCCTCGATGCTGTCGTGGCGCTGGTCGACACCCGACTCGAAGCGAACCGGAAAAAAGCCGCCGCCTGACGTCAGGCGCCGCCCACGCAGTTCGGCCGCGCGCATGTCACAAAGCGTGGCCGGCAAGATTCATGTTGCAATTCCGAGTGTTGGCTGGCCCGCGCGCGATGATTTTCCACAGCCTAGGGTCGAATTTTGCGGATAAGGATATTTTTTCGCCGGCTGACAAAAATTTGTGACATCTAAGCAACATGCTCAGAGCTATTTGAAGTCAGACGGCTGAATCGCCTAAAAAAGCAGCAATTGCTGGCCTTTTCGTCTTGCTGCTGCGCCGCATGCCAGCGAAATTTCCTCGTAATGCACGTCCTGTTGCGTACGGGTCGATCGCAGCCGCTGTCTGGAGCCGTACGCAAGAGTGGCGCGCAATTTGCGTCGGCTGATGGAAGTCGATCGAACCGAAAAGGGGCAGGGTCTATGAAAAAAGTAGTTTTGTCGGTTGTCGCGGCGCTCGCTTTGACGACGTCCGCACTCGCGGCTGACATGCCGGTCAAGGCAGCGAAGGCGGCGCCGGCGCCTCCGCCAAGTCCGTTCGATATTCTGTTCGGCACTGCGCTGACGACCGATTACGAACTCCGCGGTGTTTCGCAATCGAACCATCGGCCGGCGGTCCAAGGCTATACCGAGTTCGACTATACGGCGACCGATTGGCTCAAACTCTATGCCGGCGTTTGGGGGTCGAGCTTGTGGACCGGCTTTGCCAATGCCGAGTTCGATCTCACCGCTGGTGTACGCTTCAGTTGGGGCAACTTCGGCCTCGATGTCGGTGTCATCGACTATCAGTATCCGGGCGGCGGCGTGAACTTCATTGGCGACTGGCCCGAAATGTATGTGAAGCCGTCTTACAAGTTTAATGACTGGCTGACTGTCGGCGGCACTTTCGAGACAGCGTTCAACAACTTCAACGACAAGGTCTGCAATCCCGCTGTGTGCGCAGGCGGAGTGTGGGTGGGCAGTGCTGATCACTATTATGTGTCGGGCAACGCTGTCATCACCCTGCCGATCACATTGCCCTACAGCATTGCCGTCTCCCTCAATCCGGAAGTCGGCTATGAGAACTACAGCAGCGGCGTGACCACGAACTTGGGCTTCGTAAAGGATACTTGGTGGGATGTTGGTCTCGACTTCAATTACAAAGCCGTTACGCTCGACCTGCGCTACTGGGGCATTAACGTGAAGCCTAACCCGGCTGCGGCCAATGAGTGCGGGCCGGGGCCCGCGGGCCAGAGTTTCTGCGGCAGTCGGTTCGTCGCCACTCTTAAGTTCGACACCAGCTTGTCGGCGCTCAAATAAGCAAAATGCCGTCTGTTTGACGGCGTTGGGCGGCGGCTGGCGACAGCCGCCGCCCTTCGTCTTTTGGGCGCTCCCTATTCGGCCGCTGCCAGGCTGCTCTCGCGCAGGCCCATGTGGTCACCTTCCCGATTGAAGCTCAAGCGGCGGCGGTGGAACGCGGCCAGGGTCGAGCGGTGGCCGATGGAAATGACTGCGGTGTGCGGCAAGCGCTGTTCCAGCAACTTATAGAGTGCCGCCTCCGCGGGCTCGTCGAGCGAAGCGGTGGCCTCGTCGAGGAAGAGGTAGTCGGGCGCCAGCAGGATGGCGCGCGCAAGCCCCAGCCGCTGCTGCTCGCCGAGCGAGAGCATGCGGTTCCAATGCGCCTCTTCCTCGATGCGCGGGGCCATGGCTGGCAGCCCGACCGCGGTAATGAGTTCGGCGACGCGCGCGCTGTCATAGGTGCCGGGCTCGGCCGGATAGGCAATGGCCTCGGCGAGCGGGGCGATGGGAAAATACGGCCGCTGCGGCAGCATCATCACGGTCGAGCCCTTCGGCACCGTCACCTTGCCGGAGCCGAAAGGCCAGATGCCGGCGAGCGCGCGGAACAAAGTCGACTTGCCCGCGCCGGATGGCCCGCTGACGAGAACCTTGTCGCCGGCGCGGATGATCAGATCTCCCGCCGTGACCAGCGGCGTTCCGTTGGGCAGCCGCACCGCAAGGTCCTTAAGCGTCACCGCCGCGCCGTCGCTCGGCGCGATTTCAATGACCGGCGGCGTCACCGCCACGGCGCGTGCGTTGGCAATGGCCTGGTCGAATCCGGACAAACGTTCGACCACCGCGCGCCATTCCGCCAGGCTTCGGTAGAGGCTGACGAAGACCGAAAGCGCGTCCTGCACCCGGGCAAAGGCATTTGCGGTCTGCATGAGGCCGCCGAGCTGGATGACGCCGGCGAAATAGGCCGGGCTCACCATGATGTAGGGAAACACCACCGAGGCCTGCGAATAGCCCGCGGTGAAGAAGGTGAGCTTCTTCTGGCGCGTCATGATCGCCATCCAGTTGGCGACGACATTGCCGAACCGCAGCAGCAAACGATCGCGCTCGGCGCGTTCGCCGGTGAGCAGCGCGATCTGCTCGGAATTCTCGCGCACGCGCACCATGTTGAAGCGAAAATCCGCTTCATAGCGTTGCTGCTGAAAATTCAGCGCGATCAGCGGGCGGCCGATGAGATGCGTGAGGGCGGTGCCGACGACGGCATAGGCCAGCGCGGCCCATAAGAGATAGCCGGGAATATCGAGCTTGGCGCCGAACAGGTGCAGCGGCGCCGCCGCTGACAATCCCCACAAGATGATCATGAAAGAAAATAGCGTGACGCAGGAATTGAGCAGTTGCAGCCCGATCGTCAACGTCGCGGCGATAAAGCTGGCGATATCTTCGGAGATGCGTTGGTCCGGGTTGTCGGCGGCATCGCCGAGCAACTGCATGCGGTAATGATTGGCGCCAGCGAGCCAGTGATCGAGATATTGCTGCGTCAGCCAACGCCGCCAGCGGATTTGCAGCCACTGATTGAGGTAGAGTTGGTAGACAGCGAGAAAAATGTACGCCGCAGCCAGAACGCAGAAATAACCCAGCTGATAGACGAAGGCGTTCCAATTGCGATCCTGCAGCGCATTGTAAAAGGCGTTGTTCCAACTATTGAGCAAAACGGTGATGCCGACGATCGACAGTTCGATCGCGACGACCGCCGCGAGCAGCAGCCCGCCGGCCCAACGGTCCTCGGAACTGAAATAGGGGCTCGCCAGCCGCCAGATGGTCGCCAGGGTCGTCAGATGCCTTCTCACGGGATATCTCCTGTTGCGGCGGTCCGCCGCATGCGCAGCGCGTTGCGATTACCGTTGAAACTCAGTCGTGGCGATGGTGCGGCGAGGCCCTGCCGTGCTTTAGCGCCATCGCGGGCCGTTGCCCATCAATCATGGATTTGCATTTGTCTGGTTGAACTTATTTCTAAGCATATAGACGAAAGTCTGAGTGCGTCAGTCGCAAAGTTGCCCCCTGCGCGTAGACGTTCTAACGCGCGAGATGGCGTTCGGCAGGGCAACTCCTGCATGGCTGCCGTCACGAAAATATTTTGACCGAATCTTTGCAATCCCAACGCCACCCGCTATCACACGACCGTGAAAGGCGGGCGAGGCGCCTGCAATTGAAAGAATGCTTGGTGCACCGTTGCATCTCGAATATGCAACCGGACGATAATCAAAGGGAGGTTTGGATGAAGCTTGAGAAGTTTTCGCTGAAGCTTGACCGCCGCACGGTGCTGAAAACGGCGGCTGCAGTCGGCGCGATGCAGATCGCATCGCCTTTCGTCATCACCGCGCGAGCCGAAGATAACGTGAAGATCGGTCTCGATAATCCACTCACCGGCACTTACGCGGCGCTGGGTAAGAACGAATTGATCGGCGCGCAATTCGCGCTCGATCAGATCAACGCCAAAGGCGGCATCCTCGGCCGCAAGGTCGAGTTGCTGGTCGAGGATTCGACCAGCGGCGACGCCGGCACTGCGGTGCAGAAGGCGCGCAAGCTGATCGACCGCGACAAGGTCGACTTCATCCTCGGTAACATCAATTCGGCGCTGGCGCAGGCCATTGCCAACGTGGCTTACGAAAAGAAAGTCTTCCACGTCGTCCCAGGCGGCCACACCGATTCGGTCACCGGTTCCAATTGTCACTGGAACGTTTTCCGCATCTGCAACACCACCCAGATGGAAGCGAGCGCGGTGGCGGGCACGTTGATCAAGACTGCCGGCAAGAAGTTCTACTATCTGACGCCCGATTACGCCTTTGGCCATACGCTGCAGGCGGGCTTGGAAAAGGCGTCGGCTAAACTTGGCGGCACGAAAGTCGGTGGCGATCTGATCCCGCTCGGCACCACCGACTTCTCGTCGTATCTGATCAAGGCGCAGGCGGCGAGCCCGGACGTCATCATCTTCCTGATGGCCGGTGACGACGCGGTCAACGCGCTCAAGCAGGCGGTGCAGTTCGGCCTCAACAAGAAGTTCCATCTGGCCGGCGCGCAGCAGGAGCTCGAAGTGCTGCTCGGCCTGCCGCCCGAGGCTCGCATCGGCACCTGGGTCTTCGAATGGTACTGGAAGCAGCCGAACGTGCCGCACGTTAAAGAATTCGTCGCCGAGATCCGCAAGCGGAGTGGCGGACATGTGCCGACCGCGCGCACCTGGTTCGGCTTTGCGGCGATCCACACCTGCGCGCTCGCCGCGGCGCAGGCGAAGTCGCTCGATGCGGTGAAGATGGCCAGGGCGATGCAGGGCTTCAAGCTGCCGCCGGAAGTCTCGCTGATGCCGGACGGTGCCTACTTCCGTGCCGGGCAGGGTCAGCTTATTCCCGACCTCTATGTCGGGCACGCGCAATCGAAGGGCGCCGACGACCCGGAGGATCTTTTCGTCGTCGACGAAGTCGCCAAAGGCGCCGACGTTGCGGAATCGCTTGAGGAGACCGGGTGCAAGCAGACCTGGCCGTCCTGACCATTGTCCGGGCGCCGCTTGGTTGCGGCGCCCGGATTTGCCAGCGGGGGCAAGCGGTTTATAACAAACTATGCCCGGGATGGTGGCCGCAGTTGCGCCGTCGGTATGACGTGGCGTGGCGTGGCAGGCGGACGATGTGGTGTTTTCTCGCGAATGCTGACACAACTCGTTCTGTTCAACGTCTTCAATGGCCTGATCGTCGGCGCCTTCTACGCGCTAATGGCGCTCGGGCTCTCGCTGATCCTCAATCTGTCGGGCGTGATCAATTTCGCCCATGGCGGCTTCCTCGCCATCGGCGGTTATCTCGCCTACACCCTGATTCCCTATGTCGGTTTCTGGGGCGCGCTTCTCCTGGCGCCGATCCTGACCGCCATTATTGGCGTCATTGTCGAACGTGTCTTGATCCGTCCGCTTTATGGACGCGATCCGCTCTACAGCCTGCTTCTGACCTTCGGTCTTGCCTTCATCATCGAAGATGGCACGCGCTTCATCTGGGGCGCGCAGAGCCTGCCATTTCAGGTCCCTGGATGGCTGGTAACGCCGTTGAGCAACGAATATTTCTTTCTCACCGGCTATCGCCTGTTCATGGTGCTAGTGGTCGCGGTCGCGGTGATTGGCCTGTTCCTCATTCTCGGCCGCACGCGGCTCGGCATGCGCATCCGCGCCGGCACGCTCGACCTTGAAACCGTCTCGGTACTCGGCGTCAATGTGCGTCTTCTGCGCAACCTGAATTTCGGGCTCGGCATCTATCTCGCTGGTCTTGCGGGTGTGCTCGCCGTTGGCCAGCTCGGTCTGCAGCCGACCATCGGCGCCTCGCTGATCATGCCGAGCTTTGTCGCCATCATTGTCGGCGGCCTCGGCAGCCTCCCTGGCACGCTGCTCGGCGGCCTGCTGATCGGCGTCGCCTCCGGCGTCACCACGGTGTTTTTCCCCTCGGCTACCGAGGCGGTGATCTATGTGATGATGGCTGCCGTGCTGCTGGTGCGACCGCGCGGGCTGTTGGGTGAAGAGGGCCGGTTCTAGTGGGCGACCTCGATATTAATAAACAGGCGCCGAATGTCGTTGTCTGGCTCTTGCTGCTGACGATGCCGTTTTGGCTATCGCATGTCGGCGGTTACGTGCAGCTCGGCACCCAGGTCGTCGTGCTCGGCCTAGCCGCCATGGCGCTCAATTTCCTGCTCGGCTACACGGGCGTGCTTTCGTTCGGGCACGCGGCCTATTTCGGTCTCGGTGCCTACGGCACTGCCATGACCATCCGCTATCTGGTGCCAAGCACCGGACTCGCGCTCGTGGTCGGCACTGTCGTCGGCACGATCGCCGCGGCGATCATCGGCCCGTTGATCATCCGCCTGCGTGGCGTCTATTTCGCCATGGTGACGATCGCCTTCGGCCAGGTCTTTTATTTCATCGCCTTCCGCTGGAATACCGTGACCGGCGGCGACGACGGCCTCACCGGCTGGACGCGGCTGCCGCTGCATCTCGGTTTTACGACGATCGACATTCAGAACAACGCCAACGCATTTTACTACCTAGTCCTGGTCCTGTTCGCTCTGTCGACGGGGCTGATGGCTTGGTTGCTCCGCTCGCCGTTCGGCCGCACGCTGATTGCCATCCGCGAGAATGAGCGGCGGGCGCGCTTTCTCGGTATCCCGGTCGATCAGCACATCTGGATGTCCTGGGTCATTTCCTGCTGTTTTGTCAGCCTTGCTGGCGGGCTCTACGCGCTGCTCAACAATTTCGTCGACCCCCGCGCGCTTTATTGGACGCAATCCGGCGACTTCGTCATCATGGCGGTGCTCGGCGGCATGCGTTCTTTTTGGGGGCCGCTGATTGGCGCGGCGATCTACGTGGTGCTGCGCGATTATCTTTCGAGCATGACCGAGAATTGGGAATCGTTCATCGGTTTGTTCTTTGTGCTGGTGGTGCTGTTCTTCCCGCGCGGCGTGTTGGGAATGATTCGGCGCAGGGTGATGTCGTGAGCCTGCTGCGCGTCGAAAACGTTACCAAGCAATTCGGCAGTCTCGTCGCTGTCAACAACGTGTCGATGACGGTCGAGCAGGGCGAATTGCGCGCGGTGATCGGTCCGAACGGCGCCGGCAAGACCACCTTCTTCAACACCATCAGCGGCTTTTTGAAACCGACATCCGGCCAAATCATTTTCAACGATGAAGATATTACCTCGCTGTTGCCGGCGCGGCGCGTATGGCGAGGCGTTGCCCGAACGTTCCAGATCACCGAAGTGTTTCCCGAACTCTCGGTGCGTGAAAACCTGCGCACGGCGGTCGAAGTCACCGCCGGCTATCGCTTGAGTCCGTGGCTGTCAGGCGACGCCGACGAAGAGATTCGTGCGCGCGTCACCGAGTTGATGGATATGAGCGGGCTTGTCGACAAGGCCGACCGGCTGGTGGGCGAGCTTGCGCATGGCGACCAGCGCGCGACCGAGATCATGATGGCGCTTGCGTTGAAGCCGCGCCTGCTGCTGCTCGATGAGCCGACCGCAGGCATGGGCGATCAGGAGACTTACGACATCACGCAACTGATCCGGAAGCTGCACCACGACCAGAAGCTAACGATCGTGCTTATTGAGCACGACATGCGCGTCGTTTTCCATCTCGCCGACCGCATCATGGTGCTTGCGGAAGGCAAGGTGTTGGCTGAAGGTGCGCCGAAAGATATCGCCGCCAACGAGGCGGTGCAGGCGGCTTATCTGGGGAAGGCGGCATGAGCAACGTCGTGCTCGAAGCGGAAGGCCTGCACACCTATTACGGCAAGAGCCATATTTTGCATGGCGTCGGCCTGGACGTGCGCGAAGGTGAGATCGTGGCGCTGCTTGGCCGCAACGGCGCCGGCAAGACCACAACACTGCGCAGCCTCGTCGGTTTGACGCCGGCGCGCGAGGGTGCGGTGCGCATCTTCGGCAAAGCGACGACCGATTGGCCGCCTTATCGCATCGCCGCCTTGGGTGTCGGCTACGTGCCGGAAGGGCGACGCATCTTCCCCAACCTGACGGTGGAAGAAAACCTCAAGGTGCCGCTCGAGCGCCCGGGCCCGTGGAATATCGGGCGCATCTACGAGCTCTTCCCGCGGCTTGCCCAGCGCAAGAGCAACAAGGGCCGGCAGCTCTCCGGCGGCGAGCAGGAAATGCTGGCGATCGCGCGCGCGCTGTTGCTCAATCCGAAGATCATGCTGCTCGACGAGCCAAGCCAGGGGCTCGCCCCGCTCATCGTACAGGACGTGTTCAAGACCGTCGTGGCGGCGCGCACGCAGGGCATCTCTGTGCTGCTGGTGGAGCAAAACGTGCGCGCTGCGGTCGAAATCGCCGACCGCGCCTACGTGCTCGACGATGGGCATGTGGTCTATTCGGGCTCGGCGTCCGAGTTTGCCAAGGACGAGGGACGCGTCCGCGCGCTTGCCGGCGCCAGCGCCGAGGAGTGGGAAGCGCAAGGCACTCCGGCCTGAACCACGCTTTCATCCGGGCAAAGCACGCGCTCGCCGCTGCGAATTGGCCCAGCGGTGAGCGAGTTTGTCGCTATTTTACGATTTGATCTTGTCGCCGGCTAAAAATCGTTCCAGACTAAAGTCAAAGGCCGGGTGCTAAGTACCTGAGCTGCCGAAATAACGGCATAACAACACAAATAAACGCATTCCAGTTCTCAAGGGAGGGATTGAAATGGCCAAGCAAAAATCGACTACGGCTGCCACACGGCGCAAGTTCCTGGGCGGAGCAGCTCTTGCCGGCGCGGCGACCATCGCCATGCCGCAGGTATCGCGCGCGCAGACTGTCACCCTAAAAATGCAGAGCGGGTTCGGCGCGACCGATCCTCTCAACGAGTTTGGCGCGAACTACGCCAAGCAGGTTAACGAGATGGGCGGCGGTCGCCTGAAGGTCGACTATCTCAGCGCCGGCTCGGTGGTGAAGCCCTTCTCGGTGATGGACGCCACCTCGCAGGGCGTGCTCGACGGCAACTGGAGCGTGCCGGCCTACTGGTACGGCAAGCACCGCGCGGCCTCGCTGTTCGGCACCGGCCCCAATTACGGGCAGACCGCCAGCAATTTCATGGGCTGGTTCTATTACGGCGGCGGTCAGGATCTCTACGACGAGCTGACTCAGAAGATCCTCAAGCTCAA
>Ga0335083_10012251_pt1 | contig 10273 bp, 9 predicted proteins | sample Lox_Sample_42_FD_206716 | JGI IMG/M metagenome (GOLD analysis project Ga0335083, IMG submission 206716) | Soil microbial communities from Loxahatchee National Wildlife Refuge, Florida, United States - Lox_Sample_4.2 | ecosystem: Environmental > Terrestrial > Soil > Wetlands | place: USA: Florida...
CGAGCTCAGCACCCAGCTCGCCGCGCACGCCACCGACTACGAGAAGCTCACCTCGCTCGGCGCCGACCTCAAGGCCGCCCAAGCCGAAAAAGCCGACCTAGAAGAACGCTGGCTCGAAGTCGCCGCCGACCTGGAAACCTGACTCCCCGCGAGCCAAAGGGCGCCGGCCCTGTCTGGACTGAGGAGCGAGGAGCGAAGCGACGAGCGACGAGGGAAGACAGGGCCTAAAGGGCGCCCGGAGGCGAGCGGGAAAGTAGAGCGAGCGGGGCTAGCAGAGTCTTAACTCGTTATCGAATGGGGCGAGGAGGATGCGCATCAGGTCGGCCAGGTTGCGACGCTCGCCGGGGTCCAGGCCGACCAGCAGGGCCCGCTCGCGGCGCAGCAGGCCGTCCAGGGCCGCGTCCACTCGTTCCCGGCCCGCCTCGGTCAGCGTGACCAGGACCCCGCGCCTGTCCCTGGGATCGGGTTCCCGGCGGACCAGGTTCGCGGCGGCGAGCCGGTCGATCCGGTTCGTCATGGTGCCGGAGGTGACCAGGGTGGCGCGGAGCAGGGCACCCGGCGTGAGCTGGAACGGCGGCCCCTGCCTGCGCAGCGCCGACAGCACGTCGAACTCCCACGACTCGAGACCGTGCTCGGCGAACGCGCCGCGGCGCGCGATGTCCAGGTGCCGGGCCAGCCGCGAGATCCGGCTGAGCACCTGCATCGGCTCGACGTCCAGGTCGGGTCGCTGGGCTCGCCACGCGGTGACCAGGTCGTCGACCTCGTCGCGCAGCAGCGGCTCGCCGAGGATCTCGCCGTCAGGGTCCGTGTCAGTGCCGGGTCCGGCGCGCTGGCCCATTACTAGAGCGTATCTCTTGACGTCAAGACTAGCCCTGCTGTACAAGAAGATCAGGTTCTCACGTGTCTCTCGGTATCAGAGAAGGATAGACCCGCAATGTGGGACGCGGCCCAGTATCTGCGGTTTGGAGGCGAGCGCTCCAGGCCGTTCTTCGACCTGCTCGCCAGGGTCGGAGCGGACCTTCCCGGATACGTGGTCGACATGGGCTGCGGCCCGGGGAACCTGACCGCCGTGCTCGCGGAGCGCTGGCCGATGGCCACCGTGATCGGCGTCGACAGCTCGCCCGAGATGATCGAGGCGGCGCGCCCGCTCGCTACGGAGAGGCCTCAGCCGCAACTGAAGAGCGCCCCGCGCCCGCCGGCGCCGGCCGGGCCGGTCGCGACGAACCACGCGCCTGGGCTCTCGTTCATGGTCGATGACGTGCGGCACTGGGAGCCGCAGAGCCTGCCCGACGTGATCATCTCCAACGCGGTGCTGCAGTGGGTGCCCCACCATCGCGAGCTGCTGGTCCGCTGGGCGGACCAGCTGGCGGCCGATGGGTGGCTGGCCTTCCAGGTCCCGGGTAACTTCGATCAGCCGTCGCACGCGATCATCCGCGAGCTGGCGGCCTCGGACCGGTGGCGCACGCTGCTGCGGGACGTGGCGCTGAACAGGCAGTCGGCCGATCCGGCCGACTACGCGGATCTGCTGGCCCGGGCCGGCCTCGAGGTCGACGCCTGGGAGACGACCTACGTGCATATCCTGCACGGCGAGGACCCGGTGCTCGAGTGGTACAAGGGCTCCGGGCTCCGGCCGGTCCTGGCCGCACTCGATGCGGACCAGGCGGCGGACTTCCTCGCCGAGTACGGCACGAGGGTCCGCGAGGCGTATCCGCCTAGCCCGTTCGGCACCATCTTCCCCTTCCGCCGCGTGTTCGCCGTGGCTCATCGCCCCGGCTGAACCCCGCCTCAATCCAACTTTTCCCATTGTCTTAATAGGGAAACTCTGGCAGGATCACGACATGCGCCGTGACCTGCCTCTCCCCAGTACGCCTGCCTGTCAGCGCGTTCTCGTCGGCGCCTTCCCGTTGGCGCCTGGCGTCACGCGATGTCCGGCTGGCTCGCCTTGACCTATCGACCTGACTAGGTCCGGTCCTGCCGTCAGCTCTGGCTGGCCGCATCAGTACGCCATGCTCGCTGGCGGCCCGCAGCAGCCAGCGCTGTCAACGTGAGGAGAGAAGCGAATTATGAGCACGATGATCCAGCCGACGACCCGAGCCAGCGTGCGGACTGGTCGGCTACTTGGCGCCCGGCAGCTAGGCGACGTGGTGCGGCGCCTGGCGGCGAGCCCCGCGGAGTGGCTCGGCCGGGTACGGCTGAATCCGGAGGGCCGCTGGTACGAGCGGATCCACCTGGACGACAGCCACGAGGTCTGGGTGATCAGCTGGCTGCCCGGCCAGGGGACCGGATTCCACGACCACGGCGGCTCAGCCGGCGCGTTCGCCGTGGTCTGGGGCACGCTGACGGAGCGGCGGGTGGTCGGGGCCACCATCACCGGGCAGGTGCTGGCCAAGCCGGTAGGGGCGGGCGGGGCGCGGGCATTCGGGCCGCGCTACATCCACGACGTCGGTAACGCGAACGCCTCGTCGGTGGCGGTGAGCGTGCACGCCTACTCGCCGCCGCTGCCGGCCATGACGCGCTACGACCTCACGCCCGCCGGGCTGGTCGTGCGCGAGACCGAGGGAGCGGCGGCATGGTAGCGGTCCGGCCCGCGGGGGCCAGGACCATCGACGAGATCCTGGCCTCGGCGCGAGCCCGGCTGACCCGCCTGATGCCGCGGGAGGCCTTCGGCGAGACGGCCGCCGGCGGCGTCCTCATCGACATCAGGCCCGCCGCGCAGCGCGCCGAGCAGGGCGAGATCCCCGGGTCCATCGTGGTGGAACGCAACCACCTGGAGTGGCGCCTCGATCCGTGCTCGGACGCGCGGCTGCCCTGGGTGGCCGGCTATGACCACCGGATCATCGTCTTCTGCGTGGACGGCTACACCTCGAGCCTGGCCGCGGCCGCGCTGCAGGACCTCGGCCTGCACCGGGCCACCGACATGATCGGCGGGTTCCGGGCCTGGACCGAAGAGGGCCTGCCCTGGGCGGCCGCGGGCGCGGCCGAGGTTACTCTGGCGCCGGGTGCTGCCCCGGCGCTGGCGCCGGGCTGAGGTGCCGGCGCTGGCGCCGGGCTGACCCCTTAAGGTCCTTCCCGTTGGCGTCGAGCTGGGAGAGGCCGTTCCAGGCCAGGTCGATCAGGTTGGCCGCGACCTCTTCCAGCCGGGGCTTGCGGGCGTCGAGCCACCACTGCCCGGTGAACGCGACCATGCCCACGAACATCTGGGCGTACATCGGCGCGAGTTTGGGGTCGCGCCCGCGCGAGGCGAGGAAGTCGGCCAGGATGTACTCCACCTGGCCGGCGATGTCGCTCAGCAGCGTGCCATAGGTTCCCGCACCAGATCCGGGGTTGGAATCCCGGACCAGGATGCGGAAGCCGTCGGTGTTCTCGTCGATGTAGCGGAGCAGGGCGACCGCCGCGCCCTCGAACGTCTCCCGGTTGCGGGCGCCGCCGAGCAGCGTGGTCGCCATCGTCAGCAGGCGCTCCACCTCCCGGTCGACGACCACCGCGTAGAGGCCTTCCTTGCCGCCGAAGTGCTCGTACACCACCGGCTTGGACACCCCGGCCCGCGCGGCGATCTCCTCGATGGAGGTCCCCTCGAAGCCTCGCTCGGCGAACAGGTGCTTCCCGATTCCGAGAAGCTGCTCTCGCCGTTCCTTCCCGGTCATCCGCTTGCGGGCAGAAGCCTGCGTCTGGGCACTCACCGGTACATCATCGCGACTCCGCGCTCACCGCGCCACGTCCCCGGGCGGCGAGCCGCGTCCAGTTGCCGAGTTTCCGCGTCGCCGCGGCCGGCCGCTTGGCGGTGAGCCGCTCCTCGTCCGGCCAGCGGACGTCGTAGGCCCAGCCCAGCTTCTCGAACGCCCAGATGACCCGGGCGCTGGGGTCCAGCTGGCCCTTCAGCGCCCCGTGGCGGGCGCAGGTGGGGTCGGCGTGGTGCAGGTTGTGCCAGGACTCGCCGAAGGAGGCGATCGCCAGCCAGGCCACGTTCCGTGACTTGTCGCGGACCTCGAACTCCTCGGCGCCGAAGGTGTGGCAGATGGAGTTGATCGACCAGGTGACGTGGTGCAGCAGCGCGACCCGGACCAGGCTGGCCCAGAAGAACGCGGTCAGCGCGCCGTGGATGGACATCCCCCACAGGCCGCCGATGAGCGGAGGGAGCAGCAGGGTGACCGCGACCAGCCCGGGGAACCAGCGGTCAACGCTCTTGATCCGCCGGTCAGCGAGCAGGTCGGGGGAAAACTTCTGCTGGGAGGTCTGGTTCGGGTCGAAGAGCCACCCGATGTGCGCGTAGAGCAGGCCCTTGGACAGCGCCTTCCAGTCGTCCCCGTAGCGCCAGGGCGAGTGCGGGTCGCCCTCCTTGTCGCTGTACTTGTGGTGCCTGCGGTGGTCGGAGACCCAGGTGATGACCGGCCCCTCGATGGCCAGGCTGCCCGCGATGGCCATCGCGACCCGCAGCCCGGTCTTGGCCTTGAACGAGCCGTGGGTGAAGTACCGGTGGAAGCCGACCGTGATGCCCAGGCCGGACAGCCAGTAGAAGACCAGCGCGATCACCACGTCGTGCCAGCCCAGGCCCCAGCCCCACATCAGCGGGATGGCAGCGACCAGCGCCACCAGCGGGACGGCCACGAAGACACCCACCAGGACGCGTTTGAAGGTGGAGGTCGGCTCCTCCGCGATGTCCGGGCGGGCGGTTCTGATGGTCGGACTGACGCTTCCCCCGATAGTTCCGGTGGGCGTGGGCGTGGCCGGCGAGGTGGTCTGGTCTGCCCTGTAGGCGTCCAGGCGCGCCGGGTCGGTGGTGGCTTCAGCCGCGTGAACGGTGTCGGGGGTAGTGGTCATCGTGCTCCTCTGGAACTAGGCGAAACGGGCACGAGCGCTTGTACGCTTACGTAACCGTAGCCTACGAAACCGTAAGTTAGGCAAGGGGCGGGGGGTGAATTTCTGCAAATGAGCCTGTGAATTTCGTCTCCGTCGCCACCTTGGTGTCTCGTATTGCGAGACAGATCGGCGATCCGTGGCGCCGTCGTTACATGTTGGTGATCTTGTCGTCGGGACGTGGTCCCGGCTACCCGGCCGGCGCGCTCGCATGCGTGCTGATGTGCGGCGCTTTAATGCGCTCAGCCTCATCGGCTGTTTCCAGTAGAGTGAGGACTCGAACCTTCCCGGGTCGTCTAGCCTGGCAGGACGGGTGGTTTTGGTCCACTTAACGGAGGTTCGAATCCTTCCCCGGGAGCAATGAGGGAATCCGACGCCTGACCATCCCGACGTCAGGCGTCGGCCACGATTGCCGTCGACCAGCCCTCGATCCGGCGGTAGAGGTCGCTGCTGCGCCGGACGTCGATGCGAAGACAGCCGTGGTACTCGTCGCCGGTGTTCTTCCGGATCGTCTTGGGGTTGTGGCGCTTCAGCGCTGGGGTGGCGAACTGGTCAATGCTCGCCCCGGTAACGTCTAGCCAGAACCGCTGCGCTGCTGCTACGTCGGCTTTTTCGTGGATGTAGACGCGGAAGTGCACGCTGGTGCGCGGAGTTCCGGTCACGTCGAGGAAGCGCAGGAAAAAGCGGATCAACCCGGGGTCGCTGTTGGTGAAGATGACCCGGTCGCTGCGCTGGTACGGCTTGGTCTTCCCGCCTTCGCACCAGTAGGCGATGGCGCCCGTCATCAGTATTTCGCGATCGGTTAGCGGGCCGATCTGAGCTGCGGCGGCCGCACAAGTGGCGGCACGCGCCGCCGCGCGAACCGGGCGTTCGACGGACCAATAGCGGTGAGCACCCTCGGCGGCCCTCCGCCGGCACTCCTCGTAGCTCAGCCGCGGCGGGGTTGGCAGGTCTCGCACCCACAGCGACACCGAACTCTTGGATACACCGAGCGCATCTGCGATCTCCTCGTAGTCCAGGCCTTGCCCGCGCAGTTCGCGGGCACGTTCCCGCAGATCATCCTTGGCCCTGGCCCGGCGGGTCCACTCGGGGGCCGGCTCCCCCCTGAGTGCGTCGTCGAGAGTGGAGTTGCTCATCGGGCCTAGCAACTCCTTGATCTGCCGGCGGGACTTGCCCTCGCGGCGGAGCTGGACAATACGGTCCCGCAGGACGGCCATTTCTTGAGCATTACGCATAGTCGAATTCTAGTACTAGCATCTGACATACATTGGTCCGTAATCGATTATGGCAACGAATTGCGCTGTATCATAATTCGTGGCATCGATGTGCGGCTCTGCCTCCCCGGACGGGGGTCTCACCAGGGCGTGCGCTATAGTTAGTTGACGTCAAGCAAGTTTCTAACGGTGCCAAAGTTGCCTTGTGAGGCTTAGGCCAATGAATTCCGATTCGGGTCAGGTGGGGGCTGGCGTGCCTGAGAAGGCCGGAAAGACCGAGCTAGGGCCGCACTACAAGTGGATCGCGCTGTCGAACACCACGCTGGGCGTGCTGATGGCGACGATCAACCAGTCGATCGTGCTGATCGCGCTGCCGGATATCTTCCGCGGGATCGGGCTGAACCCGCTGAGCCCTGACAACACCAGCTACCTGCTGTGGATGTTCATGGGCTTCCTCGTGGTGTCCGCGGTGCTGGTGGTCAGCTTCGGGCGCCTGGGCGACATGTTCGGCCGGGTCCGGATGTACAACCTGGGCTTCGCGGTCTTCACCGTGGCCTCGCTGTTCCTGACCGTCACCTGGCAGCACGGCACCGCCGGGGCGATGTGGCTGATCATCTGGCGGATCGTGCAGGGCATCGGCGGCGCGTTCCTGTTCGCCAACTCCACCGCGATCCTCACCGACGCCTTCCCGGCCAACCAGCGCGGCACCGCGCTGGGCATCAACTCGATCGCGGCCATCGCGGGCTCGTTCCTCGGGCTGCTGCTCGGCGGCGTGCTCGGCCCGGTCAACTGGCACCTGATCTTCCTGGTCTCGGCGCCGATCGGGGCGTTCGGCACGGTGTGGGCGTACTTCATGCTCAAGGACATCGGAGTGCGCAAGCACGCCCGGATGGACTGGTGGGGCAACGTCTTGTTCGCGGTCGGGCTGATCGCGATCCTGGTCGGCATCACCTACGGCCTGCAGCCCTACGGCGGCCATGCCATGGGCTGGACCAGCCCGTTCGTGCTCTCGGCCATCATCGGTGGCGTGGTCCTGCTGGTGATCTTCGGGTTCGTCGAGACCAGGGTGGCCGAGCCGCTGTTCCGCATCTCCCTGTTCAAGATCCGCGCCTTCGCCATGGGCAACATCGCTAACCTGATGCTGGCGCTCGGCCGCGGCGGCATGCAGTTCATGCTGATCATCTGGCTGCAGGGCATCTGGCTGCCGCTGCACGGCTACAGCTTCAGCCAGACCCCGCTGTGGGCGGGCATCTACCTGGTCCCGCTGACCATCGGCTTCCTGCTCTCGGCGCCGCTGTCCGGCGTGCTGTCCGACCGGTTCGGCGCCAAGGGGTTCACCACCGGCGGTTCGCTGCTCACCGCGGCGACCTTCTTCGCCCTGCTGTTCCTCCCGGTGAACTTCACCTACTGGCAGTTCGCGCTGATCATCGCGCTCAACGGCTTCGGTTCCGGCCTGTTCGCCTCGCCCAACCGGGCCGAGATGATGAACGCGGTGCCGGCCAGCCAGCGCGGCGCGGCCGGCGGCATGATCGCCACGTTCATGAACACCTCGTTCGTCCTGTCGATCGGGATCTTCTTCTCGCTGATGGTGGCCGGCCTGTCCAGCAAGCTGCCGGGCGCGCTGTCCAGCGGGCTGACCGCGCAGGGCGTCCCGGCCGCGGCCGCGACGCAGATCTCGCACCTGCCGCCGATCGGCGTGCTGTTCGCGGCCTTCCTCGGCTACAACCCGATGCAGCAGCTGCTCGGCCCGCTGCTCGGGCACCTGTCCTCCGTGCACGCCGCCTACGTCACCGGGCGTCAGTTCTTCCCGCACCTGATCACCAGCCCGTTCCACTCCGGCCTCGGGGTCGCGTTCGCGTTCGCCATCGCGGCCAGCCTGATCGCCGCCGTCGCCTCGATGCTCACCGGCCGCAGCAAGCCGGTCGGCCCGCCCGAGCCGCTCGGTGCCGAGCTGGCCGCGGTTGCCGGGGAGGGCGGCCTCGAGCCCAGCGAGATCGTCGGCCCGGCCAGCACCGCGGACGAGGTGCGCGATTCGCCCGATGCGCGCGGAAACGGCCATTCGCCCGCGGTCTCCAAGTCCGCCGGAACAGAACCGGGCTGAGCCTCCCGGCCCACTGCCTCCCGGCCCACTGCCTCCGGCCTGTGTCTCCCGCCCACGTGACTCCCGGCTCCGTGACTCCCGGCCCGCTGCGCCCCCGGCCTGGTGTCTTCCGGCCCAGGGCGCAGCGGCCGGGCGGTATCCTGCAGATGAGTGGCGGGTGACCTATTCGCCGTCGCATCCGGAGAACTCCACGCATCCTGACCAGTGCCGGCTGGGCGGTTCGGCGGGCTGAACGCCCGCGGAAGCCCCGGAGACCGCAGATGCTGGCGCGCTACCCGAGGAGACCTGCTGCCGTGAGCGAACCTCGCCCGGTCGCTGTCATCGTCCTCGCCGCGGGCGAGGGTACCCGGATGAAATCGCGGATCCCGAAGGTGCTGCATCCGCTGTGTGGCCGCAGCATGCTCGGGCACGCGCTGGCGGCGGCGGGCGACCTCGCCCCTGAGCGCCTGGTCGTGGTCGTCGGCCACAACCGCGACGAGGTCAGCGCCGAAGCCGAAAGGCACGCGCCTGGCGTGCAGGTGGTGGTGCAGGATCGGCAGGGCGGCACCGGCCACGCGGTGCGCACGGTCAGCGAGGCGCTCGGCGACCTGGCCGGCATCGTCGTGGTGACCTACGGGGACATGCCCCTGCTCCGGCCGCAGACGCTGGCCGCGCTCGTCCGGGAGCACGCCACCGCGGGCAACGCGGTGACCGTGCTCACCGCGCTGGTCCCCGACCCGGCCGGTTACGGCCGCGTCATCAGGGACGGCAGCGGCGCGCTGGCCGAGATCGTCGAGGACGCCGACGCCACCGCCGCGCAGCGGGCGATCAACGAGATCAACTCCGGTTGCTACGCCTTCGACGGCGCGCTGCTGGCCGACGCGGTCAAGCGCGTCGCCACCAGCAACGCGCAGGGCCAGGAGTACCTCACCGACGTGGTGGCCATCCTCCGCGGTGACGGTCACCTGGCCGGCACCGTCCTGGCCGGGGATCCGGCCGAGATCCAGGGCGTGAACGACCAGGTGCAGCTGGCCCAGGTACGCCGCGCCTTCAACGAGCGCCTGCTCGAGGACTGGATGCGGGCCGGGGCCACGATCATGGATCCCGCCTCGACCTGGATCGACGTGGACGTGACGCTGGCGCCGGACGCGACGATCCTGCCCGGCACGCACCTGGAGGGGCGGACGGACATCGGGGCGGGCGCCCGGATCGGCCCCGGCTGCGTGCTCAGGGACACCTCGGTCGGTCCGGACGCGATGCTGCTGTACACGGTGTGCGAGTCGGCCGAGGTCGGCCCCGGCGCGACCATCGGGCCCTTCGCCCGGCTGCGCCCGGGCACCAGGATCAGCGCGGGCGCGCACATCGGCACGTTCGTCGAGCTGAAGAACTCCACCGTAGGCGAGGGCGCCAAGGTGCCGCACCTGTCCTATGTGGGCGATGCCGACATCGGCGAGCGCGCCAACATCGGCGCGGCCACGATCTTCGCCAACTACGACGGGGTGGCCAAGCACCACACCACGGTGGGCGCGCACGTGTTCACCGGCAGCGACACCGTCCTGGTGGCGCCGGTGACCATCGGGGACGGCGCGTACACCGCGGCCGGCTCGGTCGTCACCGAGGACGTGCCGCCGGGCGCGATCGCGGTGGCCCGCGGCCGGCAGCACAACGCACCGGGATGGGTAGAGCGGAAGCGGCCGGGAACCGGGTCCGCCGCGGCCGCCGCCCAGGCCAGGGAGGCCGCGGCCAGGGAGACCCAGGCCGAGGAGATCCAGGCCGAGGAGATCCAGGCCAATCAAGCCAGTGCCAAGGAATCCAGCGCCGGGGAACCCAGCGCCGGGGAAGCTACCGAGGGCGACGAAGGGGCACCGGCATGACGCCGTCGGGTGCGAAGAAGATGATGCTCGTCTCCGGGCGCGCCTACCCCGGGCTGGCCGACGAGGTGGCCTCGTGCCTGGGCATCAAGCCGACGCCGACCAAGCTCTTCGACTTCGCCAACGGCGAGATCTTCGTCCGGTTCCTCGATTCCGTCCGGGGCTGCGACGTGTTCGCCCTGCAGAGCCACACGTCGCCCATCAACGAATGGATCATGGAGCAACTGATCATGGTCGACGCCCTCAAGCGGGCG
>Ga0335083_10012252_pt1 | contig 10273 bp, 10 predicted proteins | sample Lox_Sample_42_FD_206716 | JGI IMG/M metagenome (GOLD analysis project Ga0335083, IMG submission 206716) | Soil microbial communities from Loxahatchee National Wildlife Refuge, Florida, United States - Lox_Sample_4.2 | ecosystem: Environmental > Terrestrial > Soil > Wetlands | place: USA...
GCTCGTGTTCCTCCTGACCCTCGGCACCCTGCCGCTCCCGGGCGTCTGCGTGCTGTTCCTCCTGCTGGGCGTGGTGGGTGGGGCGTTCGTGCTCACCTGGCCGCTCGGGGCGGAAGTGAATCCGCCGCGGCTCGCGGGCATCGCGGTCGCGGTGACCAACCTGGGCGGATTCGTGGGTGCCGCCCTCAGTCAGGGCCCGGTCGGCGCGGTGCTCGACGCGGGCTGGACGGGGACGATGGCGGGCGGTGCCCGGGTGTACCCGGTCGCGTCCTATCGCGGCGCCTTCGCGGTCTGCGCGCTGTTCGTGCTGGTGGGGGCGGCGATCAGCCTCCTGCTCGAGGAGACGCGGGGGCAGAACGCGTATCACCGGCTCCGCCCGCCTCGGGCGCACGCGGAAAGCGCGCCCCGTATGTCTCCGGGGGGATCCTGAGCGCGTTGGTGACGAACGAGATCAGGTGGTAGAAGCCGGCGAGGGCGATCAGCTCGATGAGCTGCTCCTCGCTCCACTCCTTCCGCAGGGCCCCCCACAGGGCATCGCTCACCTGGGCGCGGTCGTGCAGCTCGTCGGCGAGCCGGAGCAGGAGGCGCTCCCGATCCGGCAGCGCGGACCGGTCGGAGCCGGCGGTGGCCGCCACCTGCGCCGGAGTGAAGCCGACCCGCTCCGCGAAGAGGGCCACGTGGACGCCCCATTCGTACTCGGAGCCGCAGCGGGCGCAAGTACGATCGATGACCAGCTCCCGCTCACGCAGGGTGATCGTGCCGCGGTCGAGCAGGCGGCCCGCCATGAGGCGCAGGAACACCCGCTCGTTGACCGCGAGGGTCCGGAAGAGGGCGAGCGGCGGCACCCCCGCCGGCATGACGCGGTCGAGCGCCGGGGCGCCCGGTGCGCGGGTCGCAGACCGGCCGACCGATCATGGCGCTCCTGGATCTGCTCGGCCGGCGGTGGGCGCTGCGGGTGATCTGGGAGCTGCGTGCCGGCCGGCTCACCTTCCGGGCGCTGCAGGAGGCCTGCGGCGGGGTGAGCCCCACCGTGCTCAACGAACGCCTGCGCGATCTGCGGGAGAGCGGGCTGGTCGACGCGACGGGAGCCGACCGCTACGGGCTCACGCCCCTCGGGCTCGACCTCATCGATCAGTTCTTGTCTTTGGTGGCCTGGCCGACCCGGTGGGCCGCCGCGGTCACTCGCGGTCGAGGAACCCCTCGGTCATCGCGTTGACCTCCGGGATGCCGGTGCGCGCGATCGCGTTGATGCGGGCCTTGACCTCGGCGAGCGGCCGCGCCGGCTTCCCGGCGAGCCGGGCGGCGTAGTCACGCGCGGCCTGGGCGAGCTCGGCGCCCGGCACGACCCGGTGCACGAGCCCCCACGCCTGCGCCTCGACCGCGGAGTAGCGCGCGCAGCCCATGATGATCTCCTTGGCGCGCGCCGGCCCCACCAGCCGCACGAAGCGCGTCGTGGTGCCCACCCCCAGCGGCACGCCCAGGTCCACCTCGGGGATCCAGAACTGCGCCTCCGCGGCCGCGAAGCGGAAGTCGCACGCGAGCGCGAGGCCCCAGCCGCCACCCACCGCGTGGCCGTTCACCGCCGCGATGGTGGCCTGCTCGAGATTCTCGAGCGTGGTGTTGGCGCGCTCGAAGAGCCGTCGGAACTGGCTCTTGCGCGAGAGGAAGAGCCGGCGGCGCTCCTCCGGGGTGGCGGCCTTGGCGTGGCCCGCGTCGGCGCCCGCCGAGAACACGGGCGGCGCGCCGGTGACGATCACCACGCGCGTGCCGGAGTCGTCGCGCAGCTCCGTGAAGGCTGCGCCCAGATCGGTCAGCATCTCGTCGCTCAGCGAGTTGCGCCGGTCGGGCCGGTTGAGCGTCACGGTGGCGATGACCCCGTCGCGGGACAGGGTGATGTTGGGGGTCGTGATCATTTCTCCCTCGTACGGGTGGAGTCTTCGTCGGCGAGCAGGCGCCGGCGCCCATCGCCGACGATGGCAACGGCCCGGGCGAAGCCGTGCCCGCCGCTCCGGGCGGCCTCGATGGCCGGGCGCACCGTCTCGTCGAGGAAGCGCTCGACGGCGCCGGAGAGACGGCGTCGCACCTCGCCGTAGCCGCGCACCACCGTGGCCAGCTCGGCTACCTCGCAGGCCAGGCGCTCGTCGAGGCGGGCGGCGGCCAGCACCGCCTCCTCCCACCGGCTCATCAGCGCAAACTCGCGCTGGCGGCGCAGCGAGGACGGCCGCAGCCCGCGCAGCCGGGCCAGCAGCCACACGCGGAGAAACCCGAGCACCGACGTCGTCGTCACGTGCTGGCCGACGGTCGGCCGGCCCGCGGGCCACCGCCGCTCCGCCCACCGGGCGAGGGGGCCGCCGATCCGGGCCGGCAGCAGGCCGTAGAGCTCGTCCAGGTCCGGCTTGAGGTAGTCGGTCACCACGAGCACCGAGCCGTCGGGCGCCGCCTGCTCGCGGCGGATGCGCTCGAAGCGGCCACGCCGCGTCTTGAGATCGGCGACGCGGATCGCATCCTCGTAGGCCATCCACACCGCGAGGCACCGCGCGAAGGTCCGGGTGAGCCGGATGCCCGGATCGAGGGCGCGCACGCGGCGGACGCGATCCAGGAACAGCTCGGCGTAGCGGGCGTCCTGGTAGTCGATCAGCCGCGCGAGCGCCTCGCCCAGTACCGGGTGCAGCGCCTCCGGGAACTCGGCCTCGGTCCGGGTCGAGAGGACGAGGAACACCGGCCCGCGCGCGCCCAGGGCGGCGGCGCGCTCGGCCCGGACCTCGGGCCACGGCCGGTCGCGTCGCGGGGCGGCGCTACCCGAGTCTCCCGCCGCCACCAGCTCGATGCCGGCCTTGAGCCCGCGCACGTTGCGGTCCACCGCGACGCCGCCTTCGCGGATGGCGGCCTCGAAGTCGCCCGCGGTCATCGGCACGACCTCGCTGGCCGCGAGCGCACCGAGCAGCAGCGCGTTGACCTCGGTCTGGTACTGCCGGGCCAGCGCGAGGGCGTCGAAGCCGATGAACCGGCGGCTGAGCGCGCGGGCGGCGGCCTCCAGCGCTTCGCGAGGGTAGATCCCGTCGCCCGGCGCCGATTTCTCGGCGATCGAGAAGAGTCGGTGCGTGCTGGCGATCAGCGTCGTGCGACCGGGCGAGGCGTAGTCGGTCTCGACGGTGCGGCCGGCCTCGAGCAGCTCGGAGGCCACGATGACGTCGACATCTCCGGGGGTCGGATGGAGCGAGAACACCGGCTCGGACCGCCCCGTCTCGAGGCGCTCCGGGAAGATCTCGACGTAGTACGTGGTGGCGCCGGTGCGCTGCGCCACTCCCGGGATCGAGGTGGCCTGGGCCGCGTAGCCCGCGTGGGCGGCCGCGGCCACGATCCACTCGGTGAGCACGCCGCCACCCTGCCCTCCGAGCGCGGCGATCAGGATCGAGACCGGGCGGCGCGCGCCCATCACGCGGGCTGGAGCCAGCCGATGACCCGGCGCCGCGCGCCGGCGAGCCCGCGGGTCCACGCGCCGGGATTGTGCACGACCCGCGCCTCGTAGAACGACGGGCACAGCACGGCGGCGTGGGCCACCTCCCCGCAGAGCCCGCAGCCCACGCAGCTCTGATCGACGTGGGCCACCGGGTCGTCGCGCAGCGGGTCCGGGTTCTCCTTGAGGGTGAGGGACGGGCAGCCGTTGAAGCGCATGCACGACTTGTCGCCGGTGCACACGTCGGGGTCCACGCCGAAGCGCGGCGTCTCCACCCGCGCGCCCGCCTTGAGCCGCGCCGCGGTCTCCGGCTTCACGCGCCGCTGACGCTCGAGCTGGCACTCCGCGCGCGCGATGATCACCTTGAGGCCGTCCGCGGCGGTGGTCATGGCCTCCCGGATCACCTTCAGGGTATCGGCCACTCGGTACGGGTTCACCGTTCTGATCCAGGAGACACCGAGGCTGCGGATGGTCTCGGCAATCGACATCGTCACCTGGTCCCCGCGCGGGTTCCTCCCCGACGAGGGATTCGCCTGCTGGCCGGTCGCGGAGGTGTAAAAGTTCTCCAGCACCACCACGATCGAGTCCTGCTTGTTGAAGACCGCGTTGGCCACCCCCGCGGTGAGGCCGGAGTGCCAGAAGCCGCCGTCGCCCAGGATCGAGATGACGCGCCGGTCGAAGTTGGGGGCCACCGCGCTCGCGGAGGCCACGCTCATGCCGTAGCCCAGGATCGTGTTGCCCTGGTTGAACGGGGGCAGCGTGGCGAAGGCGTGGCAGCCGATGTCGGCGGCCACGTGGGTCGCGCCGAGCTCGCGCTGCGCGATCTTGAGCGCGCTGAACACCGGGCGCTCCGGGCAGCCCGTGCAGAAGGCGGGAGGGCGCTTGGGCAGCGGGGCGCGCAGGAGGGCCCGCCCCCGACCCACGTGCTCGGTCAGCGCTCCGCGCCGCCGCTCCGCCTCGCCGCCGAGGAAGCGAGCCAGCGCGGCGAGCACGACCTCTGGCACGTACTCACCCTGGGCGGCGACCACGTCCTTGCCATGGATGCGGGTGGTGAGCCCGTGGTCGTAGGCCAGCGCCTTCAGCTCCTGCTCGATGAAGCTCGGCATGCCCTCTTCCAGCACCAGCACCCGCTCCTTGCCCTCGAGGAAGCCCCGGAGCTGATCGGGCACCAGCGGGTGGATCACGTTCAGCACCAGCATGGGGATGCGGCTCTGGCCGAACGCGTCGGCCAGGCCGAGCAGCTCGAGCGCGCGCAGCGCGGTCGGGGTGAGCCCGCCCTGCAGGATGATGCCGAGCCCCTTCTCCTCGCCGGGCCGCGTCTCGTTCAGACCGCGCTCCACGATGTAACGCCGGGCCGCGGGCAGCCGGCGCTCGAACTTCTGGATCTCCTGAGCGTAGGTGGACGGCGGGTGGCTGAGCCGGCTGTAGTCGAAGGAGTGGCGCTCGAGGCGGGTGTTCATTCCGACCGCCGGGCGGACGTTGTCGCGGCACACCATGCTCCCCCGCATGTGGGCGGCCCGTATCCGGAGACTGATGACCGTCGGCAGATTCGAGGCCTCCGACATCCCGAAGCCTTCCTCGACCATGCGGGCCAGGCTCGGCAGGGTCGGGCGCGGATCGATCAGGAGCAGCGACGACTTGAGCGCGAAGGCGTGGGTGCGCTCCTGGATGACGCTGGCGCCCGCGCCGTAGTCCTCCCCCACCACGATGAGGGCGCCGCCGATGACCCCGGCCGAGGCCAGGTTCGAGAGCGCGTCGGCGGCCACGTTGGTGCCGACGATGGACTTCCAGGTCACCGCCCCCCGCATCGGGTAGTTGATGGACGCGCCGAGCAGCGCGGCCGCCGCCGCCTCGTTGGCCGAGGCGTCGAGGTAGACGCCCATCGGCTTCAGCAGCGATTCGTTGGCGTCGGCGAGGACGTCGAGGAGATGTGAGACCGGCGCCCCCGGATAGCCTCCGACATAGGACACGCCCGACTGGAGCAGGGCCTTGGTGATGGCCAGGATGCCCTCCCCACGGAGAATCTGCCCCTCTCCCAGCGCGAGCTGCTTGACTTCCGCGGCGAAGGACCGTTCCATAGAACCCTCTTGTACCACAACCTCCGGGGGAGGGGCCCGTGGCACACTTCACGACTTCCGACGGCGTCCGCATCTACTACGAGTCCCACGGCGACGGCGATCCGATTCTCCTGGCCTACGGCATCGGCGGCAACGCGGGGATGTGGCGGCCGAACGTCCACGCCCTCTCGGCGCGGAACCGCCTGATCCTCTGGGAGCCGCGGGGCCACGCCCGGTCCGAGAGCCCGACTGACCCCACCCGGGTCACCTTCGGGCACTGGGTCCTGGACCTCCACGATCTGCTGGGCCACCTGGGGCTGGACCGCGCGATCGTCGGCGGCCTCTCGCTGGGCGGCGGCATCGCCACCCGCTTCACCCTCGCGCACCCCGAGCGCGTCCGCGCCCTCGTGGTGGTCGACTCGTCCTCCGCGGTGGGCCTGCCGCTCTCGGTCGACAACCTCGTGATGCGGGCCCGCTCCATCAAGGTCACGCTCGAGGGCGGAATGGACGCGATGGCCGAGTTCGCGATCTCCTCGAACCCGAACGTGTCGGGGCGGCTCAAGCTCGATCCGGGAGCCCGTCAGGAGATCTTCGACTACTACCGGATGCTGACCCCGATCGGGTACGCCAACGCGCTCCGGGCCCTCCTGCAGATGGACTACATCACGGAGCGGCTGCCCGACATCTCGGTGCCGACGCTGCTGGTGTGCGGCGACGAGGATCCCTCGCTCCAGCCGATGCGGGTGATGGAGAAGAAGGTGAAGCAGGCGCGTTTCGTGCTGCTGTCCCCGGCCGGCCACTTCGCCAACCGCGACCAGCCGGAGGCTTTCAACCGCGCCGTGCTCGAGTTCCTGGACGAGATCGGGCCCGCGTGACGGTGACGTCGGCGCCCCGCACGCCTTCCCCGCAGTCCGGACAGTAGTAGCCGACCGATACCGGGTGCCCGCACCCGGTGTGCACGAGCTGGGTCTCCCGGTGCACGTGCCGGCCGCCCCACGCGGCGAGCGCGCCCACCACCATGCCGAGCTCCCGCCCCCGCTCGGTGAGCGCGTACTCCGCGCGCGGGGGGTGGTCCGAGTAGAACTGGCGCCGGATCAGGCCGTGCTCCTCCATCAGCTTGAGCCGCGCCGAGAGGATGTTGGGGGCGATGCCGGGCAGCGTGGTGAGGAGATCCTGGAAGCGCTTGGTCCCGGGCATGAGATCGCGCACCACCAGCAGCGTCCAGCGATCGCCGATGACCTCGAGGGTCTTGGCCACCGGGCAGGCCTGGTTGTAGCGCTTCGGCATGGAGCGAGTATACCGAGCCTCTTGACATCGGAGCAAGTGACTATTATTTTACAAGTCACTGACGACGACTCCCAGGAGGGTCCGATGCCGAAGGCGATCGACATGATCCGGAAGGTCCAGACCGGCGAGCTGCCCCCACCCCCGGTGGCCACCCTGATCGGATTCACACTCACCGAGGTCGAGCCCGGGCGCGCGGTGATCGCGCTCGACGCGGACGGGCGCCACGCCAATCCGATGGGCACCGTGCACGGCGGCGTGCTGTGCGACATCGCGGACGCCGCGATGGGCATGGCCTACGCGGGCACCCTCGACGAGGGCGAGACCTTCACCACCCTCGAGCTCAAGATCAACTTCCTCAAGCCGGTGCGGACCGGCCGCCTGGTGGCGACCGGGCGCGTGGTGAAGGGAGGGCGCTCGGTCGGCCTCGTCGAGTGCGACGTGGTCGACGACAAGGAGCGCCTCGTCGCGCGCGCTTCCAGCACCTGCATGACCCTGCGGGGCGAGCAGGCGCTCGGGCGCTAGATGAGCCACGCCGCCGCGGCCTCGGTAGCCGCCCGCGCCCGCGTCGCGCTCTCGCCGCGCACCCGCCTGCTGCTGGAGGGCCCGGTGGCCCGGACCCTCCTGCGCCTGGCCGCGCCGAACGTGCTGGTCATGGTGCTGCAGGCGGCGGTGAGCACGCTCGACGCGGTGTTCGTAGGCTGGCTCGGCTCGGACGCCCTCGCCGGGGTGTCGCTGGTCTTCCCGCTCGTGATGCTGATGCAGACCATGTCGGGGGGCGGGATGGGCGGAGGCGTCGCCTCCGCGGTAGCCCGCGCGCTCGGCGGCGGCCGCCGCGCGGATGCGAACGCACTGATGGTGCACGCGATCGTGATCGCGGTCACCATGGCCGCGTGCTTCACGCTCCTGCTCGAGCTGGGGGGGCCCGCGCTCTACCGCGCGATGGGCGGCCACGACGCGGCGCTCGACGCCGCGGTCGCCTACTCCCGCGTGCTCTTCGGCGGCGCCCTTGCCTACTGGCTCTTCAACACGCTCGGGAGCGTGATCAGGGGCACCGGCAACATGGCGCTGCCCGCGTCGGTGATGGTGGGCAGCGGCGTCGTCTACCTCGTGCTCTCCCCCGCCCTGATCCTCGGCTGGGGCCCGCTGCCGCGACTCGGGATCGCGGGGGCCGCCGCCGCGAGCGTCGCCTCGTTCACGCTGGGCAGCCTCGCCCTGCTCGCCTTCCTCTGCTCGGGCCGGAGCCTGGTGCGGCCTACCCTGCGCGGCCTGCGGCTCCGCCGCTCGCTGTTCTGGGACATCCTGCGCGTGGGAGCTCCCGGCTCCCTGAACACGATCCTGACGAACCTCACCGTGGTGCTGCTGACATCGCTCGTCGGGCCGTTCGGCGCCCCCGCGCTCGCCGGCTACGGCATGGGGGCGCGGCTCGAGTACCTGCAGATCCCGATCGTCTTCGGCCTCGGCTCCGGGCTCGTCACCATGGTCGGGACCAGCATCGGCGCGGGCGACCGCGACCGGGCCCTGCGGGTCGCGTGGGTCGGGGCGGCCATCGCGGCCGGCGTCACCGGCACGATCGGCGTGCTCGCGGCGCTGTACCCGCTCGCGTGGCTCTCCCTCTTCGCCTCCGACCCGGAGATGCTCGCGGCCGGGACTCGCTACCTGCGCATCGTGGGTCCCTGCTACGGCTTCTTCGGCGCCGGCCTCGCGCTGTACTTCGCCTCGCAGGGCGCGGGCCGGCTCCTCTGGCCGCTCCTGTCCGGGTTCACCCGGCTCGTCGTCGCGGCCGCGGGGGGCTGGCTCGCCACCGCGTGGCTCGGAGCCGGTCTCTCCGGCCTCTTTGCCGCGATGGCCAGCGCGCTCGTGATATTCGGGGTCATCAACGTGGCGGCGGTCCGGCTCGGGGCCTGGCGCGCCGCCGACCGGAGGACATCATGACCAGCCAGCAGATCTTCGGGCTCCAGGTCCTGCTCAGCTTCGTGGTCTACGGGCTCGCGGCAAAGTGGTACGTCGCTCCGCGCCTCGCTCCGCTGCCGCTCGGCCAGGCGCTGCAGCCCCTCCTGCTGCTCCACGCCTTCCGGCATCTCGGAATGGTCTTCCTCGTTCCCACCGTGGTCGGCGACGCGCTGCCTCGGGGCTTCGCGGCGCCCGCGGCCTACGGCGACCTCATCGCCGGCCTCCTGGCCCTGGCCGCGATCGCGGCGCTGCGCGCCGGCGCGGCGCTCGCGCTCCCCCTCACCTGGGTGTTCAACGTGGTGGGACTCCTGGACTTGGTCAACGCGTTCTACCAGGGCCTATCCAGAGGCGTCCAGCTCGGCGCCGCCTACTACATCCCCACCTTGATCGTGCCGGCGCTGGTGATCACACATCTCATGATCTTCCGCACGCTGCTGCGGGATGGGGTCGCCCCGGGGCATTTGCCCGCGTCGTCACACATGTGAAACAATCGCGGGCGATGAGCCGTCGCGCCCGCGCCGTTCTCGCCACCGCCTGCGGGGCGCACTTCATCCACGACGGCTTCTCGGACATCCTCTACATCCTCCTCCCGGTGTGGGCGTCCGAGTTCGGCCTGAGCTTCGCCCAGGTGGGCCTCCTCAAGACCCTGTACACGGGAGGCATGGCGAGCTTTCAGGTGCCGGCCGGCATCCTCGCGGAGCGTCGCGGCGAGGCGCGCCTGCTCGCGGCGGGCACCGCGGTCACCGCGCTCGGCTTCCTGGCTGCCGGGCTCACCGGAGGCTTCCTCGCTCTGCTCGCCTGTCTGGCGGTGGCCGGGCTGGGCTCGGGGTGTCAGCACCCGCTCTCCTCGTCGCTCGTGTCGAAGGCCTACGAGACGGGAGCGCGGCGCACCGCGCTCGGCACCTACAACTTCTCCGGCGACCTGGGCAAGGTCGTGGTCCCGGCCGCGGTGGCGCTTGCGCTGCCCTGGCTCGGCTGGCGCCGGGCGGTGGAGGTGTACGCGGGGCTCGGCCTCCTCGCCGCGGTCTCGATCCTGGGGCTGCTGACGCGCCTGCAGGCGGGAGGGCGCGTGACCGCGTCGCCCGCCGAGGCCGCCGCCGCGCGCGCCAGCCGCTGGGGCATCCGGGACCCGCGGGCCTACGGCGCGCTCTCGGCCATCCACGTCATCGACAACTCCACGCGCACTGCGTTCCTCACGTTCTTGCCGTTCCTGTTGATCGCCAAGGGCGCGACGGTGCCGTCCGTCGGGCTCGCCCTCATGCTGGTCTTCATCGGCGGCGCCATCGGCAAATTCGCGTGCGGCGCGCTCGCCGACCGGGTGGGCGTGATCCGCACCGTGGTGATCACGGAAGCGGCGACCGGCGCCGGGATCCTGCTGCTGCTGTCCCTGCCGCTCGGGGCCTGCCTGTTCGCGCTTCCGCCGCTCGGCATCGCGCTGAATGGAACCTCGTCGGTGCTCTACGGCACCGTTGCGGATCTGGTCTCGAGCGACCGGCGGGCGCGGAGCTACGCGATCTTCTAC
>Ga0335083_10012253_pt1 | contig 10271 bp, 10 predicted proteins | sample Lox_Sample_42_FD_206716 | JGI IMG/M metagenome (GOLD analysis project Ga0335083, IMG submission 206716) | Soil microbial communities from Loxahatchee National Wildlife Refuge, Florida, United States - Lox_Sample_4.2 | ecosystem: Environmental > Terrestrial > Soil > Wetlands | place: USA...
GAACGCGAAGCGCGACGCCGACGAGGCCTGCGCGACCGGCGGCTGATGCCCGCGGGCGCGCCCGGCGCGCCCGTCGATCGACGCGCGCCCCGTCGGGGCGCACCTTCCGCGACCTGATGCGCCCACGCGGCGCCCCTTGGGCCCTTCCCTGCCGGAGCGGACCCCTGCTGGCATAATGGCGCGCACGCGGACTCGACCCGCCCCGCCCTCGCCTGCGCCCGGGACCTGCGCGCGGGTGCACGACCTCCGGAGCATCACTTGAAGACGGGGTTCATCGGACTCGGCGCCATGGGCATGCACATGGCCCGCAACCTGCACCGCGGGGGCCTCCTCACCACCTGCTGGAACCGCAGCCGCGCCAAGGCCGACGCGCTCGCCGCGGAGACCGGCTGCTCGGTCGCCGCCGACCCCGCCGCGATGGCGCGCGCGACGGAGGCGATCGTCATCTGCGTCTCGGCGGATGCCGACGTGCTCGGCGTGATCGATGCGCTCCTGCCCGGCGCACACCCCGGCCTCATCGTCGTCGACTCCTCGACCGTCTCCGCCGCGACCGCGCGCGCCGCGGCCGCGAAGCTCGCACCGAGCGGCGCCGTGTTCCTCGACTGCCCGGTGAGCGGCGGCGTCGAGGGCGCGCGCGAGGCGACGCTGGTGTTCATGTGCGGCGGGACCCCGGAGAGCTTCGAGCGCGTGCAGCCCGTGCTCGCCAAGATGGGCCGTGCGTTCACGCTGATGGGACCGACGGGATTCGGGCAGTCGACCAAGGCGACCAACCAGATCCTGTGCGCGGGCGCCATCCAGGCGGCGTCCGAGGCGATGGCGTTCGCGAAGGCCGAGGGCCTGCCCCTCGAGAAGGTGATCGAGGCGCTCGGCAAGGGCGCAGGCTCCTCCTGGTACTTCGTCAACCGCGCGCCGTTCATGGCGCGCGGCAGCTACCCGCCGGGCTTTCGCGTGCGCCTGCACGACAAGGACCTCGGCATCTGCCAGGACATGGCCGCCGCGCGCGGCGTGCACCTGCCGGTGATCGAGATGACGCGCGTCCACTACGCGCGCCTGATCGAGTCGGGCCACGGCGACGAGGACATCTCGACGATCTTCCGGCTCAAGGACGCGCTCTTCTCGCGCGGCGGCGGCAGCTAGGCTCCTGCCGCATGCCCGAGACCCCCGCCGCCGCGAAGCCCGCCACCCCGTTCTACCTGCCGGACCTGTGCGCCTCGCGCACGGTTCTCGGCATCGTGCTGACGGCGGAGCTCGTCGCGCTCCTCCTCGCGATGGCGCGGCTCGGCGAGCCCGGCCGGTTCTGGGGCGACCTCGCCCGTACCTCGTTCGTGCTGCAATGGATCGCGCTCCTCTCGGCCGGCGCGCTCTGCCGCGCGCGGCCGTGGCTCGTCAGGATCGGCGTCGAGCGCGGCAACGCCGTCGCGCTCGGCGTTCTTCTCGGCGTGACCGGCCTCACCTCGGAGGTGGCCTGGCGCGCGAGCAGCAACGGCCTCGACCTCGGCATCGGCCAGAGCGGCATCGCCGGCGGCCACGCGGCATTCCTGCTCGGCAACCTCGCGGTCAGCCTGATCGTCGGCGGGCTGCTGCTGCGCTACTTCTACGTGACCGGCGAGTGGCGCCGCAACGTCGAGGGCGAGGCGCGCGCGCGCATCGACGCGCTGCAGGCGCGCATCCGGCCGCACTTCCTCTACAACAGCATGAACACCATCGCGGCGCTGACGCGCTCCGATGCCGCCAAGGCCGAGCGCGCGGTCGAGGACCTCGCCGATCTCTTTCGCGCGAGCCTCTCCGAGCCGCGCGACGTCGTGCCATTCGCCGAGGAGCTCGAGATCGCGCGCACCTACGAGCGCATCGAGCAGCTGAGGCTCGGCGCCCGCCTCAGCGTCGTGTGGCACGTCGAGGCGGTCCCGGCGGACGCGCCGGTGCCGGCGATGTTCCTGCAGCCGCTCCTCGAGAACGCCATCTACCACGGCATCGAGCGGCTGCCCGCGGGCGGCACGGTGGCGGTGCACGCGCGCCGCGAGGCGGCCGCAACCGAGATCGAGATCGCGAACCCGGTCCCGTCGGCGCCGGCCGGCGCGAACCGCGCGGGCAACCGCATCGCGCTCGCGAACCTGCGTGAGCGGCTGGCGCTCCTCTACGCGGGCGCGGCCGCGCTCGAGACCGACGAGGGCGCGGAGAGCTTTCACGTGCGCCTGCGCTTCCCGTCGGCGGCGCCGGGCGGCGAGTCGTGAACGCCGCGGTGCCCACGCCCGTGACCGTGCTCGTCGTCGATGACGAGGCGCCGGCGCGCGAACGCCTCGGCCGGCTGCTCGGCGAGATCCCGACCGTGCGCGTGGTCGGTGAGGCGTCAAACGGACGCGAGGCGCTCGAGAAGGCCCAGGCGCTCGGTCCGGACGTCGTGCTCCTCGACGTGCGCATGCCCGAGATGGACGGCCTCGAGGCCGCGCGCCACCTGACGCTCTTGCCGAAGCCGCCCGCGATCGTGTTCACGACGGCCTACGATGAGTACGCGCTGGCCGCGTTCGATGCGCAGGCGATCGGCTATCTCCTGAAGCCCGTGCGCCGCGACAAGCTCGAGGCGGCGCTCGCGACCGCGCGCCGCCTCGGCCGGCCGGCGCTCACGCCGCTCGGCGCGCAGGCGCGGCGCAGCCACTTCGCGGCGCGCGCCCGCGACCAGGTGAAGCTGATCCCGGTCATCGACGTGCTCGCGTGCGTCGCCGACCAGAAGTACGTGACGCTGCACCACCGGCAGGGCTCCGATCTCATCGAGGAGTCGCTGCGCTCGATCGAGGAGGAGTTCGGCACCGACTTCGTGCGCGCCCATCGCAGCGCCCTCGCCGCGGTCCGGCACATCGAGGCGGTCGACCGGGATGCCGAGGGCGTCTACCACGTGCGGCTCCGCGGCAGCCCCCTGACGCTCGAAGTGAGCCGGCGGCTGGCGGGCGACCTGCTCCGGCGCCTCAAACTCGGCGAACCGAGCTGAGTCCGAGCTCCTGATCACGGCGCGTTCGACGCCGATTTGGCGGAGATTGGCGATAATATAGGCGCATCGCACCACGATCGCCCGCGCGGAGCCGGCGTGGGGTGCGCATGGCAGAATGCCGCTATGCATCATCTACGCATCGCCACCCGACGGAGCGCGCTGGCGCTGTGGCAGGCCAACCACGTGGCCGCCCTGCTGCGCGCAGCACACCCGGGCCTCGAGGTCTCGCTCGTACCGGTCGTCACGCAGGGGGACCGGATCCAGGACCGGCCGCTCGCCGAGGTCGGCGGCAAGGGCCTCTTCGTCAAGGAGCTCGAGCTCGTGCTGGGCCGCGGCGAGGCGGAGCTTGCCGTCCACTCGATGAAGGACGTGCCGGCCGATCTCCCGGATGGCTTCGTGATCGCAGCGGCGCTCGAGCGCGCCGATCCGCGCGATGCCTTCCTCTCGCGCCGCCACGCCCACTTCGCGGCGCTCCCGCGCGGCGCCCGCATCGGCACCTCGAGCCCGCGCCGGCACTCGATCCTGAAGTCGCTGCGCCCGGACCTCGAGATCGCACCGCTCCGTGGCAACGTCGACACGCGGCTCGGCCGGCTCAGGAACGGCGAGCTCGATGCGATCGTGCTCGCCGCGGCGGGCCTGACGCGCCTCGGCCTCGCGGGCGAGATCACCGAGTACCTGGAGCCCGAGGTGTCGCTGCCCGCCGTCGGCCAGGGCATCGTCGGCGTCGAGTGCCGCACGGACCCCGCGATCCTGAAGCTGCTCGCGCCGCTCGAGCACGCCCCGACGCGCACGGCGCTCACCGCGGAACGCGCCTTCGCGGAGCGGCTGCAGGGCAGCTGCCAGTCACCGATCGCCGGGTTCGCGACGCTCACCGGCCAGCGCGTGCACCTGCGTGGCCTCGTCGGTGCACCGGACGGCGGCCACGTGTTCCAGGACCGCGCCGACGGCACCGTCGCCGAGGCGGCGGCCGTGGGCCGCGGTCTCGCCGACCGCCTCCTCGCGGCCGGCGCCGCCCAACTGCTCGCGAAGCTCCGGGACGCGGGCGCGTAGCGATGCGCGCCCTCGAGGGCCTCGGTGTGCTGGTCACGCGCCCGGAGCCCCAGGCCGGCCCGCTGGCGCGCCGGCTCGCCGAGCTCGGCGCGCGCGTCTACCGGCTGCCGGCGATCGAGCTCAGGCCCCGCGAGGACCGCGCCGTCCAGCGCGCCTCGCTCGGACCCCTCGACCGCTTCCACTGGATCGTCTTCGTCAGCGCCAACGCCGTGCGCTTCGGCGTGTCGTTCCTCGAGGAACGCCGCGACTTGAGGCTCGCTGCGGTCGGTCCGGCGACGGCGGCGGCGCTCAACCACGCGGGCTTTCGCGTCGCGCTCGTGCCGCCCGGCGGCTACGACAGCGAGAGCCTCCTCGCGAGCGCGGAGTTCGGCCACGTCGGCGGCCAGCGCATCCTGATCGTGCGCGGCGAAGGCGGCCGCGAGCTATTGGCGGATGAACTCAGGCTGCGCGGCGCCGAGGTCAGCTACGCCGAGGTCTACGAGCGGCGCCGCGCGCGACCCGTGCCGGGTGCCGTGTCGGCCGTCGAGGCCGAATGGGAGCGCGGGCTCATCGACATCGTCACCGCGACGAGCCCCGAGCTGCTGCGCTCGCTGTACGAGATCCTCGGGCCGTCCGGTCGCGAGCTCCTCGCGACGACGACGCTGCTCGCGGGCGGGCCGCGCATCGCGGCCGAGGCGCGCACGATCGGACTCGAGGGCGCCATCGTCGTCGCGAGCACGCCGGACGAGCAGGGCCTCGTGGATGCGCTCCTCAAGTGGCGGCGGCATACTAGCGCCCCCTGACGCCGCCGCCGGCGATGCCCATGTCCGAGCCCACCGAAACGCCGAAGTCGACCTTCGACCCGGCCGACGACCACCGCCACACCGAGCGGCGGCGCGGCGAGCAGCGCCGCATCGCGCGCGCGCTCTGGCAGGGCGCGGCGGCGCTGCTGTTCGCGGTGGTCGCCGCCGCGCTCGCGGGCTTCCTGGCCTGGCGCGTCATCCGGCTCGAGCGCTCGCTCGACCAGAACCAGTCGGCCGAGGCGCTCGCCGGGCGTGACTTCGAGACGATCCGCGGCGCCATCGGCAAGCTCGAGGCGGCGACCGCCGCCAATCACGCCGCGCTCGAGCGGCTCGAGGCGCTGCCGCACGAGCTCGAGGACGTCGGCACGCGGCTCGGCACGATCGAGGCGCGCATCGCGGCGCCCGAGCGCGTGGTCGCGCACGTCGAGGCCGCCCACCTCGTCGAGATGGCGAGCCACCGGCTGGCTCTCGAACGCGACGTGACCGGCGCCATCCGGCTGTTCGAGGCGGCCGATGCGCGCCTCGGCGGCTTCACCGACGCCGCGACGCTCAGGATCCGCGCGCAGCTCGCGCGCGACCTCACGCAGCTGAAGGCGGTGCCCGCGCCGGACATCGATGCGCTGAGCGCGCGGCTCGCCGCCGCCGACGTCGTCGTCCGCGACCTGCCGATGCTCGGCATGATCAAGAACCAGTACGTGCCGCCGGGCGATGAGCCCACCCCGGCTCCCGGCCTCGCACGGGCGTGGCAGCAGCTGCAGGTGCTCAGCAACCTCGTGACCGTGCGCCGCGTCAGCGACGCCGCGGTGCAGCTCGTGTCGATGGAGGAGATCGGCGTCAGGCGCCACCACCTCGAGACGCTGCTGTTCGCGGCCCGGCTCGCGGCCCTGCGCGGTGACGATGCCGACTACGCCGCCAGCATCGCCGGCGCCCGCGACTGGCTCGGCCGCTACTTCGACACGCACGACGCCCGCGGCCAGGCGCTCGAGGCCGAGCTCGCCGCGCTCGCGCTGTGGCGCGTCAGCCCCGACATTCCCGACGTCTCGGGTTCGCTCAAGCTGCTCAAGCGCGCAACGGCATGAGGCGCAGTCTCCTCCTCGTCCTCGCGCTCGTGCTCGGCACGGTGCTCGCGAACGCGCTCCTGCCCGAGAACGGCTACGTCGCGATCTCCTTCCGCGGCTACCTGATCGAGATGTCGGTGCCGACGCTGGCGCTCTGCCTGCTGCTGGCGCTCCTGGTGCTGCACGTGATCCAGAAGCTGGTGCGACTGCCCGCGCGGCTGCGCGCCGAGGCCCTCGCGAAGCGGCGCGCCCGCGCGCGCGCCGACCTCGACGCGGGGCTGCTCGAGATGTCGGCCGGACGCTGGAACGAGTCGGAGCTGACGCTCGCGCGCACGGCGCGCGAGGCGGCCTCGCCCGCCGTCCACTACCTTGCCGCCGCGCGCGCCGCGGACCTGCAAGGGCGCCGCGACCGGCGCGATGCGTGGCTCGAGCTCGCGCGCGAGGCGGCGAGCGACGACCCGACACCCGCGCTGATCACGGTCGCGGAGATGAACATCAAGGACGGCAACACCGACGCCGCGCTCGGTGCGCTCACCGAGCTCGAGCGCCAGCGCGACCTCAATCCGCGTGGACTCCTGCTGCTCGCGCGGGTCTACCGGCTGCGCGGCGAGTTCGAGCGCCTGCTCAAGCTCGAGCCGAAGCTGCGCGCGGCGCGCGGCATCCCGCCGGCGGCGGTCGACGAGATCATGGACACGCGCTACGTCGACATGCTGAAGGCCGCGACCGAGCGCGGCGGCCTTGCGGCTCTGCTCGCGGCGTGGGGCGAGGCAACCCCGGCCGCGCGCCGGCGGCCAAGTGTCGTGGTCGCCTACGCGCGCGGGCTCGCGCGCTTCGACGAGCCCGAGCAGGCGGCGGTGGCGCTGCGCGACCTCCTCGACGTCGAGTGGAACGAGGCGGCCGTGCTCCTCTACGGCGAGCTCGGCGGCGGCGAGCCGCTCGAGCGGCTGAGAGTCGCCGAGGGCTGGCTGCGCGCGCGGCGCGAGGATCCGGCGCTCCTCGTCGCCTGCGCGCGCCTGTGCCTGCGCGCCGAGCTCTACGGCAAGGCGCGCAGCTATCTCGAGACCAGCATGAGCATCCGCCCGCGCGCCGAGACGGCACAGCTGCTCGCCGACCTCGTGGCCGAGCTCGGCGAGCCGGAGCACGCGCTGCAGCTCCTTAGGAACGGCATCGCGCTCGCGACCGGCCGGCGCGCGGACGTGCCGCGCGTCCGCCAGCGGCGCTTCGGCGTGCCGCGCCGCTAGCGACGCGGCATCTTGGCGAGCGCGTCGGGCGCGTACTCGAACGAGTCGAAGTACAGCCGCTCCGGCGGCAGGCCGTGCGCCGGCAAGGTGCTGCGCAGCGCCGCGATCATCGCCGGCGGCCCGGCCGCATAGACCTCGGCGTTGCCGAGGTCGGGAAAGTCGGCGAGCAGCGCCTCGTGCACGAGGCCGGTCCGGTAACGCGCCGCCTCGGATCCGGCCGGCACCGAGAGCACCGGCACGTAGCGGAACGAGGCGAAGCGCCCGACGCGCTCGCGCACCCACGCGTCCTCGTACAGGTCGACCTCGTGGCGCGCACCCCAATATAGAAAGAGTGGCCGGCGGCTGCCGGTCTCGAGCACGTGGCGCAGGATCGACTTGGCGGGCGCGAAGCCGGTGCCGCCGGCGACCAGTATCGCGGGGCACTCGCCCTCGACAGCCGGCACGTCGTCGTAGACGAACTGGCCGAGCGGTCCCTCGATGCGCAGCAGCGCGCCCGGCGTCAGCGTCTCGAACACCTGCACCGTGAACTCGCCGTCCGTGACGCGACGCACGTGCAGCTCGATGAGTCCGGCATCGTGCGGCGGCGAGGCGATCGAGAAGCTGCGGCGCCGGCCGCCCGGCAGCATCACGTCGAGGTACTGGCCCGCGCTGAAGCGGAAGTCCTCGACGACGGGCAGGCGCAGGTACAGGCCCATCACGTCCGGTGCCAGCCGCTCGAGCCGCTCGACGCGGCACGGCAGGCTTTTGATCTCGACGTCGGTGACGCGGCGGATCTCGCGCGCCTCGACGACGAGGTCGCTCAAGGGCACCGCCTGGCACAGCAATATGTAGCCTGCCTCGACCTCGGCGTCGGTGAGGCCGAGCGTGCGGCCGCGCGGATAGTCGACCGTGCCGTCGATCAAGCGGGCGCGGCAGGAGCCGCAGTTTCCGCCCTTGCAGCTGTGCGGCAGATTGACGCCGGCAGCGAGGGCGGCCTCGAGCACCGGTCGCCCCGCGGCGAGCTCCAGAACCCGATTTTGTGGCCTTAGGGTGACGCGCATCCGAGCCCAGTGTGCCTGCATTCAGCCTAGAATGCTGGCCATGGCGACGACGGCGCGATACCTGGTGGCGGGCTGCGGATATGTCGGCGCGCGTCTTGCGCGGGGCCTGTTGCCACGCGGGCCGCTGGTCGGCATGACGCGCTCGGAGGCGAGCGCCGAGCTCCTCGACGCGCAGGGCATCGACGCGGTCGTCTGGGATCTCGATGTGCCCGAGCCCGCGCTGCCGCGCGGCTTCGGTACGCCGTCGGTCGTGTTCTATCTCGTGCCGCCGCCGCCGACCGGCGTCACCGACCCGCGCCTCAAGCGCTTCCTGGCGCTCCTGCCCGCGCCGCCCGCGCGCATCGTCTACGTGAGCACGACCGGCGTCTACGGCAACACCGGCACCGCGCTCATCGACGAGACGACGCCCGTGAATCCCGGCACCGATCGCGGCCGCCGGCGCGTCGATGCGGAGACGAGCCTCGTGCAGTGGTGCGAGCGCCAGGGCGTCGGCTGGACGATCCTGCGCACGCCCGGCATCTACGGACCGGGCCGCCTGCCGATCGAGCGCCTGAAGCGCGGCGAGCCGATGATCCGGCACTCGGAGGCCGGCTACTCGAGCCGCATCCACGTCGACGACCTGGTCGGGGCGCTCCTGCTCGCCGGCAGCGCGCCGCGCGCGGTCGAGAGAATCTACAATGTCACCGACGGCAACCCGACGACGATGACCGAGTACTTCGAGCGCGTCGCGGCGCTGACCGGCATGCCGGCCCCGGCGCTCGTGTCGCGCGCCGAGGCCGAGAAGGCGGTCTCGCCCGGCCTCTGGTCGTACCTCGCCGAGTCGCGGCGCATCGACTCGAGCCGCATCCGCGAGGAGCTCGGCTTCGCGCCGCGCTTCAAGGATCTGCGCCTTGGTATCCTGTCGAGCCTGCCCGCCATCTAGGGGACCCCTGTGACCGCACGCACGCTTCGCCCACTTCTGTCGGTGCCGCTCGCCGCGCTCCTCGCCGCCGGCACGCTCGCGCCGGCGTCCGCCGCGGAACTGCGCACCGCGCAGACGCTGGTCGACCGGGAGAACGCGTTCCAGCAGGCCGCGATCGATCACGGCACGCGCGCGGCGTTCCTCGAGTACCTGGCGGAGAACTCGGTGCTGATGTCGCCCGGCCCCTCGCCTGCGCGCGGCGCGTATGAGAGCGGCCCCTCCCCGGGCGCGCCGCTGCGCTGGAAGCCCGACTTGTCGACGATGTCGCGGCTCGGTGACTTCGGTTGGACGAGCGGACCCTTCTCGTCGTGGGCGCGATCGACCAACGACCGGCCCGACGTGACCGGTCACTACTTCACGGTCTGGTGGTACGAGGACGGCGTGTGGCGCGTCGTGCTCGACAGCGGCGTGCCCTACCCGGTCGCCGAGACCGACCTGCCGACGCACCTCAACGTCACGCCGCGCCTCAGGAACTCCGACGGCAAGGGCGGCACCCAGGACTGCTCGGTCGAGTTCTCCCAGGTGTGGCGCCAGAAGGGCCGCAGCAAGGCGCTCAAGTCCTACCTCGCGCCGGACGCCCGGCTCATGTACGCGGGCCAGCGGCCGCGCGACGGCAAGGCCGCGGACCCCGCGACCGACCCGCTCGCTCACGCGAGCCTCGCCGAGTTCAACGTCACGCGCCGGATCGGCTCCGAGCTCGGCGACGTCGTCGTCACCTACGGCGAGATCGAACTCGAGGCCACGGTCGAGGTGGCGGCGCGCCGCCTGGTGTTCGTGCAGGCGTGGGACGTGAGCTCGAAGTGCAGGCTCGCCTTCGAGGAGTTGAACCCGGCGCGCTGAGCCAGGCGCCTGCGCCTAGCGCGCGACCCGCGCCTTGAGGTCGTAGGTGTCGGCGCCGGTGATCTCGACGTCGACGAACTCACCGACGTTGAGCTTCCCGGCCCCGGCGCGGATCCGCACCGTGCCGTCGATCTCGGGGGCATCGGCGTAGCTGCGCGCGATCGCGGTGCGCGCGCGCCCCGCGCCCTCGAACGAGTCCACCAGCACGCGCGTCCGCGTGCCGACGCGGCGCGCGAGCCGCGCGGCGCTGATGCGCGCCGCGGTCTCCATGAACCGCTCCCAGCGCTCCTGCTTGACCGGCTCGGGCACGGGGTCC
>Ga0335083_10012255_pt1 | contig 10270 bp, 8 predicted proteins | sample Lox_Sample_42_FD_206716 | JGI IMG/M metagenome (GOLD analysis project Ga0335083, IMG submission 206716) | Soil microbial communities from Loxahatchee National Wildlife Refuge, Florida, United States - Lox_Sample_4.2 | ecosystem: Environmental > Terrestrial > Soil > Wetlands | place: USA: Florida...
TTCTCCTCGGCGCGATCGCGCTGGTCTGGCAGCGCGCACCGGAACGGCCGCTCGTCGAGGGCGTGCCCGTGGGTTGGTTCGGCGCCCACATCCTCTTTGCGCTGATGACCTATGGGCTCCTGACGCTGGCCGCCGTAGCTGGTGCGGCGGTGGTGCTGCAGGAGCGCGCGCTCAAGGCCAAACGCCCGACGGAGCTCACTCGGAGCCTGCCGGCCGTCTTCGAGGGGGAGCGGCTGCAACTCGGCTTGCTTGTCGCGAGCGAGGCCGTTCTTGCGCTCGGCCTTGCGAGCGGCATGGCCGCCGAGCATTTTCTGAACGGCCGACTCCTCGTGTTCGATCACAAGACGACTCTCTCGCTCGCAGCGTTCATAGCGATTGCGCTCCTACTTGTTGCGCATCGCTTCACGGGTGTGCGCGGGCAACGCGTGGCGAGAGGCGTGCTCATGGCCTATCTGCTGCTCACGCTGGCGTATCCGGGGGTAAAATTCGTAACCGATGTCCTCATGGGTTGATCTGTTGTCTGGAGTCGCTTCATGTTGCATTGCAAAAGATTTTGGATATGATGATTGAACAAGAATTAAGCAAATCGCCTCGTAGCACAAAAAATGAGCATCGAGATAGGTCCCGTCCGCCTGGATGACCCCGTCATTTTGGCCCCCATGTCGGGGGTCACGGACCTGCCATTTCGCCGCTTGGTGAAGCGGCACGGCGCGGCACTCGTGGTCTCCGAGATGATCGCGAGCCAGGCGATGATCAGGGCCTCCCGGCAATCCCTGAAGATGGCCGAGAACTGCCCGGAAGAGCAGCCGATGGCGGTGCAACTCGCGGGCTGCGAGCCCGAGGTGATGGCAGAGGCCGCGAAGCTCAACGAGGACCGCGGCGCCGCCATCATCGATATCAATTTCGGCTGTCCCGTGAAAAAGGTGGTGAACGGCCATGCGGGCTCGGCGCTGATGCGCGACGAGGCACATGCCGCGCGCATTCTCGAGGCGACAGTCAAGGCAGTGAAGCTCCCGGTCACGCTCAAGATGCGCACGGGCTGGGATGAGGCCAACCGCAATGCCCCGCGCCTCGCGAGGATCGCGGAGGAGGCGGGGATCCGCATGGTGACGGTACACGGCCGAACGCGCTGCCAGTTTTACGAAGGCTGCGCGGATTGGCGCTTCGTGCGCGACGTCAAGGAGGCCGTGCGCATTCCCGTCGTGGTCAATGGCGATATCGTCACCCTCGACGACGTCGATGCCGCGCGCGAGCAATCCCGCGCGGACGGCGTGATGATCGGGCGCGGCGCTTATGGGAAGCCGTGGTTTCCGGCGCAGGCCATCCATTATCTCCGAACCGGCGAACGCTTGCCGGAGCCGCCGCTCCATCGCCAGCTCGCGACCGTGCTCGAGCATTACGATGCGATGCTCGTCCATTATGGGCGCGAGACGGGGCTGCGCATGGCGCGCAAGCATCTCGGCTGGTACTCGAAGGGGCTGCATGGCTCCTCGGAATTCCGCAGCGAGATCAACCGCGTCGCCGATCCCGAGACCGTAAAGCGAATGCTCCGCGCCTTCTACGAGCCGCAAATCGATCGGCAGGCCGCCTGAAATGCCCGCAAAGCCGAGGGCAGCACCTGCAACGCCGATCCCGCGGCGGCTTTCGGTCGATCCGGGTGCCATCCTGGCGGCACTACCCGATCCCGTGCTGGTGGCTGACGGAGCCGGCATCATCCAGTTCGCGAATGGTGCGACCGAGCAATTTTTCGACACGAGCGCCGCGACCTTGTTGGGTACGCGGCTTGCTGATTTCCTGCCCGCCGACAGCCCGCTCTTCGCGCTGATGGCGAGCGTAAGGCGGAGCGGACACAGCGTTTCCGAATACGGCGTGACGCTCGAGACCCCGCGGCTCGGCTCGCACGTCGTAACCATCCAGGTGACACCGATCGGCGAGGGAAGCGAGTGGCTCGTCGTGATGCTGCAAGAGCGCTCGATCGCGCACAAGATCGACCGTCAGCTCACACATCGTGGGGCCGCTCGCTCTGTGACGGGGATGGCGGCGATGCTCGCGCATGAGGTGAAGAACCCGCTATCGGGCATTCGCGGCGCGGCGCAGCTTCTCGAGGAGAGTCTCGCGCCGAGCGACCGCGAGCTCACCCGCCTCATCTGCGACGAGGCCGACCGGATCGTGGCGCTGGTCGATCGCATGGAGGTGTTCTCCGACCGCCGACCGCTCGAGCGCCGGCCCGTCAATATCCACGAGGTGCTCGACCGCGTGCGTTTGGTGGCCCAGTCGGGCTTCGCGCGGCACGTTCGCTTCGTCGAGGAATACGATCCCTCGCTGCCGCCGGTGCTCGGCAACCGCGACGCACTCATCCAGATCTTCATGAACCTCATAAAGAACGCCGCCGAGGCGGTGCCGGGCGAGGGCGGGGAAATCCAGATTTCGACGGCGTTTCAGCACGGTGTGCGCCTCGCGGTCGCGGGAAGCTCAGATCGGCTCGAGCTGCCTCTCGTCGTCTCGATCACCGATAATGGCGAGGGGATTCCAGAGGACCTGAGACCGCATCTCTTCGATCCCTTCGTCACCAGCAAGCGCAATGGAACTGGCCTCGGTCTTGCATTGGTCGCGAAGGTGATCGACGACCACGGCGGGGTGATCGAGTTCGATAGCCAGCCGCGGCGGACGGTCTTCCGAGTCTGCCTGCCGATGGCGAGTGAGCCAAAGGCCGGCAAGGAGGACGTGGGATGAGCACCGGCGCGACCATTCTGGTCGCCGACGATGATCGCGCGATTCGTACCGTGCTCGGTCAGGCCCTGGGCCGGTTGGGCTATGAGGTCAAGAGCACGGGGAATGCCGCTACGCTCTGGCGGTGGGTCGAGGACGGCGAGGGCGATCTCGTCATCACCGACGTGGTGATGCCCGACGAGAACGGGCTCGATCTTATCCCTCGCATCAAGCGGCTCCGCCCGGAGCTGCGGATCGTTGTGATGAGCGCGCAGAACACGCTCCTGACGGCGGTGAAGGCAACGGAGCGCGGCGCCTTCGAGTATCTGCCGAAGCCCTTCGACCTGCGTGAGCTCGTGAGCACGGTGCAGCGCGCTCTCACCGCGCACGTCGCCGCCAACGGCAACGCCCCCGGCGAGCCCGATGCGGAGGAAGCGGGGCTGCCCCTCATCGGCCGCTCGCCGGCGATGCAGGAGATCTATCGCGTCCTCGCGCGTCTCATGGGGACCGACCTCACGGTGATGATCTCCGGCGAGAGCGGCACCGGGAAGGAGCTGGTCGCGCGCGCGCTGCACGATTATGGCAAGCGCCGCTCCGGGCCTTTTGTCGCCATCAACATGGCCGCGATTCCACGCGAGCTCATTGAGAGCGAGCTCTTCGGCCACGAGCGCGGTGCCTTCACCGGCGCCACACAAAGGAGCGCCGGCCGCTTCGAGCAGGCGCAGGGCGGCACGCTCTTCCTCGACGAGATCGGTGACATGCCGCCCGACGCGCAGACGCGCCTCCTGCGCGTCCTGCAGCAGGGCGAATACACGACCGTCGGCGGCCGCACGCCGATCCGCGCAGACGTGCGCATCGTCGCGGCGACGCACCGGGATCTTCGCCAGCTCATCCGTCAGGGCCTCTTCCGCGAGGATCTCTTCTATCGCCTCAACGTCGTGCCGATCCGCCTGCCGCCGCTGCGCGAGCGCGCGGAGGACATTCCAGCGCTCACGCGGCATTTCCTCGCGCAGGCGCATTCGCAGGGCCTGCCGATGAAAAGCCTCGATGCCGCCGCAATGGACCGGCTCAAAGCCTATCGCTGGCCGGGCAACGTGCGTGAGCTCGAGAACGTCGTTCGGCGCCTCGCCGCGCTCTACACACAGGAGGTGATCGGCGTCGAGGCGGTCGAATCCCAACTCCTGGAGGCGACGCCGGCGGCACAGTCGGGCGACCTCCCGGTGAATGAGGGCTTGAGCGCCGCGGCCGAGCGTCACCTCCGCGATTATTTCGAGGCGCACAAGGGCGGGCTTCCGCCGGCAGGCCTGCACGAGCGCGTCTTGCGCGAGGTGGAGCGGCCGCTGATCGCGCTCTCGCTCGGTGCCACGCGCGGAAATCAGGTGAAGGCAGCGCAGCTCCTCGGCCTCAATCGCAACACCTTGCGTAAGAAAATCCGGGAGTTGGACATCGAAGTGACCCGTGGCCTAAAATAACCGTCCACGCCGACTGCGGCCGTCGGCATTGCTCGAGGACGGAATGAGCCTGTCGCGGCAGGTTCTCACATGGGCCAGTCGGGTCGGGCTCGGTCGCAAGTTCGCGCTGTTGATGGCGCTAGTTGCGGTCGCCTGCGGCGTCGGTACCTATTTCGCCTTGGCGGGCTGGCCGCCCTTCCACGACAATCCCGGCGCGGTCCTTCTCTTCCTCAATCTCGATCTCGTGGTGATGCTGGGCCTCGCGGTGATGATCGCGCGCCGGCTGGTCGAGGTCTGGATGGAGCGCCGGCGCGGTCATGCAGGATCACGGCTGCATGTGCGGCTTGTCGCCTATTTCGGCCTCATCGCGGTGCTACCGACCATCACCATCGCGCTCGCCTCCTATTTCTTCTTCAGCTTCGGTGTCGAATCCTGGTTCAGCCAGCGCGTGCGCACGGCGCTCTCGGAATCGATGGCGGTGGCGGAAGCCTATCTCCACGAGCACCAGGACACGCTGCGCGGCGACATCGCGCACATGGCGGGCGACCTCAATCGCCAGGCGCCGATCCTCGTCACGGACCCAGAGAATCTCCAGCAGGTACTCGACCTCGAGACGGGGCTGCGTTCGATCGACGGCGCGGTAATTCTCGACGCCCAGGGCCACGTGATCGTGCAGAGCGGCATTGCCTACACGCTCGCGATCGACGTGCCGCCGGAATGGGTGTTCAAGCAGGCGAATGAAGGCGACGTGGTGCTGCTGCCGAGCGCCAATGAGGACCGCGTGCGCGCGCTCATGCGGCTCGACCGCTTCGGCGACCTTTATCTCTACGTGAGCCGCAGCGCCGACGCGGTGATCCTGAACCGCGTCGAGCAGACGCAACGCGCCGTGAGCGAATATCAGGAGCTGGAGGGGCGGCGCTCGGACTATCAGATCACCTTCGCGCTGGTGTTCCTGGTGCTGGCGCTGCTGATCGTGCTGGCGGCGATCGGAGCCGGTCTCACCTTTGCGACACGGCTCGCGCGTCCCATCAGCGCGCTCGCGGGCGCTGCCGAGCGAGTCGGCGGCGGCGATCTCACCGCGCGCGTCTCCGAGGGCGGCGACGACGAGGAGTTCAGCAACCTCTCGCGCGCCTTCAACCGCATGACCAAGCGGATCGAGACGCAACAGCGCGAGCTTATCGAGGCGAACCGTCAAGTCGACGAACGCCGGCGCTTCACCGAGGCAGTGCTCTCGGGCGTCTCCGCGGGTGTAATCGGTCTCGACCGCGAGGGCCGGATCAATCTACCGAACCGCTCCGCGTCCTTCCTGCTGGGCGTCGATCTCGACGCACGCGTCGGCGAGAGCCTCGCCACTGCGGTGCCGGAGATGGCGCGGCTCCTCGAGGAGGCGACGCGCCGCCCAGACCGCCTCGCGCAGGCGCAGATCGAGATTCCCCGCGGCGCCCGCTCGGACACGCTCCATGTGCGCATCGCGGCGGAGCGGCTCGGCGGCGAGACCCAGGGCTACGTCGTCACCTTCGACGACGTGACCGAGCTGCTCTCGGCGCAGCGCAAAGCCGCTTGGGCAGACGTAGCGCGGCGCATCGCGCACGAGATCAAGAACCCGCTGACGCCGATCCAGCTCTCGGCCGAGCGCCTCAAGCGCAAATACATGCGCGAGATCCAGAACGATCCCGACACCTTCAAGATCTGCACCGACACGATCATCCGCCACGTCGGCGACATCGGGCGCATGGTCGACGAGTTCTCCTCCTTCGCGCGGATGCCGGCGGCGATCATCAAGACCGAGGATCTCCTGGAGATCACGCGCCAGGCGGTGTTCCTGCAGCGCACCGGCGCCTCCGACATCGAGTTCGAGACCGAGCTCCCCTCGCATCCCGTGCCGATCGCCTGCGACGGCCGGCAGGTGACCCAGGCGCTTGTCAACATTCTCAAGAACGCGGTCGAATCGATCCAAGGCCGTGACGGCGACGTTCCGCAGGGACGGATCAAGGTCCGGCTTACGGAGACCGGCGAGACGGTCGTTGTCTCCGTTGAGGATAACGGCAAGGGCCTGCCGGTCGAGGGTAGGGACCGGCTCACCGAACCCTACGTGACGACCCGCGCGAAGGGTACCGGCCTCGGGCTTGCGATCGTGAAGAAAGTCATGGAAGAACACAGGGGCGAGCTCGTCCTCGAGGATCGGGAAGGCGGCGGCGCACGGGTGAAGCTGATCTTCCCGGCGGGACAGGCTCTTGGCGGGCGAGAGCGGACGGTGGCGGAGTCGGTCGAGGCATAGAGGGTTTTAAATGGCGCATGACATTCTCGTCGTCGATGACGAGGCCGACATTCGAATGCTCATCTCCGGCGTGCTGCAGGACGAGGGTTACGAGACCCGGCAAGCCGGCAACAGCGCCGAGGCGCTCGCGGCGATCCGGGCGCGGATGCCGACGCTGCTCGTCCTCGACATCTGGCTGCAAGGGAGCGAGCTTGACGGAATCGAGATCCTGAAGATCGCGCGCCGCGAGGCGCCTAACCTTCCGGTCGTGATGATCAGCGGACACGGCACCATCGAGACGGCCGTCGCCGCGATCAAGATTGGCGCCTACGACTTCATCGAGAAGCCCTTTAAGGCCGACCGCCTGCTGCTGGTGCTGGAGCGCGCGATCGAGGCGGCTCGCTTGAAGCGCGAAAACGAGGAGCTTCGCCTGCGCGCCGGCGCCGAGGAAGAGCTCCTGGGCAGCTCGCACTCGATTGGCCAGCTTCGCCAGCAGGTCGAGAAGGTCGCGCCGACCGGGAGCCGCGTGCTGATCGCGGGCGCACCCGGTTCCGGCAAGGAGGTTGTGGCGCGGCTCCTCCACCGCCGCTCGCGCCGCTCGCGCGGCCCCTTCGTGGTCCTCAATTGCGCCACACTCCGGCCGGAGCGGCTGGAGATCGAGCTCTTCGGCGCCGAGACCGGAGCCGAGGGGCCCGACAGCCCGCGCAAGATCGGCACCTTCGAGGAGGCGCATGGCGGCACGCTCTTCCTCGACGAGGTCGGGGACATGCCGCTCGAGACCCAGGGCAAGATCGTACGTGGCCTGCAGGACCACGTCTTCGAGCGGATCGGCGGCGGGCGCGTCGAAGTGGACGTGCGCGTCATCGCGGCGACCAACCGCGATCTCCAGGGAGAGATCGGCGCGGGACGCTTCCGCGAGGATCTCTACTATCGGCTGGCCGTGGTGCCGATCCGCGTGCCGCCGCTCGCAGAGCGCCGCGAGGACATCCCGATGCTCGCGCGCCACTTCATGCAGCGTGCCGCAGGGGTTGCACGCCTCGCGGCGCGCGAGATCGCCGACGACGCCATGGCGACGCTGCAGGCCTATGACTGGCCCGGCAACGTGCGGCAGCTTCGGAACGTGATCGACTGGCTTCTCATCATGGCGCCGGGCGACACCCGCGAGTCCATCCGCGCGGAGATGCTGCCCTCGGAAATCGGCTCCGACGCGCCCGCGGTGCTGCGCTGGGACCGGGGCGGCGAGATCATGACGCTGCCGCTCCGAGACGCGCGCGAGGTCTTCGAGCGCGAGTATCTGCTGGCGCAGGTGACGCGCTTCGGCGGCAACATCTCCCGCACCGCGACCTTCATCGGCATGGAGCGCTCGGCGCTTCACCGCAAGCTCAAGTCGCTCGGCCTCTTCAACGGCGAGCGCGCGGTCAAGGCGGATACCTGAACCGATGTCGCGCGTCGCCTACGTCAACGGACGCTATCTCCCGCACCGCGCGGCGAGCGTGCACATCGAGGACCGAGGGTATCAATTCGCGGACGGCGTCTACGAGGTGATCGCCGTACAGCATGGCGCGCTCGTCGACGAGGACCTGCACCTGCAACGCCTCGAGCGCTCGCTGCACGAGCTTCGCATCGCCGAACCCATGACGGAGGGTGCGCTCAAGACCGTGATGCGCGAGGTGATTCGGCGCAATCGCGTGCGCGACGGCATCATCTATCTGCAGATGACCCGTGGCGCCTCGCCACGCGACCACGCCTTTCCGAAGAGCCCCGTGACGCAGGTCGTGATGACCGCGCGGCGCGGCAAGCCGCCGAGCCCGGAGACAATCGCCGCCGGCGTGCGCGTGATCTCGATTCCGGATCTCCGCTGGGCACGCTGCGACATCAAATCCGTGTCGCTCCTGCCGAACGTGCTGGGCAAGCAGCAAGCGCGCGAGGCCGGCGCATACGAGGCCTGGCAGATCGATCGCGACGGCAACGTCACCGAGGGCACCTCGACCAATGCCTGGATCGTGACGGAGGCGGGCGAGGTCGTGACGCGGCAAGCGAGCGATGCGATCCTCAACGGCATCACCCGGCTCGCCGTGATCAAGGTGCTCGAGGAGCATCAGCTTCGCTTGGTAGAGCGGCCCTTCAGCCTTACCGAGGCAAAACGCGCGCGCGAGGCGTTCCTCACAAGTACCACTGCCTTCGTGCTGCCGGTGGTGCGGATCGATGATGCCGATGTCGGCGGCGGCAAGCCGGGCCCGCTCACGCGGAGGCTCCGCGATCTCTACGCCGAGCATGTCGAGGCGGAGGGGCGGCGGGGGTGACGCGCGAGCCCAAGGCGCTACTCTTCGATTGGGACAATACCCTCGTCGATAGCTGGCCGGTGATCCACGACGCCCTCGTGGTCACTTTCGAGGCGATGGGGCACGAGCCCTGGACCCTCGAGGAGACGAAGGGACGGGTGCGGCGCTCGCTTCGTGATGCATTCCCGGCGCTCTTCGGCGCACGTTGGGAAGAGGCGCGACAGCTTTATCTCGACACCTTCACCTCGATCCATCTGGAGCGCCTGGCGGCGATCTCCGGCGCGGAGACGCTGTTACGCTCGCTGGCCGAGGACGGCTACTACCTCGGTGTCGTCAGCAACAAGACCGGGAGGGTGTTGCGCCGGGAGGCGGAGCATTTGGGGTGGTCCCGCTATTTCCGCCGACTCGTTGGCGCCGGCGATGCGCCCGCGGACAAGCCCGACCCTGCGCCGGTGCATGCAGCTCTCGCGGGCAGCGAGATAGTGCCGGAGGCGGTATGGTTCGTCGGAGATACCGCCCTCGACCTCGAATGCGCGCTCAGATCGGGTTGTGTTCCGGTGCTGCTCGGCAACGGCGACTCCGCAGAGGGCGAGTTCGCTAAGGTCAAGCCCGTGTTACAATTTTCGGACTGTCACCAACTCTTGACCGGGGTTCGCGACTTGCGCCGCCCCAGGGACTTGTGATTTAGCTTCTGCGCCCAATCTTTTTTAGGGTTGCCGGGGTGCGGGGCGATGCCCGCTACGCTCCCGACGGTACTGTTGGGCCGCCGAACGACGCGAGGGCGCGGCCCCAAGAATAAGGGTTTTCCCATGTCCGTAGAAAAGTCGCAAAACGTTCAGGACGTGTTTCTCAACAACGTGAGGAAGAACAAGACCCCGGTCACGGTCTTCCTAGTGAACGGCGTGAAACTGCAGGGCATCATCACCTGGTTCGATAACTTCTGCGTGCTGCTGCGCCGAGACGCCCACTCGCAGCTCGTCTACAAGCACGCGATCTCCACGGTCATGCCGGCCCAGCCGGTGCAACTCTTCGAGCCGGACAAAGAGACGGCCGAAGAACAATAAGGCGATGGCGACGACGCACTCTGAAACGCCATCGACCGGCCGCGCACTCGTCCTCCACCCAGCGCCGAAGCGCCCGCCGCAGGAGCGGCGGGACGAGGCGCGCACGCCTGAGGCGCGCCTCGAGGAGGCGGTGGCGCTGGCGCGCGCGATCGATCTGCGTATCGCGCATGCGGCCGTGGTGCCGCTCGCGAAGCCGCGTCCCTCGACCCTCATCGGCAGCGGCGCGGTCGAGAAATTCGCGACACTCGTCAAGGAGGGCGAGATCGCAGTCGCGGTCGTCGACGCGACCGTGAGCCCGGTCCAACAGCGCAACCTCGAGAAGGCCTGGGGCTGCAAGGTCATCGATCGCACCGGGCTCATACTTGAGATCTTCGGTGCTCGCGCCCGCACGCATGAGGGCCGGCTCCAGGTCGAATTGGCGGCGCTCACCTACCAGCGCTCGCGCCTGGTGCGATCTTGGACCCATCTCGAGCGGCAACGCGGCGGCTTTGGTTTCCTCGGTGGGCC
>Ga0335083_10012256_pt1 | contig 10270 bp, 7 predicted proteins | sample Lox_Sample_42_FD_206716 | JGI IMG/M metagenome (GOLD analysis project Ga0335083, IMG submission 206716) | Soil microbial communities from Loxahatchee National Wildlife Refuge, Florida, United States - Lox_Sample_4.2 | ecosystem: Environmental > Terrestrial > Soil > Wetlands | place: USA: Florida...
CCGCGCCACGTCTCGCTCGTCGACTCGTGTCCAGCTTCCAAAGTTTCTCACTGGCGATTCAACTCCTGCTGTAGCTCGTGGAGCAGTTGCAGCGCTTCGATGGGGCGCAACTCATCCACCTTCAATGCGCGAATGCGCTCGGCGATGCCGTATCCCACGGGCTCGAAGAGCTGGATCTGCATGGGTTCGGCGCTTTCGGCGTGGGTCAGCTCGCCGGTGACGGCGTGCTCGGTGCGCTCGTGCATTTTGAGCACGGCGCGCGCGCGCTGAATCACCGCGAGAGGCAATCCGGCCAGGCGCGCGACTTCGATGCCGTAGCTGCGATCGGCGGCGCCCGGCTCGACTTTGCGCAGGAAGATGATGTGATCGCCGGCTTCCTTCACGGTCACCATGAGGTTGCGGACGCCGTCCAATTGCGCGGCCAGTTCGGTCAGCTCGTGGTAGTGCGTGGCGAACAGCGTTTTGGCGCGGGTGTGGGAGTGAATGTGCTCCACCACCGCCCAGGCCAGGGCCAGGCCGTCGTAGGTGGCGGTGCCGCGTCCGATTTCATCGAGGACGATGAAACTGCGAGGCGTCGCGGTGTTCAGAATGACTGCTGTTTCGGTCATTTCGACCATGAAGGTGGACCGGCCGCGGGAGAGATTATCCGATGCCCCGATGCGGGTGAAGACGCGGTCGATAATCGGCAGCGTGGCGGCATCGGCCGGGACGAACGAGCCCATCTGCGCCAGGATGGCGATGAGCGCGGCCTGCCGCAGATAAGTCGATTTGCCGCCCATATTGGGGCCGGTGATGATGGCGATGAGATCGCTGGAATGGTCGAGGTAGAGGTCGTTGGGGATGAAACGGCCGCTGTCCTGGCTGGAGATGCGCTCGATTACGGGATGGCGGCCGGCCATGATGCGCATCTCGCCCGAATCGGAGAACCGCGGGCGCTGGTAGCGATTTTCGGCGGCGACCTGGGCGAGCGCCGCCGTGACATCGAGTTCTCCGACCGCCGAAGCCGTGCCGCGGATGCGCAGCGCCTGCGCCGCCACGCGCCGGCGGAGGTCGGCGAACAGCTCCTTCTCGAGGGTCTGAATCTTCTCTTCGGCGTCCAGGACTTTGCGCTCGTAATCCTTGAGTTCGGGCGTGGTGAAGCGCTCGGCGTTGGCCAGCGTCTGCTTGCGTTCGTAATCCACGGGCGCCAGATGCAGGTTGGCGCGCGTGATTTCGATGTAGTATCCGAACACGTTGTTGAAGCGCACCTTGAGCGAGGCGATGCCGGTGCGCTGGCGCTCGCGGGCTTCGATCTGCGCGATGTATTGCTTGCCGTTCTGGCTGAGGTCGCGCAGCTCGTCGAGTTCCGGGTGGTAGCCGGCGCGGATGGCGCCGCCATCGGCGAGGTTCATCGGCGGGGAATCGGCGATGGCTTCCAGAATCAGGTTGGTGACGTCCGGGAGTTCGTCGAGCCGCTCATGCAGGGCGCGCAGCCGGGCAGCCTGGTGGGTGTCGAAACAGCGCTTGAGAACGGGGATCTTTTCCAGCGACAGGCCGAGCGCGAGCATGTCGCGCGGACCAGCCGATCCGAGGGTGACTTTGGCCAGCAGCCGCTCGATATCGAGGATTGCGGCGAGCTGTTTGCGGACCTCGGCGCGGAGGATGGTCTGCTGGAGCATTTCGCCGACGGCGTCGAGCCGCTGCTCGATCTCGGCGCGGTCCATCGACGGACGGAGGAGCCGCTGCCGGAGCAATCGGCCTCCCATTCCGGTCGAGGTCTGGTCGAGGACGGCGAGCATGGTGGCGCGCTCCTGCGGGCCGGCGGCGTCGGCGGCAAAGAGCGGCTCGATGATTTCGAGGTTGCGGACGGTTACGGCGTCGAGAACCATGGAATCGGCGCGGTTGAAGTAGGACGGCCGGTCGAGATGGTCGAGGGCGGCGCGCTGGGTTTCGCGGAGGTAGTGCAGGATGGCTCCGGCTGCGCCCACGGCGGCGTGACGGCCGGCGAGTCCGCAGCCATCGAGCGAGAGCAGTTTGAAATGATCGCGCAGCGTGCGATCGGCGTAATCGTAGGAGAAGACCCAGTCTTCGAGCTCGGTGCGGACAAAGCGCGGGCCGCGATCCTGATTCACGGGTATCGGCAACTCGCCGGGGAAGAGGACTTCGCGGGCTCCCAGTTGTTCGATGGCCCCCGCGAGGTCAGCGGCGTCGAGCTCGGTGGTCTTGAATTCTCCGGTGGAGACATCGACGTAGGCCAGACCGGAGCGGCCATCGAAGCGGGAAACGGCAGCGAGGTAGTTGTTTTCGTGGGAGCGCACCAGGGCCGGATCCATGGCCGTGCCGGGGGTGACCACGCGCGTGATTTCGCGTTTGACCAGCTTCTTGGCGACCTTGGGATCCTCCATCTGGTCGCAGATGGCGACGCGATAGCCCTTCTGCACCAGGCGCGCGATGTATCCCTCGGCGGCGTGGTAGGGCACGCCGCACATGGGGATGGCGGCGCCCTTTTCCTTATTGCGCGCGGTCAGGGTGATTTCGAGTTCGCGGGCGGCGGTGACGGCGTCGTCGTAGAAGAGCTCGTAAAAATCGCCCAGGCGGAACATCAGCAGCGCGCCGGGGATCTGCTGTTTGATGCCGTGGTACTGCCGCATGAGCGGCGTGGAGGCGTCAGAGGACATCAGAATGGAATCGCACCGCGGCGCTGTACCTTACCAGGCGCGGCCAGGCGGGTTAGAAACCCGCCGCAGGTTGAAAACCTGCCCCACAAGGCGCCATCAGGCATAGATTCCCCGGAGGCGGATGGCGTTGGCCACGCGATCGAGCGCGAGCATGTAGGCGGCGGTTCGATTGTTCACCTGGTGCGTGCTGGCGTAGTGGACGACGCTGTCGAAGCTCTCGTCCATGATCTCGCGAAGGCGCTCGTTCACCAGGTTCTCGTTCCAGAAGAAGCCCTGGCGGTCCTGCACCCACTCGAAATACGACACGGTGACGCCGCCCGCATTGGCCAGGATGTCGGGAATCACGAAGACGCCCTTGCGTTCGAGAATCTCGTCGGCGAGGGGCGTAGTGGGGCCGTTGGCGCCCTCGCACAGGATTTTGCAGCGCAGGCGGTCGGCATTTTCGGAATGGATTACATTCTCCGTGGCCGCGGGAATGAGCACGTCGCATTCCGTGTACAAGGCTTCATTCAGGGGGATATCCTCGGCGCCCTCGAATCCGGTAACGAACCCGGTTTCTTTGCGATGGCGCTGCAAGGCGGCGATATCGAGACCTTTGGGGTTGTAGACAGCGCCGTTGTACTCGACGATGGAGGTGATTTTGAATCCGCGGGCGCTCATCAGCCGGGCGGCCATGCCGCCGACGTTGCCGAAGCCCTGAATGACGACACGGCAATCCTCCGGCTTCATTTTCATCAATTCGAGGGCTTTCAAGGTGACCATCATGCAGCCGCGGCCGGTGGCTTCCGGCCTTCCGCGGGAGCCACCCAGTTCCATCGGTTTGCCCGTTACCACACCAGTCACGGTGTGGCGCGCGTGCATGGAGAAGGTGTCCATGATCCAGGCCATGGTCTGCGCGTCGGTGTTGACGTCGGGCGCGGGGACGTCGCGCTCGGGTCCGATGAAATCCATGATTTCGGCGGTATAGCGGCGGGTGAGTTTCTCGAGTTCGGCTTTGGAGAGAATGGCGGGGTCGCAGCGGACGCCGCCCTTGGCGCCGCCGAAGGGGATGTTCACGACCGCGCATTTCCAGGTCATCCAGGACGCCAGGGCGCGCACTTCATCGGGGGTGACATCGGGCGCGAAGCGGATGCCTCCTTTGGCGGGCCCGCGGGCGACAGAGTGCTGCACGCGATAGCCGGGGAACACCTCCAGGCGTCCATCGTCCAACTGCACCGGGATATTGACGTGAACCTCTCGCGCCGGGGTGCCGAGCACCTTGCGCATGCCGTCGTCGAGATTCAACCGGGCGGCAGCCTCCTGAAACCGCGCGGCCGCGGCGATCCAGGGATTCTTTTCGTTTTCGTGGGAGATGGAAACAGCCGGTGTCTGCGTGGGCACTCTGAATCCTCCAAGGTTTAGATTATCTCAGGCAGAGGCCCACGCGTCTCCATCAGTTTGAGCGGCGGCCGCGAGTATCAGCGGCGTCCGCCGAACCCGCCGCGCATTCCGCCGCCGAACCCGCCACGCATTCCGCCGCCGAACCCGCCACGCATTCCACCACCGAGGGCGCGGGCAGCGCCAAACCCGCCGCGAGCGCCGCCGAACCCGCCGCTTCGGATGGTTGAAGCAGCGGCGGAACCACGTGTGATGGCGCCGCCAGGCCGACCCGCGATCGCGCGTCCGGGGACGCGCCAGCCATAACCATGGCCCAGGTAGCCATATCCCCAGTAGGGAGCCCAGGCGCCCCAATATCCAGGCGAGAAGAAGCCGAACCCGAAGGGATCCCAAAAGAATCCGTCGCCCGGCAGCCAGGCGTAGGAGGCAAAATATGGGTCCCAATACCAGCCGGCGCCATACCAGCCGGGGCCTCCAGCGTAATAGGTTTCGGCGGCCGACATGTTGGCCTGCGCCATATAGTCGGCGCGCAGTTTGCTCCAGGCGTACAGGTCGTCCGAGCTTTCCGTGTTCTTGAGGTTGAAACCGGAAGTTTTGAGCTTTGGATTGTCGACCAGGGCAATCTCATCACCTTTATAGGCGTTGCGGCTATGGCCGGAGAGCGCCACTTCCGCCTTGCCGTCGTAGACCCGAAGCCAGGCAGGATTCGTGCTGAACTCGTAAATTCCGTGGCGCCAGAGCCGGGTATCCGCGCCATTGGCAGCGACTACGATGTGGTTCTCCTTCTCCACCTGCGCGGCCTCGACCATCACCTGGCCCGACAGCAATTCGATACGGGTATTGGAGAGCGAGGGCGTGACCATCCTGACGGCGGTGCGATCGTTCAAACGCACGAATACGCCGGGAGTCAGGAGCATTTCGGCTTTGCCGTTCCCGGTCTGCAGCACATGACCGGCGTTCACCACCGCGGAGCCGATCTGTTTGTTGGTGATGGTCTGGCCATCGAGCCTGACCTGCCCCTCGACATAGTTGACGGCGCCCGGTTGCGCCAGTCCCTGCGCGGATGCCAGGACACTTCCCAGAAACATCAATCCGGCCAGTCGGGCCGGTTTTTTCAACAGGTTATTCATTTGAATTACCAAACCCTCCAATAATGGGATGCCCATGGTCATGCCGCCGTTCCGGGGTTTACAGATCCTTGACAATGTGCGGCTGCGAGCATCGGGCTTTTGTCTGACAGGCACCGGAAATGGCAAGGAGTTACAGTAAAAGGGGAAAATGGTGATTCTCGGTGTCGATATCGGAAGCGTGACCACCAAGGCGGGCATGGTGGACGATCATGGCGCGATCCTGGCGTCGCGCACTATCCAGACGGCGAGTGATCTGGACGGTTTTGTGCCGGGGTTGCAGGATGCCATCAAATGGCTGGTGGAAGCCACAGACGCTCCCTCGGCCGTCGGCGTGGGCTGCAAGGGAATTATCGACCCGGAGAGCACCCGGGTGGAGATTCTCCCCGGTTCGCTGCATTTCCTGGAAGGGCAATTATTGAGCGAACTGGTGGCGATGCCGTCGCAAGTGCCGGTGTTCGCGGACAACGATGCGCGCGTGGCCCTGGCGGGCGAGTTGATGTGGGGAGCGGCCCGTGGACACCGGAATGTTCTGATGTTGTCCCTGGGAGCCGGCGTGGGCGGCGCGGCCATGGTCAACGGCCAACTGCTGCGGGGGCACAGCGGCGTGGCCGGCAATCTGGGCCACATCACGGTGGATCCGGATGGTCCGCTCTGCGCTTGCGGCAACCAGGGGTGCCTGGAAACGGCATTTTCCGCGCGGGCGATTGAGGGAGAAGCCTGGGCGGCGGTTCACCGCGGATGTTCCTCGGCGTTGACCCGTCTGTTCCGCGAGCAACCGCAATTGGCCACCTGCCGGACGATTTTCCAGGCGGCGCGCGAGGGCGATGAATTGTCGATCGCCATCGTCTCCCGCGCCATGTCGCGGCTGGGGGCGGCCACGGCCGGACTGTTGAGCATCTTCGACCCCGAGTTGGTCATCCTCGGCGGCATGATGGCCGACGCGGAACTGCTGGAGCTGCTGCAGAACGAAGTGTGGCGCCGTTCCCGCAAACTGCTGGGACGCGAAGTGCCGCTGGTGGAGCAGCAGGTGGCCGACCGGTCGGGGATCGTCAGCGCGGCGGGACTGGCACTGGCTCACCAGTAGAAGAACCGAATTTTCGAAGCGGCCGTCCGGCCTTCGGCCGATTTCGCGATGCGACGGCCCTTCGGGAGAGTGCGGCTGTTCCCTGAACGAACAGAGCGGTCCTGAGCCGGCGGGCGGCAAAAAGCGATCGCCAGCCCCACGCAGTGTGGGTCCGCCGGCGCTATTCGTAGCGCAGCGCCTCGGTTGGATTGAGGTGCGCCGCCCGATTCGCGGGGAGAATTCCGAACACCAATCCCACCAGGCAGGAGACTCCGAAGGCTACGGCTACCGCGACCCAGGAGATGGGAATTCGAATATCGGCGAACACGCTGGCGCTGAATGGAATAGCGAGGCCGACAAGGATTCCGATCGAGCCGCCGACGAGGCTCAAGATCATGGCTTCGGCCAGAAATTGCAGCAGGATCTTGCGGGCGGATGCGCCCACCGCCAGGCGCACGCCGATCTCGCGGGTCCGCTCCGTCACCGTGACCAACATGATGTTCATAATGCCGATGCCGGAGATGACCAGGGTGATAGCGGAGACCAGGACCAGAACCAGCGACAGGATCAGCGAGATGTTTTTGGCGGCTTCGAGGATCGCCGTCAGGGTCTCGACGCGGTAGCGCGCTCCGGGGCGATGGCGGCTTTCCAGGACCTCGCGCACGCGCACGGCGGTCCGCTCGACGGTTTCGGGCGTCCGCACCTTTACGTAGAGCGGATCGATGCGCTCCACGGGCGCGAAGTAGCGGAGCACGGTGATCGGGATGACGATGGTGTCGCGCTCCACTTCGGACTGTCCGAAGGTTTCGACGCGCTCGTGAAAGGTGCCGATGACGGTGAACTGCATGCCGAACAGCTTGATCTTCTGATTCAGCCCGCCATCCACGGCGCCGTACATCCGTTCCGCCAGGTGGTCGGTGAGGACGGCGACTTTCTCGCGGCCGCTGACGTCGCTGGCGTCCAGGAAGCGCCCCGAGCTGATCACCATGTTGCGCACGCCTTCATAATCCTCGTCCGTGCCGTTGATTTTGACGTCCTGCGGTTTGCCCTGAATGAGCACGTGATCGAAGCTGCTCATCACGCCGGTGGCGGCCACGATATCGGCGCTGAGACTCTGGCGGATGGCCTCGACGTCGGCCAGTTTGACGTAGTCGGCATCGGCGGCGGTGGTGGTCATGCCGGAGACGTAGTATCCGAAGATGATGTTGGATCCGATTCCCTCGATCTGTTCGAGGATGTAATCGCGGCTGGTGAGGGAAATGGTAACGACGAGGATGACGGAGGCCGTGCCGATCACCATTCCGAGACCGGTGAGCAGCGACCGTACGGGGTTGGCGCGGAGGGCCTGCGTGCTGAAGCGAACCGCTTCGCCGAGAAACATGCGAGGCTTATCCGCCGCTGATCTTGCGCAGGAGCCTGGCCGCGTCAGCGCGCGGCGGGTCGTCGGGAGTGAGATTCAGGCTGAGATATTTCTGCAAGAGGCTCCGGGCTTGATCGAGGTTGCGATTGCTTCGAATGTAGATGTCGGCGCGGACGAAAACCAGCCGGGCGGAGTCAGGCGCCACCTGTTCGGCGCGGTCGATACTCTGGTCGGCTTCCTGGTAGCGGCCCTGTTTGGCGAGGAAGCGCGCCAGATCGATCAGCTTGCCGATTTGTTTGGGGGCGGCTTCCACGGCGCGGCGCAACTGCTCTTCGGCGCGGGAAAAATCCTTACGCTGCTCGGCCAGGCGGTACATCGCCCAGTGTCCTTCGGATGCGTCCACCTGGTCGATCTGGGCGGCGATGCGCTGGGCCTTTTCGTAGCCGCCTCCAAGAAATCCGGGAGCTTCCAGGTAGTATTCGAAGAGATCGGTCAGCGCCTCGATGTTGCGGGGGTTCAGTTGGGCGGCGCGTTCGAAATACTGACGCGCCTTGGAGGCCAGTCCCGGCGCGGTGAGGACGCTGGATGTTTCGGCGCGCCGGCCGTACGATCGCGCCAGCCAAAGCGCATAGGAAGAATTGGACGGCTGCTGGTTGAAAGCCTGTTCGAAGGAGTCGGAAGCCTTTCGGAAGTCGGCGAGGATGTAGTAGTTGCGGCCCATCAACTCGTAAACTTCCGCGTCCTTCTGCGGGATGGCGCGAAGCACCGAGAGCGAGTGTTCAAAATCGGTGACGGCGAACAGGCGGCGGGCTTCATCGAGTTGTGGACTTCCCGCCCAACCCACACCAACCAGACATGTTACCAGCAGAGCAGACTTCACCATCTCAGCAATCCGTATGTTTTTTATCCATCTTAACTACATAGATGACTACGTTGGGGTCGCGGTTTCAGATGTTCCGCATCCCCTGGCGTCGGGATATCGTAAGGCATTGATATGAGAAATGTTGCCTGGCCGGCGGTTGGGTTCTTGCTCGCGATCTTCGTGGCTACCGCCCAGGAGCCCATTCGGGTCGACGTCCACCTGATCAACGTGGCCTTTTCGGTGCTGGATGCGGAAGGGAAATTCGTGACCGATCTGAATCAGGACGATTTCGAGGTGACGGAGGACAACGCACCGCAGAAAATTTCGTTTTTCGGCAGGGCTTCCGAGATCCCGCTGCATCTGGGGCTGGTGGCGGATTTTTCGGGCAGCCAGTCGAATTCCATCAAGCCGCACCATAAGGACCTGCAGACATTTCTGAAAACCGTGGTGACCGCGCGCGACGACGCATTTTTAGTTTGTTTCGCGAATCGCGTGCGGCTGGCCCAGGACTTCACCGCCAACTCCAAGGAGATCGTCGAGTCGCTCGATTTGTACGAGAAGATGTTTCACGGCAAGACGCAAGTGGAGCGCGGGCGGTTCCCGGATGTGGGGCCGCGCGAAATCCGCCCGGGGACGACCGATACGGCGTTCTTCGACGCGGTCTACAACTCCATCGAAACGAAGCTGACCAAGGGGGAAGAGCGCGGGCGGAAGGCGATCGTGATCTTCAGCGACGGCGACGACAATTCCAGCTCACGGGATGAGTACGAAGCCATCGAAATCGCCCAGCGCGCCGACACGGTGCTGTTTTGCGTCCGGTATACCGAGCTTCGCAAGGACGGCCGGATCACGGCGCGCAACAAGAACGGCACGACGGTGCTGGATCGCATGGCGCGCGAGACCGGCGGCGCGGCGTTCGACGCGCGGGAGCGAGAACTGGCGGCGCACTTCCGGGCGATCGGCGATCAACTGCGCTCCTCATACGAACTGGCGTATCACACGACGAATCCGGTGAGCGACGGGTCGTTTCACAAAATTCAGATCAAGGCAAAGCGTCCGGGGCTGACGGTGCGGGCCAAGAGCGGGTATATCGCGAAGTGACGGGCATGGACCGATTGGCAATCGGTCCGCCGGTTGACAACCGGCCCCACGGAAAACTACTGGTAGGCGGCGGGGAATTTGGGGCTGATGCGCGAGCCTTCGCCGGATCCGAAGGCGATGTAGAACCGCACCAGTTCGCGATTGCCCGCGTGCAGATATACGCCCGCGCCGATATCGTGGCGCATGCCGCTTAACGAGAGATCGCCGGGGCGCAACGACACATTGCCGACGTCATAGAACGACAGCACCCCGACCGGCCCCCACACAGGATGGCGGTACTCCGCCTGAAAGAGCACCATGTCCGGGCCGCGGAAGCGGTAGTCGCGAAAGCCGCGCAGCGTATCCACGTCCTGAAAGTTCACGCCGCCCAGGGTCGGATCGAAAAAGAACGGCACGAGATGATCGGCGGCGGTGTAGGACGCGACTACCGAAGCCGTCAATTGCACGGTGCCGGCCGAGCAGCGCGTGGCGCTACGAAGGCTGGGGCAGAAGAGATTGGCGACCGGCGACCGGTGGGTGGGGGTGTTGCGAGAGGGCAGCCAGATCGGGATGGTTGTGATGCTGGTAGCGGTAATCCGTTTGAAGGAGTAGCGTGGGTCGCCGACATCCTGAAAAATGGAATAGCCGGCGCGGACCATGGTGGAGAGGGAACGGCGGGGCGGCACACGAACCGTGACATACGGTTCGTAGCGGACGAAACCGTCACGGATGAACAGTCCC
>Ga0335083_10012257_pt1 | contig 10270 bp, 9 predicted proteins | sample Lox_Sample_42_FD_206716 | JGI IMG/M metagenome (GOLD analysis project Ga0335083, IMG submission 206716) | Soil microbial communities from Loxahatchee National Wildlife Refuge, Florida, United States - Lox_Sample_4.2 | ecosystem: Environmental > Terrestrial > Soil > Wetlands | place: USA: Florida...
ACTTCGCCTTCAACGCGGCCGGGGCGATGGCGATGCGCTTGCCCGAGACGTCGTCGAGCACGTAGATCTCGTCGGCGAGACTGCCGCTCGCGAACACCTCGAACACCTCGAGGGCCTCCTCCAGCGTGCTCCCCGCCGGGCGTCCCTCCATCATCCGCTCCACGTCCTCGCGCTTGAGCCGCACGGGTCAGGCGCGGGCCGCGCCGCGCGCGGTTCCGGGGATGAAGTGGACGATCACGGTAGCCTGGATGGTCTTCGCCATGCGGTGTCCTCCTCGCCCTCGAGGGGCTTGGACCCGACCACGGTGGGCTACTTGAGTACCAGGAAAGTCCGGTCAAGACAAGAGGTCTGGCGGCGATGGTGGACACCCCCCGGTCCCCCTGGTCCATCCGGGTCCCGGATGGCAGGATAGGAGGAGCGATGCCAGCCTCCCGCTTCCTCTCCCTGGCGGCCCTGTCGGCGCTGGCGCTCTTGGCCGGCTGCTCGCGCGCGATCATGACGACCCCACCGGTCCCACCCTCCACCGGGATCGAGGAAGCGGGGTTCGCCTCCTGGTACGGTGCCCCCCACCACGGCCGCCGCACGGCCAGCGGGGAGATCTACGACATGAACCAGCTCACGGCCGCGCACAGGACGCTGCCCTTCGGCACCCGCCTGCTGGTGACCAATCGGGACACGAGCCAGACCGTCGAGGTGCGCGTCAACGACCGCGGGCCGTTCGTGGAGGGCCGAATCCTCGACGTCTCCTATGCGGCGGCCCGGCAGCTCGGCGCGGTCGGCGCCGGGGTGATCCCGGTTCGCCTGCGCGTCATCTCGTTGCCGGCCACCAGGGCCGGGACGCCGAGCCCGGGCAGCTTCACGATCCAGCTCGGCTCGTTCACGAGCCGCCCTCGCGCCGAGGCCCTCCGTGACGCGGTCGGTGGCGACGCCGCCGTCACCGAGGCGATCGTCGCCGACCAGACCCTCTACCGCGTCCATCTCGGCTCCTACCCGACTCCCGCACAGGCCCGCGCCGCCGCCCAGCCGCTGGCCGCCCGCGGCTACCCCACGCTCATCACCCCGCGCTAGGTAGCCCGCCGCAGAGCCGGCCGAGAGACGACCTCTCGTAGCCGAGATGTAGCCGAGATGACGGAGGACGTGCTCGAGCCAATGGACGATATCGGGCTCGTCGTCGACGACGAGCCCCGTGGAAGTGGCGCCCCGTCGCTACCGCGAGTCTGTGCAGACAAACGACGGGGCCGGGCCGCCCTTGCTCCCGGGCGGCGCCGGCCCCGACGGAAGGTGCGGAGTGAAGCGCTACGACCGCGGCTGCTGCGGCGGGGGCTGGCGGAACGGCGTGTGGCAGGTGCCGCAGGCGTTCCGGCCGAAGTCCTTCACGAGGTCCTGCGTGAGCTGCGCGTTCTTGGCGCGGGCCGCGTCGCGCAGCTTCTCGGCCTGCGTCTCGAGGTTCTTGGCAGCGGCCTGGAACTCGGGCCACTTCTGCCATATCTCGGGCTTGGCCTTGGACTTGTCGGTGAGCGAGCCCTCCGGGAAGAGGGCCGGAATCTGCTGAGCGGTCAGGGCAAGTGTCTCCGCGTTCACGGCGATCCCTTCGACGTTGCCGGCTTTCGCCTTGGCCTGGATGTCTGCCCAGCTGGCGCCCTGCAGCTTCATCAGACGCTGCCGATCCGCCACCACATCCCCGCTGCCTGTCTTCGACATCGACTTGTCCGCGCAGCCGGCCGCGATGCCGATGGCCAGTCCGCCGATGACGATCACGCTGGCGCCGAGTCTGAATCGTGCGTTCATCTTCCCTCCTGGGGTGGCCCGAGCCGCGGGGCGGCGCCGGCCGGTTGGTGAATGTTTGGCCCTAGTCGATCTTGTTCTTGATGGGCGGGATCGACTTGAGGTACTTCGCGATCGCCTGGCGGTCGGCCTTGGTCAGGTCCTTGTAGCCGGCAGACGAGCCCTGGATGACCTCCATCATCAGCCCGCCCGCCACATCCCCGTCGGGCTTGTTCCCAGTCTCGAGATAGTCGGCGATCTGCTCTTCGCTCCAGCTGCCGGCACCCGTCTCGCGATCCGGAGTGATGTTCGGGACCGCGGACCCGTCCGGCCCCTTTCCCTTCGGGTTGCCGGCGAGAAACCGCGTGTTGTCCACCGCCATGGTCATGGTCCGGGGCGTGTGACACTCGCCGCAGTGGGACACCGCGCGCGTCAGATATTCGCCGCGCGGAATACCCGAGCTCGCCGCCGCCACCGGCGGATTCTCGCGGGCTGCGAAGGTGGCCAGCCACGCGGGCAGGAACACTCTCTCGAACATCGGCACCGAGATCTTCTTGGCCGGAGTGGGCCTGTTCACCGGCGGGACCGACCGCAGGTACGCGACCACGTCCTTCAGGTCCTGCTCGGCCATGCCATTGAACACCGTGTAGGGATGCACCGGGATGAGTCGCTCACCGTTGGGTCGCCGGCCTGCCCGGATGGCGGTGATGATCTGCTCGTCGGTCCACTTGCCGATCCCGGTGGTCGGGTCAGGGGTGATGTTCGACGAATACACGGTGCCGAATGGTCCGTCGTACTTGCGGCCACCCGCGTTGAGCGGCTGCTTCGGCACGGTATGGCAGCCGCAGCCCGCGGCCGCGCCGAAGATGTACTTGCCGCGGGTGATCTCATCCCGGCTCTGGGCCGCCACCGGCGGGGCCATCGCCAGCATCACGAACAGCGCCCCTGCCGATAGATGGAGGGCGGACCGCATCTCACGTCGTGCCATCAAACTCTCCAGGGTATCTCCGGGTTCCCGTTCCGCCGAAAATACTACGGAAAGTGCACGGGGGCCCAGGGCTCGGTCACGAGACCCGAGAGGGACGGCGGCGAGGCTCCTGGACTCGGACCAGCAGGAGGGCCATCGCGCCGGCGGCCCCGAGCGCGGCGGTCGCGAACACGGCCCGGAAGCCGAAGGCATCCGCCATCAGTCCCGCGACCAGCGGAGCCCCGAAGGCCACCGGGGTGAGTATGGTGGTGCCCAGCCCCACGTAGGTGGGCCGCGCTGCCGGCCCCGGGGCGAACTCGAGGAGCACGTTCAGTCCCGAGACGCTGATGGCCGCGAGCTGCACGCCGTGCAGGACGAAGACCACCAGGAACACCTCGAGCGAGGGAGCCCCCAGCGCCACCAAGTTGGCGAGCAGCAGGGCCCCCAGCCCGATGCTGAGCGGCACCAGATGGCCCACGCGATCGGCCACCACGCCCAGCACCAGGTTACCGGCCATCTGGCCCGCGAGCAGGGCGGTGGTGAACACGCCCACCGCCCAGTCGGGCGCCGCGTAGGAGCGCAGCGCATGCACCGTGTAGAAGCCCGCCGCCATCATCCCGACGAAGCTCAACCCGCGGGCAAGGAGGAACCAGAACAGGTTGCGATCGTCTCGCAGGACGCGGCGAACGCGACGGAGGTAGGCGCCGAGCGGAGGCGCCGCGGGCACCGCGGCGGCCGGCGGCTCCCGCACCAGCGACAGGGCCACGTACGAGACCCCCATGAACAGCGCCGACACGAGGAAGCAGACCGCGTAGCCGCCAGGGGCGGCCATTCGAGCCAGCACCCACGCGGTCAGCACACTGCCGAGCAGACCCCCCGCGCCCCCGAGCAGGCTCGAGAGCGCGAAGAACCGGCCGCGCAGGGTCGTCGGGATGGTCCGGCCCACGATGTCCATCCAGGCCGGCATCAGCAGGCCACCGGCGCTCGTCATCAGCAGCAGCATGACGAGCATCAGCGCCAGCGCGACGTCAGGAGCCGGGCGAGCCACGAAGAAGGCGACCGCGGCCAGCAAGAGCAAGGGCACGCGCTCCCAGATGGTGTAGCGCAGCACGAACGGGAGCTTGTGCGCGAGCGATTCGGTGTAGCCGGCCGCGAACAGCGAGGGTAGATTCCAGCCGAGCGTCATCAGGGCCGGGATCGCGCCGATCACCAGGTTCGAGGCGCCGAGATGCGCGGCGAAGGCGGGCAGGATCGTGCTCTGCGACGCGAACGAGAGACCGACCAAGAAAAGCCCGAAGTCGGCGGCGAGGGCCACGACGTTGTGGCGGACGTGACGACGCGCGAAGGCCTCACCGTCGTCGAGATGGGCTGAGGTCACAGCCGCCGAGGATACCCGGGGGGGGCGCCCTAAAAAACTCTCGCGGGGGGCCCCGCCGGCCCCCCGACGCGGTCAGGACATCAGCATGTGGCGACGATCGCCGAGGGAGAGCACGTCATTGAGTGACGAGACGGGCCGGCGCGCGCCGCCGGGCGGAACGATACGCGACGACTCGGCCGCGCTCCCATCGGGTCGCGCCATGTTCTCCGCGTGACGGTACGCCTTGAGCTTGTACTGCAGGCAGCGGAGGCTGATGCCCAGCAGACGCGCGGCCTGTGTGCGGTTGCCACCCACGCTGCCGAGCGTCTGGAGAATGTACTGCTGCTCCAGGTCTCGCAGGGTGAGGCCCGACGGTAGCCCGGGCTTCTGGATCTCGCCCGCGCGCTTGCCCGCGCCCTCGTTGATCGGGAGCACGTCAACGTCGATGGTGTCGTGCTCGCTCAAGACCACCGCCTGCTCGATGCAGTTCTCCAGCTGCCGGATGTTCCCCGGCCACTCGGCCCCCACCAGCAGCTCCAGCGCCTGCGGCGTCAGCCGCGGCACCCGCTTGTGGTGTGCCCCCGCGAACTTCCGCAGGAAATGCTCCACCAGCAGCCCAATGTCGCCCCGCCGCGCCCGCAGCGGCGGCACCTCGATCATCACCACCGCGATCCGGTAGTACAGGTCCTCCCGGAACTGCCCCTCCCGCACCGCCCGCCGCAGATCCTTGTTGCTCGCCGTGATCAGCCGAATGTCCGTCCGCGTCGGCTTGCTGCCCCCCACCTTCACGAACTCCCGCGTCTGGATCACCCGCAGCAGCTTCGCCTGCAGCGGCAGCGACAGCTCGCTGATCTCGTCGATGAACAGCGTCCCCGTGTGCGCCAGCGCGAAGAACCCCGTCCGGTGCTCCACCGCCCCCGTGAAGCTGCCCCGCACGTGCCCAAAGAGCTGGCTCTCCATCAGCCCCTCCGGGATCGCCGTGCAGTCCAGCGTCACCAGCGGCCGCTCCCAGCGCGCACTCTGCGCGTGAATCGCCCGCGCGATCAGCTCCTTGCCCGTCCCGGACTCCCCCGAGATGCACACGTTGGCGTCCCCGGGCGCCACCTTCTCGATCTTCGCCAGGACCTCCGCCAGCGCCTCCGACCGCCCCACGAGCCCGTGCGCGCCCGCGCTCCGAATCGCCGGGCGAGCGCCCAGCCCGAGTCGGCTGACCGTGCGCTCGAGTGTCGCCGTCAGCTCGGCCTCGCCTTCCGGCCGCTCCAGCCACTGCACCCCCGGTAGCGACGGCGCCGCCGTCTCACTCCCTGCCGCCCCCAGCACCACCACCGGACTGTCCAGCCCCAGCCCCCGCAGCCGCTGCCCCAGCTCCCACGCCGTCAGCGGCGGCTGCAGGTTCACCACCGTCAACGCCGGGCGGCCATGCGCCTGCACCGCCAGCTCCAGCTCGTGCAGCGATCCCACGAAGTGGGGCTGCCATCCACTCAGACTCGCTAGCCCGCGGACTGGAGCCGAGAGCTCCAAGGTCTCGTCAAGCACTAGAACATTCACGGTTTTGCACTCCTCGAAGGATTTGCGCTCCACGCAAGGAGATCACGCAACGGGTATGCCATCGAGGGACTGCAATGCTGGCTGGGACTTAGCGGCGTTACGAGAGAAGCCGACGCCAAAAGCTGGTGGCGCGGGGTCCAAATCTTGTCACCCGATCGAGTGCGTCTCCTGTTCGCGGTGGCGACGCTTCCACGCGATCGCCGAGAACACCGCGACGTTCAGACCAACGAGCGCAATCGTCGCCGGCTCTGGCGTGGGTTGGGGCGCAGCGGCATCGCCGGGATCGAACGAGGTGATCGGGTTGCTGAAGCTCGGCCCACCATTGCTGAACGGCCCCAGCCCATTGGGAAAGCCGCCGCCAAAGCCGCCGCCACCGTACCATCCACTCCCGTTGCCTTGTCCCTCACCGTACGATCCGGCGCCGAACTGGCCCGGAGTGGATACCGGGGACGAGCCCTCGTCGCTTCCCTTGTCCTGCATCTGATCCGTCAGGCCGGCGAGCATGCTCGGCGGCGACGATCCGCCGAGAAGCGCCGTGCCCGGAAACCCGCCGGCGCCCGGATCGAAGGCGCCGGGTGCGGCGCCCGGCTCATGCTCGGCGATCATCGTGAGGTTCCGAGGCTTCGGCGGTCGCTCCGGGTTCGGCGGTCCCTGCGGTGGCTGAGTGGCACCGGCCATCAGAGCGTCCCACACGTCGGCCGGGATGGTCGCCAGTGCGCCCGGGTTCCGCGGATCCTTCGGCAAGCCCGACAGTGCGGCGACGCGCGGGAGCGCTCCGAGCCCGCCGCGCAGCGGCCACAAGTAGAGTGGCAGCAGGATCAGCAGGAGGATCAGCAGTGCGATCAAGATCCTCCGGCTGCGGCGAGGTGACAAGGCGCCAGCGTCCGGCGTGGGCCGCATGGCCCAGGAGCAGAGCGAAGGCCATGCCACCGGACGAGGAGGGGAATTATCCACGGAATTAACAGATTGTCCGGCAGTCTCCGAAGCTGGCAGGAATTGCGCGGAACTGGGCGGCGCGGGTCTGGTGTCGAGGGGCCCTATTCAGGGAACGCCGATACCCATCGTCTGAGCCATTGCGCTTGCGCGGCTCCGGGCCCTACGATGCCGCCATGAAGATCACCGTCGTCGACACCGCCGTGCTGCGCATCCCGACCCGCAAGCCGATCGCGCTCGATTTCCCCTACCACGGCCTCGTGGTGGCGCACGTGCGCACCGACGAGGGCGTCACGGGCCTCGGCTACACGCTGGCCTTCGGCGGCGGGGGCGTCGAGTCGATCCAGGCTTACCTCACGACCCGGCTGGCGCCGCTGCTCGTCGGGCAGGATCCGCTGATGGTGGAACGGCTCTGGGAGCGGATGTACCGGGCGGACCGCGGTATCAAGCGCCAGGGCGTGGCCGCCTACGCGCTCAGCGCGCTCGACATCGCCCTGTGGGACATCGTGGGCAAGGTCGCGGAGCTACCGCTCTACAAGCTATGGGGCGCGGTGACGGACCGCGTGCCCGCCTACGGCAGCGGCGGCTGGCCGAGCTACACGCTCGCCGACCTGATCGGCGAGGCGCAGGCTTACGTCGCGCGCGGCTGCCGCTACTACAAGATGAAGATCCACGACCCGGATCCGCGCGTGAACCGGGAGCGGGTCGAGGCGGTGAAGAAGGCGGTCGGCCACGGAGTCCGCATGATGGTCGACGTCAACCAGAAGCTCGACGTGCTCGGCAACCTGCGGCAGGCGCGCGTGCTGGAGGAGCTCGATCTCGTCTGGTACGAGGAGCCGGTGCTCGCCGACGATCTCGCCGCGTGCGCGGAAGTCGCGCGCGGCATCAACATCCCGGTCGCAACCGGCGAGAACAACTACACGCGTTTCGAGTTCCGCGATCTCATCGAGCGCCGCGCCGCCCGTTACCTGATGCCGGACGTCTGTCGCGCCAACGGCTTCAGCGAGACGCTGAAGATCGGCCGGCTCGCCGCGGCCCACCAGGTGGCGGTCTCTCCGCACGTGGTGCACGAGCTGTCGCTGCACGTGGCGGGAGCGCTCAGCAACGGCTTCCTGGTCGAGTGGATCGACTGGGTGCCGGAAGATCTCTTCACCGAGATGCCGGTGATGAAGGACGGAGACTTCCTCATCCCCGACCGTCCCGGCCACGGCATGAGCCTGGCGCCGGGCGCCGAGCGCAGGTACCGCGCGGACTGAAGCCCGGCGCCGCGGATCAGAAGACGGCGAGCGGGTTGGCAGGCGAGCCCGTTCCCCCCACCACCACGAGCGGCGCGACGATCAGCATGAACTCGTCTCGCTGCTCCTCGACGCACGCGCGACTCAGCGGCTCGAGCAGCGCGTTGTCCACGAGGGCGACGCCGTAGGCGAAGAGGGCGGCGTGCACCGCCCACGGAATGTCGTAGCCCACCGGGAGATGGTCGAGCATGTCCCAGACCAGCACGCTCGCGTCGTGGTCCCGCAGGAACTCGAGGCACGAGACGTGCAGCCCCGGGCGCTCCATGGGGCCGGGGCCGAACGGGCGCCCGTACGGCCGATCGCCGCTCGCGGCCTGCCAGGCCTCGCGACCCGAGTAGACGCAGACCGCGTCGCCCGGCCCGAGGGTGAGGCCGCGCGCCCGCGCGATGTCCTCGAGCTCCCAGCCGTGGACCGGCCGGTCTTCGGTCACCGAGGGCACCCCGCGGTGCCGGGGCACGTCCAGCAGCACGCCGCGCGTGATGATGCCCTCGGCCCAGTGCTCGACCGATCCGAAGGTGGCGCCATCGAACGTGATCTCCTTCTTCGGATCGCGCCCGTTCCACATCGCCTCCTCGTCCCACGTGTGGCAGAGCGCGTCGATGTGCGTCGAGGCCACACCGTGATAGAAGATGCCGTAGTAGTCGGCTGCGAAGCCGCCCTTGCCGCGCGGGAGCGTGCGCATGTAGTGATGCGCGGGCAGCGCATTGTTCGGACCCGGCTCCTTCGGGAACGGCCGGCTCAGCGACACGCTGCGCCCCTTGCGCACGAGCCGCGCCGCGGCGGCGCGCTTGGCCGGGGTGATCATATTGAGCGCGCCGATCTGATCATCCTTTCCCCACCGTCCCCAGTTGCGGCGGTCGCGGATCAACGCACGCACTTCCTGTTCGGTCGGCAGCGGCCTCTCGGGCATGGTGGTCTCCTCCGGAAGCGGGACTCTACGCTCCGCGCTCGAGCCACGCAAGGGCTTGACGCGTCGCGCTATTGCCGTTGACTCGCGCTGGTCCCTGTGTCATGTTTGGCGCCCTCGCGCTTCCCCTACTCGGAGCGGAGGTCGGCGACGATGAGGGTTGCCGCCGGGGATGGCCGACAAGGGTCATGTTGGGTAGTGGATTATCCATTAGTGCAGGAATCCTCACCATGCACGGTTCGTCGTGTTCTCTGTAAGTATTTGGTTTCGTTCGACTGTGGCGACTGGTATGGCCCTTGCCCCCTCCGGAGACCAGGGGAAACTCTCGCCTCAAGGAGAACGATCGTGAAGAAATTCATCATTCACTGCTCGGCGGCCGTCCTCATCCTGCTGATCGCGGCAAGTTCTAGTCCGGCTGCCGAGGACATGGGGATCATCACCGGGGGCGACAAGGGCACCTACTACCAGTTCGGCCTCGACCTCCAGAAGCTGACCAAGCCCGCCGGCGTGAACCTGACCGTATACACGTCGAAGGGATCCATCGAGAACATCTTCGCGGTCTATCAGCGGCCGGGCGTCCAGATGGGCATCGTGCAGTCCGACGTGCTCGCCTTCGTCGCCCGCGTGCAGTCCGATCCGGTGCTGAGTCGCATCGCCAAGAAGACGCGCATGGTCTTCCCCCTCTACAACGAGGAGGTCCATCTGCTCGGCAAGCGCGGCATCCGGGACTTCGACGACCTCACCGGCAAGCGCGTGGCGATCGGCCGAGACGGTAGCGGCACCTATCTCACCGCGCGGCTGCTCTTCAAGCTCTCCGAGGTGACCCCGAGCGAGATGGTGCCGATCGATACCGGTGAAGCGCTCGCCGAGCTGAAGGCCGGGCGCATCGACGCCATGTTCTACGTGGCCGGCTATCCGGTGAAGCTCCTGAAGGAAGACGTCTCCGAGAAGGACGGCCTCGAGCTGATCCCGATCACCAACAAGAGCATCACCGAGTTCTATCCCCGCGCCGAGATCCCGGCCAACGTCTACGAGTGGCAGCGGACGCCGGTGAACAGCGTGGCGGTCAAGGCGGTGCTGGTGTCTTTCGATTTTCGTCGGAAGGACTGCGACAACGTGGGGCGCTTCGCCCAGACCATGTCGCGGCAGATGAGCTGGCTCCTGCAGAATGGTCACCCGAAGTGGAAGGTGGTCGACCTGAACTACCCGCTCAAGGGCTGGGAGCAGTACGACTGCGTGCGGAAGTACCTGGGCACGGCCGCCGCGGGCGCCGCGGCCGCGCCGGCCAAGGCCTCGCAGAACGAGAATCCGGTGTTCAACGCCATCAAGGGGCTCCTTGACGAGTAACCGCCCCCTCACGTTCGCGGCCGCGGTCGGGAGCCTCGTGCTCGTGATCGCGGTCGTCTTCATGCTGTGGCCGTCGGACCCGACCGACTACACGCTCACGTCGGGACGCGATCAGGCCGACGGCGAAACGGTGGGCTGGGTCTCGAAGGTCG
>Ga0335083_10012258_pt1 | contig 10269 bp, 14 predicted proteins | sample Lox_Sample_42_FD_206716 | JGI IMG/M metagenome (GOLD analysis project Ga0335083, IMG submission 206716) | Soil microbial communities from Loxahatchee National Wildlife Refuge, Florida, United States - Lox_Sample_4.2 | ecosystem: Environmental > Terrestrial > Soil > Wetlands | place: USA...
CCTTTTATTTGCCACGGGTTTGAAGATGCCGCTTGACATTAGTTGGACGGCGTGGCAAGAATCGCGCATGACCTTCCCCGATGCATTGATGTGGCTCATACAAAACCCAACAGGCGTGATAGTTCGAGGCAATAAACGCATGCTTGGTTTGAGCAACCGCGGTGCGCTTTACGAGTTCACCGGCGTCAAGCCGGATTACGCCAGGGTGTGGATTAACGACGTCGTGGCTGCGGACTGGCAGGAGCTGTCGCAAGAGGCCCTGGCGGCGCTTACCGCGCAGCACCAGGCCGCGGAATAGCGCATGGCGATTTCAACCCTTTGGGCGCAACTCGTTCGCACGCCTGGCGCCTGCCAGGTTCTCGGCCATCACGATATCGACGTGCCGCCGCTCGCCGGTGAAACACCTGTTACACCAGCGCGGCCGGGGAAACGCCTCATGGTGCGCCCGATAAGCCCGACCAATGAGCCCTGGATAATAGACGTGACAAGCACGCAAGCGCTCGCGATGCTTGAGGGATTTTTAGGGACGGGTGTCCACTTTCAACAGCGGCTAGGTTGGCGGTCGCGCGGGTTCGGCGTTCACCGGCGCGATACGATTCATCTAAGGCCGCTGACCGATGAGGACGTGGCCCCATGAGTGAAACTGAGAAGGCGAAGCGCGGCCGGCGCCTTAGAATCATTGGCGGCACGCTCGACCAGGTGGAAGAGCAGCTCGATGAGCTGCTGGAAGAATACAGCGCGGTGAATTTCAGCTTCGTGCCGGTTGCCGGCGAACTCCGCGCTTGTGTGGTGTTGATTTCCAACAGGGTGTTGACAGCGCAGCGGCTCTCGCAAGGCGCAAACGGGGGGTTTTTAAGGTGAAACGCATCTACAGCCTAATGTTCTACATTCGGTACTGGCGTCTAAGGCGGTCTTACATGCGCCGCATCGAGCAAATGCGGAAGCTCGGATAAGGGAAGTTATGGCGACTACACACAAAACGCGGATATGGCGGGGGTTTTACGCGCGCAATTGGCGTGCGATCTGCTCGTGTGGATGGTCGGCGACGGCTTACGACAAAATCGACGCCAAACACTTGTGCCAGATACACGAACAGCAACACGCCTGGGCGAAACTGGCGCGCCTATAAGGTGCCAAATGTCAACTACAGAGATATTCGACCTTGGGATCGTGCGCGTAGCCGACTACGGCGATCGCTGGGTCGTGATCTTCGTTGATGGAAGCGTGCGCAGTTATCCGAAGCGATGATGTTAGCACCCTGGCTCACAAGGCACGGCGACAGCCAGACGCGGGACCGCAAGCGGGCGGCAGCAAAGGCGCGGGCGGACGCCGGCAACGCCCGCGCGTAATTGGACAAATGAAAACTGGACACTGGCGAACGTGCGAACTGTGCTGGCTGTTGAAATGGCCGTATGTGTTTAGCTGTGCTCAGTACACGGAATTTCGGAACTACGCGTAATTGGCGTTATGTTGACTGACGAACATCGAGCGCGCGCGGCTGAGCTCGGCGTGGACTTAGGCTCTTCACGGCGCGGTGAGCCGGTACGCTACTGCACGTTCTGCGGCTCACCATTGCCGCGTTACCGTAAACGACCGGAGCTACTCGGTGTGGAGATCGAAATGCAATCGCGCCTGGCATGTCCTCAGCGGCGCTATCACAAATTGCCGGTCGTGCGGCATGTCCGTGGCGCGCGCTCAGCCAAGGTGCACGGTCCTCTCCGCACGGCCGGCTGAGGATCGAATAGCGAGCGTTATGGAAACCGGCGGCGATCGAACCTGGACGGCGCACATCGTGATTGCGAGCTCGCACGCCGGCTTGGCGCCATACTTTCGCCGGCTCGAGGAAGAGCTGTTGCGCGTGCTCGCCAGGATTGACGATCCGCGCGACGTGCGCGCCTACCTGCAGGCGATGCGTCTCCATAGCGAAGAGTATTTCCGAAGCAATCATCGTTACTTCGGAGCCCGGTGAGGTCGATGCGTTACGGTTTGCGAGCCGATTGGTCGATCTGGATTGTGCCGCGGCTGCGCTGCGCACTATGCCGACTACGATTGCGGAGCCGTGCCTGGTGCGAGCGCAGACCGGGGCGCTGCCGATAGGTGACGTTATGGTGATTTGCGTAGCATGTCGCGAAGGTTGGCACGCACAATGTATCGGCCGAATATGCGCGTGCCCGAAATGCAAGAAGTGATGTTTCGTAACGTGAACACTAAGGCCGCGATTAGGCCAAATCCCGCAAGGGACGAAGGTGCGGATTCGGTGATTAGCGGGCACGCCGCGGGTGCTCGCAGCGGTCGGCCGCACACGACCGCTGAAGAAGTGACCTTATGGAAACCCCGCAACAAGCGCGCAAGCGTCGTAAACGTATCCGCCAGGCAGCGCGCCGACGAAGCCGCGAATCGCTAAGGCGAGCCCGCCGGAAATCATGACCATGGCAGACCTACGCGCGACCATGGAGATGCACTGGCGGCAGAAAATGCACGCGCAGATAACGGCGCTTGAGGCCCGGCTGGAAGAGCTAGAGCATCCGCCCTACGCTATCCAATGGCTGCGCCGGCACAAGCTCAAAAAGAAAATCGAAAGATTGTATGCAGAGCTGAATCAACCGATTCTGCTCGATACAAGTGGTGGGGCGGCTCGTAGCGGCCGGCGTTCCGGCGTGGGGGGAAAGCGGCGGCGCGCCGGATAAGCGCCGCCAACCAAGACCAAACATAGTCCGGCGGTGTCGGGCTATCGTAAGCCGCGGCGCATCGTAAGGCGCTCGTGCAGGTAGCAGGTAGCCGCTCGAAGGCGCGACGACGGCGCGTAGTCCTGGCGGCTCGAACGGACCCCTGAAGAGGGGCGAGGCCTGTCAACCATGCCAGTGTGTCAAACGGTCGGGGACCCAGGGGAGAGGTCGGCGCTTGCCACAAATCCGAGCGAAGCGAGCACGCTTCAATCCTGTCTGAAATCTGGAAGAGATTGCGAAGCTGTCTGGGAGCGAAGCCCGAGAGCGCAAGCGATTGTCACTCCAAAGGCGGATCGCTGTTCGAGGCGGAGCGACTCTTCGATTCTGCGCGCCTAATTGAAAATGAGAATCAGCCGGAAACGGCCCTAGAAACGATTCTGCGATCAGACTTGGGGCGGAACATAGACCGCGGCGCCGGCGCTCTTCTTGAGCAGCGCTGCCCACCTAGAAATCAATGCCTGTACTTCTTCCTCCGGGATGTTGAGCCCTTTTAGCTGCGCCGCCGCCTGGTCAACCGTGATGAGCTGGTCTTTGGTCTGCTGCGCGATGGCCGCAACCCGCTCGATTAGCACCTGCGCGTCCACAGGTTGCAAGAGCTGGCCGTAAACCAAGCGGAGCTTTCCGCTTCGCGTGGCGTCCTGAACCGCGACGATCGACGTGACCAGCGTAGGATCGAGCCCTATCGCGGTAAGCGCGGCCGAAAGGCCCAGGTTGTCCAACACGCCGCGCTGATACTCTGCGACAGCGGCGCGCGTCATGTTCCGCTCTTCCGCGATGCGCGCGCGACGGTCGGCCGCCGCGGCGCGTAGCGCCGCCTTGGCGGTTGCCCTGGTCGTGGCAAGCGTGACTTCGAGCTGCGCCATCCACGGCTGAAGGCCGGCCACTTCGAGTTGCTGCAACGCATCGTCCGGCGTCATCACGCCGTCCACTACCAGCGGCACGATCTCCGATTGCGCCTTGGCCGCGATCTGCTCGCGCCGGAGAATCAGCACATGCTGCTTGACGTAGAGCTTGGCCTGGTCGCTGAAGTTGAAATCGGTGAGAGCCTGGTCGAGCTCGTCGTCCGCGATGACGCCTTTTCCGTAGCCGCTGACCAGCGCCGACAGGTAAGAATTACGGACGTTCGCGATGCTTTTGTAAAGAATAGCATCCGCCATCGTGTTTGCGTGGCTGTCCGAGTAGGCGTTGTCCTGGAGAATATCGAGCAGGGTTGACCGATCGATCGGCTGGTCGACAAAGGCCGACGCCAGCACAAATGGCGTGACCGGCCGGTAAGCGCCGGCATACATGGCCGGCCGCCAATCGGGATCTAGGCCGGCGAAGCCCTGGAGCTGGTCGGCCGCCGCTTGCGAGATCTTGCGGCGCGCGAAGAGCGCGAGCCCTTGCGGGCCCGGAGGCACGCGCGTCGGCCAATTAAAGTTGGCGTCCTGGCGCGCGCGGTTGGCGATAACCGAATCCAGAAATGGATCCATCCAGCGATGGGAGATCTCTTCAAAGCCGGCCGCCGTTGCGAGCATGGCCGCCACTTCGCCCCAACTCTTCTCCCACGGCCCGAGCAGAAGCCCGCCGGTCATCGCGGCGGCATAGGCCGCCATGCCGACCGATCCGGCGCGCCCCATGGCGTCCTGTACCACGGTGCGATAGTTGGCGGTTGTGATTTTCTCGCCTGGTGCCGGCGCTGATTGAACGTATTTGAGCGCCCACACGGCCGGCGCGCCGATTCCAAGAGGCAGATCAGTGCTGAAGGTTGGGTCGGCGCTTTGCGCAACCTTGGTTATTTCGGTTGCCACGCTCTTGCCGATCTCGCTGGCCGCCTCGACAAACAACATGACCGCTTCACCGAGCCAGATCCCGATGAAGCCCAGCACGGCGACCAGGATATCGCTGGCGGAATTTATCGGCAGCTTTTCAAGCGGCTCATGGTCGGAGAGGTGTTTGACGTTGCGCGCTATTACCTGTGCGATACCCGGCGTCGTCGGCCCGGTTATCCATTCCCACCAAGTGATGGTCGAGCCCGCCTTGAATTTTACGAAAGCCGCGCCGCTCACAAGCTGCGCGAGTTCGGGTGTCAGAGCGCCGGTGCGCGCCGCCACGTCGATGATGTTCTGCGGCACGTCCTGAAGAACGTTCGCTTCGTTGAGCGCATCAATTATGGGTTTCAGATTGGCGTTGAGTTTAGGCCCGAGAGCATCCGCGATCGCCTGGAGCTTTTCCAGGATCGCCTGGCAGCACGCTTTGAAGGCCGGCGGATAAAGCGCGATCGATTCCGCGAGCTGTATCAGCGGCGCGACGATCGCGGTGAAGTCTATCTCGACCCTGGTGCCCGGCGGATGCACCAGCGCGACCGCAATAACCGTGAGCTGATTCACGACGGCCGCGATCGCGGTCACGATGTTGTTGCAGCACGCCTGGTCATCCGCGCCCGGTTCTGGCTTCTGTAGCGCCGCGAGAATGGCCGCGAGCGCCGCGTTTATGCTCATGCAGAGGTCCAAGACTTCATCGGTGCTCGGGTTGCCGCTTTCGCATGGCCCGATCTCGAGTACGGGCGGCGCCGGCGCAAACGGCGGCGGCGTCGGCGTGACCGGGATCGTCGTCGTCGGCGTCCCTGGCGGCGGCACGATCGAAGGCGGTGTGACCGGCGTTGTCGTCGGCGGCGTCGCGGGCGGCGGCGTCGGTTGCGTCTTGGTCTGCGCAAGTACCTGCGTCAGCGCGTCGATCGCTTTGACGTATTGCAAGACAGCCTGTTGACCCGAGCCGCTGGCGCCCCAACTCCGATCGATAAGCGATAGCAGCGTCCAATATCCAGGCTGCGTTGAGCCCGAGCGCCCAATCGCCAATTGCTGAATCGACAGGATCGTGCCTAGCTTCCAGCTCGAAAACTCCGCCTGAATAGCCGGCCGCGAATCGGAGATCGGCGCGCCGTTTTTGAGCGCCATCGCGAGATTGTTTCCGAGCGCCTGAAGCGGCCAGTAAGCGCTCATGTGATAGGCCCAGATTACGTTGTTCGTGTCCTGGTCCTGCGGCGTGCCGCTGAAGAGCCCGAGCAGAAGCTGAAGCGGACTGATATGCAGCTCGGTCAAAATGATGTTGACGGCATCAATGACCGCGGTCGTGAGGTCGGTTGGTGGGATCGGGGGAATTTCGCCGGCGCCTGCCATGTTTGAGCCTATGCCTGAAGGGCAACCCACCAAAACGACGCGATAATTGCGGCGGATGAGAAACCGTTATACACGACGAACGAATAGTTTACCGGGATGACCGCGATCGGCCACGGCGCGAGGATCGGCGGCGTCGGCTGATTTCCCTGCCAGGTGAGCGGCTGATTTACCAGGGTGAGGCCGGCCGGCGTCGCGCCTGTGAAAATCTGTCCTGGCGGTTGCGCCTGGTCGGCGGTTACCGGATAGGCGACGTCGTATTGCGTGCCGTAGGTTCCCGGCAGCACCGCGGCGAAGAGCTGCTCGTTATTCGAGTCGTTTACCCACAGCCCGTACAGGTGAAAGTGATAGCTTTGCGGATGGTTGTTATATAGCGAAACCGAGAGGCCCGCTCCGCCGCCGCCGCCGTTTACCTGGCCCGAGCTGTAGGCCAGCGCATCGGTGAACCAGTCCGGCGTGTTGCGCTGATAGCTGCCCTTCGGCCGCCGGTAGGTTGCCAATGGTCTACTCTATGACGAGTGTCGCGCTCGGCCAGTAATAGAACAGCTCGGTTGGCGAAATCCCGGTTGTCAGATTGCCATTGTACAGGTCAATGGTGCTGCTGTTACCAATGTTCATGTACCAGTTATATTGACCATCGGAGATAACACCGCCTTGCGGCACTTGTGAAAACGGGATCATTGCTGGCGTGTTCATGGGCGGCGCTCCTGTACGCATCACGGTGAGGCTGATTAGTAAAGCATGAAATTCGGTATCTCATAATCTGGCGATACTGTTTGTGCGCTAATGGAAGATGCAAGCGCCCCACCTGTGGAACTGGCTACGTTAAGGTTCTTGATCCAGAGGCCGGCGATCCCACCATAAAGACTTAGCGTGCTGGCTGCGCTGGTCATTGCAAACAGGTATAGACCGGGGACAATCGTTTGGCTGCCCTGAACCGTCGCAAACTTGACTACCTGATTGCCGGATGAGATGTGTTGGGCGCCGATATTGGCGACTAGCGAGCCGGCCTGGCTGTAGATGCCTATGTCGCTATTATTTGAGCCGTCGGCAGCATTGATAAAGACGGCGATGTTAGCGAAGGTCAGAGCATAGGGTAATTCGAAGCCAAAGATTGCTATATCGTTACTGCCGCTCGGCTGAAGCGTGCTGGCTTGTGAGAATGGTGACGATAGGAACGTACCCGGCCATCCGGCAATATCAAGCGGCGATCCGCTCGTGCCGTTGCCGGTTAATCGCGCGGTTACACTGACGGTGCTTAGACCGCCGCCGCCGCCGCCGCCGCCGGTTGGCATCGGACTAATTCACCACTTGCAGGATTGACTGGCAGACGTAGAGCGTTTGCGCCGACGTGCCCGAGATGGCCCAGAAGTCATACAACACCAGCTCGCCGTCAAGAAACCAGGTGAAGCTTAAAAATCCGCCGGCCGGCACGGGATAGCCGTTTGTCGTCGTGACGGCCGAGCTAAACCCGACGATGATGGGGTTTGCGCCGCCGTTGCCGAAAGTAACCGCGACGCGCGCGTTGCCGTGCTTCGTAGCCTGCACGGCCGACGTGCCGACCGTGACCGTGCTTTCCCGGGGTGCAAGCCGGATCTGGAATCCGAAGTAGGCGGCGATTACATCGCGCGCGCTGATCGGGTTGAATTTATCGCTCGCCTGAAAACTGGTCGCGCTAGGCATGACACGTCAATCGCTCACCAGCACAAAACTGAATACGGCGCGCGAGCCGGCCTTAAGTGTCGAGGCCTGGCCGGTGCCATTGAACGTGATAACCGGCGTGTCTCCGGTTGGGAAGTAGAGCGAGCCGGAGCCAGTGCCGACCAGGCGAACGCTGATGCATAGGATCGCGCTGTTGACCAGGTTGGCCGGCGGCAGCGTGAAAGTGTCCAAGGTTGTCGGGGTCGCCGTCTTTAACTTGATGACCATGGCCGACGGTGCGGTGCCGCCAAGCACGATCGTCGCGCAGATGTCGACCAGGTAGGCCCAGGTGCCGGCCGCCGGTGCGATGAGCGCCGCGGCCGGCGTGAAGCCGGTGATGTCCGAGCCAGCGGTTAGCGTAACGTCGGAAGCTGAAACCGTGCCGACGATGGTCGGCAACCCTTGCGGACGCTGACAACCCCAGGCCATCTATTTAGCCTCTTGCAAGCCGGCTTTCAGTTCGGCCAGCAATTCATCGAAGTGAAAGTGTGAGCCCCATTGGCTGCGGATGAAATGCTCGAGTTCATCGAGCACCACGGCCGGGGGCCTCGCCGGCATGGGAGAAGACGGCGACGGTGTTGTGGCAGGGGGGCTGACCGCAAGCGCCGCCGCCGTTTCCGCGTGACTGTGTTCGACTTCCGGGTTAAAGCCCGCAAACCGCGAATCCGTTACCGGCGTCTCTGTGGTTTCGTCGGCCATGCGTCAACCTAGAGCGGCGCGCCGCCGGTGTAGACCGTCGTCGTGTTGAGCTGGATCAAATCGAGCCAACACTCCTGCGCGGTATCGGCCGACGTGCAGAACATGTCGAGCTGCGGCGGCACGTTCTGGTAGAACGTCATCCAGGTTCCCCAAGGTGCGACAACCTGGCCGTCGTAGATATAACCGCGCTGTGCCGGCGGGTCCATTTGGTCGTATGCCTTGACCGCGATTCCGCCTGGCCGCCAAAGCGGTTCCATGGCCGGCGCGAGACGGAAAGCCTGACCGGTTGCGCTGTAGGCGCGCGCGCCGATTACCGAATAGAGGCCGGCCGGGATCGCCTGGTCGAAAGTAAGTTGGCAGGTAGTGAAAGCGCCGGCCGTTACGGTTGTCGAGCCGGTTGCGTGCACGCTGAAAAAGCGGCCCATCGGCGGCGGCGTAATCGTGCCGTCGGTGAGCGTGACGAAAACGTACTCGGTTTCGCTGCCGCCCGAGTTCTGCGCGATGTAAATGTCAAACTCGTCGGTCGGATTCATGGGAAGCGGATATTTGAAGCCGTCCCACACGCGCGGCGGCGATGCGAACCCGGAGCCGCGGTTGACCGGCGCGAACGTCGGCCAGGGGAAAGGCAGGAAAGCCGGAGTCTGCGCGCGGATGTTGGTAAGCGACGTGCCGACGCCGCCGACGAATCCGAGCCGATAGAGCTGCTTTGGAACCTGCAACCCGTTGTTCAGGGTCGGCACGATGACGTCGGCCTTGAAATTAAGTTGGACGAACGTGGTAGCGCCGGAGCCCGAGGTCGAGCTAGTAAAGACTACAGTGTGAAATGCCATTGGAGTTTGCCCTTGGCCTAGCTGCGAGCCTTGTATTGACCCTTCATCGCGCGCGCCGCTTGAACCATGGCGAGCATCCGTTGGTCGTTCTGGGCGGCGGTTCCGCGCGGCGGCAGATTGGCCGCGGCGTTCTGCAGCGCCGGGATTAGACCGGAGGCTGCTTTCGCATAGTTGGGCGCGCCCTTGTTCGTGATGCCGGAAGCATAGAGCGTTGGCCCTTGCGTGCTGACCAGCTTCGCGACCTGCGCGGTATCAACCGCCTGAAGACCGGCCACAAAGCCCGCGGTGCCTACTTCGTTGATCTTCGCGAGCCAGGTGTTGGCCGCGGCCGCCGCCGCCTGAAAAGGGTTGACCTTCGACTGAAGATAGTTGGTCGCCCACTTCGCGCCTTTGCCGCTCGCGCCGCTGGTGTAATTCGCGGCCGCGGTCTGCGGCGAGGTCTTCGCGCCGATCTGAAAACTGGTAGGGATTCCTGCTGCCATTGTGCCGACTCCTGCTCGGTTGCTACAACCTGTAGTGTTTCCCTACTATGTGATTCATGGGCGCGCGTCAATACACCAATCGCGAGTGGAAGCTACTTTCATGGTGGCTCGCCACGTTTCATCCGCGCGCCGAGATCCTGATGAACGTGCGCGTCGGCAATCCGCCGCCGATCGCCGGCATCGCAAACCCTACGCCGGCCGAGCTGAATATGACGCGCGTGCGTAACCGATGGGTCGATGCGATCTATGTCGAAGATGGTATCGTGACCATCGTTGAAGCGAAGATGCAGCCGGACCCTGGCATCTTTTCACAGCTAATTCACTACGCGCGAAAATTTCGCATTGACCCGAATTTCGCGGCGTGGCAGAGTCTGCCGTTACATCTTGTTGCGCTGGTTTACTCGGACGATCCGAGCGTGAGTCAAGAGGCATCGTGGTACGGCGTTCAATGGGTCGTGTGGCAACCCGCACTGGCAGGTTTTCTTCCAGCTCAGGTTTTAGGTACTGCGATCGCGAGCGAAGAATCGCTCTTGCCCCAGGATTGGCCGGCGCGCCTCTCGCGCCTTCTGAATGGAAAGTCCTGGAGTCAGTCCTAGAAATGCTGTTTTCGCAACCCAGGGAGGGGGACTGTCAGTTTTTTTCTTGGAGGGAAAACCACCCTTAATTATTTTAACTT
>Ga0335083_10012260_pt1 | contig 10267 bp, 10 predicted proteins | sample Lox_Sample_42_FD_206716 | JGI IMG/M metagenome (GOLD analysis project Ga0335083, IMG submission 206716) | Soil microbial communities from Loxahatchee National Wildlife Refuge, Florida, United States - Lox_Sample_4.2 | ecosystem: Environmental > Terrestrial > Soil > Wetlands | place: USA...
CAGGACTTCGATCGGCGTCGTAAGCGGCCGGCTGATGCCCGCGGCGGTGAACATGGCGGCGTCTCGGAGAGCCTGGCGTAGGCGCTGGCTCGGTTCGGTCGGTGTCGCCGGCGCGTCGGCGCTGATTCTGCCGACCGGCTGCGGTTCGACCGCGCATCGGTCGACGGCGACTGCTAACGAGCCTCCGGCGGCGCTCCTGGCGGAGGCTCGTCCGATCGGGCGGGGAGTGCGCTTTCAGCCTCCGGCTACAGGACCGATAGTCGGTCCGTGCCGGCAGCGTCTGGGTCGGCGGCAGGGCGTGCACGTCGAACTCTTCGCCGCCGACCGCGTGGTGCTCGTCCCGGCGGGAATCGGCACGCGGCCGCCGCGTAAGACCACGGCTGGCCGGATCTCGAGCGCGTCCTGCTACGGGGGGGTGGTCACGCTCGACCCGACCGGGCTCGTGCTCGTGCGCGCGGGATCGCGTCCGCTGCTGTCAGACCTGTTCCGCGCGTGGGGGCAGCCGTTGTCGACGAGGCGCCTCGCGTCCTTCTCGGCCTCCGCTGGCGGGTCCGTGGAGGTGTTCGTCGACGGGAGGAGGTGGACTGGTTCGCCACGTGCGCTGCCGCTGCGACCCCATTCCGAGATCGTGCTCGAGGTCGGGCCGCACGTCCCGCCCCACCGGGCCTACACGTTCCCGCCGGGCACGTGATCGGGCGGTATCTTCCAGGCAGGATGCCGGTGCGTTTTCAGCGCGGCGTTGTGATCAGGCGACTCGCCCCGGCGGCGTTGATGCCCGCTGGCGCGTTCGCGGTCCACCAGCTGCGCTACTGGCTGGCGTTCGGCAGCCATGCCGGTGCGGAACTGGCGGAGCAGGGTCATTCTTACCTGCACTCGGTCGTGCCCTGGATCGTGCTGCTGATCGGCCTCAGCTTGGGGTCGTTCCTGCTCGCGCTCGGGCGGACGCTCGGCGGCCGCTGCTCAGTTCCTCGTTACACGCTGTCCTTCGCCGCGATGTGGTTGCTGTGCGCGGCGTGCCTTGTCGTGGTCTACACCGCCCAGGAGTTCCTGGAAGGTCTGTTCGCGACCGGTCACCCCGGGGGCATAGTAGGGATCTACGGCTATGGCGGTTGGTGGTCGATCCCGGCGGCGCTGGCCGTCGGGCTTGTCCTCGCGGCCACGTTCCACGGCGCGCGTCGTGTGCTGCGCGCCGTCGCGGAGCATCGTGCGCGGCGCGTGGCGATTGCCGGCAGCGCGCCTGCCGTGGTGTGGGTCCGGCGCGACGTGCTGCTCCCCGCGCTTGCGCCGCTCGCGGACGGGTGGTCGGGTCGTGGTCCTCCAGTGTGATCTCGCGCTCCGGGCAGACAGCTCGGCAAGCGCTCTCCCGGATCTGCTGAGCGGCGGTCGCTCTTAGCCGCCCGCCGCCGCGGGCGGCGGAAGCGACGCCCGGGTCCGGGCAGTCCTGATCATCAAGCAAGGAGGACAACCTTGAGCTTCAAATCCCCGCTGGGGCGAGCCGCGGTCGCCGGGCTTATCGCCGGGGGCGTCACGTTGGCGTTGCCGGCGCTGGCGTCGGCGCACGCCCGGATCAGTCCGGCTGTCTCCGTGGCGGGCAAGCTCCAGCTGTACAGCCTGGCGGTGCCGACGGAGAAGAGCGGGCTGACGACGAGCACGATCGTGATGACCGTGCCGACCGGGTTCGGGATCGACTCGTTCGTGCCGCCGCCGACCGGATGGCACATGAAGCTGCAGCAGACCGGTTCGGGTGACAGCGCCGTGGTCACCAAGGTGACCTGGACCGGCGGCAGCACGCCGACCGGTGAGGACTCGCTGTTCCAGTTCCTGGCGCAACCGGCTTCGGCCAAGACGTACACGTTCCAGGTGCAGCAGACCTATTCCGATGGCTCGATCGTCAACTGGGCCGGAGCGGAGTCCTCAGAAGCCCCAGCTCCGACCATCGAAGTCGCGGACTCGCTCGGGAGCGGCGGCGTTCCACTGCTGACGATCGTCGCGTTGGTCGTCGGTGTATTGGGACTGGTCGCGGGCGGGTTTGCCTTGATCGGCGGCTCGAAGGAGCGCGATCTGGCGTGAGCCGTCGGGTGCGGAGGTCGCCGCTGGTCGCCGTCGTCGCGCTCGCGGTGTGGCTCGTGCTCCCGAGCGGCGCCTCCGCACACGCGTACCTGGTCAAGACGGTCCCGGCGGCAAGCGTCGTTCTAGACGCTCCGCCTCCGAATATCCAGCTCACCTACGACGAGGCGGTCGAGCCGCGGCTGGCGATCATCTCGGTGACCGACGCTGACGGGCACCAGGAGACGACGGGCTCCGTGCACCGGTCGCCCGCCAACCCGGACACCCTCGTGGTGCCGCTGCGTACGCACCTGCCCGAGGGGTGGTACCTGATCTTCTGGCGAGCGATCTCCGTCGACGGTCACCCTGTCGAAGGGGCCTTCACGTACGCGATCGGGCCCAATCCCGGACCGGCCCCGCAATTCCGGGTTCCGAACATCTCGGCAACCGCGGTCACGCCGGAGCTGCTGGTCGCCCGGTGGGTGATGTTCGTGGCGGTGATGGCGGCGATCGGGTTGTTCGTGATGCGGTTGCTCACGGCACGACCGCTCGTGCGCGAGGTGGAAGGGTCGACGCTGCGCGCGTTGTCAATTGCGTTCACGGTCGCCGCGGTCGTCGGGCTAGCCGCGATCCCGGTCTACCTCGACTTCTCGACGGCCAACGATTCGCTTCGCTCCGTGTTCGACTTCTCAGCGCTCGTGCCGCTGTTTCGAGTCACCGCGTTCGGAAGGGCGATCGTCGATCTCGAGGTGTGCTTCGCGCTGTTTTGTCTCGCCGCCGGGATCGCACTGTGGGTGGATCGCCCCGACCGGGAGCGGCGGTCGATCGCGGAGCTTGTCGCCTCGTGCGGTGCGCTGCTCGCGGCTGCCGCGGTGCTTGTGGTGCCAGGCGCCGCCGGGCACGCCGCCCAGACGTCGCCGCGCGGACTCACGCTGCTGTTCGACTGGTTGCACATGGCCTCGGGATCGGTGTGGCTCGGCGGCCTCGTCGGCCTGCTCGTGCTGTGGTTCACCGTGTCCGCCCGCCAGCGAGTGGCCGCGCTATCGGTCTGCGTGCCTCGCTTCTCGAACGTCGCGGCTGTGTCGGTCCTCGTACTCGGCGCGACGGGTGTGGGCGAGGCGATCAATCACATGCCTGCCGTGAACGCCCTGTGGGAGACGAGCTACGGTCAGGCGATACTGGTCAAGGCGGGGCTGCTCGGCGCCGCGCTGGTGATCGCATCGGGAAACCTGCTTCGCTCCCGTCCGCGGCTGATCGCCGCGCGGCGGCGCCCGGAGGTCGGCGAACCGGCCGCGCGGCTCCTCCGCGGGCTCGTCAGCGGGGAGCTGATGATCGTCGTCGCCGTCGTGTTCGCGGCGGCGGTGCTGTCGAGCCTCCCTCCCCCGCCGCCGGCGTTTGCGCTCGAGAACTCGGCGATCGCGAAGGTCGGCCCGGGCCGGGTCGCCGAGACGGTCCGGCATGCGGGCTACGTGCTCCAGGTCCTCGTGTCGCCGAACAAGGCGGCTGCGCCCGACTCGTTCGCGCTGCGGATCACCAAGGGCGGGCAACCGGTGCGCGGAGCCGACGTGACGCTCCTGTTCAACCACCTAGAGATGCAGATGCCGACCCAGGAGTACCAGCTAACTGAGACGCAGCCCGGGATCTACTCCCGTGCCGCTCCCGCGCTGGTGATGGTCGGACGGTGGGGGCTGACGTTTCAGGTGACCCCCAAGCATGGCCTGCCGTTCACCGCGCTGATCGTCGACCAGGCCGATGGATGAAACGCCCAGGAAGGGAGAGCTCGTGATCGACCGTACGCTTCGTCTCACCTCGACCCTCGGCGCAGCGCTCGCCGTGCTAGCGGTCCTGAGTGGCTGCGGCGGCGCGGGCAGCGGACTCACCGTGCCGACGATCGCGCCGGCCAAGGTCTACTCACTCGGCGGCTTCCAACCCAGCGGAGCGATCCATGCGGGTCATCCGGTGACGGTCAAGTTCACCGTGGTGATGCCGAACGGCAAGCCGCTGACTGAGTACAAGACCGGTTCCGGCCCGCACACTGGTGTTCACCTGATCATCGTGCGCGACGACCTTGCGTACATCATCCATCAGCACCCGCCCGTGGGTGCGAACGGCCTGTTGCGCCAGACGGTCACGTTCCCCGCGCCGGGCCCGTACAAGGTGCTCGTCGACGTGTACCCGAATATCCCCGGGGGACAGCCGAACTTTCAGCTGTTCCGCACTGTCGATGTCAATGGCACGTACCGCGCGCGGCCGCTTCCGCCGTTCAAATCCGACCTGGTCGTCGATGGCTACCACTTCGACATGAAGCCGCACGCTCAGATCCACGCAATCCAGGCTCAGTTCCTCAACGTCGACGTGACAGATGCCCACGGGCGCAAACCGACACTCGTGCCATGGTTCGGCGCGCTCGCACACGCGATCTTCTTCCGCAACGGAACGCTCGACTACTTCCACACCCACATCTGCTCGCCGAACGCGCCGAACTGCGGCGTCCTTCCGGGCGTCGCCTCATCGAGGATCTCCGGCACATCGAGCGCGCCCGGAAAGCTCACGATCGGCGTGCTGCTTCCGGAACCGGGAACGTGGCGGCTGTTCCTGCAGATGAAGCTCGGCGGCCGGATCGTGACCGCGCCATACACGCTGAAAGTCGCCTCATGAAACCGGGCGGAGTTCGGCTCAGGCTGTTCGCCGCGGTCGTGGCGCTCGGCGCCGGCGTCGCGGCGGTGATCGTCGCGATCGCGCTCGTCCAAGGCGCGCTTGGCTAGATGCCACGATGAGGCCAGCGCTCGCAAGGATGGCGGCTGCAGCGATCGTCGCGACGATCCTCGTGCCCGCGCCCGCGCTGGCCGATGGCGACCCAGCCAGCGACGTGCTGCTGGGCGAAAGCGTCTTCTACCCCTACGGCCCGCCGGTCGCCCTCGGCCTACAGGAGACGTTGAGCGCCGAGACCGAAGCCGCGCGCCGGACCCACTTCCCGATCAAGGTCGCGCTGATCGACACCCCCGCCGATCTCGGGGCGATACCGACCCTGTTTGGCAAACCACAGCAATACGCCGCCCTCCTTCACCAGGAGATCGGCTTGTTCGGGATCACGCAGCTCCTGCTCGTCGTGATGCCCAACGGATACGGCATCCGCGTGTTCGTCGCGGCCCTCGCCAGCGCAGCGCTGCTCACATACCGCCACCGGCACCGAGAGGCGGGCTGACGACCGTGGTCACGATCAGGCGTGCGTGCCGCAGCGTGCGGGCATCGGCGTCGGCAGTCGTCGCGGTTGCACTAATCGCGGCTGTGCTAACGCCGGCTGCCCTCGCGGACGGCGATCCGGGCAGCGATGTGCTGGTCTACCAGGATCTGTTCGCCGGCTCAGACGCCGGCCTGTCCGTCCAGCAGCAAGTCCAGCTGGGCACGCTGCTGAAGGCGGCGGGGCGCGCGGCCTTTCCGATCCGCGTCGCGATCATCGCCAGCCCGTTCGACCTCGGAGCGGTGAGCGGGCTGTGGCACCACCCGCGCCAGTACGCCCGCTTCCTCGGCGTCGAGCTGTCGCTGGCCTACAAGCAGCGGCTGCTGGTCGTGATGCCGAACGGTCTCGGGTTCAACTGGGCCGGCCACCCGACGGACGCGGCGTATCGCGCACTGGCAGGGATCCCGATCAGACCGGGCGGGACCGGGCTGTTCAACGCGACCGAGGCGGCGGTGGCGAAGCTGGCGCAGGCCGGCGCTGTAAAGCTCCCCGCCGCCGCGGGCCTGGCCGGGCCGTCCGGCGGCGCATCGAGCGGAGCGAGCGGCAGTGCCACCGGACGTTCAGGGCAAGGTGGGACCGATGAGATTCTGGGCAGCGTCGCGCTGGCCCTGGTCGCGATCGCCGCCGTCGCGTTCGTGGTCTACCGGCTCGGCCGCCGGCGAGGCTGGCACCGCCCGCGGCTCTCCGTGCGATGGCGGCTGCAACTCGCCGCGCACGGTCCGCGGTTGGCGATCCCGGGTGCCGCGTTGGCGATCCCGGGTGCCGCGTTGGCGATCGTCGCGGTGGCCGCGGCCGCGGTGATCGTGGTGCGGTCGAATGGGCCGGCTACGTCACAGGCGGACGCGCTGGCCACGAATCCGGATCTCGATCCGGGCACGCCGGTCTCCGGTGTTGCTCCCGATTTTTCGCTCTCCGACCAGTTCGGGCAGCCGGTCTCGCTGCACTCGTACCGCGGCAAGGTTGTGATCCTGGCGTTCAACGACTCCGAGTGCACGACCGTGTGCCCGTTGACAACGACCGCGATGCTCGATGCGAAGGCGATGCTCGGCAAGGCCGGATCTCAGGTGCAGCTGCTCGGGGTTGATGCGAATCCCGCGTCGATCTCGATCGAGGACGTGTGGTCCTACTCCGAGCTGCACGGGATGCTCCACGCCTGGCGGTTCCTCACGGGCTCGCTGCCCGAGCTCAAGCAGATCTGGAAGCGCTACGGGATCGAGGCGGCGATCGAGGCTGGAGAGATCACCCACACCCCCGCTTTGTTCGTGATCGACCCGGCGGGCAAGCTTTCGCGCCTCTACATGACCCAGATGTCCTATACCGCGGTACCCCAGCTGGGTCAGCTGCTCGCCCAAAGCGCAGCGGCCCTCTTGCCGGGCCGCCCGCCGGTGCATGCGGAACTTTCGTACGCCCGCATTCAGCCAACCGCGCCCACCCAAGCCGCGACATTGCCCCGGGCTGGAGGCGGAACGGTTGACGTCGGCCCTGGCAACTCCGCGCGGCTGTTCGTGTTCTTCGCCACCTGGGATCAGGAGACCAGTGGCCTCGCCGGGGAGCTTGACGCGCTCAACCGCTATCAGGCGACCGCGAAGCGCATGGGTCTGCCGCCGCTCACGGCCGTGGACGAGGCCAGCGTCGAGCCGTCCTCGTCGACGCTGACCAGCTTTCTCCACCGCCTCCCGCAGCCGCTCTCGTACCCAGTGGCGCAAGATCGCAGCGGCAAGATCGCTGATGGGTACGAGGTGCTCGGACTGCCTTGGTTCGTTCTCGCGTCGCGAACCGGTCAGCTCCTCTACTACCAGGAAGCCTCGACCGCCGGCTGGCCGAGCACGAACGTTCTGATCCGATACGTCAAAGCCGCGCTCGCGCGTGCACCCAAGGTCGCCGGCGCCACCGCTGTGAACCAGGACCTCGCCGACTCACCGCCACCGCTCGCCGCGCTTCACCAGCAGGCCGACCAGCTGCTGGGTGGCTCGTCCGGACTTGCGGCCCGTGTCCGCGTGCTGCGGGGCTACCCGATTGTGATCAACGCATGGGCATCGTGGTGCGGGCCGTGTCGTTCCGAGTTCGGACTCTTCGCCTCAGCTTCCATCCGGTACGGGCGGCAGGTGGCGTTCCTCGGCGCCGACACCGACGACGCCGCGGGCGACGCGCGCACGTTCCTCTCACAGCACCACGTCAGCTACCCCAGCTACCAGACGAGCACCAGCCGCCTGTCGTGGCTGGCCACGATCCAGGGCCTTCCCACGACGATCTTCATCGATCCGGCCGGCAAGGTTGTCTACGTTCACACCGGGCAGTACGACTCCGAGGGCACGCTCGCCCAAGACATCAGCACGTACGCGCTCGCAAACTGACCCGACGCCGGTCCTGGGCTTATTTGATGCTCTACGCCCCCGCCTTGGCCGCCGACTGTCGAGATCGTTCCGCTTGGTGGCGCGATCATCCGATTCGGGTGATCTCCGGCGGTGCGCAGGGGTTAGGGTGGTGGCGTGACGGAGTCGAAGCTCGGCGCGGCGAGCGCCTCGGGCGTCGTCCTGCTGACGCTCGCGTCGGGTCAGTTCTTGATGACGCTCGACAGCTCGGTGATGAACGTGTCGATCGCCACCGTCGCCAAGGACGTCGGCACCACCGTCACGGGGATTCAGACCGCGATCACGTTGTACACGCTGGTGATGGCCTCGCTTATGATCACCGGCGGGAAGCTCGGTCAGATCCTCGGCCGCAAGCGCGCATTCGGGATCGGATGTGTCATCTACGGCTGCGGGTCGTTCATCACCGCGATCTCGAAGAGCCTTGCAGTGCTGATCGTGGGCTGGTCGTTCCTGGAGGGTGTCGGTGCCGCGTTGATCCTGCCCGCGATCGTCGCGCTGGTAGCGTCGAACTTCGAGGCTTCCGAGCGGCCGCGTGCCTACGGGCTCGTTGCCTCGGCGGGCGCGATTGCGGTCGCGGCGGGGCCACTGATCGGCGGCCTGTTCACGACATACGCGTCGTGGCGGTGGGTATTCGTGGGAGAGGTCCTGATCGTGTTGGCGATCCTCGTCGTCGGGAGACGGATCGTCGATGCTCCGCCGGACGAGCGTCCGCGGCTGGATCTGGTCGGGACGGCTCTTTCGGCGCTCGGCCTGGGCCTGGTTGTTTTCGGGATCCTGAAAGCTGGCGCGTGGGGGTTCGTGCAGCCCAAGCCGGACGCGCCGCAATGGCTCGGGCTCTCACCGGCGATCTGGTTGATGCTCGGCGGCGGGGTTGTGGTCTTGGCGTTCTTCATGTGGGAGAACCGGCAACTCAAGGTGGGTGCCGAACCACTCATCGACCCGTCGATCCTGCTGAACCGCCAGCTGCGCGGCGGGCTGACCTCGTTCTTCTTCCAGTATCTGCTGCAGGCCGGCCTGTTCTTCGCGGTGCCGCTGTTCCTGTCGGTCTCACTCGGCCTGTCGGCGATCGCGACCGGTGTCCGTCTCCTACCGCTGTCAGTCACGCTGCTGCTTGCCGCCGCGGGAATCCCGAAAGTGTTTCCAAACGCATCGCCGCGCAGGGTCGTGCGGCTTGGCTTCCTCGCGCTTTTCGCCGGGATCGCGACGATGGTCGGTGCACTCGATGCGGGTGCCGGGGCGGACATCGTGACCTGGCCGATGCTGCTGGCCGGTCTGGGGATCGGTGCACTCGCCTCGCAACTCGGAGCCGTGACCGTCTCGGCGGTTCCTGACGAACAGAGCGCCGAAGTGGGCGGGCTGCAGAACACCGTCACGAACCTGGGCGCGTCGATCGGCACTGCACTCAGCGGCGCGGTGCTGATTGCGGCGCTCACTACGTCGCTGATCGCCGGCATCCAGAACAACCCGGCTGTCCCTGCCGACATCAAGTCCAAGGCTCAGACCGAGCTTGCGAGCGGTGTGCCGTTCCTGTCGGACGAAGACCTTCAGACGGCCCTCGACAAGGCCGGAGTCCCCAAGGAGGCTGCTGACGCGATCGTCGACGAGAACGCGACGGCGCGCCTTGACGCGCTGCGCTCATCCCTGTCGGTGATCGCGGTCATCGCGTTGATGGCGCTCTACTTCGGCGGAGGGATCCCTGCCGAACAGACCACCGGAGCGGCGAGACCGTGAACGCGCGCGTGCGGTTCTCAGAGCCAGGGACTAACGAGGATCGCTAGGTCGACCACGAATAGCACGATGACGACGTCGTTGAGCACAGCGACGCCGGGAAGTCCTGGGGCGATTTGGACCAGGCCCCAGAGCGCGAACGCACTAACCAGGATCGAGCGCGTCAGCAGCTCACGCGTAGTTTCATGGTGGGCGAGCACGTGCGTGACGTATGCCGCAGCGGCCAAGAATAAGGTTATGCCCTCCAGTGCCCGCGCCGGCGCGCCACCCCAGCCTGCGCGCACACCCACCGCGGCCAGCCCAACGGCTGCACTGGCCGCGATCAGACCGCCCGCGAGATAGCGAAGCTGCCGGTGGCGGGCGTTCACGGTCCGCTTGGCTACGGTCAACGACCGACCTGTCAGCGCTTGTAGTAGTCGGCGTTGAGCTGGATGTACTTCTGCCACTCGTCGGGCAGCTGATCCTCGGCGAAGCATGCATCCACCGGGCAGGCCTCGACGCACGCATCGCAGTCGATGCACTCGTCGGGATCGATGTAAAGCTGCGCCTCGTCGTCGAACCCGGGCTCGTCCTGAGTCGGATGGATGCAATCGACGGGACACACCTCCACGCACGAGAGATCCTTCGTTCCGATGCATGGCTCGGCGATCACGTACGTCATCTACAAGCTCTCCTGGCTCCGGGATAAAGACCAGCAGCATCGCACTTCAACCAAGGTTGAAGTCAAGGCACGAGCCGCGCGTCCCGCCTGGAGCGACTCGCGGCGCCGGTGGCGGTGTGGTCGCGGAGCGGAAGCAGGCGATCGTCGAACATGCGGCACGCCTCGATCGAGGCGCAGTTGCACCGGCTGCAGATCTCCAGCACCCGCCGCACGGAGGTC
>Ga0335083_10012261_pt1 | contig 10267 bp, 10 predicted proteins | sample Lox_Sample_42_FD_206716 | JGI IMG/M metagenome (GOLD analysis project Ga0335083, IMG submission 206716) | Soil microbial communities from Loxahatchee National Wildlife Refuge, Florida, United States - Lox_Sample_4.2 | ecosystem: Environmental > Terrestrial > Soil > Wetlands | place: USA...
CGGCGGGCTGCGTTGCCGCGGGCTGCTGCATGGCCAGGGGGTTGCCGGCCAGCGAACGCAGCGCATCGAGCGGATCGCTGTGATCGTTGGCATCGGCCGATGTCGTGGCCTGCGTGGCCGACATGGCCTTGCCCATCGCAGCCATGGCATGGGTGAAGCTTGTGTCGGTATCGGTGTCGTCGCCCGCCGCGGCCAGCGCGTTGTCATCCGCGTCGCCCATGCCTTTGCTGTCGAGCATCTCGTCGCCATCGGCTGGCAGTCCCGGTGAAGTCACGCCCTGCGCCGGCAGGCCGGCGGTCAGCGTGGCGGCGATGGCAGCGGCGCCACTGGTCGTGGCATCGGCTGCCGCCGGAGGCGCGGGCGCCGCCTGCGCAGGAATGCTCTGGCCGAGCAATGCAAGCATGGCGCTGGCGGCATCGGGGTTGGCACTGCTCGTTGGCGCATCGTCATGGTCGGGCTGATCGTGCGTGTCGCCCGCGCTCGCCGGGCGATGCGCAGTCTTCGCGGTTTTGTCATCGCCGCTGTCGCGTTGCGCTGGCGCCTGCGCGGTTTGCTGCTGTTGCTGGCGCGCGTGCTGCAGCGGCTTGCGGAAGTCCGAACGCGGTTGCGCGCGGCTGGCCGCATCGGCGACGTTCGCGGCCGCGGTGGGTGCGTTCGCCGCGGCCGGGGTGTTCGCGGCAAGGAGTGCGGTCGGCGTCATGGTGTCATCTCCAGCGGAAGGCACGTCATCGGCGGGGGTCCCATGCCGGACGGCGGTGTTGCATGCGTTCGTCGATCTCGGCCTGCTCGCGGCGCTCCTCGATTTTGCGTTCCTGGTCGCGATAGCGATCGATCACGCTGCCCAGCGCCTGCTCGCGCGCATGCGCGTCGCGCCACTGGCCTCGCACCTGCTCGAGCATGCGCTGCTGGCGGGCCACTTCGTTGATCTGCTGCCCGATCACCTGGTCGATGCGCTCGACGAACTGGCGACGGTTGAGCAAGGCACTCACCGTCACGCCATTGGCAGGCTGCGCATATTCCTCGCGATAACGGCGCAGTTCCGTCAGTTGCGCCTCGGCTTTCGCCAGCTTCTGCTGCTGCTCGGCGAGCCGCTGCATGGCCGTCTCCTGGCGCTCGTGTGCCAGGTCGACAGCGGGCTGCAGCTGGCTCGCGCGCGACTTCACGGCGAGCCCGCGGCGGTGAGCTGTTCAAGCGAGCCGATGGCATCGCGCAACGACATGGGCGCATCCACCTCCTGCTGCAGGAAGTCGCGCAGCCGGGGCCACATGGCGATGGCGTGGTCCACCTGCGGATCGGAACCCTTCTGGTACGCGCCCACTGCGATCAGGTCGCGCTGCTGGCGATAGGCCGAATACACCTGACGGAACCGCTGCGCCGCGCGCATGTGCTCGCGCGTGACCACGGCGGGCATGACGCGGCTGATCGAAGCTTCGATGTCGATGGCCGGATAGTGGCCCGCTTCGGCCAGGTCGCGCGACAACACGATATGGCCATCCAGAATGGCGCGCGCCGCATCGGCAATGGGGTCGTGGCGATAGTCATCGCCTTCGGCCAGCACGGTGTAGAACGCGGTGATGGAGCCGCGCCCTTCGGCATCGTTGCCGGCGCGTTCCACCAACGCCGGCAGCATGGCGAACACCGACGGCGGAAAACCCTTGGTGGCCGGCGGCTCGCCGATGGCCAGCGCGATTTCGCGCTGCGCCTGCGCGTAACGGGTGATGGAGTCCATCAGCAACAACACGCGCTGGCCGCGATCGCGGAACCATTCGGCGATCGCGGTGGCGTACTGTGCGCCGCGCAGGCGCTTGAGCGGCGGCGCATCAGCCGGCGCAGCAACGATCACCGACCTGGCACGGCCTTCGGGGCCCAGCGTGTGTTCGACGAATTCCTTCACTTCGCGGCCGCGCTCGCCGATCAGGCCCACCACCACCACATCGGCGTCGGTATAGCGCGTCATCATGCCCAGCAGCGTCGACTTGCCGACGCCGGAACCGGCAAACAAGCCGATACGCTGGCCGCGGCCCACACTGAGCAAAGCATTGATGGCGCGCACGCCGGTATCCAGCGGCGTGTCGATGGGCTTGCGTGACATCGGGTTGATCGGTTCGCGCTTGAGCGACGCATGCTCGTCCGCATCAAGCGGACCGAGGCCGTCGAGCGGCACGCCATCGGCGCCCACCACGCGGCCCAGCAGCGAAGCACCCACGGGCAGGCCGCTGGTATGCGCGCAAGGGCGCACACGCGCGTTGGGCAGCACACCGTGCATCTCGCCCACCGGCATCAGCAGCAGGCGTTCGTCGGCGAAGCCCACCACTTCGGTATCCAGTTCATTGCCATCGGCGGTAGTGACCATGCAGCGCGCGCCCAGCGGCGCCTCGCAGCCCTCGGCCTCGAGCGTGAGCCCCACCACCCGGCGCAGCCGGCCTTCCACGGTAAGCGTATGCGCGCCGAGCGCACGCTGGCGGCGGCGCGACAGGCGCTCCTGCCACAGCGACGCACGTGAAGGGTCGGCGGCGAAATTCACCCGCGCACCTCATCGGCGTCGCCATCCATGTCTTCCGCTTCGGCGCCCAGCACGGCATCGACGATGGCGGCCATGCGCGTTTCCACGCGCGCGTCCAGACGCGAGCGCTCGGTTTCCAGCACACAGTCGCCGCGTTGCAGCGTGGTATCGACCATCAGCTGCCAGTTCGGCTCGCTGGCGTCGAGCGACCGCAGCAGTTGAAGGTCTTCCGCATGCAGGCGCACGCGAAGGCGCCCGGTCGAAGCAGGCAAGGCCAGCGCGGCCTGGCGCACTGCCTCGACCACCAGGTCGGGCGAGGTGCGCAGTTCGTGCGCGATCACCTGGCGCGCCACGGTCATGGCCAGGCGCGCCAGTTCAAGTTCCACCAGTTCATCCATGCTGCGCAGCGGCCGTGCCGCCGCGTCCAGCAAGGCATCCAGGCGTGCCACGCGCGTATTGATCAGGTCGCGTGCGGCGGCCATGCCCTCGGCATGACCTGCCGAATAGCCTTCTTCGCGCGCCTGTTGTTCCAGCGCTTCGAGCTCGCGCACGGTCGGCTGCACCACCGGCTCGGCCTGCGCCGGCTCGACGGCGCTGGGCACGCCGACTTCCGGCGGCATCCAGCGCTCGAAGGCGATCACGTTGTCGCGATTGAGGAGGCTGTTCATGCGACCAGTTCGTCACCCGTGCCGGAAAGATTGATCTGGCCCGAGTCGGCCAGCTTGCGCGCGATGCCCAGCACTTCCTTCTGCGCGGCATCGACTTCACTCAGGCGCACGGGACCGGACACTTCGAGATCGTCGCGCAGCATGTCGGCCGCGCGCTTGGACATGTTGGCGAAGATCTTTTCGCGCACGCCGGGCTCGGCGCCCTTGAGTGCCGTGACGAGGCGCGCCGTCGGCACTTCGCGCAGCAGCGTCTGCATGCTGCGGTCGTCCAGCTCGGCGAGATCCTCGAACACGAACATCAGTTCCTCGATGCGGCCGCCCAGGCCCGCGTCATGGCTGCGGATGGCCTGCATCAGCTCGTTTTCGCGGCTCGTTTCCATCGCGTTGAGGATGCTGGCCGCCGCCTTGAGTCCACCGACGCTGGCGGACTTGAGCTTCTTGGTGTTGCCCGAGAACTGGCGTTCCATGATCTCGTCCAGCTCGTTGAGCGCATGCGGCTGCACGCCGTCGAGCGTGGCAATGCGCATCACCGCGTCGCTGCGCACGCGCGGCGGCAGGTAGCCAATGACTTCGGCCGCCTGGTCGGGTTCCAGATGCGCCAGCACCAGCGCGATGATCTGCGGATGCTCCTGGCTGATCATCTCGGCGATGGCGCGGCTTTCCATCCACTTCAGCGATTCCAGGCCCTTGCTGGATCGGCCGAGCAGGATGCGGTCGATGAGGCCGCCCGCCTTGCTCTCGCCCAGCGCATTGACCAGGATCTTGCGGATGTATTCCTCGGTGCCCACGCCCAGCGACGTGTGGCGGCTCATGTCCTCGTTGAGGCGCCCGAGTACCTGCTCCACGTGTTCGCGGGACACGTTGGTAAGGCCGGCCATGGCCGTGCCCACGGCCTGCACATCGCGCGCGCTGAGGTGCTTGAGCACCTCGGCGGCGTCCTGTTCGCCCAGCGTGAGCAAGAGGATGGCCGCGCGCTGCGCGCCGCCGATGGGAGTTTCTGCCTTCATGATTCGTTCCGCCCGACGGCCTGCGTCGTATCCACCCGGTAGGCCGCGACTGCGTGCGCGGCATGTGCATGGCTTATCGGCCGCGCGAGCGGATTCCGAAGCGCCGGACGGGGAGCGCGAATGCGGGAATGCCTAGCCGCCATCTTCGCCCACCCAGCTCTTGACCACCTGCGCCACCTGCTTGGGGTTCTCGCTGACCATGCGGCGCGCGAGGCCGATGCGCTGCTCGTAGGCCATCTGCGGTGCGATGCCGTTGTTGAGGCGCGCCAGCTCGTCGCCGTCGTCCTTGTCGCCCACGCGCACGGAAATGGTCGGGATGTTGTCCTGCGCCGCCACCGCCAGGCCCTTGCCCGGCGCCGGCGAGCGCGTGAGTCCGCGCAGCAGCGGTCGCAACAAGCCGAAAGCCACCAACAGCGCGACCAGGATGCCGGCGCCCTGCTTGATCAGGTCGAGCATGCCGGGGCGTTCCCAGAACTGCATCGCCGGCTGCGTGGCGTCGCCGGTGATGTCCTGGTGGAACGGCTGGTTGATCACGCTGACGTTGTCGCCGCGCGCTTCGCTGTAGCCCACCGCATTGCGGGTAAGCGTGGTGAGGTGTTCCAGCTCCTGCGGCGTGAACGGCACGCTTTTGCTGCCACCCTTGTCGCCGGCCACGGTCTTGTTGTCCAGCACCACGGCAACGGTGAGGCGCACGAGGCGGCCCGCCGGATCACTGACGTGGCTGATGGTGCGATCGAGTTCGTAGTTGCGCGTGGCGCTGCTGGAGTTCTCGCCCGGTGCGGTGGCCTGCGCCGTGGTGGCCGTGGCGCCCTTGCCGGCGGCGCCCTTGCCGTTGTTCGGTTGTGCCGCGGTGGGCTGCGCCACGGTGTTCGGAGGCTGGTTGCTCAACGCGCCGGGAATGCCGCCATCGCTGGCGCTGCCGGTGCGCGTCTCGCTGCTGGTCTGTTCGCTACGCAGCGCAGGATGGTCGTGGCCGTAGGTTTCGGTGGCCTTCTCGGTCTCGCTGAAATCGAGGTCTGCATAGACCTGCGCGCGCACCTTGCCCGGGCCGACCAGCGGAGTAAGCAATTCTTCGATGCGCTGTGCGTAGGTGTTCTCGATGCGCGTGGCCAGGCGCAGGCGCGTGTCGCCGATGGCGCTGGCACTCCCGGCATCGGTGGTGGTGAGCAGCTGGCCTTGCTGATCGACTACCGACACCTGCTTGGGATCGAGGTTGGGCACGCTGGAGGCGACCAGATGCACGATCGCCGCCACCTGGCTCGCATCGAGCTGGCGACCCGGATACAGCGTCACCAATACCGAGGCGCTCGCTTCCTTGTTGTCGCGGATGAAAGCCGAAGGCTTGGGCAATGCCAGATGCACGCGAGCCGCACGCACCGATTGCAGGCCCGCAATGGTGCTGCCCAGGTCCGTCTCCAGCATCTGCTGGTAGCGCGTGCGTTCGGCGAGGTCGCTCATGCCGAACGGCGAATCGCTGCCCGGCACCGGCGAGGTGGCGCTGCCCTGGGGCAGCCCCTGCGACGCGAGTTTCAGGCGGATCGCTGCGAGGTCGGATGCGGGCACCATGATGGAGTTGCCATCCGCGCCCAGCGTGTATGGCGTATTGGATGCCTGCAGCGCCTGTGTGACGGCGGCGGCGTCCTTCTGTTCCAGGCCCGCATACAGCAGGCCGTAGTTGGGGCCGCGCGACCACAGCACCACGGCAACACCGAGCGCGACCGCAGCGGCCACGCCCACCAGCAGCAGCAATTGCCGCGTGGCCGGCGTGCGCGCCAGTTGCTTGAGGTCCAGGCGAGAACCGGCCTTGTCGTCGGTGGTCGCGAGGGCGTTATCGGCCATGAAGAGGGCTCGTGCGCGTCAAGAGCCGGTCAGACCGGCATGTTCATGATGTTGTTGTAGGCATCGACCAGCTTGTTGCGCACCTGCGAAAGCGTGTTCAACGACAGATCGGCCTTCTGCACCGCCACCATCGTGCGACCGAGATCGGCACCGGCATCGCCGCGCTCGAAACCCGCTGCAAGGCGGCCCGCGTCGGTCTGCGCATCGGCTACCGACGCGATGGATTGCTTGAGCAGACTAGAGAAATCCGACTGCACCGGCTTGGCCGCCGTGAAGGCCTGTTCGGCCGGCTTCACTTGCGAAGACATCTGGCGCATTTGCGACAGCAGGTTATTGACGTCGATCTGGCTCATGTCGGAATTCCAACGCGTGACGGTGTTCTGGGGTGTAGAAGCAGGATGCGTGCCATGGGCGGAGAATGAGAAATGAGGAGTAAGGAGCGAGAAGTGAGAAGTGAGAAGTGAGAAGTGGGAGAAAAGCACGGCTCTCTCTCACTACTCACTCCTCTTCACTCACTTCTGCGCTCAAGCCTGCTCTCAAGCCTGCAAACTCGGCTGCAATCCGTACTTGCGCAGCTTCTCCACCAGCGTGGTGCGCTGCATGCGCAGCAACTTCGCCGCGTGCGCGACGACGCCACCGGTAACGTCAAGCGCTTGACGGATGAGGCCCACTTCGATGTCGGCCAGGTGGTCCTTAAGATCCAGGCCGCCTTCGGGCAGCATCACCAGCGAATCGGCGGAAACCACGGTCATCGGCTCCGGCATCACGCTCGACTGGCCCGTCATCAGCGACAGCAGCGCGGCGCCGCGCACTTCCTCGATCACCTGCTGGCCACGATATTTTTCCGGCAGGTCGCCCACGCGCACTTCGGCGTGTGGATAGAGAATGGAGAGGCGCTCGACCAGGTTGTACAGCTCGCGCACATTGCCCGGCCACGCATAGCCGTGCATCGCGTGCATGGCACCCGCACTGAAGCGCACGCCAGCCAGGCCGCGGCGCGAAAGGCGCTGGTTGAATTCGGCCACCAGTTCCGACAGGTCGTCCAGGTGCTCTCGCAGTGCCGGCATTTCCAGCGGGAACACGCTGAGGCGGTAGTAGAGGTCTTCGCGGAAGTGGCCGTTGGCGATGGCCTGCTCCAGGTTGCGATGCGTGGCGGCAATGATGCGCACGTCGCAGCGCTGGGTGCGGTTGCTGCCCACGCGCTCGAACACGCGCTCCTGCAGCACGCGCAGCAGCTTCACCTGCATCGGCAGACTCATGTCGCCGATTTCGTCGAGGAACAGCGTGCCGCCCTCGGCCAGCTCGAAGCGCCCCTTGCGGGTGGAGATGGCGCCGGTAAACGCGCCCTTCTCATGGCCAAACAATTCGCTTTCCAGCAGTTCCGCCGGAATCGCGCCGCAGTTGATGGCCACGAAGGGCTTGTCGCGACGGGCGGAGCATTCGTGGATGGAGCGCGCTACCATTTCCTTGCCGGTGCCCGATTCACCCAGCACCAGCACGCTCGAATCGAACGGCGCGACCTGGCGCACCAGCGCGTTCACGCGGTTCATCGGGCCAGAACTTCCGACCAGGCGCAACTCCGGACGACGCCCCGGCAGCGAAAACTGGCCGCCGCGCAGGGTCTCGGACAACTGCTCGTAGCGCAGCGGAAATTCCACCATGCCGATGCGCGCGCCGAACGGCGATGCGTCGGAACCCAGGCGGGATACCCACTCGGAGTCGGCGGCCAGCAGCACCATCGCATGGGCGGCGGCGCCCCCCAGGTGCGCGAACTGACGCTCGGCCTCGCCATCATCCTTGACGGTGCCTACATAGACGGCACGCCATGCATGCGTCGTTTCGTCTACGGACTCGCACTCGGCACCGTGCTGCGGACGGTACCCAAGGAACTCCAGCGCCGAAACGACGGATTCCGCCCTGCGGCGATCGGATTCGATCACCAGTACGTCGAACTTCCCCATGCCTGACTCTCGTGCGTGCTGCTTCATCGGTGGACCCCTGAACCTTGACTGCACTGCTCTGTAGAACCGTCGACATTCCGTCGCGGGTCCCATGGCACATCGAGCAAGAAGAAGGCCAGCACTGAACGAAATCTCGACACCTTCAGGGGAGTCACCCTGCCGGTATGCGTCACACACGCGCGCGTCTATTCGTCCGCGACGCAGGGGTATGCGGCATATCACTGAATCTATTGGGGTTAAACGTTTCAGCGCGCGGCCGGGAAAAGTGACCCTGTGCGACACTCGCCTGAGAAGAGCGTCAAAGAATCTTCGTGTCGATTTTTCGTAACGTGATGTGCATCACATAGCACATCCGTGTGTGGGCACTGGCCTAAAAGCTCGTCAGCTTCCGACCTGCCACTTTGCGTCGGTGATGTCGGAAGACGAGGCGCTCAATCGCGTCACCCGTCACATCGTCCAAAGACTCGAACGCGACGAAAGTGTGATCTTGATCACGCTCTTGTACAAGTCGCGCCGGTAACTCCAGCGGAAGCGCCAGGCAACCATCGAAATGGAATCGCACCAGCGCATGCAATTGCCCCGCCGGCCACATCCCGCCCGGCAGAACGGCGCCGACGGCGTTGAACTGCACCGGCAGGCGCGGCGGCAATTCGGTGTCGCGACGAAGCAGCTGGTCGAGCATGGCCATCAGGACGTTGAGCTTGCCATCGAGGCGCTGCAGCTCCTGCGCCACCAGGTTTTCCTCGTCCTGGGCATCCATGCGGCGCTCGCTGAACACCGCAAGCGTGCCGAGCACGCTGAGATTGCGCTCGCGCATCGCCGACAGCTGCAGATCGCCCAGCGGCTGCGCCAGCGCGGCACAACCGGCGTGAAGGCCGTCCTCGTAGGTGACTCGTTCGGAAAAAGCCTGCCAGGATGAGTCTTGCATGGGTCCCTCGGTCGCTCAGCGCGGGCCGTCTGTGGGTCGCTGGAATACGTGGGGATTATGCGCGGATTCGAATCGGTGCTGGCCAGTGGAGAGTGTCAGTCCAGGCTGGCCTGGAGATAGGCACTGAGTGCGCGATGACGCTGCTGGTGTTGCCCCAGCGCTTCGCCGAGCTGCTCGCGATGCTGGCCGGCCAGCGAGCGCACTGCTTCGGTGTGTGCCAGCAGGGTTTTCAGGACGGGAAGTGCGGCTGGTCCATCGAGGCGCACCTGTTCCAGCACGCAGCGGCGCTCGCTTTCCAGCCGCGCCACCGCATCCCAGTCGCCGGCGCGCGCCGCGGCCAGCATGCGTGCACTGATGTCCAGGATGCGCTCGATGGCCATGATTCGGTTACGCCGCAGCGCTGGACGCGCGGCCCTGCGAGGCAAGAAAGGTTTCGCGGATCTCGCGCCACGCATCGCGCACGGGCGTCAGCAGGTCCACGGCCTCATCGATGGCGCGCTCGTCGTCATTGAGCTGTGCGTGCAGCAGGCGGCGGCTCACGTAGTCATAGAGTGCGTCCAGACGTTCGGTCAGTGTGCCGCCGGCCTTGTGGTCCAGGCTGCCGCGCAGCTCGCCGATGATCGCCTGCGCCTTGCTGAAGTGCATGCCCTTGGCCGGCACGTCGCTACGCCGCATGGCACCGCGCGCCTGGTTGATGCGGTCGATCACGCCGTCGAACAACATGCTGGTCAGCTGGTGTCGGTCCGCGCCTTCGACGCTGCCGCGCGCGCTGTTGTCCTGGTAAACCGCGCTGGCGTTGCGCGCATAGCCGTAAGTCATGGTCACTGTTCCGTTCAGTTCTTCGAGTTGGAGTTGGTCAACTGCTCGAGCGCCGTGGTCAGGTAACTGCTGGTGTTGTTGAGCGAGGACATCAGCGTGTCCAGCGCCGTGTATTGCTGCTGCAGCTGTGTCTGGTAAGTCGACATGCGCGTGTTGAGCGCGGTCTGCTGCTGGCTTAGCTGGGTCAGCGTGTTGTTGAGGCTGTCCATCCGCGTCGAGATGATGCCGCCGCTGGACGTGTAGCTGGCGATCGACTTGTTGAGGCGCGTCGCATAACCGTTGGTGCCGGTGAACAGATCCTTCACCGCCGACGCATTGGACTGGAACGCTGCCGCGAGCTTGTCCGTATCCAGGTCGAGCGTGCCGTCGGCGTTGCGCGTGATGCCAAGGTTGGCCAGCGTGCCGATGCTGTTGCCCGATGCCGGGCTGCTGAGCACCGAAGCGATCTGGCGCTGCACCGAGGTGAGCGTGGTATCGCCAAGCAGCACGCCCGCCGCGCCCGTGCTGGTGTCATAGCTGGACAGCGACGACACGGTGCTGAC
>Ga0335083_10012266_pt1 | contig 10265 bp, 8 predicted proteins | sample Lox_Sample_42_FD_206716 | JGI IMG/M metagenome (GOLD analysis project Ga0335083, IMG submission 206716) | Soil microbial communities from Loxahatchee National Wildlife Refuge, Florida, United States - Lox_Sample_4.2 | ecosystem: Environmental > Terrestrial > Soil > Wetlands | place: USA: Florida...
GGTGATGGCCTGCCGGATCCACCAGGTCGCGTACGTGGAGAACTTGTAGCCGCGGGTGTAGTCGAACTTCTCCACCGCGCGGATCAGCCCGAGGTTGCCTTCCTGGATGAGATCGAGGAAGACCAGGCCCCGGCCGATGTAGCGCTTGGCGATCGACACGACCAGCCGCAGGTTGGCCTCGATCAGCCGCTGCTTGGCCTTGACTCCCTCGCCGACCAGCAGCTCCAGGTCACCGTGGATCACGCCGAGCATGGGGAAGCTGCCGGTCAGCTTCTCCTCGGCGAACAGCCCGGCCTCGATCGCCTTGGCCAGCTCGACCTCGTCCTGGGCGGTCAGCAGCGGCACCCGGCCGATCTCCCGCAGGTAGATCCGGACCAGGTCGCTGGTCGTGGCCCGCCGGCCGGCCTCGGCGGCCCCTCGTTCCGCCCGCCTGATCTCGGCCTCGGTGTCGGCGTCATCCTCCACCGGCACGTCGTGAACCTCGACGCCCTCCTCGGCCAGCGCGCGCACGGCCACGTCGATGGCTTCCGGCGGCAGGTCGGCGCGGTCGAGCGCCACCATGACGTCGGCCATGGTCAGGGAACCACGCTCCCGTCCTAGCGCCACGAGATCCGTCAGCTGCTCTGCTGGCGATGGACCGTTCGGTAGCACGGTGAGGGTCACGGCAACAGTCTGCGCTACCAACCCATGGTTACGGGGGACCCAATTTTGTTACTCCCCGGCTACATGGGAGCGGCCAGGAGGCAGGTTTCAGGTGCCCGCAGCGCGGTCGAGCAGCGCCTTCCTTCGTTTCTCCAGCCCCACCAGGTCCCCGAACAACCTGTTATAACCGGCCTGATCCTCGACCGGGTTCATCCGCTGGAGCCGGGCCTTGACCGCGTTGATCTCCCGGCTGACGGCGAGCTCGCCGACCCGGGCGAGCACCTTCTCGGCGTATTTCTCGTCCGGTTCGCCGGTGATGCTCAACGGCTCCACGGCCAGCGCGGTCACGAACGACTGCGCCCGCTCATTCGGCGCCTCCTCGCGCAGCCGGGCCACCCACTGCCGCGGGCTGGTCCCGCCATCGGCCGTGCCGCCGCACGCCGCGATCAGCCCGAACACCGCGCCGTGGACCGGGACGGTGAACGCCTCGGGGCCGAAGGCGTCGAACTCGGGCCCGCACAGGCCGGGTCGCTGCACCGCGAGCTTGAGCGCCTCGCGCTCCACGGTGACCACCGGATCGCTGCGATCGTAAGGCTGGGCGCCGTTAGGCCGTGGCCCGCCGTCGGCGCTCCCGCCACCATTGGGAACGAACGAGCCAGCTTGCCCGCCCCGGTTCTCCTGCGTGCGGTTCTGGGTTCCTCGCCGGCGCGGGCTTCCCGTGTCCCCCGCGTGCGTGCGCACCCGGGACAGCACGAACCGCTCGTCCATCAGCCCCAGCCAGCGGTCCAGGTTGATCGCGTACCTGGTGCGCAGACCCTGGTCCTTGATCTTGGCCACGATCGGCGCCGCCTCGTCCAGCGCGGCCAGCTGACCCTCGGTGGTGTTCAGGTTGTGGTGATCGAGCACGCCCTTGATGGCGAACTCGAACAGCGGCACGCGGCGGGCGATCAGGTCGCGCACGGCGCCGTCGCCGTGCGCCAGCCGCAGGTCACACGGGTCCAGGCCGTTCGGCTCCACGGTCACGAAGGTCTGGGTGACGAACTTCTCCTCCATGCCGAACGCGCGCAGCGCCGCCCGCTGGCCGGCCGCGTCGCCGTCGAAGGTGAAGATTACCTCCCCGGCCGATCCCTCGGTGTCCATGATCAGCCGGCGCAGCACCTTGATGTGGTCCTCGCCGAACGAGGTGCCGCAGGTCGCCACCGCGGTCGGCACCCCGGCCAGGTGGCAGGCCATCACGTCGGTGTAGCCCTCCACGATGACCGCCTGCCGCCGCTGCCCGATCTCGCGCTTGGCCAGGTCCGCCCCGTACAGCACGGTGCTCTTGCGGAACAGCGGGGTCTCCGGCGTGTTCAGGTACTTCGGGCCGTCGTCCTCGGCGTCGAGCTTGCGCGCGCCGAACGCGATGACGTCCCCGGCCAGGTCGCGGATCGGCCACATCAGCCGGCCGCGGAACCGGTCCCTGGTGCCGCGGTTCCCTTCCCGGGACAGCCCGGCCGCGATCAGCTCGGCGTCGGTGAAGCCGCGCCCGCGCAGGTGCCTGGTCAGGTCCTCCCAGGCCTTCGGCGAGTAGCCGACACCGAACCGCTCGACATCGCCGAGCTCGAAACCGCGCTCGGCCAGGAAGGCACGCGCGTGAGCGGCGTCTGAACCGCCAAGCCGTTCGGCATAATATTCGGCGGCCTGCCGGTGAGCGTCGGTCAGCCTGCGCCGCTGGCCCTGTTCCTGGCCCGGGACATAGCCGCCCTGCTCGTAGCGCAGCTCGACGCCCGCCCGGCCGGCCAGCTTCTCGATGGCCTCGACGAAGCTGAGCCCGTCGATGTCCTGGACGAACTTGATGACGTCGCCGCCCTGGGCACACGAGAAACAGTAGAAAAGCCCTCTAGCTGGGGTGACGTTGAACGAGGGGGTCTTCTCGTCGTGGAAGGGGCACAGGCCCTTGAGCGACCCGCCGCCCGCGTTGCGCAGCTGGAGGTACTCCCCCACCACCTCGTCGATCGGGGACCGCTCGCGAACCAGCGCGATGTCCTCGTCGCGGATCCGCCCTGCCACTGTTCACCTCCGCGTACGACACCCCGACGCCCGCGAGTCTAGCCCCGGCCGCCGACATTTCCGGGCAGGATCACGAGCAAGGGCGTGAGCTCCAGTGCCTGAGCCGGGTGGCTAGCCTGGGTGGGTGGCTGAGCTGCTCGTCCTCTGGGACCTGGACTACACGCTGGTGAGCGCCGACGGGCTGGGCACGCGGATGTACGAGGTGGTGTTCCGGGAGATGTTCGGCCGGGAGCTGGCCGTGGTCGCGCCCAAGGCGGGACGGACCGACCGGGCTATCGTCGGCGACACGCTCGCGCTGGCCGGGGTGCCGGTCTCCGCGGTCGACCCGTTCCTTGGTGCGCTGTCGCGGCTGGCCGTCGCCGACGCCGTGCCCGGGCCGGTGCGGCCGCTGGCGGGGGCGGCGGCCGCGATCTCGGCGCTGGCCGCCGCGGGGGTCAGGCAGTCCGTGCTCACCGGCAACATCAAGCCGGTGGCGGTGCTGAAGCTGGAACGGGCCGGGCTGCGTGACCACCTCGACCTGGACGCGGGGGCGTACGGGGACGTGCACGAGGTCAGGGCCGAACTGGTGACGGCGGCCCGGGCCGCGGCGGCCAGGGTCTACGGCCTGGACTTCCCTGGCTCCCGTACCGTCCTGGTCGGCGACACGCCGCTGGACGTGGAGGCCGCGCTGGCCACCGGGGCGCGCGCAGTGGCCGTCGCGACCGGCAGCTACCCCGCGGCGGACCTGGCCGCGGCGGGGGCGCACGTGGTTCTGCCCGACCTGACCGACGCTGGCGCGGTGCTGGCGGCGGTCACCGGTGCGCCCCGGGAGGGGGAAGCAGCCCCCGCTCGATAGCGGTGGTGACCGCCGCGGTGCGGCCAGACACCCCACCCACCTCCCCTCCCCCCTTCACTTGCCGCACGCGCGCAGCAGGTGCGTCTTCACCGTGGCTTCGCTGATGAACAGGGCCCGGCCGATCTCCCCGTTCGTCCGGCCCCGGGCGACCAGCGCCAGCACCTCGGTCTCGCGGGCGGACAGCGACTCGCGCGGCGGCCTGCGCACGTGGCTGACCAGCCGTTCGGCCACCGAGGGGGCGAGCACCGTCTCGCCGCGGGCCGCCGCCCGCACCGCCCCGGCCAGTTCGGCCGCGGTGGCGTCCTTGAGCAGGTACCCGGTCGCGCCTGCCTCCACCGCGCGCAGGATGTCGGCGTCGGTCTCGTAGGTGGTCAGGATCAGGATCCGCGCTCCCGGGTCGGCCGCGAGGATCTGCTCGGTGGCCGCCAGGCCGCCGCCGGGCATCCGGAGGTCCATCAGGATGACGTCGTACCCACTCGTTCGGTATATGGCGACCGCCTCCGGACCTGAGGCCGCCTCGCCGGCCACCTCGATGCCGGGCTCGGCCGCCAGCATCCCCCGTAGCCCGGCCCGGACCACGGGGTGATCGTCGGCCAGCAGCACGCGGATCATCCGGGCACCTGCGCGCGGACCTCGGTGCCGGCGCCCGGGGCGGAGGTCACCTCGACGGTCCCGCCGGCCAGGCCAACCCGGTCGGCCATGCCCTTCAGGCCGTAGCCGCCGTCAGGTCCGGCCGGGTCAAAGCTCTTCCCGTCGTCCGTGACGGTCAGCCGCACGCCGCTGCCGCCGTAGCAGAGCCGGACCCTGACCTGGTCCGCGGCGGCGTGCTGGCGCACGTTGGCCAGCGCCTCCTGGCAGACCCGCAGCAGCACCACCTCGGTGCCGGTCGGCAGCCGGCGCGGGGTACCGGTCACCTCGGCGCGCGCCACGATACCGGCCTGGGCGCCGGTCGCTTCGGTGACGCGGTGCACGCTATCGCCCAGCGTGCCCGCCTCCAGCGGGGCCGGAGTGAGCGTGGTGACCAGGGTGCGGGCCTCGGCCAGGTTCTCCCGCGCGGTGACCAGCGCCAGGTCGAGGTGACGGCGGGCCGGGCTGGCGTCGCCGAGGCTCGCCTGCGCGGCCTGGAGCAGGGTGACGATGCTGGTGAAGCCCTGAGCCAGGGTGTCGTGGATCTCCCCGGCCAGCCGGTGCCGCTCGGCTTGCACGCCGGCCTCGTGATGGGCCGCGGCGAGTTCGGCCCTGGTCGCCCCCAGTTGCTCGATGAGCGCGGCCCGCTCCAGGCTCTGCTCGATCACCTTCATGACCCAGCGGCTGTACGCGTACGAGAACGAGACCGCGAAGACCACGATGCCGACCGCGGTCAGCGCGCCTGGCAGCCCGGGAGCGCGCCGCACCACGAACGCGCCCGCGATCGCGTTGAAGATCACCACGAACACGAGCCCGCGGCGCAAGGTCGTCACGTGGAAGCACATCGGGAGCAGCGCGAAGGCGAGGAACCAGGCGTCGGTGTTCTGGCTCTGGACGGCCGCGAACAGGACGACAAGACCGGCCAGGTAGACCGTTCCCCTGGCTCCGCCGTCCCGGGGGGCGTCGTTCAGGGCCATGACCGAACGGCTCAGCGGGCGACCGAGGAAGAGGTACCACGGCACCATCGCGGCCAGTGCGGCAGTGGCGACGATCCGCCCGGCCGCGGGCATCCAGCCCGCCTCCACGATGGCCGCGCAGGCCGCGAAGACCACGGCGTAGTAGGCGTCCCAGCGCGGCTCGTCTACGATCAGGCCGGCCTGCCCGGGCGCCGGGCGGCATCCTTCGGTCAGCGGCGGGACTGCCAGCGGAATGTCCTTATGCACAGCACCAATCCTGCCGCTGTCCAGGCGAGGAGGACCAGCGCGGTGCGCCCGTGCTCCCAGCTGCCGGCCGGCTCGAGGGCGGCCGCCTGCTCGGGCAGGAACACCGAGCGCATCCCCTGGGCCATCCACTTGAGGGGGAAGAACGACGCCACGATCCGCATCCAGTGGGGGACGACGCTGAACGGCACGTATACCCCGGAGATGAACTGGAGCACGGTGAACGGGAGCGTGATTACCGGCATCGCGCTGGCCGCCGACCGCGGCACGCTGCTGGCCGCGATGCCGAGCAGCGCGCAGGCGGCGCTGCCGAGCACGAACACCCAGGCGAACGTCCACCACCGGCCGGGCTCGGTGGGCAGGTGCAGGTGATAGAAGAGCATGCCGACCGCTATCAGCAGCACGGTCTCGGCCACCGTGCACACCATGACCTGGACGAGCTTGCCGGCGAAGTACGCCGTCCGCGGCATCGGCGTTCCCGACAGCCGCTTGAGCATGCCGTTCTCGCGTTCGGTAGCGATGCTGATGGCCAGGTACTGGAAGCTGGTGGACATGATGCCGCCGGCGATCATCCCCGCGGTGAACAGCTGGCCCACGGTGACGCCCTGGGCGGCGGCCTGGCTGCCGAAGATCGAGCCGAGCAGGACCAGCAGGATCGACGGCAGCCCGAAGATGAACGCGACCGCCATCTTGTCCCGGAAGAACGTCTTGACCTCGACGCCGCCGCGGGCCATTCCGAGCCGCCACGCGCCGGGCAGTTCCGTGGCCGCGCCGGGTCGCGTTCGCGGGCCGGCCAGCTTGATGCTCTGCGTCATGACAGCGCCTGCGGCTCTGAATCGGCCGGTGCTGGCTCGGCCGCGGCTGGCTCGGCCGGTGCTGGCTCGGCCAGTTCTGGATCGGCCGCGGCTGGCTCGGCCGCCGCGATCAGGTCCAGGTAGACGTCCTCGAGCGTCGGCCTGGTGACGACCAGGCCCGGAATCTCACCGCTGAACTGCCTGGCCAGCTCCGTGATGGTCGCCGTCGGGGTACTGGTCTCGACGGTGCAGCGGGCTCCGCCGGGCGGTTCCCAGCTGACCCGCGCGGCCGCGCTGGCCCGGCCGCCCAGGGTGTCCGGGGCGCCCTCAGCGACGATGAGGCCGGACGCGATCACCGCGATGCGGTCGGCCAGCGCCTCGGCCTCGTCCAGGTAGTGCGTGGTCAGCACGATCGTCGTGCCGTCCTCGCGCAGCGTCCTGATCAGCTGCCAGAACTGGCGGCGGGCCTCCGGGTCGAAGCCGGTGGTCGGCTCGTCAAGGAAGAGCATTTCTGGCCGCCCGACGATGCCCAGCGCAACGTCCAGCCTGCGGGTCTGGCCGCCGGACAGCGCGCCGATCCGCGACTGCGCCTGGCCGGCCAGCCCGACCAGGTCGATCGCTTCCTCGGCCCGGCGGGACCCTGGATAGAACGCGGCGAAGTGCCTGACGATCTCGAGCACGGTGAGCTCCGGGCCGGCGCTGGACAGCTGGAGCACGATGCCGATCCGGGCCCGCCACGCCCGGCCCGCCCGGGCCGGGTCCTCGCCCAGCACGTCGACCGTGCCGTGGTCGCGGCGCCGGAAGCCCTCCAGGATCTCGACCGTGGTGGTCTTGCCCGCGCCGTTCGGCCCGAGCAGGGCGAATACCTCGCCGCGGCTGATCTCGAGGTCGATGCCGCGGACGGCCGCGACGTGCCGGTAGCTCTTGCGCAGGTCCCTGACCATGACGGCGGCGCCGTTGTCCATGCCACCAGTCTCGGCGGGCGGGGCCGACGGCGCATCAGCCGGATTGGTACACCCGGTGTCGTCCGTTCGGTGGACAGCTACTCCCGCTACTCCCGTTCTACCTGGCAGCCGGGCGAGCAGGGTCTCGGGCGTCCCCGCCAGCCATGGTTACGGAGTACCTCGCCTACCTCGGCGGCGGTGGCGCAGGGGCGCTTGGTGACCGCCGCCCAGTCGTACCGCAGCGACTGCTGCCGGGCCGCGGCCGCGGCGTTGTCCCTGGCCTTGTCCTTCCACCGGTTCTCGTCCGGGTGCGCCAGCCGCCCGTCGAGCTCCACCACCACGCCGTACTCGGAGTACACGCGGTCCCGGCGGCCACGGCGGCCGTCCTTGGCGGTGAACGGGACCTGCCGGTCCGCCTCGGGCAGTTCGTGCGCCCGTTCGACGTCCCGGTGGTAGCGGAACTCGAGCACCGAATGGTCGCCGGTGACGGCCGCCCCGAGGACCTCGTGCAGGTCCGCACGCCAGCGCAGCCGCTCGCGCTTGGTCATGGCCGCGTGCAGCATGGTCTCGTCGGTAAGCTCCCGCGCGATCGCCCGCGTCACCCAGCCGCACACGTCGTCGAACGTCTTGGCAACCTGCGTAAGGTCAAGCACCGTCTCCTCGATAGACGTACACGGTGGATAGCCCTGAATGGCATCCGCGATCCGCGCCGATCGATGCAAGCGGACGCCCTCGACCGCCACCAGGTGGCGTTCACGAGGAACGCTCACGTGAATCGGGCTGGCTGGCTTGTCACTGAGGCCGTGCAGTTCGGCCGCCGTCTGGTAGCTGAGGGCAGCACCCGGGCCTGCCGCGAGCAGCGCCGCCCAGAGCCTCGCGCCACGACCGGCAGTCCCGCTGAAGGTGGCGTAAACACCGAGATGAAGCTGCTGCCACCGACCGCTCCTGATCCTGAACTTGATCATGTCAGGAGACAGCCCCGCCCTGAGCGCCTGCGAGCGGGAGATCACTCCATACTGACGCTGAGCCAGGTTGCGGAGAGTAGGAGGGAGTTTACTAACCATGTCGAGCAGTGTGGCGCTGCCTACTGACATCCGGCCCCGGCCATCCATATCAACGTGGTTGATTCGGGTTATGCGGTTGATTAGGTGCACCCCGGTCCCCCAAATCCACCACATAGCCCTAATCCACCACGTTATTTGCGGCATGCGAGGTCGATGGGATTAGCGTGGCCATTGTGAATCGCGCAGATTTAGACGGCTGTGAGAGATGGTGCGAACGGGGCTGGTATGGGTGTTTGGGCAGGTGGGATTGGCGTAAGGCTGAGGCGGGAGTTGCTCGCGGGGCGGGTAGGTGTGGTGGTGCGAGTCGGGGGTTAGAGGTCGGTTAGGGGGGTTTGGGGGTCTGCTAGCCGGGTGGGGTCGATGGGGCGGGCGGAGCGGATTAGGGACTGGATGTCGTCTTGGACGTCCCAGACGTTGACGTTCATGCCGGCCACGACGGCGCCGTTGGCGAGCCAGAACGCGACGAACTCCAGGGTGGCCGGGTCGCCGCGGTAGAGGACCTGGTCGTAGGTGCCCGGGGTGGGCAGGTCGGCGCACTCCATGCCCAGCTCGTACTGGTCGCTGTAGTAATAAGGCACGCGGTCGTAGCTGACGGGCTGGCCGAGCATGGAGCGCGCGGCGGCCGGGCCGCCGTTCAGGGCGTTGGCCCAGTGCTCCACCCGGATCCGGCGGCCGAACAGCGGGTTGAAGGAGTTCGCCACGTCGCCGGCGGCGAAGATGTCCGGATCGGAGGTGCGCAGAGCCTCGTCGGTCAGCACGCCGTTGGAGACGTCGAGGCCCGCGCGGGCGGCCAGTTCGTCGTTCGGGGCGGCGCCGATGCCGACGACGAGCAGGTCGGCCGGGATCTCGGCGCCGGCCGAGGTGATGACCATGCCGGGGCGGAACTCGGCCGCCTTCTCACCGAAGCGGAACTCCACGCCGTGGGCGCGGTGCAGGCCGGCGAAGATCTCGCCGAGCTCGGGGCCGAGCTGGTCGTGCAGCGCGCCGGGCTGCGGCTCGAGCACGGTTACCTCGCACCCGGCCGTGCGGGCGGCGGCCGTGGTCTCCAGGCCGATCCAGCCGGCGCCGGCTACCACGACCCGGGTGCCAGCCTGGAAGGCCGAACGGAGCCGGTCGGAATCGGCCAGCGTACGGAGGTAGAGCACCTCCTCGCGGTCGGAGCCGGGGAAGGCGGCGCGGCGCGGCGAGGCGCCGGTGGCCAGCAGCAGCTTGTCGTAGGGCACCTGCGTGCCGTCCGCGGTGGCCACAGTGTGCGCGCCGCGGTCGATCGCGGTGACGGTGACACCCTCGCGCAGGTCGACGTCGTGCTCGGCGTACCAGCCGGCGGGATGCACGTAAACGGAGTCCCGTGAGTCGCTGCCCTGGAGGTAGCCCTTGGACAGCGGGGGACGTTCGTAGGGACGCTCCGGCTCGGCGCCGAGCAGGACGATCTCGCCGTCGAATCCTTCGTCCCGCAGCGTCTCGGCGGCCTTGGCCGCGGCCAGCCCGCCGCCCGCGATCACATAAGAAGGCATGGCTCACAGGCTAGGGGCGCAGAGGCGGTGATGCCAGGCGATCGCCGAGGTGTCGGTGAGCGAGGCCACCTGGTCGATGATCACCCGGCGGCGCGCGGCGTCGGCCCCGTCCCTGATTGCCTGGTCCCAGGCCGGGCGGAACAGCGGATCCAGGGTCTGGGGGGCGCCGCGCTCGACGGCGTGGGCTAGTTCGGTCAGCAGTTCGCGCTCGCGGGCCTGGGCCGCGGCGACGCCTTCCCTAGTCATCACGTAGCGGGCCGTGATGCCCTTGAGCAGGGCGCATTCGAGGCGCTGACGGCGGGGAACGGCGAGGTTGGCGGCGTAACGGGTGAAGGAGTGGCCTATGGGACTGGTGTGACTGAGGGGACTGATGGGGCTTGCGTGGGTGGGTGCTTGCGCGGAGTCCAGGGCGGTGGAGGCGGAGTCCAGGGCGGCGGCGAGGGTGGCTTGCTGGGCGGCTACGCAGAAGCGGCCGATGAGCTCGCTGGTGAGGTTCTTCAGGGCGGCCGCGGCGGCGGGGCCGCCGTCGTAGGAACGCGGCCAGATGTCCAGGGCGAGCAGGTCGTCGAGGACTTC
>Ga0335083_10012267_pt1 | contig 10264 bp, 7 predicted proteins | sample Lox_Sample_42_FD_206716 | JGI IMG/M metagenome (GOLD analysis project Ga0335083, IMG submission 206716) | Soil microbial communities from Loxahatchee National Wildlife Refuge, Florida, United States - Lox_Sample_4.2 | ecosystem: Environmental > Terrestrial > Soil > Wetlands | place: USA: Florida...
GTCCGCTGATCTTCAGCTCCGCCGCCCTCACCGGCGTCTGGGCGGAAGAGAACACGCGCAATTCCATCTTCGCCGCGCTGAAACGCAAGGAGACGTTCGCCACCTCCGGCACGCGCATCCGGGTGCGCATGTTCGCCGGTTGGAAATACAAGCCCGGCCTGATGGCGCATTCCGATTGGGTGGTAACGGCCTATCGCGACGGCGTGCCGATGGGCGGCGATCTGCCGGCGCGCGCCAAACCCGTGGCGCCGCGACTGCTGATCGACGCGATGAAAGATCCCGACGGCGCCAATCTCGACCGCATCCAGATCATCAAGGTCTGGCTCGACGGCAAAGATTATAAAGAGAAGCTGTTCGACGTCGCGCTTTCCGACGGCCGCAAGGACGACCCGAAAACCGGCCGCGCACCCGCCGTGGGCAACACGGTCGATCTGAAGACCGGCAAATACACCAACACCATCGGCGCCCCCACCCTGAGCGCGGAATGGAAAGACCCGGAATTCGATCCGGCGAAACCCGCCGTCTACTATGCACGCGTGCTCGAAATCCCCACCCCGCGGTGGAGCACCTTGCTTGCCATCAAGAACGATCTGCCGATACCGGCCGAAGCACCGGCAACCCTTCAGGAACGCGCCTGGTCTTCGCCGGTCTGGTACACGCCCGCTTCCCGCAACTGATAATGCGTATGGAGGAATTCCGATGAAAGCATATGCGCTCGCAGGTTTGATGCTCACCGCGTCGTGGACCGCAGCGTTGGCGGGCGAAGCCTCCACGCCGCCCAACGCCGTCTACAAATCCAGCGTGCCGCCGCAGGACCGCCGCGTCTTCTTCGGCGAGCTGCACCTTCACACCACGGAATCCTTCGATGCGTGGATCTGGGGCACCAAGGTCACGCCGGATCAGGCTTACAAATTCGCGCGCGGCGAAACCATCATGGTGCCGGCGGGCCAATATGGCCGTCAGGATGTTATCGGGTTCGACAAGGCGGTTCCCGCCAAACGCGCCTGGCCGCTCGATTTCACTGCCGTCACCGACCATTCCGAATATATGGGCGCGCTGCACGAACTGGACGATCCGAACAGCGCGTTTTCCAAATCCGAACTCGGGGCCAAGATCCGCGGGCTCGGCAAGGGCGCCTTCCGCTTCATCGTCAACATGCAGCAGAACAATCCCAAGGCGCTCGAAGGTGCTGCGAAAGAATCCGGCGTCTGGGCCATCGAACAGAAAGCGGCCAACGACAATTACGAGCCGGGCAAGTTCACCACCTTCATCGGCTACGAATGGTCCGAAACGCCGGGCGAACGCCATCTCCACCGCAACGTGATCTTCAATGCCGATCACGCGCCACAACCGTTCTCCTCGCTCGATTCCCCCCGGCCGGAAGATCTCTGGAAATATATCGACGGCGTGCACGCGCAAGGCATCGATGCCATCGCCATTCCGCACAACGCCAATCTCAGCGGCGGCTTGATGTTCGACTGGAACATGTCCAACGGCAAACCGATGGATGCCGATTACGCCCAGCAGCGCATGTTGCACGAACCGCTGACCGAGATCGTGCAGAACAAGGGCCAATCCGACACGCGCCCCGAGTTCTCGCCCAATGACGAGTTCGCCAATTTCGAGGTGATCGATCATATCTATGCAGGCGAAAAGGAAGCCTCGCTTCATCACGGCGCGTCGGTGCGCGAAGCCTATGGCCGCGGCCTCATCATTCAATCGCGCGTCGGCGTCAATCCGTTCCGCATGGGCGTCGTCGGAAGCAGCGACTATCACAACGGGCTCAGCGCGAGCGACGAAAATGCCACCATGGGCGGTTTCGGTCCGATCGATCCGAAAACCATGGCGGTCAGCGATCCGGAAAAACGCCTCAACGAACAGCCCGGCGCGATCAGGGGCGCAGGCAAGCTCGGCCAGAACAATCTCGTCACGCTCAGTTCGGCAGGCATCACCGGCGTGTGGGCGGAAGAAAACGACCGTAACTCCATCTTCGCCGCGCTGAAACGCAAGGAGACGTTTGCCACTTCCGGCACGCGCATCCGCGTGCGCATGTTTGCAAGCTGGAACTATGCCCCCGGCCTTTTGTCGAAGACCTCATGGGTGGCAACCGCCTATCGCGACGGCGTGCCGATGGGCGGCGATCTGCCCGCCAGGCCGAAAGATGCAGACGCCCCCACCTTCCTTCTCCAGGCATCGAAAGATCCCGATGGCGCAAACCTCGACCGCATCCAGGTCATCAAGGTCTGGCTCGAAGGCAACGAATACAAGGAAAAGGTTTTCGACATCGCCCTTTCGGATAACCGCAAGGACGATGCGAAAACCGGCCGCGCCCCGCTCGTCGGCAACACGGTAGATTTGAAGACCGGCAAATACACCAACACCATCGGTGCGGCCACGCTGTCCGGCGAATGGACGGATCCGGAATTCGATGCGGCGAAACCGGCGGTCTATTACGCGCGCGTGCTGGAAATCCCGACACCGCGCTGGAGCACGCTGGTGGCGCTCAAATACCACTTGCCGTTCTCGACCGAAGTGCCCACCACGATTCAGGAACGCGCCTGGGGTTCGCCCGTCTGGTACACGCCCGTCAAAGGATGATGGCGTCGATCAGCCGCCTTCGTTTTCGTCCGTCAGCGGCGCGCCCCATTCCGCATTGAGGCTTTTGGCGAGGTTCAGCACGTTCTGCTTGCCGATGCGCCGTTCCAGTTCCGCGGTCAGATATTCCATCGCGGCGCGCGCATCCTGGCGGCGCTTTTGTCCGCTCTTGCTGATGCTCACGATCTTGGCGCGCCGGTCTTGCGGATCGATCACAAGCTCCAGCAAATCCATCTCGATCATCTGGTTGATGGTCAGGTGAATCGCCTGCCGGCTGATGCCCAGCGTGCGCGCGATTTCCGATGGTTTCACGCACCCCATCGCCACCGTGGCCATCACCATGGATTGCGGCCGCGTGACCGCGTTCCATCCCTTGGACCGTAAATAAGTCTGCAACCCTTCGTCGAACCAGATGAAGGCGCGCAGCAGCGGCACAAGAAGATAAGAGGGCTGGGCGTCGGCCATCTGCGATTCCATCGGAACGATCCAGACCTAGCAGCAAGAAACGGCAGGTTCCACGCGCAATCTGCCATTTAGTCAAGTAACTTGACAATAAGGCCGGGTCGGGCGTAGCCTCGATCCTGCAAAAAACTTTCAGGGTGGAAAGCCATGGCACAACTGAAAAACAAGGTGTTCGACATTCAGGGCGTGAACCATCTGGCGCTGGTCTGCAAGGACATGGCCAAGACGGTGGATTTCTATACCAACGTGCTCGGCATGCCGATGACCAAGACGATCGACTTGCCCAACGGCATGGGCCAGCACTTCTTCTTCGACATCGGAAACGGCGATGGCTTGGCCTTCTTCTGGTTTCCGAATGCACCGGAAGCGACGCCGGGCGTGGCATCGGCCGCGGCTCTGCCAGGGCAGGGCAGCATCGTTTCCGGCCACGGCTCGATGAACCATATCGCGTTCAACATTCCGGCGGAAAAGGTGGACGAATATCACGAGAAGCTGCTTGCCCGCGGCGTGCAGTGCACCAAGGTCGTCAACCATGACGACTCGCCGCGCCAGATCAGCCCGGAAATCTCGCCATCGACCTTCGTTCGCTCGATCTATTTCTACGATCCGGATGGCATCTGTCTTGAGTTCGCGGCATGGACACGCCCACTCGATCCGAAGGTCGACGTGAAGCACGAACCGGTGGATGCGCAAGGGCACAAGAAAGCCGTGCGCCATCTCGAACCGGCGGAATAAGCCTTTCATGCAAAACAGGACGCGCTCCACTGTCAGGTGGCGCGCGTCTTTTGCATTTTAGAGCCGGTTCAAACGCTTCGCGCCCCTCTGCGCCGGCGGAACGCTGCAACATTGTTGCGCGATGCGGCGATCCACGGCCGCCACAAATTTATTTCGCCCCAAGGCACATAGAAACGCGTGCCGCCCGTGTCTCATTCTATGTGGTCTGAAGGCTCAGGCCCTCGATAGGCGAATGGCACGGGGGAATGGCTGAAACGCCCAAAAGCGGTCTCGAAGGCACCGGCGCGCAGCGTCTGGTGATGGATGTTGGCGTGCCTGACGCCATGGATTGGTTTCTGCGCGAGGTTTTGCCCTTGGAAGCGGTGCTCGTTCGATATTTGCGGCAGAACTGGCGCGATCAGAGCGACATCGAAGATCTGCTGCAGGATGTCTACATCCGCGTCTACGAAGCGGCCAAACGCCAGTTGCCGGAAAAAGCGAAACCCTTCGTCTTCACCACCGCGCGCAATCTTCTGATCAACCGCATGCGCGATCACGCCGTGGTGCCCATCGAAGCGGTGGCCGATCTCGATGCGCTGGGCGTCGCCATCGACATGCCGGGCCCGGATCGCACCGCCCTCGCGCGCGACGAACTGCGCCGCCTGAGCGAAGCGATAGACCGCCTGCCGCCGCATTGCCGCGACGTCATCGTGCTGCGGCGGATCGAAAATCTCTCGCGCAGCGAAATCGCCCGCCGCCTCAACATCGCCGAGACGACGGTGTCGTCCTATCTCACCGAAGCGATCTACGCGCTCTCCAATCTGTTGAACGCAGACCCCACCGATCCGCGGGTGCGCCCATGACCGACGCGCATGCGATCAACCTGCAGGCCGCCGCCTGGGTCGAACGGCAGGACCGCGCCGACTGGAGCGAGGCCGACCGCGCCGAACTCGAAACCTGGCTCGGCCAATCCACCGCCCATCTCATCGCCTATCACCGCATGCGCGATTCCTGGCAGCGTTCGGAAAAACTTGTGGCGCTGCGCACACAGCATCCGCGCCCGCAATCGCCGCCATCGCGCAGCACAGGCTTCGCCATCAAGGCGGTCGCCGCCGCGATCGTCCTGGCCGTCGCGGGCGCCGGATCGCTCTTCTTTCTCCAGCGTCCGGCAGACCGTGTCTACGCAACCGCCGTCGGCGAACACCAGACGCTGCGTCTTTCCGATGGCTCGCGCATCGAACTGAACACCAACACGATGCTGCGCGTGGCGCGCAACGGCCGCGCCGTCGTGCTCGAACGCGGCGAGGCCTTTTTCCAGATCGCGCACGATGCCTCGCGACCTTTCGTGGTCTCGGTCGGCAACCATCGCGTGGTCGATCTCGGCACCAAATTCGACGTGCGCAAGGAGCAGGACCGCCTCGAAGTCGCGTTGATCGAAGGCAAGGCGCGCGTGGACACGGCGGGCATAAACCCGACAACGCTGCACCCGGGCGACGTGATGATCGCAACGGCGAACGCCGTCTCGCTGAAGAAACGCACACAAAGAAAACTCGCCGACGACCTCGGCTGGCGGCGCGACGTGATCGTCTTCAACCACACCGCCCTCATCGCCGCGGCGGCCGAATTCAACCGCTACAACGGCAAGAAGATCGTCATCGCCGATCCGGCGGTCGCGCAAATGAAACTCGGCGGCACCTTTCCGGTCAACGGCACCGCGCAATGGCTCGATACCGTGCGCGATCTTTTCAACCTGCATGTGGAAGAACGCGGCGACGAAATCATCGTCTCGCGCTGACACGCTTCAAACCTGAACAACACGGGGGGAACATGACAAACCGGAACAAACTGAAAGCGGCGCTCGCACTTTCCACCTGCCTTGCGAGCATCGCCACCTTCGCGCAAGCCGCCGATTTCGCCGTCGCCCCCGGCGATCTCAAGGCGGCACTCGATTCCTATGCGCGCCAGGCGGGCGTCGCACTCGCCTATCGCGAAGATGCGGTCGCCGGCATCCACACCAGAGGCGCCAGCGGCGACATCTCGCCGGATGCTGCGCTCAACCGCATCCTCTCCGGCACAGGCTTCGTCGCTCGCCATCACGCAAGCGGCGCCATCGCCATCGTGCGCGACGACCGCTCGTCGGATGCCGAACCCGCCGCGATCACACCCATGCAACTGGCGCAAGCCGCACCCGCGCGCGCCAGTGTCGAAACGGTCACCGTCACCTCGTCGAAACTGGGCGGTGCGGATGTGCAAAGCATCCCGATTGCGATCACCGCATTGAGCCAGGAACAACTCACCGCCACGCAAACCGCCGGCGGGCCGGACCTCGTGAAACAGGTACCCAACCTCACCTTCACCAAGACCAACTTCAGCGGTTATAGCATTCAAATCCGCGGCATCGGCACGCAAGCGATTTCGGTCACAACCGATCCTGCCGTCGCCGTCGCGCTGAACGATATTCCGTTCATCCGAAATCATTTCTTCGAACAGGAATTCTTCGATCTCAGCCAGGCCGAAGTCCTCCGCGGCCCTCAAGGCACGCTCTACGGCCGCAATGCGACAGCAGGCGTGGTGAACCTCATAACCGCAAAACCCACCGACCAGTTCGAAGCGATGGCCAGCGGCGATGTCGGCAACTACAAGAACCGCCGCTTCGAAGGCATGATCAACCTGCCGCTCGTCGACGACCGCCTTGACCTGCGCATCGCGGGCGAATGGACCAAGCGCGACGGCTATTCCACGAATGAAATTACCGGCAATCCCATCGACGGCCGTGACTTATGGTCGGGGCGGGCGACCCTTGTATGGAATCCGTCTGAAGCCGTGCACGCCACGCTTCTCTGGGAGCATTTCCAGGAGAATGACGACCGCATGCGCACTGCCAAACAACTTTGCAAGACTGACCCCACCCCGACGGAAGTCGGTGGTGTGCCGGTCCCTGTGAACACAGCTACTCTGGCTTATGCGGCACAACCTTATTTGAGTCAGGGATGTGCGCCGACCTCTCTATATTCGCCGGACGCGTTCGAAGTCCCGAACGGAAAGACGCTTCCCTATTATGAACCTCTGGGTTTCGAGAACATTCCGGTCATGGCGTCAGGCGGTATCCAGTTCGATCCGTATGCAAATACCACGCAGTCGACAGACTTACGCGTCATCGAGACCCAGATAGACCCAGTCTACAAGGCGAAGAACGACACGCTGGAGATGAATGTCGATTACATCGTGACGCCAGCGCTGACATTTACATCCCAGACCGCATACAACCAGGATTTTCTGTGGTCCACGGAAGACTACAATCGGTTTAACACGCGGCCCGGCGCATTCTTGGCGGACGGTCGACTCGGCTCCACGTCACCCACCGACCCGGACAACGGAATTTGCACGCAAATCGGCGGCAGCTGCACGGCGATATATCAGCCATGTTCACCCGCAATAGGTGGAATACCCGTGGCGGCGTGTGCTGCCGTAGGCACATTCTGCGATCCACAACTTGGTTGCAGCGACCGACTGGTCGCACAAGACCTGAACGATGAACATTCCTGGCAATTGAGCCAGGAATTTCGTTTGGCCTCGAATTTTAGTGGACCATTCAACTTCAGTATCGGTGGAAACTATCTCCACTATGAGACCGAAGAAAATTATTATGTCTTCATCAATTCCCTAACTTTGGCGACTTATACGTGGGAGAGAGAAGGAACCCCACAGACACAACAATGGGTTCCTGGGGTGTCGGATAATTCGAATTGTATTGATGGCGGGTTGGTCGTCATAAATCCCTCGAAACAGAGAAATTTCCTGCTGGGAACCGAAGGTGGGACCTACTGCCAGTATATCGATCCAAATCCGCTCACCAGTCTCGACAATCAAGGTCACAACTATTTTCTGAGCCAGAATCCGTATGTCCTCAATTCTTACGCGGGTTTCGGCGAGGCTTACTACACTATTGCGTCCGATCTGAAGCTTACCGGGGGACTACGTTGGACCGACGACAAAAAGCACTTCGTCGATATTCCAAGCGAACTTCTTGTGGCCGGCTACGGTTACCCTATCACCGGCATTGTGGATCAGGATTGGCAGGAGTTTACGGGGCGGTTCGCGGCGAATTGGACGCCAAAACTCGATTTCACGGATCAGACGCTTGTCTATGCGTCCTTCGGGCATGGTTACAAAGCAGGCGGCGCCAACCCGCCCGGCGCACAGCTTCTCGTATTCGGATCGGGTACGGGCAATCCCGTGGGCATATCCACTCCCATTCATCCGGTGACATTCAAGCCCGAGTTCATCAACGCCTATGAAATCGGTACAAAGAACACGCTTTTGGACGGCACTTTGACGTTTAACGGCAGCGCATTCTTCTACGACTACAAAGATTACCAGATTTCGCGGATCGTCGATCGCACGGCCATCAACGACAATTTCGATGCGACCGTTAAAGGCGCAGAAATTGAGGCAACATGGGAACCGAAACCCGGACTCAGATTCAAGTTCGCCGGAGGATACGAGAACACACGCATCGCCAATGGCCAGAGCTCGATCGATCTCATGGACCGGGCAGACATCGCCGATCATCCGGACTGGATGGTCGTCAAACCATTCGTGTCGCAAGCATCCAACTGTATTTTGCCCGTCTATGTTGTGGCGGCCATTATAAAAGCAAGGCCGCCGGTTGGGCAGGATAATGGGACAAGCAGTATTCCGGGCGCATGCGCCAATGCATACCTAAAAGGCTTGGATCCTGTAACCTTGCTGCCTTACAAGGCCGACGGTCCACCTGTTTTCCCGACAGACTACGGTCCAGGTGGCTTGACGCTAAACGATCCTGGTCCTTATCCGGGGTTCGATCCGCACCAACCCGGTATCAACAACGGCGAGGGCTTTGCGAAAAATCTCGGCGGCAATGAACTGCCGAATGCACCGCCGTTCACGGTGTCCATGTCCGGAGACTACACGCTGCCGCTAACGCCGGACTGGGCAGGAACTCTTCACGTTGACTACTACTGGCAGGACTATTCTTGGGCGCGCGTTTTCAACGACAATCCGTATGACCGCTTGCGCGGCTACACCAACGTCAACCTGGCACTCATCTTGACGAGTCAGTCAGGTTGGCAGGTGATGGGTTACGTCAAGAACATTTTCGATGTCACGGACATTACCGGTACATTCCTGAACAGTGATGACAGCGGCTTGACCACCAATGTGTTCCTGACCGATCCGCGCCTCTTTGGCGTGCGCGTCACGAAGAATTGGTGAGGGGGAAGCATCAATGAGCGAACTGAATCAAAATCAAAGCCATGCCGCTGTACGCTTGAGGTTGCTCGCAGGCGTCTCCGTTTTGACGCTGATTGCCCAAATGCAGTCACCTGATTTTGCGCGAGCGGGGGAAGGCGACCATCCCACAGTCTGGATAGAGCTGGGGGGCCAATTCAATCAGCGAAACATCGATTCCCAACCCCTGAACCCGGCCTTCACTGCGATGCGCCCGTCGGAGTTCAGTCCATCAGTGGATTTTGAAAAACAACCTAAGCTTGGTTTTGATGAGTACGGCGCGTTATCGTTTCAACCCCGCGGATCGGATTGGACTTTTTCCGCTTCTGTCCAATATGGCCGGTCATCCAAAAACAAACACGTTCGTCAACAAACCAGTAACAGCCCGGTTACTTACATAGGTACTGCGGAGTTTCCAAGTCAGGTTCAACAAAGATACCCACGAACCGTCCGCTTCGCGGATACGGTCGTGAAAAACAGTGAGCAACACCTTGTCGCCGATTTTCAAGCTGGAAAGGATGTCGGTCTTGGCTTGTTCGGGCGGAGTGCATCGTCGCTGGTTAGTGTGGGTGTCCGATTTGCGCAATTCACAGAGAGGTCGCGGATCAGTTTGAAATCAGATCCTGATTGGCATTTCCAATCACTGCTGCGTACCGCATCCGGCTATCACTACAAATCATTTCCGCAACTCTATCACTACAATTCGGCTCATCTGACAGCCAGCAGAAGTTTTAGCGGCATGGGACCGAAGCTCTCCTGGTCGGCAGCTGTTCCGGTCATGGGAAGCCGAGACGGCGGCGAGCTCGATTTTGATTGGAGCGTCAATGGAGCTGTTCTTTTTGGACGTCAGAAAACGCGCCTTCAGCATGATACGACAGTACGATATAACGACGGAGGTGCAGGGCCGCGACACTCGGTACAATTGGGCGAGCCACAATATGGCGAACTTTTGACCGTGTATCACCGTACATCAGGACCAGTAACTCGTTCTCGTAGTGTGGTCGTCCCCAACATTAGTGGCTTTGCCGGCATCTCAATCAAATACGACGCAGCAAAGCTCAGCCTTGGCTATCGCGGAGACTTCTTCTTTGGTGCGGTGGACGGGGGGATAAGCGAGCATGCATCTTACAACCGTAATTTCTTTGGACCCTATGCTTCCATCAGCATCGGATTGGGCGGTTAGCGCGTTCGGCAATCTCTCTGAAAAGCGGCGGAGCAGTCCGCC
>Ga0335083_10012269_pt1 | contig 10263 bp, 7 predicted proteins | sample Lox_Sample_42_FD_206716 | JGI IMG/M metagenome (GOLD analysis project Ga0335083, IMG submission 206716) | Soil microbial communities from Loxahatchee National Wildlife Refuge, Florida, United States - Lox_Sample_4.2 | ecosystem: Environmental > Terrestrial > Soil > Wetlands | place: USA: Florida...
ATCATCGGGCCCAGGATCGCGTCGGTGATGTGCGCGGGCGGCGTGCTCGCCTACCTCGTGCTCATCCCGATGATCAAGTTCTTCGGCAGCGCGCTCTCGGGTCCGCTCGCGCCGGGCACGGTGCCGATCGCTCAGATGAGCCCGAACCAGATCCGCGGCGCCTACGTGCTCTACATCGGCGCGGGCGCGGTCGCGGCGGGCGGCATCATCAGCCTCGTCCGCTCGATCCCGATCATCGTTCACGGGCTGAAGGAGGGTCTGCGCGACATCGGCGGCCCGCGCACGACCGGCCCCGCGAGCCGCATCGATCGCGACCTCGGCTCGAAGTTCGTCTTCGGCGGCATCGCGCTCCTCGTGCTCGCGATCGTGCTCTCGCCCTCGCTCCACATGAATCCGCTGGGCGCGCTGCTGATCGTCGTCTTCGGATTCCTGTTCGTCACCGTGTCGAGCCGGCTGACCGGCGAGATCGGCTCCTCGAGCAATCCGATCTCGGGCATGACGGTGGCGACGCTGCTGCTCACCTGCCTCATCTTCCTGCTGATCGGCTGGACCGGCGCGAGCTGGTACGTCACCGCGCTGTCGGTGGGCGGCATCGTCTGCATCGCGGCCTCGAACGGCGGCTCGACGTCGCAGGACCTGAAAACCGGCTTCCTGGTCGGCGCGACGCCGCGCTACCAGCAGATCGCGATCCTCATCGGCGCGCTGCTCTCGGCGGTCGTGCTGGGGCCGATCCTGCTCAAGCTGAATGAAGCGGCCACGGTCTACGTGCCGATCGCGCAGCTGGCGCCTGCCGGGCTCTCGACCGACGCGTCCGCGCTCGTCCGGCACGATCACGTGCGCGGCGTCCAGGCGGGAAGCGACGCGCACGAGTACCGCGTCTGGCAGAAGCGCGACGACGCGGGCGGCCCCGCCGGGCGCTACCTCGTCGACGACGCCGGGCACGCGGTGTGGTTCGTCGATCCCGGCATCAACGGCGCGTTCAACAAGCGTCCCGACGGCACGCTCGTCCACAAGTTCGACGCGCCCAAGGCCACGCTGATGAGCTACATCATCAAGGGCATCCTCGACCGCCACCTGCCCTGGGGCCTCGTGCTCTTCGGCGTGATGATCGCGGTGGTGCTCGAGCTCTCGGGCATACCGTCGCTCGCGTTCGCGGTCGGCGTCTACCTGCCGCTCTCGTCGAGCTCGCCGATCCTGATCGGCGGCGCGATCCGCTGGCTGGTCGATCGCGCGCGGCGGCGCGCGCTCGCGCACCGGCAGCTGACCGAGGAGCAGCTCCTCGCCGAGGGCGACAAGAGCCCGGGCGTCCTGATGGCGAGCGGCTACATCGCGGGCGGCGCGATCGCCGGCATCGCCATCGCGTTCCTCGCGGGCGCGATGGAGAAGACCGACGGCGCGCTGCAGACGTGGGCGGAGAAGAGCAACCCGCTCTACGGCGGCCCGCACGCCGACCTGCTGTCGATGATCCCGTTCGCGATCCTCGCCACGCTGCTGTGGGCGGTCGGGTGCGAGCGACTGCTGACGGGCGGCGCGCGGCGGGACTGACCAGGAGGCCCGGAGCCGCGCGCGGTGCGGCCCCGGGCGGCGAGTTTCACGACAGCGGTTGCCCTCCGCTCGCGCCCTGCCGGTCGTGCGCTCCGACCACCCTGTCGAGCGGCTTGCCGATCGCCAGCAGGACGAGCCCCGCCACGACCGCGATCGCCATGAGCAACGCGAAGAACGAGGTGTGCGGCATCTTTTCGTAGAACGTGCCGAGGTAGCCGGTCATGTAGTTGCCGAGGAAGTTGGCGAGGAACCACACGCCCATCATCATCGACACGATGCGGGCGGGCGAGACCTTCGTCACGAACGACAACCCGATGGGCGAGAGGTAGAGCTCGCCGAGCGTGAAGATCGCGGTCGAGCCGACGAGCCACATCACGCTCTTCATCTGCCCGGGAACGAGGCCGCGCGCGCCGAGGATCATCACGACGAAGCCCAGCCCGACGAACACGAGGCCGAGCCCCATCTTCGTGACGCTCGTCGGTTCCTGCCGGCGCCTCGACTGCCACGCCCAGAAGCCGGTGATGAGCGGCGTGAAGCCCCAGATCATGAACGGGTTGAACGCCTGGTACCACGTCGAGGGGATCGGATGGCCGGCGAGGCCCTTGAGCGGCAGCCAGCTCGGAATCAGCGGCCAGCGCGTGTTCTGGTCGGCCCAGAGCTGGAGCGTGTTGCCCTGCTGCTCGTACACGCCCCAGAACGCGGCGACGAGCAGGCACGCGATGCAGATCGCGACCACGCGCGGGCGTTCGTCGCCCGGCAGCCGCACGAGCGGGACGATGATCGCGATCACCGCGACCACGGCGAGCGAGAGCGGGATCGCGCGGGGCAGCGAGAGCACCCAGAGCAGCAGCGCGATCGCGATCGGGATGCCGATCACGTAGACGAGCGTTCCGGCGATCGGCGTCGTGCGCGACGTCGTGGGCGGCGGCTCCACCGGCAGCTGGTCCTGGTTCAGGAGGTAGATGACGAGCCCGAGCACCATGCCCACGCCGGCCGCGCCGAAGCCCCAGTGCCAGCCGACGCGCTGGCCGAGCGTGCCGCAGACGAGCGGCGCGAGGAACGCACCGATGTTGATGCCGACGTAGAAGATCGAGAACGCCGCGTCGCGTCGCGGATCGCCGGGTGCGTAGAACTTGCCGACCTGCGTCGAGATGTTGGGCTTGAAGCAGCCGTTGCCGAGGATCAGCACCATGAGCGCGGGGAAGAACAGGTGCTCGCTCGCCATCAGGAAGTGCCCGATCGACATCAGCACCGCGCCGAGGACCACCGCCTTGCGCCGACCGACCAGGCGGTCGGCGAGCAGTCCGCCGAAGAACGGCGTGAAGTAAACGAAGCCCGTGTAGAGCCCGTAGACCTGCGAGGAGAGCGCCTGCGTCGCCATCGGCCCGAACGCGGCTTCGAGCGCGTGCTTGAGGGCGTTGAAGCCGAGCACGGCCCGTCCCACGTCGGGGCGGATGAAAAGGTGGTTCACCATGTACAGCACGAGCAGCGAGCGCATGCCGTAATAGCTCATGCGCTCCCACATCTCGGTGAGAAACAGCACGAACAGTCCGCGCGGGTGGCCGAGCCACGTGCGCTCCTGGTTCGCGGCGGCCGAAGCGGCGGTGGCCATGGGGCGTCCTCCGGAAACGTGACCGAGCAGCGCGAACGCGTAGCATAGGCGCGCGCGCCGCCGGATCGCCACACGAGAAACGCCGGACGCGGCGCGAGCGGCGCCCGCGCTTGCCGCGTCGCAGGCGGCGCACTAGCTTTCGCTCCAGTCGCACGTCCCCCTCCGCAGTCCGTCCCCGAGTGCCCACATGAACGCCCACTCGCTGCGCGACTCCGCTCTCGAACGCTTCCTGCGCTACGTCACGTTCGACACGCAGTCCGATCCGGACTCGCGCTCGGTGCCGAGCACGGCGAAGCAGCTCGTGCTGCTCGACGAGCTCGTGCGCGAACTGCTCGCGATGGGGATCCGTGACGCGGTGCGCGACGACCGCGGCATCGTGATGGCGACCGTGCCCGCGACCACCCGGAAGGCGGCCGTTCCGGTGGTCGGTTTCCTCGCCCACGTCGACACCTCGCCGGAGATGAGCGGCGCGAACGTGAAGCCGATCGTGCACCGCGCCTGGGACGGCCGCGACATCGTGCTGCCCGACGACCCGACCGCGGTGCTGCGGTCCGCCGAGATCCCCGAGCTGCGCGGCAAGCAGGGCGAGGACATCGTCACGGCCTCGGGCACGACGCTGCTCGGCGCCGACGACAAGTCGGGCGTCGCGATCGTGATGGCCGTCGCCGAGCACCTGATGCGACATCCCGAGATCGCGCACGGCGCGGTCCGCATCGCCTTCACGCCGGACGAGGAGATCGGCAACGGCGTCCGCCATTTCGACGTGCAGCGCTTCGGCGCGCTCTGCGCGTACACGCTCGACGGCGGGGGAATCGGGCGGCTCGACGGCGAGACGTTCTCGGCCGACGCGATGGCGGTGCGCTTCCAGGGCTTCAACACCCACCCCGGGCTCGCGACCGGAACGATGGTCAACGCGATCAAGGTCGCCGCGGACTTCGTCGCACGCCTGCCGCGCGATCGCATGTCACCCGAGACGACGCGCGACGGCGAGGGCTTCGTCCACCCGAACTCGATCGTCGCCGCGGTCGACCGCACCGAAGTGCAGTTCATCGTGCGCGATTTCCACGACGCCGGCCTGCTGGAAAAGGAGCGCCTCCTCGAGCGGCTCGCGCGCGAGACGGTCGCGGCGTGGTCGGGCGCGAGCGTCGAGTGCGAGGTGCGCGAGCAGTACCGCAACCTGCGCGGCGTGCTCGACCGCCATCCGCAGGTGCTTGAGCACGCGCGCGAGGCGATCCGGCGCGCCGGGCTCGAGCCGCTCGACACGCGGATCCGCGGCGGCACGGACGGCTCGATCCTGAGCGAGATGGGACTGCCGACGCCGAACCTTTTCACCGGCCAGCACAACTACCACTCGCGGCTCGAGTGGATCTCGGCGCAGGACATGGGGCTCGCGGCCAAGGTCGTGCTGAACCTGATCGCGATCTGGGAAGAGAAGAGCTGACGGCCGGCCGGACCGTCAGCGGCGTCCGCGGCGCGACGAGAGCCCCAGCAGCGTCATCGCGATGAAGCACGCCGCCCAGATCACCCAGCGCCACGTGCCGAGCCGGATCACGAGCTCGAGCCACCTCCAGTGCGTCACGCGGTTCAGCACCTGGGGGAAGAGCAGCAGCAGCGTGGCGACGAGCAGCACGATGCGCGCGATGCGCGGCGCGATCGGCGGATCGGGCGGAACGACGTTCGGCGCGCGCGACGGATCGTCCATCGTCACGCCGGGTGCGCGGCCGCGCCGGGCTCGAACGTCGTCGAGCCCGACGAGTGGCCGGGGAAGTAGCTCGCCTTCGGATCGCAGCGCATCTTGGCGGTGCACACCGCCATCGCCGCTTCGCCCGCGCCGGTCACGATGAGCTTGAGCTTGCCGGGGTAGGTCGTGATGTCACCCGCGGCCATCACGCCGGGCACGTTCGTCTCCATCTGCTGGTTCACGACGAGGGAGATCTTCTCGAGCTGGAGCCCCCACGTTCGGATGGGGCCGAGGTTCGCGAGAAAGCCGAAGTTCACGACGAGGTCGTCGATCTCGACGGTCGTTTTCTCCTTCGTGCGGTTGTCGAACACGATCGCGCGCTCGACGCGATCGCCGCCCTGGACGTCCTCGAGCTCGTGGAACACCATCACCTTCGCGCTCGAGGCGTGCAGCTTCTTCACGCTGTCCTCGTGCGCCCGGAAGCTGTCACGGCGGTGGATGAGCGTCACCTGCTGCGCGATCTCCTCGAGGTGGAGCGCCCAGTCGACGGCCGAGTCGCCGCCGCCCACGACCAGCACCCGCCGCCCCCTGAAGCGCGACAGGTCCGGAATGACGTAGTGCAGGCCCCTGCCCTCCCAGCGCGCGAACCCGGCGTTCTCGAGCTTCCTGGGCGCGAACGCGCCGACGCCGGCGGTGATGAGCACGGTCTTCGTCCGGTGCCTGCGGCCGGGCTCGGTGCCGAGCTCGAAGCCGCCGTCCACCGCGGTGAGCGTGCTCACCTTTTCCTCGAGGCAGATCGTCGGCGCGAACTGCATCGCCTGCTCCGCCATGTCGCGCACGAGATCGCGCGCCATCACCTTCGGGAATCCCGCCATGTCGTAGATGTATTTGTCGGGATAGAGCGCGCTCAACTGCCCGCCGAGCTCGGCGAGGCTGTCGATCAGCTTGGTGCTCATGCCGCGCATGCCGGCGTAGAACGCGGCGAAGAGCCCGACGGGCCCGGCCCCGACGATCGTGATGTCGAACAGCTCGTCGGGGGGAAGCGGCTGGCGGTTCGCGGCGTCGGTCATGGCGGATCACCGGGACGAGGGCGCCGATGCGAAGGCGCGTGCGGGTGGAACGCAGGCGCGGCAGTGTTCCAGAGCGTTTCGGGAGGGTCAAGCGCGGGGCGCCTCGCGCGCGCCGCCGCGGCCCGCGTCCGCAATTTTCGCGTCGCGCCGCGTGGCGCTTCGGCTATCCTGCCGCTCACCCCACGCCCGTCCCACCCGCTCGGAGGAATCATGCGTCGCTCGATACTCGTCGTCGCAGCGCCGGCCGCACTCGCACTCGCCGTCGTCTTCGCCGCGCTCAACGGCGCGCGCGCCCAGGGCCCCGGCGGCATGGGAGGCGGCCCCGGCGGCATGCGTCCCGGCGGGATGCCGGGCGGCATGCCGGGCGGCATGCCCGGCGCGCCGGTGGACAGCTTCGCCGCGGATCGCGACAGCCTGATCAAGCTCACGCTCGAGCGTATCAAGGGCCGCGAAAACGTCGTTGCCGAGAGCGTGTTCCGCAACATCCAGATCATGAAGGGCGTGCCCGCCAGCCGCGTGCTGCGCAGCATGAACGCGTTCGGCCACAGCCTCGGCGTCTCGTGCCGCTTCTGCCACATCGAGAACCACTGGGCGGACGAGGACAAGCCAACCAAGAAGATCGCGCGCAACATGATCCTCATGTCCGAGGCGATCAACGACACGCTGCTCGCGCGCATGGAGTGGCCCGACAACGACCGTCCGCACGTCGGCTGCTTCACCTGCCATCAGGGCCACCCGAAGCCGATGGGCATGGGCGGCCCCCCGCGAGGGCAGGGCGGTCCCGGGATGGGCGGACCCGGCGGCATGGGTCGTCCCGGCGGTGATTCCCACTGAGCTTCGAATCGCGCGCGTTGTGACGCGCTTCGCCGCCCGGGGCTATAGTCCCGGGCGGCGTTTCCTTCTCCGCGCGTTCCACCCTTCACCGGTCGTCGCGAAGCGAGATCCCCGCGCATGAGTTCGATCCTCGACGTCGTTTTGCTGCTGGCGCTGCCCGCCTCCGGCAAGTCGGAAGTCCGCCGCTACATGGCGCACCTGACGCCCGAGCAGTGCCGCGACGAGTTCCATCTCGGCCCCACCGTCCAGCTCGACGACTACCCGTACGTGCACATGATGCGCCGCGTGAGCCAGGAGCTCCGCACGCGCGGACACGACGGCGTCTTCTTCGATTCCGACGACCTGCCGATGAAGGAACCGCGCGACTGGGGCACGCTGATCGAACTGCTCAACGAGGACTTCGCCGATCTCCTCGCGCGCCGTCGCGCCACGCCGTCGTCGGCCGCCACTTGGCTGCTCGACCGCTTCGACGCCGCTCGCCGCAAGGTCGGCGTGACGCCTGCGCTGGGCGCTCTGCCCGCTCCGCTGCGCGCGGAGATCGTCGGCGCGCTCGAGCCCGAGGCGGCGAAGCTCGTGCGCGAGAAGAACGAGGGCGTCCCGCCCTCGCTCGAGGGCCGCACCGTCGTGATCGAGGCCGCGCGCGGCGGGCCCGACGGCGCGGCCCTGCCGCTGCCCGCGCCCCTCGGCTACCGCTATTCGCTCGCGGCGTTCAGCGACGAGATCTTGTCGCGAGCGAGCATCCTCTACGTCTGGGTGACGCCCGAGGAGTCGCGCCGCAAGAACCATGAGCGCACCGATCCCAACGATCCCGGTTCGATCCTGAACCACGGCGTGCCGATGGCGGTGATGCTCGGGGACTACGGCTGCGACGACATGGCGTGGCTGATCGAGCACTCCGACCGGCCCGACACCGTCCGGGTCGAGACGCGCGGGCGCACGTTCCACCTGCCCGTGGCGCGCTTCGACAACCGCGCCGACAAGACGACGTTCGTGCGCGCCGAGCGCGCGGCATGGAAGGCCGACGACGTCGCAAGACTGCACGCCGGGCTCTCCGAAGCGCTCGCGAAGCTCGCACGCGCGTCCGCGGTGCGCGCCTGAAGCGGCTGCGCGGGCCGTCGTGACGACGCGCGGCAAGCTCGGCATCCTCGTCGGGGGCGGCCCGGCCCCCGGCATCAACAGCGTCATCGCTGCCGCCGGGATTCGCGCGCTGCTCTCGGGCGTCGACGTCGTCGGGATCGAGGACGGCTTCGAGTGGATCATGCAGGGCGACGCCACGCACGCGCGCTCGCTCACGATCGAGGGCGTCTCGCGCATCCACTTCCGCGGCGGCTCGCACATCGGCATCTCGCGCGCGAACCCCACGAAGGACCCCCAGCTGCTCGAGAACGCGGTGCTCGCGCTCCAGAGCATGGGCGTGAGCGAGCTCGTGACGATCGGCGGAGACGACACGGCGTTCTCCGCGATGATGCTGGAGCGCCGCTCGGCGGGCCGCGTGCGCGTCGTGCACGTGCCCAAGTCGATCGACAACGACCTCGACCTGCCGCCCACGATCGACACCTTCGGCTACCAGACCGCGCGGCACGTCGGCGTCGAGATCGTGAAGAACATCATGGTCGATGCGAAGACGACGTCACGCTGGTACTTCATCGTCGCGATGGGTCGCAAGGCCGGGCACCTCGCGCTCGGCATCGGCAAGGCCGCGGGCGCCACGCTCACGCTGATTCCCGAGGAGTTCCACACGCAGCCGACACGCCTGCGCAACCTCGTCGACGCGCTGACGTGCGCCATCGTCAAGCGCCTCGCCTACGGTCGCCGCGACGGCGTCGCGGTGATCGCCGAGGGGGTCGCGCTCTCGGTCGACCCGGCGGACCTCGCGGGAGTACGCGACGCCGAGCGCGACGCGCACGGCCACGTGCGCATCGCCGAGGTCAACATCGGTGACGTGCTGAAGCGCGCGGTGCAGGAGCGCCTGCACGAGCTCGGCATCTCGCTCACGATCGTCGACAAGAACATCGGCTACGAGCTGCGCTGCGCCGATCCGATCCCGAACGACCTGGAGTACACGCGCGACCTCGGCTACTGCGCGGCCAAGTACCTGCTCGAGGGCGGCAACGCGGCCCTCGTCTCGATGCAGGCGGGCGTGTTCGTGCCGATCCCGTTCGAGCAGCTGCTCGATCCCGTGACCGGGCGCGCGAAGACGCGCATGGTCGACATCCTCTCGACGCGCTACGCGGTCGCACGCCGCTACATGATCCGGCTGCGCCGCGACGACTTCGAGGACGAACACGAGCTCGCGCGCCTCGCCGCGGCGGCGCACCTGTCGGTGGAGCAGTTCCGCAGGGAATTCGAGTACCTCACCGCCGACGAGCCGCCGACGATCCACCTGTTCGATCGCTCGCTGGCGAGCGCGCTGCGGGAGAGCAACGCGCGCCGCGCGGGCGGCCCGGCCGCGGGCGGCGCGTAGGCGGAGCGTTCGCGCGGCCGCGGCGACGCTAGGTGTGGAGTCTCAGCACGTTGTTTACAGGTGAGCCCTGTTCAACCGGGGCCCTGGTGTCGGAAGTTGGAGGTGTTCAGGCCTTTCAACCCACGACCCCGAGGAGCCCCGGATGGACCTCCACAGTGGAGCACGCACCTGCCCGGCGAGTCGAGCCCTGCTCGTCTCGCGCGTCGTTGAGCATCGCTGGACGGTGAGCGCCGCCGCTCGCGCGGTGGGAGTCAGTCGGGTCACCGCCCACAAGTGGCTGGCGCGGTGGCGTGAGGGCTCGGGACTGCTCGACCGCCCGTCGCGGCCCCGACGCAGTCCCGGCCGCACGCCGCGGATGTGGGAGGACATGATCGTCCTGCTGCGGCGGTGCGGTCAGACCGGGCCGCAGATCGCACGCGAGCTGAAGCATCCGGCCGCGACGGTGGCGCGGGTGCTGCGGCGTCACGGGCTCTCCCGGCTTCGAGACCTCGAGCCGAAGATGCGGGTGGAGCGTTACGAGCATCGTCGCCCGGGCGATCTGCTGCACCTGGACGTGAAGAAGCTGGGCCGGATCGAGCGTCCCGGTCACCGGGTCAACGGCGATCGCACCACCCGCACGCGTGGCGCCGGTTGGGAGTACGTGCACGTGGCGATCGACGACGCGACGCGCGTGGCCTACGTCGAGATGCTCCGGGACGAGAAGGGCGACACGACCACGGCCTTCCTGCGCCGAGCCATCGCCTGGTTCCGCACCGTGGGCGTCCGCGTGCGCCGTGTCTTGACTGACAACGGCACCGGCTACCTGGCCCGGCTGTTCGCGCAGGCCTGCGCCGAGCTGCGCATCCGCCACCAGCGCACACGACCCTATCGGCCGTGCACGAACGGCAAGGCCGAGCGCTTCATCCAGACCCTGCTGCGGGAGTGGGCGTACGCCGTCGCCTACACGCACTCGCGCGTCCGCGCCGCCGCACTCCCGCGCTGGGTGCGCCACTACAACCGACGGCGCCCGCACAGTAGTCTGGCAGGCGCCGTTCCCTTCAGCCGACTTCTGGCACGC
>Ga0335083_10012270_pt1 | contig 10262 bp, 9 predicted proteins | sample Lox_Sample_42_FD_206716 | JGI IMG/M metagenome (GOLD analysis project Ga0335083, IMG submission 206716) | Soil microbial communities from Loxahatchee National Wildlife Refuge, Florida, United States - Lox_Sample_4.2 | ecosystem: Environmental > Terrestrial > Soil > Wetlands | place: USA: Florida...
TTCGATTTCGATAAGGGCGTGTCATTCCGGCATCCGGCGCCATTGATCGCCATCATCGAGATGGCGGAAAAAATCCACGCCACACGCATGATCATCACCGGAGTGCGCGGCGCCCACAAGCTCAGCAATGGCAGCGTGCTGCGGGAAAGCGACGACATCGGCCGTCGTCGCGCCGAAGAAGTTGCTGCTTTGTTACAAGGTGCAGGGCTCAAGCTGCCGACTATTACGCACTGGATAGCCGGCGACGCCGAAGCCGACGGCATCGACGACTGGCAAAGCCGGCGCGTCACGGTGGAATTGCTGCCGTGAAGCGAGCCACAACATGAACGCCCGTCGATTTATTATTTTGGTTGGCTGCTTACTGGCGGCCGGCGCGTCCGGCACCGAGCCGCAGCAATTACGGCTGTGGCCAGGCAAGGCGCCGGGCTCGGAGCAGTGGACGCTGGCGGAAACGGTGACGACATCACCGACCGGCGATCGCATCGTCGCCAACGTCTCTGATCCGACTGTAAGCGTATTCCTGCCGGATGCCGCCAAGGCCACCGGCGCCGCCATCGTCATCGCACCCGGTGGTGCGCTGCGCATCCTCGGTTTCGACAACGAAGGTACCCGGGTGGCAGCGTGGCTGAACCAGCACGGCATCGCCGCCTTCGTACTGAAATACCGTACGCTGCAACAAGCTGCTCGTACTGCGTTGGTGCCACCGCCCGCGACCGGGCCTCGACAGGAGCTGACGATCCGCAATGCCAACGCCAATCCCGCTCCCGACGACGCCGTGCTGACTGAAGTGCTGCACATGGCAGTGGCCGATGCGCAACAGGCGATGCAACTGGTGCGGCAGCACGCCAATGAGTGGCATGTGGATACCGCTCGCGTCGGCTTCATGGGATTTTCCGCCGGTGGCGGCGTCGGTGTCGGATTGGCGCTGGCGGGCAAACCCGGCACCGCACCGGATTTCCTGATCTCGCTGTACGGGCCCGCGCTGCAGGACGTCAACGTGCCGACGCAGGCGCCGCCGCTGTTCATCGCCGTCGGCGCCAGCCACTTCAACGTCACCAATGGTTGCCTCGCGCTGTTCGCGGCGTGGAAGGCAGCGGGCAAGCCGGCGGAAATCCACGTGTACGACGGCGTCAGCGCCGGCTTCGGCATGACGCCGCGCGGTCTGCCGGTCGATGCGTGGCCGCAGCGTTTGCTGGAGTGGATGGCGGCGCGCAAATTGACGTCGATGTAGTGCAGGCCGAGGCTGGCGCTCGATAGTTAGTATTACTTACAATCAGGCGACGGCGCCCACAAACCAACGACAACGCCGCCTTCGTGAGGGGAAGCTCCATGCACACCAGAATGCTGCGGCTGTTGCCGCTGGCCGGCTTGCTGATCGCCGCCATTGCTGTCCACGCCCAACCTGCCGCCACGCTGACCGGTGCAGCCTGCGCGCAACTGCAGACCATCGCCATCACACCGGCACAGATCGGTGAGCCAGTATCGAAAATCGTCATCGACTCCGCCGCCTGGGTCGATGCCGCCCCCGCCCACTGCCGCATCGACGGCCATCTGGATCCGGTCGATACCAGCGCCACCGCACGGCCGATCAAGTTCGGTGTTGTGCTGCCGGCAAGCTGGAACGGCCGCGCCATTCATTTGGGCGGTGGCGGCATGAACGGCACCGTGCCGCAACTGGTCGGCCGCGGCGAACAGAGCGACACCGCCAGGGGTTACGCCACCTTCGGCAGCGATTCCGGCCACACCACTACCGATCAGCAATGGTTGTTGAACGAGGAAGCGATCAAGAACCTCGGCTACCTGCAGATGAAGAAAACCCACGACGTCGCCTTCGTCTTGATCGGCAAGGCCTACGGCAGCGCACCGAAATACACCTACTGGGTCGGCGGTTCGCAGGGCGGCCGCGAAGGCTTGACGATGGCGCAGCGGTATCCGAAGGATTACGACGGCATCGTGGTGACGGTGCCCATCGTCGGCTTCTCGTCGCTGATGCTGGGGCCGAGCCGCATCCGCATCCACGAAAAATCGCTTGCGAGCTGGGTGCCGGCTTCGAAAGGCACGGCCATACTCACCGAATTCATGCGCCAGTGCGACCGGCTCGACGGCATTGCCGATGGCGTCATCAACAACTACGTCGATTGCCGCGCGCAGTTCAATGTCAACGACAACAAGGGCGACAAGGACCCGTGGGCGAAACTGCGCTGCCCCAATGACGTCGATCCGGCACCGAACGATGCCGGCAAGACCGCATGTCTTACTTCGGCGCAGATCAAGACGGTGGAATACATCTTCAGCGATCTGCCAGCGACGATTAAATTACCGAACGGCCGCAGCAATTTCGGCATGTGGACGCCGACCACGGCAGTGGTCAGTCAATTCCCCGCCTTCGGTGGACCGCCGCCCGCGGCTCCGCCAGCAGCGGGTGCCAACGCACCGCGGCCGCCGGGGCCACCAGCCATGCCGGCCGGGTTTGCCTTCCCCGGTGCCGTGTTCATGTCGCAACGTTATCGCGGCCAGGACGGCGCCGCCGCCGACGCGCCGGTGTTCACCACGCTCGGCACCGACGGCGTCACCGGCTTGTTCATGCAGAACCCGGCTGCCAACCCGCTCGACTACGATGAAGCCGTACACGGCAAGCGCCAGCAACAACTGGCGCCATGGCTGGATTCGACCCAGGCCGACCTCGGCGCCTTCGCCGCGCGCGGCGGCAAATTGATCGTCACCATCGGCACCGACGACACCATTGCCGCGCCGGGCGAACAGTTGAACTATTATCAAACCGTGCTCGACACGATGGGCCGCGCCAACGTCGACAAGTTCGCGCGTCTGTACGTGCTGCCGCAGACCGGCCACGGCCTCACCGGCCGCTCGGCGGCAATCGATGGCGACGGTAACGCCATCATGCCGACGGAAATTCCGAGCCGGGTAGATCGCTTTGCATTGCTGACGCAGTGGGTCGAGCAAGGCAAGGCACCGGCGATGGCAGTGGAAGTGAGCGGCCAGAATGCGACGCGGCCAATGTGCAGCTATCCGGACTACCCGCGCTACCAGGGCGGCGACGTCAACAGCGCGGCGTCATTTACCTGCACCAAACCGAAATTCGCTCCATGATCACAACAACTACAACGAGGACACCGGGTATGAAAACTTCGATCACGCGTTCGCTGTGGCTGGCACTGGCCGTGGCAGGTTCCGCTGCCGCGCAAACGCCGCCGCCAGCCAAGCCGCTCGGCTCCATGCCCGACGCCGCGCAATTTCCGAAAGTCGAATTCGTGTGGGAAGAACGCGTCACGCTGTCGCCAGCAGTAGTGCTCGGCAAGACCGCGATCGGCCAGCGCCAGTACATTCCTATCACCGGCGGCACCATCGACGGACCCAAGTTCAAGGGCAAGGTAGTGCCCGGCGGGTGGGACTTCCAATTGCAGACGGCGAGCGGCTGCGGTTCGCTCAGTGCCGACTACTTCATCCAGCACGACGACGGCACGCTGGTGCACGTGTTGAACGAATCGATGAGTTGTCGGCCCGGCGCCGACGGTGCACGCGGATTCACGCGGGCCAAACTGGAAGCGCCGGAAGGCGCGCACGGCTGGCTGACCAGCGGTGTGTTCCTGACTTCGATCGAACTCGATGCCGGCCCGCCGAGTGCCGACGGCAAGCCGGCGCCGCTTGGCGCCATCAGGATCAAGTTCTACCAGGTCAAGTAAGCGGTTCGGTGAAATCGACCGTGCCGACCTCGGCCACGCGTGGCTGGTTGTACGCCATCACTGCCTGATGTTCGGGATGGCGCTGATAGCGGCGCAACGCTTCCACCGACTGGAAACGCATGATCAACACCAGATCCCAACTGCGCCCCTCGCGCAGCACATCGCGGCCGATCTCGAGATACCCAATGTCGTCGATGCTGGCGCGCAGCGCCAGCATGCGTCGGCAAAACTCCGCAATGTGATCTTCGCCGGTGTCTTTCGCGTACTTGATGAATACGTAGTGGTGCAACATCGCCCGGTCTCCGTTGCCTTTCAGCGCACGCGCGCGCCCGGCGCAATGATGGGCGCGGCCGCGTTGAGTTTTTCGGCGGCAAACCCGGCCGCCATCTTGTACTTGTGCATGAACTCGTCGCGCTCGGCCGGCGGTATCACCGCGTCGATGTCGTCGAACACGCCACCGCAGCGTTCATCGAGCAGGTTCAGCAGCCCGAACGGGCCGGCGCCGCGGTTGCGCAGGATCACCGGCGAAATCTCCGGGCACAACTTGTCGTCGTAGGCCGTCAACGCGGCGGCGTTGACGCCGTGCCCCAACAGACAGGCGCCGAGCACGCGCGCATCGACAATGGCCTGGCTGGCGCCGTTGGAACCGGTCGGATACATCACGTGCGCGGCGTCGCCGAGCAGCGCGGCATTGCCATCGCGCCAGGTCGGTACCGGGTCGCGGTCTATCATCGGGTATTCATAGACGTCGCTGGCGCCGCGCAGCATGCCCGGGATATCGATCCAATCGTAGTTCCACTGTTCGAAATGATGCATGAAGTCGGCATGATTCACGCGCTTGTTCCAGTCGCCGTCGGGCCAACCGCCACTGTTATCGACCGTGATCTCGGCGATCCAATTGATGTCGGCAAGTCCCGTGCGCGGGTCCGGTTGCGAAATCGGATAGAACACGACGCGATGGCGATGGGTGCCGAGGCCGACGAACGAAGCGCCGGTGCGGATCGGCATTCCCGGCGTTACTCCACGCCACATGATGGCGCCGCCCCACTGTATCGGTGGCTGACTTGGGTGCATCTGCTGCCGCACCGCCGAATGCAAGCCGTCGGCGGCGATCAACAGCGAACCTTGCACCTCGGACTGTTCGCCGTTGCGGTGCTGCAGCAAGGCGGTGATGCCGTTGCCATCGGCATGATTGCGGTAACCCGTCACCTTGACGCCGGTGTGGATCGCCTGCCGCCCGAGCCGTTGCCGCACCGCGTCGTACAGCATCATCTGCAATTTGCCGCGGTGCACCGAATACTGCGGCCAGTGATAACCGGCCAGCAAGCCACGCGGTTCGGAATAGACGTCGTTGCCGTTGAGCCCCACCAGCGCCCACTCGCGGGTCTGGATGCCGATGCGGTCGAGCGCATCCGGCCCGAAGCCGAGCTCGTACAGCTCGCGCACGGCGTTGGGCTGCAGGTTGATGCCGACGCCGAGCGGCTTCAGCTCGGCAACGGATTCGTACACTACGCAGGGAACGCCGATCTGCTGCAGCGTAAGGGCGACGCTGAGGCCGCCGATGCCGCCACCGGCGACGAGGACTGGAAGTTGGGTCATTGCGCACACTGTCGGGAAAAACCCGATTGTATGTGGGACCTACAATAACCCGCCAGTCTGCGATGACCGACGCCTGCCGCTTCCCGTCCGCAGCGGAATTGCGCCATACTCGGGTCCACCAATATCAAGCATCGACCACAGATGCCAACCAATGGGGGAACCATCCATGAAATTGATACCAGCCAAATCCGTTTTGCTGTGCTGCGCACTGTTTGTCGCCGGTCTGTTTACTGCTGCTGCCCAGGCTCAGGGCAAGCTGGAAAAGATCCGCGTCGAAGGCGCGTCGCTCAAGGGCAACCTGGAAAAAGACGATCCGGTGCGCGACGTATTCGTCTATCTGCCGCCCGGCTACGACACCGACACTGCCAAGCGCTATCCGGTGATCTACTTCCTGCACGGCTATGGCGTCACCGCCGAGTTCTACGCCACCACGATGAAGTTGCCGGGCGCGGTCGATGAAGCCATCGCCGCCGGCGCCACGCCGTCCATCATCGTGTTGCCCGATGCCCGCACCGTTTACGACGGCAGCATGTACGGCAATTCGCTGACCACCGGCGACTGGGAAACCTTCATCGCGAAAGAACTGGTCACCTACATCGACAAACACTACCGCACGCTGGCCAAACGCGAGAGCCGCGGCCTGTCGGGCCATTCGATGGGCGGTTATGGCACCGTGCGCATCGGCATGGAACATCCGGAAGTATTCGGTTCGATGTATGCGATGAGTTCGTGCTGCCTGTTGAACCAGGCGCCGTCGAAAGAGGCCGTTGAACAACAGATCGCGCGCATGGCGGCCGGCCCGGTGGCAAAAGATGACAAGCCCAGCTTCAACAACGTGCTGCAAGCGCAAGCCGCGACGTGGGCGCCCAACCCGAAAAACCCGCCGTATTATTTCGACTGGCCATTCGTCAACGGCGAAGCGCAGCCGCTGGTGCAAGCCAAGTGGATCGCCAACTCGCCGCTCGTCACCGTCGATCAGCACGTACCGGCACTGAAGCGTTACAAGGCCATCGCGCTCGAAGTCGGCGACAAGGACTCGCTGGCCGCCACCAACAAACAACTCGATGAAGCGCTGACGCGACTCGGCGTCAAGCACAGCTTCGAAGTGTACGACGGCGATCACACCAATCACGTGCCGGAACGCTTCAAGGACAAATTGCTGCCGTTCTTCTCGAAAAATTTGAGTACGAAGTAACTGCAGCTGAAACAAGAAGCCCGCCGGATGGCGGGCTGCTGACTTGCAAAAAACAAAAACCGGAAATTATTCCGATTTCTGCGCTTGCTTGGAAATGAAGTTCAACAGACCTTCCGGTTCCTTGTTGTCGACCGTCAACGAACACGACGACTTGGTGATCGTGCCCTTGAAGTGGTTGGTGGTCAGATCGTAGGTGCCGCTGCGATTCCAGGTGCAAGCACGCTGCACGTTGTCGTTGCTGTTGGTCCAGCCGTCGTTGAACACCATGGTTTCCGACAACTCGTACGGCGTGGTGGTTTCGTCGAACACGCCGTTGACGGTGATGGTGCCGTTGTGGGTGTCGCCTTCCGGGCCGACGCAGTTGTTGGTAGTGATGGTGACGTTGTAGATGTATTTGGGTTTCTGCGAGCTATCGATGGTCCCTGTCATGCTGCGGGTACCGCCGTTCGCGCAGGGGTGACTCTGGCTGACGGGAGTGGTGGTGGACGCGCCCGCGGCCAACGCGGTCGTGCCGACCATGATGCTACCGATAAGGACCAACTGGGCAGTTCTTTTCATGACGCTTCTCCAGGGGAAAGAAATTTTTAATGCACCGATATCTGATCACAAACGGCAAAACCCGTGAATGAACAAGTCACGCCAAAAGCGTGAATCACCGCACCAAATACGAAAAATTACGGTATCTTTTCCTGTATTGAAAGATTGATGAAAGCTACGAAAACCCGGGCAGGTTTACATGCGCTTCAAACGTCTCGATCTCAACTTGCTGGTAGTGCTCAACGCACTGCTGCGCGAACGCAGCGTTACGCGCGCGGCGGAAACTCTTAACCTCAGCCAGCCGGCGATGAGCGCGGCGTTGACCCGCTTGCGGACTTTCTTCAACGATCCGTTGCTGGTGCCGCACGGCAAGCGCATGTTGCCGACTTCGCTGGCGCAGGAGCTGGCGCCGCTGGTGGAAAAGTCGCTGACCGACATTGACGCGCTGATCACTTCTTCCACGGTATTCGATCCAGCCACTTCGAGACGCACCTTCCGCATCTGCACGTCGGACTACGTCACCGTGGTGTTGTTGCAGCCGTTGCTGGTGGCCTTGCAGCAGGAAGCGCCGGGGCTGCGGTTCGAGATCACGCCGGTGTCACCCGATATCTGGCCGCAGTTCGAACAGGGCAAGATCGACTGCCTGCTGACGCCGGAGCAATACACGTCCAACGAACATCCGCGCCAGTTGCTGTTCGACGAACGCCACGTGGTGGTGGGCTGGAAGCGCAATCCGTTGTTCAAGACCAAACTGACGGAAGAAGCCTTCTTCGCCCATGGCCAGGCCATCTTCATGCTGAACGACGCGCAGTCGTTCGCCGAACAGGAACTGGCCAAGCTCAATCGCGAGCGTCATATCGAGATCAAGTGCGGTTCGTTCCTGACGGTGCCGTGGCTGTTGCCGGAGACCAAACGGCTGGCGCTGATGCACGAACGCCTGGCGCTGCTGATGCTCGACAAACTGCCGCTGACGATGGCGCCGTTGCCGTTCCGGTTTCCGATCATGCGGGAAATGGTGCAATACCACGCGGCGCGCGCCAACGACAGCGGCCTGCAATGGCTGTTGAAGCGCATCCACGCCCAGGCCGCGAAACTGCGCCGGCGCAAAGGCTGATCCATACACTGGACGGATCGAAACCCATCCACACAATCTATTTCACCCGATCCCGTTGTTACTGCACGCTGGCACCTGAGACCAAAATCACGTCGCCCGTTCCAAGGGCGGGTTCGCTGCAGGGGGACGGGTGGACAAGCTCAACATACTCATCATCGGTGCCGGCATCGGCGGCCTGACTGCCGGCATCGCACTCGGCCGGCGTGGCCACCGCGTGGATATTGTCGAGAAGGAAGCGACCGGCGCCGTCTATGGCGTCGGCATCATCCAGCAATCCAACGTCGTGCGCGCCATGCACAGTCTCGGCATACTGCAGGACTATCTCGGCTCGGGTTTCGGCTTCGATCACGTCGATGTGTTCAGTCCTGGCGGCCAGCATCTCGCCAGCGTGCCGTCGCACAAACTGGTGCAGGACTGCCCTGCCAACGTCGGCATCTCCCGCATCGCGTTGCACGACATCCTCCAGCGCCGCGCACGGGAAGCCGGTGCGTCAATCCGCTTCGGTCTCACCGTCACTGACTTGCGCGACGATGCCACCGGCGTCGGCGTCAGCTTTACCGACGGCACCGAGGCGCGTTACGACATCGTGATCGGCGCCGACGGGCTGCACTCCGCCGTGCGCCAGTGGCTGTTTGCCGACGCGCCGCAGCCGCAATTCACCGGGCAAGGCGTGTGGCGCTACAACTTCAAGCGCCCGGCCGAGGTCGTCAGCCTGCACGCTTATGCCGGGCCGATCGGCATGGGACTGGTGCCGTTGTCGGACGAGTTGATGTACCTGTACATCACCACGCCGGAACCGGGTAATCCGCGTTATGCCACTGCCGGTCTTGCCGCCGCGATGCGCGACAAACTCAAACACGCACCGCCAGTGATCGCCACGCTGGCCGCGCAGATCACCGACGATGCCGCAGTGGTCTATCGGCCGCTGGCGTGGCTGCTGCTGCAACGTGCGTGGCACAAGGGTCGCATCGTGTTGCTCGGCGATGCCGTGCACGCGACCACGCCGCACCTCGGCCAGGGCGCTGGCATGGCCATCGAGGACGCCATCGTGCTGGCGGAAGAATTGTCACTGGCCGGCAATCCGGAACAGGCCTTTACCGTGTACCGCAATCGCCGCTTCGAGCGCTGCCGTTACATCGTCGAACATTCCAAGGCCATCGGCGACAGCCAGCTGGGCTTGCTGCCGCCGGTCGACCAGGCCAAGGCCACCGCCGACATGTTCCGCGTCGTGGCCGAACCGTTGTGATTTTTTTCAAGAGGTAATCTTCATGTCACGTGTCAGTGAAATCCGTTACGTCGGCTATGCCGTCCCCGACCTCGCCGCCGAGCGCGCCTTCTATGCCGGGCATTGGGGGCTCAAACCCGTCAACGAAGCCGACGGCATGGCGTACTTCGCCACCGAGGCCAGCGCCGAACTGTACGTGGTGCGGCTGCGCCAGGCACCACAGGCGCGCATCGACGTGATCGCCCTTGCCGCCGACACTCGCGCCGATGTCGATCAGCTACACCGCAAAGTGCAAGCGGCCGGTTGCCGCATCGTGTTTACGCCGCGTCCGCTGACTTCGTTCGGCGGCGGTTACGGCTTCCGCTTCTTCTCGCCTGACGGCCTGCCGTTCGAAATTTCCAGCGACGTGCAACACGGCAGCGGGCGCGCATTGAAACCGCGCGAAGCGCTGCCGGCACGCATCAGCCACATCGTGCTGCACTCGCCCGATCATCAGGCCGCTACCCGTTTCTTCATCGAAGTGCTGGGTTTCCGCCTCAGCGACTGGCTCGGCGATTTCATGTCGTTCCTGCGCTGCAACGAATGGCATCACCGCATCGCCATCCTGCCGGGGCCGCCCTGTCTCAATCATGTCGCCTACGACATGCCCAACCTCGACGAGATGATGCGCGGCATCGCCAAGCTGAAAAGCCAGGGCATCGACGTGCGCTGGGGTCCGGGCCGCCACACTGCCGGCAACAACACCTTCAGCTATTACGTCACGCCCAACGGCTGCACCGTGGAATACACCGCCGAACTGGAACGCATCGACGAAGCCACATGGCAACCCACCGTGTTTGCGCCGAGCCCGGCCATCATGGATCAGTGGGGCATCGGCGTCGGCGGACC
>Ga0335083_10012271_pt1 | contig 10262 bp, 6 predicted proteins | sample Lox_Sample_42_FD_206716 | JGI IMG/M metagenome (GOLD analysis project Ga0335083, IMG submission 206716) | Soil microbial communities from Loxahatchee National Wildlife Refuge, Florida, United States - Lox_Sample_4.2 | ecosystem: Environmental > Terrestrial > Soil > Wetlands | place: USA: Florida...
GGTTATAGCAACCAGCAAAAGTATCACTTCCGATGCTGGTGACGTGGTTGCCAATCGTAATATTGGTTAGGTTGTTGCAATTAACAAAAGCACCCGCCGACAAACTATTAAGACTTCCAATGCATTCGACGCTGTCAGGAATCTTCACACAGGTCAAGGCGGTGGCAGCAAACGCGCCATCGCCTATACTGATGACGCTTTCGGGAATGGTCACATGGTTTAGATTTATGCAGCTACTGAACGCATCTTCTCCGATGTTAGTGACGCTGTCCGGAATCGTATAAGATAGGGCTGTATTACCAATTGGGTATTGAATGAGGGTTGTCTGATCTTTATCAAACAATGCACCATGGATGCTGCTATAAAATGAGTTGGTAGCATCTACGTTGATCGCTATCAAGCCCCGGCACAATTCAAACACTCCAAATGCAATATTAGTAACGCTCCCGGGAATCGTGACGTTGGTCAGGTCATAACAGGACTGGAATGCATAGTTTCCGATGTTAAAAACGCTGTTGGGAATTGTGACGTTGGTCAGTCCATAACTGTATTGGAACGCACCGTCTCCGATGTTAGTGACGCTGTCCGGTATCGTATAATATGCGGCCATATTACCAATGGGGTATTGAATAAGGGTTGCCTGATCTTTATCAAACAGTACACCATGGACGCTGCTATAAAATGAGTTGGCAACATCTACGTTGATCGCGATCAGGCCAGCGCACCCATTGAACGCTCCCAATTCAATATTCGTAACACTCTCAGGAATCGTGACGTTGGTCAGGCTATAACAGGACTGAAATGCATCATTTCCGATGTTGATGACACCGTCGGGAATTGTCACGCTATTCAGATGATCGCAATCTGAAAATGCATAGCTTCCAATATTTATAATGCTATTGGGAATCGTGATGCCAGTTAAGCTTGAGTTGTAATCAAACGCAAAGGCTCCAATGCTGGTGACGGGCAATCCATTGATGCTGGCGGGAATCGCCACTTCGGCACTGGAGCCAGCGTAGCGGGTGATGGTAATCGTATTATCCGCATTGGTGAAATATGTAAATTGCGCTTGAGCAGCAATTGGCAATCCAAGAATCAGCGCTGCAAGCAAAGCTGGGACTTTGGTTTTCAAATCCATAATTTTTCGCCTTTGTTTAATTTGGACTTAGAACATTGCATTAAACGATTTCAATCCGAGCGAATTAATCATGCTATGGGCCGTAATATAAATATTTCAGATACTGCAACTCGGCCATATCGGCCAGCGTAGTAGGATCGGTAGGGTCTAAATCATATGCAATTGAAAGAGCCTCTTCTACGAAGCTGGAAGGAATAAAATGGCCGGCTTGTGCCACGAGAAAAAAGTAGAATTCTGCATAACCCTGGGCAGCCTTGATTCTAGTAGCCGGGGAATTGTAAGGGTCGCGAGCCGTTTCTAAGTCATAATCGTCCCCGGTTACTCCTCCGCTCAAACTTCTCACGCGATAAAATCGGCCCGCCAATGGCTCATTTGTATCAATGATCGAGGTCGCGCTATTGATGTTAGTCGCAGTGACAATGTCAATCGCTGACCAGGTTGTCAGGTTTGTTGAAGATTCAATTTCATAGATAGTGCCACGAACCCCTTTGAATGAAAGTTCGGGAGTGCCATTCGTCACGCTGACTGTCAGGTGCGGCGATTCTGTAATGGTCAGAATTTGATTTGGTAAAACATCGTGAAATTCCTGCACGCTCCCTGAAGGCCATTCGATGCGTAAAGTGTCAATGCTGGTGGCATCGCCTACCCCAAAATGAGCGATCAGCGGTTGCAGGTTCCAACCGCCGCCGCTGGTGATTTCGCGCATCTGCCAGAACGTCTTACCGCGGATGGTGGCTTTGATGCGAACCTTCGCGCCGATGGCGGAACGATTGGAATCCGCGCCGGCCAATTTAACTTCCATCCAGCCGTTAGTATTACCGTTATTGTGGAAGAGAAGATTAAAAGTAAGCGTATTCGCATTATATCGTGACAAAAAGAGATCAAGAGATCCATCGTTGTCGTAATCCACCCAGGCGACGCTTTGGCAGTCGAAGTCGGGCCCGCCGCCGTTCACGACCGGCTCATTGGTTATTTGAGTGAACGTGCCGTCCCCATTGTTATGGTACAGAGCGTTGACTCCGCCATTACCACAAACGAATAAATCCAGGTAGCCGTCATTGTCATAATCGCCCCAACTGCAACCCGACCAATTACTACCGGGCGAAGGCGTAAATTCCGGGCCGGAAGTGACATTGGTGAAGGAGCCATTGCCATTGTTGTGATATAGATGATTTCTAGTGCCGCCATTGTCAGTAATAAACAAATCCGGCAAACCGTCGTTATCATAATCACCCCATGCGGCGCATTGCGCCCCGTTTTCCCACATGTCTGTGGCAATGTCATTGGTGAGAATCCTCGTAAACGTCCCGTTCCGATTATTGTGATAAAGAAAATTATTTTGGGAGGGCGTGTTGTTGACAACAATTAGATCCATGAAACCGTCGTTGTCATAATCCGCCCACGCTGTGCCGTAGCCATTTCCGAAATCCCTGGCAACATCGCCCGACGTGAAGAGGAAGAATGTTCCGTTTCCATTGTTGCGAAATAACAGATTGGTCGAACCGCCGGAATTTACGCCGCTGTCCGTGATAAACAGATCCACAAAGCCATCGTTGTTATAATCCGCCCAGGCGCAAGCGTCAAAGTAGCCTGGCTTGGTGGTCAGAAAGCCGCCATTGGCACGGGTAAAAGTGCCGTCACCGTTTCCATGGTAAAGTATGTTGTGTGTTGGCGTTGAATCTCCTACTCCCGCTGAAACCATCAAGTCCAGATTGCCGTCGTTATCATAGTCAGCGGCCGCAGCTCCGGTATGATAGTCCGCGTCCTGAACCGGATCGCCACTGGTTACTTTGGTAAATGTTCCGTTGCCATTACTGAGGTAATAAAAATTGGTTTCCGTGTAACCGGAGACAAACAAATCCAGGAAGCCATCATTATTGAAATCGCCCCAAACGCCGCGTGTGTAATTGCCGAGGTCTGTCACGGGGGCACCGGTGGTGACCTGGGCGAACTGTGTAAGATTCACCTGCAACGTCGCCACAAGGCTGGTAATGGAGCCGGAGATGTTTGTCGCGACAACCAGGTAATTTCCGGCGTTCGAGGGTTGAGCATTTGCGATGGCCAGATTCGAGTTAGTGGCGTCGGTAATGGCCGTTCCGTTGAAATACCATTGATAGCCAAGCGGTGCCTCACCCAGGGCAACAGATTGAAATAAAGCATCTCCGTTTATGCTGGCGGAACGGTCGCCGGGTTGTTGAGTGAAACTCAATGGTTGGGACGTATTAAACCGGAAAATGGTGTGGCCGCCAGTCGGGCCGTCGCCAGTTGTGCCATAGAAATTGCCGTCTGTGGCCTGGATAACGCCATCAAAAGGATAAGCTCCATTGTCAACGGTAAAGGAAACCAGCGTCGTCACATTGCCGTTGGTTGTCGTCCTGAACACCGTTCCATAGCTATTACCACTGGATACTGGAAGATCACCACCTCCATAGGTTGTGCCATAAAGATAACCATCGTTCGCTTGCATCAAACTTGTAAAGGGATGCGCACCATTAGTGCCGTTGAATGCCGCGATTGTGGTCAAGACCCCTCCCGGCGTGATCTTAAACACAGTGCCAAAACCGCCGCCACCGTTAAGCGATGAAAGGCCGCCCCATTGCGTAGTTCCATAGAAATTTCCGTCGCTACCCTGAACCAATCTTGCGCCAGGATGGCCGCCATTGGCACCATTAAAAAAAGCCAGCGTTGTCAACGTGCCGGCAGATGTCATTTTAAACACGGTCCCCAAGCTGGCAGCCGTGCCACCCCATTGTGTGGTGCCATAGAAATTGCCATCGGCGCCCTGGATAACTCCGGCATAGGGATTCGCGCCATTGTCGCCACTGAATTTGACCAGCGTCGTCAATATCCCTGACGGCGTCATTCTAAATACTGTTCCATAACCGCTGCCGCCGCCGAGTGCCAAATTGCCACCCCAATAAGTTGTTCCGTAAAAATTGCCATCACTGCCCTGTATCAGGGTTGCGTAGGGTATGCCGCCGTTGGCAGCATTAAACGTAACCAATGTTGTCAGGGTGCCGCCGGGAGTCATTTTAAATACCGTCCCTCGATCATTTTTGCCTCCGTTGGCAGTTGTACCATAAAAGTTACCATCGCTGCCTTGGGTCAGCCTGCCACCCGGATTCGCGCCATTAGTGCCGTTAAACGAAACCAAATTTGTTACTGTGCCATCCGCGGTCATCTTAAACACGGCCCCGAGATTATTGTCGCCACCCGAATAGATGGTGCCATAAAAATTGCCATCGCTCCCCTGAATCAGTGTGATACCTCCCGGCAGGCCCTGAAAACTGTGCAGTGTTTCCTGGCCACAGGCAGAATCGAGTAAGAAAACCGCCAGGAGCAGGACAACGGTTGAAATTTGAAATAAACCGGGCGCGAATAGGATTTTCGTTTTCATTTTCATCAAGTTGGTTGCGGTTTTGTGTGCCAAGCCATTTTGTGGCTTGCCTTTAAACGGGCGAAAAATCCGGATCTTTCAAAAAAATGAAAAAACTTTGAAAGAATCTGTCGCCCCATTCGTTTAAGCTGGCATGATGCTCTTATGAATCAGATGGAAGACGATTCCCATCCGACACGGCCAAGCCTGCTCAACAAGCTCAAAGACACTGCCGACCATCAAAGTTGGCGGGAGTTCAACGATTTATACGGCAAGTTGATCTTCGGCTTCGCGCTCAAAGCCGGATTGACGGAAGATGAAGCGAAAGAAGTGGTCCAGGAAACTCTAATTGCCGCCGCCAATAACCTGCCGGGCTTTCGCTATCAACCGAAAGTGTGCTCATTCAAGACCTGGCTGTTGAATTTGAGCCGATGGCGCGTGACGGATCAATTGCGCAAGCGCCAGGCACCGTCAGCGCCCCGGCAGGACTCCCGGATGCGCGAAGGCGATGGCACGCGCACCGATACCATTGAACGGGTAGCCGATCCTGCGGGCAGTCAACTCGAAGCCATTTGGGACGAAGAATGGGAAGCATCGCTCCAGGGTATTGTGCTGGCGCGGGTGAAGGCTCAAACAGATCCGAAACAGTGGCAAATATTCGACTTTTATGGGCTGAAAAAATGGCCTGTGCATGATGTGGCACAAGCATTGAATGTCAGCGTGGGGCAAATTTATCTCGTTAAACACCGCGTGGCTGCCCGGGTCAAAAAGGAAATCAAAAAGGAAATCAAAAGGCTGGAAAAATAATTGCCTTGTTAAAGAAAATGGTCGGAGCGACAGGATTTGAACCTGCGACGTCTTGCTCCCAAAGCAAGTGCTCTAGCCAGGCTGAGCTACGCTCCGGCACTGGGTTATGATGTCATAATTTTGGTCCGAGGCAATTTTAATCTCTATAAAAATCAATTTGCCAATGACAACTGCAATCGGCAGAATAACTGTTCAATTTAATCTATGAAAAAGTCTGCTTTGAGCTTTATTTTGTTGGCGGGAATGATGTTTTTGAACGTCTGCAATGGACAAACGCCCCCTCCGCCGGCGGGAAACACCAACGCCGCTCTGCCGGATGAAAGATCCCGCGAAAGCTACGCGGTGGGCATGTATTTGGGTGACGGGCTGAAAAAAACCGGCGTGGATTTAGACATGGATTTAGTGATGCGCGGTTTCAAAGAATCCGCGGCGGGTGGCACTACCCTGATGTCCCAGCAGGACATGACCGCCGCCATGATGGCCTTCCGCCAGGCCGTGGCTGCCAATCACCAGAAAATGATGGAGCAAGAGGCTAAAAAGAACGCTGCAGCCGGTGCGGCATTTCTGGAGGCGAACAAATCCAAGCCCGGTGTCGTCACGCTGCCGGACGGTTTGCAGTATAAAGTGATTACGGAGGGAACGGGAGAAACACCTTCGGCTACGGACGAAGTCAGCGCCAATTACAAAGGCTCGCTTGTGGACGGCACGGAGTTCGACAGCTCGGCGAAGAGCGGTCATCCGGCCCAGTTCATGGTCAGGGGAGTCATTCCCGGCTGGACCGAAGCGCTGCAAAAAATGAACGCTGGTTCCAAATGGGAATTGTATATCCCGTCGGATCTCGCCTACGGTCCTAATGGCCGTCCGCCAGTGATCGGGCCCAATGAAACGCTCATCTTCGAAGTTGAACTGCTTTCTGTTTCCCATCCGCAGCCGCCAGCGCCGCACCAGCCGCTTACCAGCGACATCATCCGCGTTCCTTCGGCGGAAGAAATGAAAAACGGAGCCAAGGTGGAAACCATCAAGGCTTCCGACGTTCAAAAAATGCAGCAATCCGGAACGACGAACTAACGGTTGCGAAAGCCGGAAGTTGGAGCATGGTAGTCGGGTTGGTGTCCGCATTTTTGCGGCGCCATTGTTTTTTAAACTGTTCGGACAGCCGGAAAGGGGAGGCGTTGGGTGATAATAAATTCATTTTTTATTATCTTTGTCGTTAAGGCTTTTGAACAAACTACACCCGATGATTGTCTTTTCTAATATTGTCAGGACTAATAAAAGAAAATAGAGACAGATTATGAAACAACTTTCGAAATTTATATCAGGATTCACCGTCGGAATTTTCGGCGTTGCCCTGTGCACCATCGCCTTACATTCCCCGCTTTTGGCCAAGGATACATCACCTTCCACGCCATCTTTGTCCGTGGACGCCACGCCGATTAACCGCTCCACTTCGGGCATTACCAGCTTTGCGCCTGTCGTCAAAAAAGCCGCTCCGAGCGTCGTTAACATCTATTCCACCCATGTGGTCCGTTACCATCAGTATAACAATCCCTTTTTTCGCCAATTCTTTGGTGACCCGGGTGAGGGTTCGGGCGGCCGCACGCATCGGGAAGAGGTCCTGGGTTCGGGCGTCATTATTTCTTCCGATGGCTATATCCTGACGGCCAACCACGTCGTCGCCGGCTCGGACGAAACTAAAATCTCCATTACCGGTAGCAAAAAGGAATACGCCGCGAAAGTTGTCGGCACCGATCCCTTGACCGATGTCGCCGTTCTGAAAATTGATGCGCAAAATCTTCCGGCGATCACGATTGGCGACAGCTCCCAGCTGGAAGTGGGCGACATCGTCCTGGCCATTGGCAATCCCTTTAATATCAGCCTGCCGGGCCAGACTCCCACCGTGACCATGGGCATTGTGAGCGCGCTTGGCCGCAGCGGCCTGGGCTTCAATGGCTACGAAAATTTCATCCAAACGGATGCGGCGATTAATCCGGGAAATTCCGGCGGCGCGCTGGTAGATGCCGAAGGCCGCCTGATTGGCATTAATACCGCCATTGAAAGCAGCAGCGAGGGCAGCGAAGGCATTGGCTTCGCCGTTCCGATCAATCTTGCCCGCCACGTGGTGGACCGGTTGATTCACGGCGGTAAAGTCACCCGCGGATATCTCGGTGTCATTCCGCAGGATATTACGCCGTTGCTGGAACAGGATTTTAACCTAACCAGCGAAAATGGCGCGCTCGTGGGCGACGTTAAGTCTGATTCTCCCGCGGATAAAGCCGGCATGAAATCCGGCGATGCCATCACCAAATTCAATGGCCAGGCGATCAACAATAAGAACGATTTGCTCCTTGCCGTGGCCGATTGTTCTCCCGGCCAGGAAGTGTCTTTGACCTATATCCGCGACGGCAAAGAGCGCACTATCAAAATCACCCTGGCGGCGCGGCCGGGTGAAGTGGCCCAGGCGCAAAGCAATGAAACGGACGCCCTCGATGGGGTTACTGTGAATGACATTGATTCCGATGCTCGCCAGGCCCTGCAAATTCCCGACGACATTCATGGCGCGCTGGTGACTGATGTCCAGGAAGGCTGTCACGCCGCTGAGGCGGGGCTGCAAAAAGGGGACGTCATTTTGTCAATTGACCGGCACCCCGTGAGCAGCGGCGATGATGCTGTGAAATTGTCCAACGCCGCCAAGGGAACGTCCATTCTCCTCAAGGTATGGAGCCGTGAAGGCGATTCTGCGGGCACGAGATACCTCAGCGTGGACAACACGAAGAATGCCGACAAAGACAATCAAAGCAACCAGGATAACAATACCGACCAGCAATAAACCGGCTGGGCGGGAGGGCCGTTAGAGATTTGCCGGGGACATTGTCCCCGGCAAAAATACTTAACGCAATCGCGCCTTAATAGGGTGCAGGAAGAACAACTTATCACTCGTCACCCGCCGTTTCTCGTTTTACCTTTATCTTTGATAAAGGATGACCGCATCCAATGGTTAACGATTTGATGTTTTAAAAAATGCCTGTCCAATACAAAGACTATTACGAAACCCTCGGGGTCCCGCGCGGGGCCAGCGAGGCCGATATTAAAAAATCCTTTCGCAAGCTCGCGCGCCAGTACCATCCGGATGTCGCCAAAGACAAAAAGCGGGCCGAGGAAAAATTTAAGGAAATCAACGAGGCTTACGAAGTTTTAAGCGACCCCGAGAAACGCAAAAAATACGACGAGTTGGGCGCCAACTGGAAATCCGGCGCAGAGTTTCGCCCGCCGCCCGGTTGGGAAGGCGGCCAGCAATTCCGGGGACGCCGCGGGGCAGGGCAGGGGGCGGAAGATTTCGAATTCGGCGGCACCGGCTTCAGCGATTTCTTTGAACAGATTTTCGGCCAGATGCGCGGACAACGCGGCGGCTTTTCCGGTTTTGGAAATTATGACCAGGAATCTGCCGAGCGCGGGCGTGACGTCGAAGGCGATATCATGGTCACGCTGGATGAAGCCGCGCACGGTTCCATCCGCACCGTGACCGTCCGGCACGGTTCCAAAAACGAATCGCACCAGGTTAAAATTCCCGCCGGTGTGACCGAAGGCCAGCGCTTGCGCATAGCCGGCCGCGGGGAGCATGGTTCCGGTGGTGGTCAGTCCGGTGATCTCTACCTCCGTGTGCGTCTGGCCAAGCACCCGGATTTCGAAGTGGACGGCCATAACCTGGTTTACGAGGCTGAACTGGCCCCGTGGGAATCCGTGCTTGGGACAGAAATCTCCGTTCCCACGCTCGACGGCCATGTGCACATCAAAATTCCCGCCGGGACGCAAACCGGTCAGAAACTCCGTGTTCGCGACCATGGTCTGGGCAAGAAGGGCGATTTATACGTGGTCACCAAAGTCGTGGTTCCTTCGAAAATTTCTGACGACGAGAAAAAGCTGTGGGAACAGTTAAAGAGCGAATCAAAGTTCAACCCGCGAGGCTGACCCAACGCGCTTGCGTTTTGGAGTGCGGCGCCTTTGACGCCGCTTTTCTTATGCTTGTCACTCGTCACTTGTCACTTAACTGTGTCGGCTGTTAGATTCCGCCTTATGTCGAATACCAAAAAATTAATCTTAATTACCGGCGTTTCCCGTGGCCTTGGCCGCGCCATGGCGGAGGAATTTATTCGCCTCGGCCACACCGTGATTGGCTGCGGACGCTCGGAAAAACACATCGCCGAACTCAAGAAGCAATATCCCCAGCCCAACGATTTTGCCGCCGTTGACGTCACTTCCGATGGGCAGGTCGCTGCATGGGCTAAGCGGGTTTTGTCGTCGCACGGCGCACCTGATTTGCTGCTTAACAACGCTGCGCTGATTAACCAGAACGCACCGCTTTGGAAAGTGCCCGCCCAGGAATTTTCCGACGTCATTGACGTGAACATCAAAGGCGTCGTCAACGTCATTCGTCATTTCGTACCCGCCATGGTCGCACGCAGTTCCGGTGTCATCGTCAATTTCAGTTCCGGTTGGGGTCGTTCCGCCGATGCCGAAGTCGCGCCGTATTGCGCCACCAAATGGGCCATTGAGGGCCTCACTAATTCGCTCTCGCAGGAACTTCCCTCTGGCATGGCCGCCGTGCCGCTCAACCCGGGCATTATTGACACTGACATGCTCCGTAGTTGCTTCGGCGGTTCATCGTCAAGTTATCCTTCGCCTTCCCGCTGGGCCAAAACCGCAGTGCCCTTGCTGTTGAACATCAGCACAAAAGACAATGGGCGGCAGATGAGCGTATCTGTTTGATGCCGGGAAAGAACGTTTCAAATAAAAGCCAATCCCCGCCTCCTTGACCCATTCGCTAATCAGCCGTATCTTACGTTAAATGGCGAACGCTAAGAAAAAGGCCAGATCCGTGATGCTGGGACTGGGTTTGGATTCGGACGGACATAAGCGGGTTACCACCGGCGAAAATTTTGCCCT
>Ga0335083_10012272_pt1 | contig 10261 bp, 9 predicted proteins | sample Lox_Sample_42_FD_206716 | JGI IMG/M metagenome (GOLD analysis project Ga0335083, IMG submission 206716) | Soil microbial communities from Loxahatchee National Wildlife Refuge, Florida, United States - Lox_Sample_4.2 | ecosystem: Environmental > Terrestrial > Soil > Wetlands | place: USA: Florida...
GCCGCTTGGTTTCCGGGTCGTTGGCCGGCCCGGAGCGGCATCCGTCCCGGGCGTGGTCGGCGACGAAGGTTGTCAAGCCCATGCGTATGCTCGAAACGATCCAGGGACGGGCACTGGACCTTGCTCTGCAAGCAATTGAGATGCTGAAGGCCGGGATCATCAAGCCAGACACGGAGGTCCGCAATGTCGCCTAAGGCCCGATGGACGGCGATGCAGCAGCGCTACCCTTCGCTGGGCGTATTCGGGTACATCGACATGATGCTCGATTCGCCCCTGCATCGCAGGACGCAGCATCGCGTCCTGGACTGCGTTGAGGAACAGCGCGTTTGGGAGTGGCCGGGTTCGCCGCGCATCGGGATCACCCGATTCGGACGCTTCGAGCATTCCTGCTGCGTGACATTCGCGCGCAGTGGCCATTACGCGATGTACTACGTTTGCCAGAACGGACGTTATCGCATGGAAGAGGCGCCGACATTCATATCAGAATTCCATGCAGGCGATGAGTAACTACCTGCATCCTGCGACAAGCTGCATGCTGCCTGGCATCCAGACGATTCATGGAAAACAGGCCAACGGTGCCAAGGTCGTCAGCAAGGCCGAAGTCGATACGTGGATTCATAGATGGCGCACGCATCGACGCGGCTCAGCAGAGCGCCTGGCTGATGATGGCAAACTGCTTGAGCACGCTATCCTCCGTCGGTACGCCATGACGCGCCATCGCTACGACGGTATCCACCTGCACCAGTCCCGCCTGCTCGAGCCAGGCCTGCAGGGCGCTCGCTCCCGTGACATCCACGCGCACGAAAGAGCCGGCGTAGGCACCAGACCAGGCGGCGATCAAGGCTTTCGCGCGTTCGACATCGGAGGCTACCACCGGCCCGATCGCATATCCCCGCCCGAAGCGGCGCATTACCGAGAATCCGACCGCTTCCCCATTGCGCTCCAGCACTACTGTCTCGCCCTCGGCGAGCAATGATTCCAACACTTCTCCGCGTGACATGCCGGTTGCGCGATTCCCGAGTTCGACGATCGTCTCGATATCGCCTGGCTCGAACGGACGCAGCGCTTCACCCGCGGCCAGTGCCACCGGGGCGAGGGCATTCATTGCACCCTGATGTTGATTGATAGTGCCGATCGCAACGAAGCCGAGGCGCTCATACAGCGGCTGTCCGGCGGGGGTTGCGTTCAGCAGCGTACAGCGGTCACCAAGCGCGTCCAGTACCAGGCGCATCAACTCGCTGCCGATGCCCTTGCCTTGGTGGGTCGGCGACACAATGATCATCCCAAGCGAGGCTTGCTGTCCCTGCTTCCAGCAGAGTCCGGTGCCGATCACCGCGCCGGCTTCTTCGGCGACGAATCCGGTACCCAGGCGAAGGATAAATTGCCAGTCTTCGACACGATGCGGCCAGCGCAAGGTTTGCGACAGTTGATGTGCAGCAGGCACGTCCTCTTCGCTCATCGCGCGGTAGGTAACCGTAGGATGGATAGCTTGGCTTGGCATGGTGTCTTCCTTTTGAGTAAAGCCGAATCTTCAAGACGTCTGGCAGGACTGCAGACTCAAGCAATCTTGCCATAGTGTTAGCGCCTCTTTACGGCGCAATTCCGGATTCCACATGATCGTCTGACTGCCGCTTCTTCACGCAGCGCTTATGCCGTTTGGCTAGTGCCAGGCCGCATAAATTGCTGCGGCTGCGCTCCTGCAATGGGCTTACGGGATGCGATCGGCATCCCCACGCCAGGGGCTTTTGGACGCCCATCAGCGGCGGCTCGTTCCGGATGCAGCAAATTATGCTGATCGGGACGTTAATGCCACTGTTTCTATGTCTGGGAGCTGTCGAAACACGATACGTCGGAGGCTCGATAGTGCTGTAATTCTGTGCGGGGCGTAGGCGATGTCATGCTGGAGTTGATCCATGCCGGGCAACACCTACATCAATCGAACTGTTTCCTATTGAAGGCTTGCGCGGCTCGTGTTCCAGGTAGCGTAATCCTCATTGAATCGCGAGAACAAGTCATGTCGATTTTGCAGCAAGGTGCCACCGTGCGCGCCAGGCCGGCCACCTTTGTCAATTTGCGCGCGTTTGCGCAAGACCATTCCCTCGGTATTCCCTTCGCCGGCGCTTCCGACGAAAGCGACTTCCTCGTCCGCCGTCGCTTGCTGGACTTGCCGCCGGGGCCGGTAACGGTGGGCGTTATCACACTGGACAGCGGGCGCGGGTCGGTAAAGGCACAGCCGGCGGATGAATTCATCATCGTCTGCGAGGGCAAGTTGACGTTGACCCAGCCGGGTCGCACGACCGTGCTGGGTCCTGGCAACAGCGCTGTGCTGTTACATGAAGCAGAGTTCGCCTGGTCTGCCGAGTGCGCGGTATCGATCATCTTCATGCGCTACAACAATAGCCGGCCTGGTGCGCGCGCGCTGTTGCCGATCGCGGAAGAGCCCGGGCTGGAACCGTCCGGCGCCCCTTCGGCCGAGTTGCTGCTCACGCCGCCCCCAGCTTGTCGCAACTACACAGACTATCGCTCTCAGGATGGGCAGTTCATCTGCGGCACCTGGGATTCAACTCCCTACCATCGTCGGGCGATGTTCTATCCTCACTACGAACTGATGTATCTGTTGGAGGGGAGCGTGACGTTTGAGGATGAAGCCGGCCGCAGCGGAACATTCTCGCGTGGCGATATCTTCCTGATCGAACAGAATGCGCAATGCAGCTGGGATAGCCGTGAGCAGGTGGCGAAGGTTTATGCAATTTTCCGACCGGCCTAGTCAGTATCGCGCCGGTTGACGATTACTGGTGTTCTCCGCTTCTTTGTGAAGCCTTGCCCACAGGCAATTGTTCCTGTGGGCTTTTTTTTCGATAGTGTCTTGGGGCCGCCGCGCAATGAGCTGCGCCGCAAAGCGGCAGCATTAGCGTCTGACGAGCTTCAACAGGTCCAGGCCCGGATACATACGGTCGATCTCCAGCAGGTCCTGATGGGTCTCCTCGATGATCCAGTCGCGCAGCCTGGTGACGGTAGGGCGAGGGGAGGGGGTTGTGTGCTGCACCAGATAGCATTGCCGGTTCGCGACATGGACCTGCGCGATCGCCGGCACCAGCGCGCCCAGCCGCATCCAGTGCGTGACAACGTTCAGCCAGCCCGGTGCAATGCCCTGGCCAAGCATCGCTGTCTGTACCACGATCGAATAGTCGGAAAAATTCAGGTGGTACAAGTGCCGGCTACCTTGACCGAGCTCGGGAAACAGCGTAGGCCAGTCACGGTTGCTGTCGGTCAGGTTGATTAGGGCGACGCCGTCGCGGCCGATATTGTCCCGATAGGCCGGGCTGCACACCGGCACGATGATTTCCGGCATCAGCAACACGCTGTCTTGCGCTGCCTCGCCAGGGGAGAAAAAACGAAGACCCAGGTCGACGTCATGCAGCGGTCCACCCACTTTCCCGGAGATCAGCTGGAACCGCAGGTCGACGCCAGGGAAGTCCCTCCGCAGCTTTTCCATACGCGGCATGATCCAGTGCGTCGTAAAGGCCGTCGAAACGGAAAGCGTGACGGTTTCCAATCCTGTTGCGCGCGCTTCGATCTCACTGATCGACGCCTGGATGACGTTGAAGCCATCCGTGATGGCGCGATGGAGCAGACGACCGTTTTCGGTCAGTTCGACGCCGCCACGTACCCGGTCGAACAGGCGCACGCCCATACGGTCTTCCATGCGCGAGAGCATTCGGCTGACCGCCGGCTGACTGACATAAAGCTCGGCGGCAGCCTTGGTGAGGCTGCCGCAGCGTCCTGCGGCCTCGAAAACGAACAGGGCGTTCGCGCTGGGCAGCTTTCGCCGGAAATTTGCCATAACCTCAGATTATGTTCAGCCCAACAATTGGGAAGTTGCCGTGCTGGCAAGGGCTCTCTAGACTTTGTTCATCGTACAACGAAATATCGGAGCAATGCCGTGGCTGTGCGTCACTTCATGGTATCAGCTGGTGATTTTGCGTGGGGCAAACGAAGCGATAGCCGCGGTACCCAGGCTATAACATTAGGCATCGGCGAACCCGGGGTGAAGGTGGTGTATGCGCACGCCGGCGAGCGCGACGGTTTGTACTACGTAATGGGATTCAGATAGGGCGGCCATCCCCGGCCATCTGGGTCCACCATGGTTCCTCCCCGCTGTCGGTCTGTACTTCAAAGTTCAAGGACCTGGTGTCGTGAGCCCACTGAACCAGAGTTAGCGCGAGCAAGCTTGTTTCGATATCTAGCACCGCGGTCGCCTTCATATGCGACCGAGGGGCAGCTTTTTGTCTATTTCTTACCAACAGAGGCTTTTCATGGCACTCAAAGATTTCAAGGTCCTTACGTTTGACGTGGTTGGCACGCTGATCGATTTCGAGGGTGGGATGCTCGAGTACTTCCGTCGTACCGTGCCGGACAGCGCCGTCACCGACGACGACTTCCTCGCCGCCTATCGCCGCGCCCGGGCCGCTGACAAGACGATGTGGTATCCCGATGACCTGGAACGTTGCTGGCACCTGATGGCGCAGGACTTGGGCCTGCCCGACTCGGCCGACCTTGCGCGCGGACTGCGGGACTCCGTTGTTCACTGGAAGGCGTTCCCGGATTCGGTCGAGGCGCTGAAGCGCCTGCGCAAGCATTTCAAGCTGGTAGCGATGACGAATGCCCAGCGCTGGGCCCTGACTCACTTCGAGAAGACGCTCGACTTCCCGTTCGATGACACCGTCACTTGTGACGATGCCCTCACGGAAAAGCCCGATCCGCGGTACTTCGCCTATGCGCGCGGCCGTTATGACGCCAAATGGGGTTACAAGCAGCACGATAACCTGCACGTGGCGCAGAGCCAATACCACGACATCGGCGTTGCCAGGAAGCTCGGCCTGAGGACCTGCTGGATCGAGCGCCGTCACGCGCAGTCGGGATTTGGCGGCACCATGGAAGTGCCGGAGTTGACCAAGCCGGACTACCACTTCCATTCGCTGGCGCAACTGGCGGACGCGGTCGAGGACAACCAGTAACACAGTCCTGTCCCGGGGCGGTATCGCTACGCGGCGCCGCCCTGGCGCGACCGCTGACTCCTATCCCGCGGCCGTCCATCTCGCTCTCTGATCTCCATGCCCATTGCCATCATCCCGCATTCCGCATCTTGCAGTGACCTGACCGACGACGGTCCTGTCGGCAGGCCGCTAAGCCAACCGCCATGCCGCACCTGCAGCTTCAACGTCGACCTCGAAGGCGCCGGGCAGAACCGCACCGGCCTGTGGGAATGCTCGGTCGGCGCCTACGAACGCGCCGAGCGCGTCAGGTCGCTGGTTCCCGCCCGCGCGGGAACCCGGAGACTTTCGCAGGCGCCTCGCGTTGGTCCCGGCTCAGGCCACTTCCTGCAGTACCTGCGGACGTGCAAAGCGCCCGATGGCATAGGGCTCCAGCGGAATCGAGGTACGGCCCGTGGCGATCAGCTCCGCCATGGTTTCGCCCACGCCGGGGCTGATTGCAAAGCCTTCACCATTAAAGCCGAAGGCGTAATGCAGGCCGGGCACGGTCGCGCTGGGGCCCATCACAGGTTGCCAGTCGGCGGTATAACCTTCGATGCCGCTCCACACGCGAATCAGCTGTACATGCTCGAAAGCCGGGACGAAGCGGCGCAGCTCGCGCAACTGGCGCAGCACATTGTCAGGCTTCACGTAGGCGCGGACGCGGTCGATGTAAGCCGGCCCCTTGAGGCCGCCGCCAAAGACGATGTTGCCGCGTGATATCTGGCGGAAGTACAGGCCCTCATGGTCGATTGGCGACGACACCCCGATGGACGGGCCGATGGCATACGGCAGCGGCTCGGTCACGCCCATCTGCGGCCCGCGCGCATCCATTGGCACGGCTTCGCCGAACTGCTCGACCATGCGGTTGGACCAGGCGCCGCAGGCCACCAGCATCTGCGGTGCGCGAAAGCGCCGGCCATCTGCCGTGTGGGCGACGAAGCCGTTGGCGTCGCGCTCGACCTGCATCACCTCGGCATGTTCAATGATCTGTGCGCCGGCGCGACGCGCGGCGCGCGCGAAGGCCGGGCCGGCCAGGCGCGGGTTGGCATGGCCGTCCTGCGGCGAATATGATCCCGCCACCACGCCGGGCGCGAAGATGCCCCAGCGCCGGCGCAACTGCTCGGCGCTGAAGAGCTCCAGGTCCAACCCGAGCGGCTTCACGTCGCGCGCATGCTTTTCGAGCACGGCGGCCTGCTGTTCGGTATAGCAGACGCGCAGGTGGCCGAACGGCACGAATTCGAGGTCCTCGCCCAGCAGTTCCTTCACGCGGCCCCAGACGGCGCGCGCCCGATTGGCTAGCGGCATCTGGTGCAGCGCGCGTCCCTGGCGGCGCACGTTGCCGAAGTTGGTGCCGCTGGCCTGGCGCCCGACCAGCTCGCGCTCCAGCAGCACGACCGAAAGGCCATGCTGGCGCAGGAAAAAGGCGGTGGTGGTGCCCATCAGACCGCCACCAAGCACCAGTACATCGGCGTCGTGCGTCCCGGTTGCCGTGCTCGCTGCCGTGCTTGTTTGGGTGCCACTCATGGCTGCACCTCGCGTGTATTCATTATCAATGGCTTGACCGGTGCCTGCGAGCGCAGGCGACCGACTTGTTCGACCGGGATGCCGCAGGACTGCGCCACGATCTCGGCCGCGGCATGGCCGCAGAAGCGGCCCTGGCAGCGGCCCATGCCAACGCGGCTGAAAGCCTTGGCCCGATTGACTTCGTGGCTGTCCAGCTCGGTCACGCAGCGGCGCAGCTCGCCCACCGTCACGGCCTCGCAGCGGCAGACCACTGCGGTATCTGGCAGGGCGGCGGCCTGCGTGTGCGGCCATGGGAAGGCGCGCGCCAGTCCCCGGCGGAAGCGGTCCATCTGGCCGAGCGTGCGGCGCAATGCAGCCGATTCCGCAGCATATTGCGCGCGGCCCTGCTCATGCGCCAGGTCGGTCAGCGCGGCCAGCGCCGCCAGCCGGCCCGCAGCCTCGGCCCCATCGGCGCCGAGGATGCGCGCGCCATCGCCGGCCAGGTAGACGCCGCGTGTGCTGCTGCGGCCGTCCGCGTCGATGCGCGGCAGCCACTGGCGGCTAAGGGGTTCGAAGGCAAACTCGCAGCGCGCGAGGTCGGCCAGTTGCGTCTCGGCGCGCAGATGCCAGCCCAGGCCCACGGCGTCACACGCAAAGCGCTGCTCGCGCCCGGCCGCATCGCGCACGGCCACGGCCTGCACGCCGAGCCGGTCGTCGCCGTCGATGGCCAGCGGGGTCACGCCCTGCAGCACCGGTACGCCGGCCTGTTTGAGACCCCGGATCAGTCCGAGCCCGCGCAGCGCCAGCCGGGGGCGCGCCAGCAGACCGGCAATGGCGCCCCAGGATTTGTTGGCGGGCGACGTGTCGAGTACCGCCGCCACACGTGCTCCGGCCTGCACGTATTGCGAAGCCACCAGGTAGAGCAGCGGCCCGCTGCCGAGGAAGACGACCTGCGCGCCGATAGCGCAGGCCTGTGCCTTCAGCGCGATCTGTGAGGCGCCCAGACTGTAGCAGCCGGCGCGGTGCCAGCCGGGCACCGGCATGAGCCGGTCGGTCGCGCCGGCGCACACCAGCAGTGCGTCAAAGGGCAGCGTGTGCGGCTCGCCTTCGGACACGACGTGCAGCTCGCCTTCAGTCAGGTTCCATGCCAGCGTGTTGGGGCGGTAGTCGATCCGCGTGCGCAGCGCGTCGAAATCGCGGTGCAGCGCCTGGGCCTTGTCGGCCTCGCTGCCGTAGAGCTTGGCGTAGGAGCGTTTGAAGCCTTCGGGCTGGCGACGGTAGATCTGGCCGCCGTCGCGCCGGCCTTCATCGATCACGGTAGGGCGCAGGCCGGCCTGCACAAGTGCCTGGGCCGCGCGTACGCCGGCGGGGCCGGTGCCGACCACGACGATGCGGGGCGATACTGAGGGCGCGCTCATGCGGCGGCTCCCTGCGCTTGGCGCGCGAGCGATTCTTCAAGGTCCGGCGTCACGGGCCAGTGGTGCGCGGGCGGTCGGGTCAGCACCTCCATGCCGGCCTCGGCAGGCGTGGAACAGGCGCGCAGGCGCTCGCCGGTGGGCGTCCATACCCAGCAGTCCTGGCAGGCGCCCATCAGGCAGAACCCCGCGCGCGGGCCGTCGCCGAATTCACTGTCGCGCACGCGCCGGCCATGCATCAGCAGCGCGACCAGAAGGGTGTCGCCCGCCAGTGCGGTGGCACTGTTGCCATCGATCCGCAGGGTGATGACGGGACGGTCGGATTCCGCCAGCCGCATGAATCGCGCAGGCAGTGGGTGAGCGTTGTCGGACATGGGGCGGCGGCTCAGCAATGATCTGAATACGATGGTTTGGCTGCTGCTATCTCAGCTCGCAAGCGCGGCACGCACCTCGGGCAAGGCGAGCACGTCGTCGAGCGTTTTTTTCACGCGCGAGAACATCAGTTCGAACTCCGCCTCGGTGTATGTCAACGCCGGGGCAAAGCCGAGGATATTGTCGCCAAAGGCGCGGAACACGATGCCATTGCGGTAGGCGGTTGTGGCAATGCGATCGGCCAGGCCCAGCGATGCGTCGAAGCCACGCTTGCTGGCCTTGTCGCTCACCAGTTCCAGCGCGCCCAGCAGGCCGCGATGACGCGAATCGCCCACCAGCGGATGGCTGCGCAGCGCATCCAGCCCGGCGGCGAAGGTGGCCGCGCGACGCTGTCCGTTGGCCAGGATCCCACCTTCCTCATACAGCCGCAGGACCTCCAGCGCAACTGCCGCACTGACGGGGTGAGCCGAATACGTGGCGCCGTGGCCGATAGGCGCTGCGGCGGGGGCGCCGTCGGCGATGCCGGCATAGACCTGGTCGGAGATCATCGTCGCGCCCATCGGGACGTAGCCGGCGGTGAGGCCCTTGGCCAGCGTCATGATGTCCGGGTCGACGTCTTCCGCCTCGCAGGCAAACATTGGGCCAGTGCGGCCGAAGCCGGTGATGACCTCGTCGACGACAAAGAGGATGTCAAGCTCGCGCGCGGCGTCGCGCATGGCCTTGAGCCAGCCCTTGGGCGGCACGATCACGCCGCCGGAGCCCTGGATCGGTTCGCAGAAGAATGCGGCCACATTGTCCGCGCCCAACTCTGCCACTTTTGCACGCAGTGCCGCCACCGAGGCGGCGATGATGCCTTGCGCATCGGTGGGGTCGGCAGCGCGGTAGGGATTGGGGGAGGGGATATAGTGCTGCGTCGGCAGCGGGAGGTCAAAGCCGCGGTGGAACGCGGGCAGGGCAGTCAGACCCGCGCCGGTCGATGAGGAACCGTGATAGCCGCGCTCCAGCGAGATAAAGTGCTTCTTCGACGGCCGTCCAGTTGCGTTGAAGTATTGCGTGATGAAACGCACGGCTGTATCGACTGCCTCGGAGCCGCCGAGCGTGAGATACACGTGATTCAGCGAGGGGGGCGTGATCTGTACCAGCTTGTCGGCGAGTCGGATCGCCGGCTCGCTGCTGAAATGAAAGTAGCCGGTGGCGTAGGGCAAGCGCCGCATCTGCTCGGCTGCGGCCTGCACCACGCTTTCCTGTCCGTAGCCGACGTTGACGCACCACAAGCCGGCGAAGGCGTCGAGCACTTCGTGGCCGGTGGCGTCGGTCAGCCACGCGCCGCGGCCAGACGACAGTACGGTGGGGCCGCGCTGCTCGTGCGCGCGCCAGGGCGACACGGGGTGGATCAGGTGTGCGCGATCGGCGGCATCAAGCGCGGCGAGCTGTGGCAGGTCGGTGAGTTTGGTCATGGCAGGGTCCGTTCGCGTCCGTCATTTGCGTCTAATCATGCGCCAGCACAACCGGCTGGCCATCGCATCAAGCTTAGGGCCGGTTGCACATGGCGTGGTACTGGATTGAGGGGGCTGAACGAAGTACGCTGCTGTTATGCAGGCCGTGGCAGCAGATTGTTTGGCGGTGCGCTTTGCCGCGGCCTGGCGCCTCTTCAGCCTGTGGCCTGGGTACGCGACCAGGGCCTCGGCGCCATTGGCGCCACGCCGTCGTCGGCGATGGTGTCCTGGACATGGAATCGCGGGGCGAACATGAGCCATGTCCTCCTGGCGCACAGGCTGGCACCGCAATTCGCCTGGACGACATCGGGTGGCCGAGCCAGGACGAGTTGGGGTTTATCCGTATCTTGCAAGATTCGTTTGCCCGGGGTGCTGGTTTTGCAATTCGCTGCGTTAGCGCAGGCGGCAACAGGGACAAATGCTGAGCCATCTTGACTAG
>Ga0335083_10012273_pt1 | contig 10261 bp, 5 predicted proteins | sample Lox_Sample_42_FD_206716 | JGI IMG/M metagenome (GOLD analysis project Ga0335083, IMG submission 206716) | Soil microbial communities from Loxahatchee National Wildlife Refuge, Florida, United States - Lox_Sample_4.2 | ecosystem: Environmental > Terrestrial > Soil > Wetlands | place: USA: Florida...
GGATTTATAATAGACCGGTTTCAAGGGAGGGAATAAGCTTGTGAAAACATGGCCGGCGGATTTCTCATATTCTTTACTTTGTTTTGGACCGCAGGGGTTTTTTTCTTCGATGGTGTGCTGGGGTACAAGGCTTACAAACAATTTGAATCAGGCAGCTTTCCGTCCGTTACGGGCACAGTGACGCACAGCGCGGTCGAACAACGGACAGGTTCTAAAGGGCGCATATACTATGTGGCTGTGGTCGATTATGAATACAGCGTCAATGGACAGGCTTTATATGGAAATAAACTGAGGTTTGGCATGGGGCAACAGGCGGAAGATCCGGAAGGAATCGTAGCGGCACATCCCGTAAACTATCCTGTGCGGGTATTTTACAACCCGAAAAATCCAGTCGAATCGCTCTTATACCCCGGCATCACGGGCTCGGATATCCTGATGTTTCTTTTTTTAACACCGTTCAACATGATATTGATCGGTCTTTGGGGCGGCACATGGATTTGGTTGAGGGAAAGACTTTTCAAGCCGGTCGCCGGGGGTGTAAGAATTATTGTCGATGGCATGACCACGCGGGTTCGCCTGCCCACGGTTGGGGCTATTACATGGGGATTGGCGACGACCGGTTTGCTGGGGCTTCTTTCCATGCTTGTCTTATTGATCACCACCAGGTCCCAGCCATCCATTGCAGCAGTGTTGCTAACCACCGCTGTGGTTTATCTGGCGGGCGGCGGCGTCTGGTTTTGGCAACAGCAAAAAATCAATTCAGGCATCGACGACCTGGTGATCAATGAAGGTTCAAGAACGATAGATCTGCCGCTGACCTGCGGCCGCAAAGAGCGCGTGACCGTGCAGTTCACGGAGGTTGAAAATATTTGGGTGGATGTCGTCGAACACCACAACAGCAAAGGCGGCACTTCCTACAGTTACGCGCCAACGCTGAATATACGCCATCAATTGGACAGGCAAAAACTCGTTGATTGGCCGGACAAATTGCGGGCCAACGATTTTACAGATTGGCTGGGCAAGAAGATCGGCGTTTCCACCCAGCGGGCTCCCGATCGTTTCTAGTTACGCTTTATTGATGACCGCCTCAATGCGGTAACCCTCCGGGTCAAAAACAAACGCGGCATAATAATGGGCGCCATATTCGGAATGTATTCCCGGCGCGCCATTATCTTTTCCACCATGCTTCAGTGCCGCCTGGTAAAATGCGTCCACGGTTTCGCGTGAAGGCGCGGTAAAAGCCACATGAAAACCATCGCCGGGCACCGCCACAACCGGCCGGAGTTTGATGGTAAATTGGTCTTCACCATGAGCATGACCATAACCAATGGCCGAATGGTCTGACCAAACGCGGACATAACCGAGCGGAGCAAGCGCGGCGTCGTAGAAAATACCGGCGCGCGCAAGATTAGAAACGGGCAACGAAAAGTGATGCAACACGAGAAGAAATAATCATCAAAATCCCCCGGTTTTCCAAAATGTTTTATTGCATAAGTGCTCATTTTGAGTACAAAATTAGTGGAACACGGCGTTTCGTGTTTAATGACTAGTAACAAAATGCAGCAAATCGCAGAAGAGCGGCGCGTGCAGGGAACAATTTCCGCACCGCCGGCACAGGGACTTTATGACCCGCAATTCGAGCATGACGCATGCGGGTTGGGTTTTGTCGTGCACATGAAGGGCAAAAAATCGCACCAGATTGTGACCGACGGCCTGAAGATTTTGGTCCACCTGGACCATCGCGGTGCGTGCGGTTGCGAGACCAATACGGGCGACGGCGCGGGCATCCTCATCCAGGTGCCGCATGAATTTCTAATGGCGCAAACGGCCAAGCTGGGTTTCAAACTCCCGGCGCAGGGCCAGTACGGCCTGGGCATGGTCTTTTTGCCGCAGGACAAAACCGAGCGCGAGAACGTCAAAAGCGAATTTGCAAAAATTATTTCAGACGAAGGCCAGACGGTAATCGGCTGGCGCGATGTGCCCACGGATAATTCCACGCTCGGTAAAACAGCCGTGGCGGCGGAGCCGTTCATGGCGCAGGTTTTTGTCGGCAGAAATGCCGGCATCAAAGATGAGCAGGCGTTTGAGCGGAAACTTTTTGTCATCCGCAAAATCGCGGAGCAGAAGATCCGTTACAGCGGCAAAATTGCCGGCGGAAAAATGTTTTACGTGTCCAGCCTCTCGGCGCACACGTGCATTTACAAAGGCATGTTAATGTCGGCCCAGGTGGAGGAATATTACCCCGACCTGAAGGACCCGATGCTGACGTCGGCGCTGGCCCTGGTGCATTCGCGCTTTTCCACGAACACGTTCCCAAGCTGGGACCGGGCGCATCCGAACCGTTACATCGCCCACAATGGCGAAATCAACACGCTGCGCGGCAACGTGAACTGGATGCGCGCGGCCCAGGCGAATTTCAAATCGCCGCTGTTTGGCGACGATATCAATAAAATCATCCCCGTCATTAACACAGACGGCAGCGACTCGGCGCAGTTTGATAACTGCGTGGAAATGCTCGCCATGACCGGGCGCGAATTGCCGCACGTCATGATGATGATGATTCCCGAGCCGTGGGAAAACCATGAGAGCATGGATCCCGAACGGCGGGCGTTCTATGAATTTCATTCGTGCCTGATGGAGCCGTGGGACGGCCCCGCCTCCATGGCGTTCACGGACGGACAAATTATCGGCGCCTGCCTGGACCGCAACGGCCTCCGGCCCTCGCGCTATTATGTTACCAAGGACGACATGGTCATCATGGCGTCGGAAGCGGGTGTGCTGCCCGTGCCGCCGGACCGCATCCTGGAAAAAGGACGTTTGCAGCCCGGCAGGATGTTTTTGGTAGACATCGGCCAGGGCCGCATCATTGCGGACGAAGAGCTGAAAAAACGCTACGCGAGCGCGCATCCTTACAAGAAATGGCTCGATGAGCATCATATCCTGCTCGAGAATTTGCCGGAACCGGTCCACGCCACCGTGCCGGACCACCGGAAAATTTTGCAACGGCAGCAGGCGTTTGGTTACACCTTTGAAGATTTGCGCTTCATCATCGGCCCCATGGGCAACGATGGCGTGCAACCGCTCGGCTCCATGGGCACGGACACGCCGCTGGCGGTGCTCTCGAACAAGCCGCAGTTGCTCTATAATTATTTCAAGCAATTGTTCGCGCAGGTGACGAACCCGCCGATCGATCCGATCCGCGAGGAAATCATTACCTCGACTGAAACCATGGTCGGAGCACGCGGGGGTTTGCTGAATCCGACGCCCGAAAGCTGCGCGCTGATTAAGTTGAAGCATCCCATCCTCACGAACGAGGAATTGGAAAAGCTGCGCGCCTTAAATGGAAAGCCGTTTAAATCGGTGACCCTGCCGATGCTGTTTAAAGCGGCAGAAGGCACCAAAGGCCTGGAAAGCGCGCTGGAAACATTGTTTGCCGAAGCGGACAAGGCCATTGCGCAAGGCGCGAACATTTTGATTCTGTCAGACCGGGGCATTTCCCCGGAACTGGCGCCGATACCGGCATTGCTGGCGTCATCGGGTTTGCATCACCATCTCATCCGAGCCGGCACGCGCGGCAAAGTGGGACTGGTGCTTGAATCCGGCGAACCGCGCGAGGTGCATCATTTTGCATTGCTCATCGGTTACGGCTGCAGCGCGATCAATCCGTATCTCGCTTTCACCTCGCTGGACGATTTGATTGAGCAGGGATTGCTCATGAAGACCAACCATAAAACGGCGGTGAAAAAATACGTCAAAGCCGTGGTAAAAGGCGTCGTCAAAACGATGGCCAAGATGGGCATTTCGACCATCCAAAGCTATCGGGGCGCGCAGATTTTTGAAGCCGTGGGCTTGAACAGCGATGTCGTGAATAAATATTTCACGTGGACCTCATCGCGCATCCAGGGCGCGGGGCTGGAAGTGATTGCCCGGGAAGCGCTCGCGCGGCATCTGCACGCGTTCCCTGACCGGCAGCTAAACGGCGCGCTCGATGCGGGCGGCCAATATCAGTGGCGCGACGGCGGGGAATTCCATTTGTTCAACCCGCAGAGCATTCACAAATTGCAGAACGCCTGCCGCACCGGCAGCTACAAAATATTCCAGGAGTACGCTGAACTGGTGAACAACCAGGCAAAAAACTTGTGCACCCTGCGCGGGCTGTTTGAATTTAAAAACGCCGAGAAGCCGCTGGCGATTGACGAAGTCGAATCAGTGGAAGAAATCGTGAAGCGTTTCAAGACGGGCGCGATGAGCTACGGCTCCATTTCCAAGGAAGCGCACGAGACACTCGCTGTGGCGATGAACCGGCTGGGCGGCAAGTCCAATACCGGCGAAGGCGGCGAGGATCCGGACCGCTACGTTTGGACGAACGACAAAGGCGATTCGAAAAATTCGGCGATCAAACAGGTCGCCAGCGGACGTTTCGGCGTGACGAGCCATTACCTCGTCAATGCGCGCGAGCTGCAGATTAAAATGGCGCAGGGCGCGAAGCCGGGCGAAGGCGGGGAATTGCCGGGCAAGAAAGTTTATCCGCCGATTGCCAAAGTGCGCGGTACAACGGCAGGCGTCGGCCTCATTTCGCCGCCGCCGCACCATGACATTTATTCCATCGAAGACCTGGCGGAACTGATTCACGATTTGAAAAACTCAAATCGCGAGGCACGCGTAAGCGTGAAGCTGGTCGCCGAAGTGGGCGTAGGCACCATCGCCGCGGGTGTGGCCAAAGCGCACGCGGACGTCGTCCTAATTTCCGGCCACGACGGTGGCACGGGCGCCTCGCCGCTCTCGTCCATCAAACATGCGGGGGGCCCATGGGAATTGGGCCTGGCCGAAACGCACCAGACGCTCGTGCTGAATAATTTGCGGAGCCGTATTTACGTGGAAGCGGACGGCCAGTTGAAGACCGGCCGCGACGTCGCCGTGGCGGCGTTGCTCGGCGCGGAGGAATTTGGTTTCGCGACTGCCCCGCTGGTCGTGATGGGCTGCATCATGATGCGCGTATGCCATTTGAACACCTGCCCCGTGGGTGTGGCGACGCAGGACCCGCGCTTGCGCGCGCGTTTTGCGGGCAACGCTGACCACGTCGTGAACTTCATGCGCTTCGTGGCGCAGGAGCTTCGCGAAATCATGGCCAAACTTGGCTTCCGCACGATCAACGAAATGATCGGCCGCACGGACAAACTGGTTCCGTGGAAGGCGATTGACCATTGGAAAGCGCGCGGCCTCGACCTGACGCCGATGTTGTACCAGCCGAACGTCCCGGATGATGTTGGCCGTTATCGCCAGCAGGACCAGGACCATGGCCTGGAAAAATCTTTGGACGTGACGAAGCTGCTCGAAGCCTGCAAACCGGCCATCGAGCGCGGTGAAAAAGTGCGCGCGGAAATGACCATCCATAACGTCAATCGTGTGGTGGGCACCATTACCGGCAGCGAAATCACGAAGAAGCACGGCCCGAACGGGCTGCCCGAGGACACGGTCCATATCAAATTCAACGGCAGCGCCGGCCAGAGCTTTGGCGCGTTTGTGCCTCGCGGCATGACGCTCGAGCTGGAAGGCGATGCCAACGACTATTTCGGCAAAGGCCTGAGCGGCGGGAAGCTGATTATCTATCCGCCGAAAGGTTCCACCTTTGAATCGCGGGACAACATTATCATCGGCAACGTCGCCTTGTACGGCGCGACTGCCGGCGAAATCTTTGTGTGCGGCATGGCGGGCGAACGCTTCGCCGTCCGTAACTCCGGCGTGAGTGCGGTCGTGGAAGCCATTGGCGACCACGGTTGCGAATACATGACCGGTGGACGCGTCGTGATCCTGGGCAAGACCGGGCGGAATTTCGCGGCCGGCATGAGCGGCGGCATTGCTTATGTGCTGGATGAACAGGGCGATTTCCCGACCCGCTGTAACATGGAATTGGTGGCCCTGGAAAAAGTGGACGACGCTGATGAAGCGGAAGAACTGTGGAAGCTTGTCCAGCGTTACCAGACCTACGCCAAGAGCAAGCGGGCTGCGACCATTCTCAGCGAATGGAAGACCTATTTGCCTAAATTTGTTAAAGTGATGCCGCAGGATTACAAGCGCGTGCTGCTTTCCCTCAAGAAAGTGGAATCGCAAGGTTTGAGTGGCGACGAAGCCATCATGGCTGCCTTCGAAGAAAATGTGAAGGGCGGCCATTGAACCACCATGTCCCGATCTGAAGAAATACCACTAAGCCAACACAATGGGTAAACCGACTGGATTCTTAGAGATAAACCGCGAACTGCCGAAAGACCGTCCGCCGCTCGAGCGCGTCGCCGACTGGAAGGAATTTCACATCCACATGCCCGAGGCCGACCTGAAAAAACAGGGCGCGCGGTGCATGGATTGCGGCATTCCGTTCTGCCACATGGGCCAGCTGGTCAGCGGCATGGCCAGCGGCTGCCCCATTCACAATCTCATTCCGGAATGGAACGACCTCGTCTATCGCGGCCTTTGGAAGGAAGCGCTGGAGCGCCTGCATAAGACGAACAATTTCCCCGAATTTACCGGGCGCGTTTGCCCCGCACCCTGCGAAGGCTCATGCGTGCTGGGCATCAACGCCCCGCCCGTGACCATCAAGAACATTGAATGTTCGATTGCCGACCACGGCTGGGAGAACGGCTGGATTAAGCCTGAACCGCCGAAGAAGCGCACGGGCAAAAAGGTCGCGGTCGTCGGCTCCGGCCCCGCGGGCTTGTGTGCTGCGGCGCAGTTGAACAAGGCCGGCCATTTGGTCACAATTTTCGAGCGTGCCGACCGCCCGGGCGGCCTGCTCATGTACGGCATTCCTAATCCCAAGCTCGACAAAAACGAAGTCGTGATGCGCCGCATCAAGCAATTGGAAGAGGAAGGCGTGCAAATCGTCTGCAATACCGAAGTCGGGAAAAATTATCCGGCGGACACATTGCTGAAGGAATTTGATGCCATCGTCCTGGCCACGGGTGCGACCAAGCCGCGTGATTTAAGCGCCCCGGGCCGCGAGTTCAAAGGCATTCATTTTGCGATGGAGTTTCTCACCGCAAATACGAAAAGCATTTTGGACGGACACAAGAACGGCCATTTCATTGATGCCACGGGCAAGGATGTCGTGGTCATCGGCGGCGGCGATACCGGCACGGACTGCGTAGCCACCTCCATGCGGCATGGCTGCAAATCGCTGGTGCAGGTGGAAATTCTGCCCCAGCCGCCGGCGGAACGCGCGAAGGACAATCCGTGGCCGGAATGGCCGAAGGTGTATCGCCTGGACTATGGCCAGGAAGAGGCCGCCGCAAAATTCGGCCAGGACCCGCGCGTCTATGTGACCACGGCGACGAAATTTGAATCCGATAGCCACGGCCATGTCAAAGCCGTCCACACCGTCCAGGTAAAATGGGAACGGAACGACAAGGGTCAATTCATCTCGGTGCATGTTCCCGGCACGGAACGCGTTTTGCCCGCACAACTAGTGTTGCTGGCGATGGGATTCCTTGGGCCCGAACAACCGCTGCTTGAAGCGCTCAATGTCGAACGCGACGCGCGCACGAACATCAAAGCCGATTTCGAAAAATATACGACGAACAATCCCAAGGTTTTTGCGTGCGGCGATTGCCGTCGCGGCCAAAGCCTCGTCGTCTGGGCCTTCAATGAAGGCCGGGGCGCGGCGCGTGAATGTGATCGCTTCCTGATGGGCAAGACGGAGTTGCCATAACGTCACTTGCCCAACTCAAGGGTTTCGAAAATCCCTACGGACTATCTGTCACTTCCGCCGCTGCGGGAGCTGATGTCACTTGCAAGAGCGTTTGGTGGAGATGCTGGATATTGGGCGGTTTTTCAATCAAGACATCCACTTCAGCGGCTTTCTCGTTGTCTTGTTTCATTGATGCCCCCCAGCCGGTCAGCATGATCACAGGCGTGCCGGAAGATTCAGCCTTGATGGCTTTCGCCACCTGCCGCCCATCGAACCCGGGCATGCCAAGGTCGGTAATGATGGCTTCGTAAGGATGATTTTTCGATTTCGCCGCGCGGAACAATTCCAATCCGCGTTCGCCTGTCGGCGCCGTGGTGACCCTGTGGCCAAAGGGCGTCAGGCAATCGCTCAAAAGCTGCAGCACGTGCGGCTCGTCATCAATGCACAGGATATTCAACGGCCGTTCCTGGTTGGTCTGGGAGGTATCGTCAGAAGCCTCCGGCGCTGTTGCCCTGCGAAAAGGAAAGGTCAGGCGGATGCTCGTGCCTTTGCCGGGAGCGCTCTCGACGTCAATAGTCCCTTCATGGCGCTGCATCATGCCGTAGACCATCGCCAGGCCAAGGCCGCTGCCGCCACGCTGGATTTTGGTGGAATAAAATGGCTCCAGGCAGCGACGGCGCGTCTTTTCATCCATGCCCAACCCATCGTCGCGCACTTCAATTTGCAGGGCGCGCTCGCCTTCCGCGACGCCCTTGGAAGGCGGCCGGAGGACTGAGCGCGTGATCAGATGGATCGTGCCGCCGTAGGGCATGGCATCGAGGGAATTAAAAATCAAATTGATGAGCGCTTCGCGAAGCTCGGTGGGATCGCTTAACAGCGGTGGCATGTCCGGTTCGAACTCCGACTTGATTTGGATGGAAACGCCTTCGCGCTGGCAAACATCGCGCCAGCGGGGACGCGTCAGGCCAATAACCTCCTCAATAATCTTATTAGTGACTACCTTCGTCAGCGTCTCGGACGAGTCACGGCGACGATAGAATTCTCTCATGCGCGCGACAATACGCGCGATATCCACCGCAGAACTGTTAATCGATTTGAGATATTCTTTCGCGGTTTCCGGCGGGATCTGCCGCTTGCCCAGCAGTAATTCTGAATAGGCGGTAATGGGCGAAAGCGCGTTATTGATGTCATGGGCGATGCCGCTGGCCATTTGTCCCAGGGCGCGGAGGCGTTCCTGTTGCACGACCACTTGCTGGGTACGGCGCAATTCTTCGTAGGCTTGTTGCAGGCCGTCGGCGAGACGCACCTGGTCATAAAGATTCCGGCACTGTTCCTCAGTGGAAAGGACTTTGACCTGTAAGGCTTCTTTTTCGGAACGGACCGTGGCGATATCCGCGAGAATTTTTTCAGAATTGAAACGCACTTCTTCCAGCACGAGGACGATCATGCTGACCGCAATGAAAAGTTGCAGCACAGCAGCGATAAAAAACGACGGGCCAATCAGGTCCGGGGACATCTCCGCCCAGGGATAGCTGCCGAGGTAAAGTCCCCAGAGCATAAATCCGAACGACAACATGCCCGCGCCCACAAACGGCATCTTCCGCCGCAGGCGATAAAAGCAAACGCCGCCGAATACGCTGCTCAAGCCGATCAGCATGAATACCGGCGATTCGATGGCCAGTTGGTTATGTTGCAGGGCCTGGGGACTGATAAACGTCCATACCAGCAAAAAGAGAATGAACAGCCCAAACAATGTCTGCCGCACAGGAATCCCCAGGAAACGGAGGCTGCCCCATAAGAGGAACACTGCGGAAAGCGCCACGCATCCCTGTTTGATGATAAAAAGAAATCCTTCGGTTTGGGCCTGGACGGCTTGTACATGCGGCACGCCGGTGCCCGGCGGCACTTGGGTTTCCAAATTCAGCGTCAGCCACAACGCATAGAACAGCCATGCCGCCGTCCAAATAGTGAAGTATTCGCGCTTGGTATAACGGTTAAGATAAATGAAAAGGCCGACCAGCATCCACATGCTCAAGAGAGAAACCCACATCGCCGCGGGTACATACTCGCGCGAAATCTCAAGGCTAATGGCCTGTAAATTCATTATTTAAAAGGATTTATCACTAACTACCGGGAAGTATTTAGCAGGAATGCTGCCAACGATGAGGCAATCTTATCGAAAAAAGGCGCGAATTCGTCCGGCTACTGGTGCAAAGCCAACCGGGAAAAAAAGAAACCGCAGCAGCCGGATGGCTCCGGCCACTGCGGTAGTGAGCGAATGGAGATTTTAGCTTACGGCGACTTGTGCGGCTGGCTGCTCAAACCGCTTAATGAGCATTTAACCTGGGGGATAGTTCCCACGGTGGCCACAGTGTAGCTGCCGCCCGAGGGGCAGGGAGGAATGCTGCTGCTGGAGTTCAACTGAATGTACGGGGTCAGGTCATTAGGATAATTGACCGTGGCGCCGGTTTGTTGGCCTGTTTCCAGGGCCCATTCATTCACAGCGGCAGTGATCTGGCGCATGTTGTTGATACAGGCATTCTGTTGTGAGGTAGCACGGGCTTTCACGAAGTTGGGAAT
>Ga0335083_10012274_pt1 | contig 10261 bp, 11 predicted proteins | sample Lox_Sample_42_FD_206716 | JGI IMG/M metagenome (GOLD analysis project Ga0335083, IMG submission 206716) | Soil microbial communities from Loxahatchee National Wildlife Refuge, Florida, United States - Lox_Sample_4.2 | ecosystem: Environmental > Terrestrial > Soil > Wetlands | place: USA...
CATCTCGCCGCTCGTCGCCGCGGTGGTCTTCGGCCTCATCCTGCTGATCGGGCGCGGCCTTCGCGGCCTGTACCGCTGGGCCGCTCAGCTGCTCAACCGCTGGATCGGGCGGCGCGCGGCGAACGCGGTCGGCTGGATCCTGGTGGCCGGCCTCGCCTACCTGGTGGTCACCGGCCTGCTGCTCCAGGGCTTTGTCGGCCTCATGAACAGCGCGTATTCGGTGCGCGACACCAGGACCCCGGAGGGGGTGCACCAGCCCACCACCAGCCTGCGCTCGGGCGGGCCGGGCTCGGTCATTCCGTGGGACACGCTGGGCTGGCAAGGCCGCAGCTTCATCGGCAAAGGTCCGTCGGTGAGTGACATCGAGAACGTCACCCACCAGCAGGCCATGGAGCCGGTCCGGATCTACGCCGGACTGGCGTCGGCGGCCGACGCGGAGTCGCGGGCGGCCCTGGCGGTCAAGGACCTCGAACGCGCAGGCGGCTTCGAGCGCAAGAACCTCCTCGTGGTGACGACGACCGGCAGCGGCTGGGTCGACCCGGCGCTGGTGGACGCCTTCGAGTACCTCAGCGACGGCGACTCGGCTACCGTGGCGGTCCAGTATTCCTACCTGCCGTCCTGGATCTCTTACCTGGTCGATCAGTCGAAGGCCCGCGAGGCGGGCCGTGCGCTCTTCGACGCGGTCTATGGCGCCTGGTCGCAGCTGCCCCAGGACCAGCGCCCCAGGCTGTACGTCGCGGGGGAGAGCCTGGGCTCATTCGGCGGTGAGGCCGCCTTCAGCGGCGAATACGACATGCGCAACCGCACCAACGGCATCCTGTTCGCCGGGCCGCCGAATTTCAACACGCTGTTCCGGGAGTTCAGCGACAATCGCGACGCCGGCAGCCCAGAGGTCCAGCCTGTCTACCAGGACGGGCGGATCGTGCGGTTCGCGAACGATCCGGCTAAGGCCATACCGCCGTCGGGCCGGGCCTGGGACGGCAGCCGGGTCCTCTACATGATGCATCCGTCCGACCCGATTGTCTGGTGGAGCCCGCACCTGATCTTCAGCGAGCCGGACTGGATCAGCGAGCCTCCAGGCCAGGACGTGCTCAAGAGCATGTTCTGGATGCCTTTCGTGACCTTCTGGCAGGTCACGGCCGACCTTCCGTTCGCCACCGGCGTGCCGGGCGGCCACGGTCACAAGTACACGTCCGAGTACGTCGACGGGTGGAATGCCGTTATGCAGCCCGCCGGTGTTACCCCCGAGGAACTGGCCAGCCTCAGGAAGATCATCGCAGGCGACGAGTAACCGGGCTCCCCGGGTAGCCCACGCCCAGATGGCCGCCGCCGTCAGGACACCCAGCCCGTTCGTCGCCCAGTGCAGGCCGGCCGACGCGAGGATGCTGCCGCTGCGGCGCCGCAGCTCGCAGAACACCACCCCGGCCAGCCCGGTGAACAGGACCGTCCCCACGACGGAAATGGCCTCGCCCGATGTTCCCTGGCCGACCGTGTTCCCGATCGCCTGGTTGTCCGCCGACAGATGCAGTGACGGCAGCACATGCCACAGACCGAACAGCGCAGACGAGACGACGGTGGCTGTCACGGTCCCGCGCCCTTTCCGCAGCAGGCCCCACAACACCCCGCGGAAGGCGATCTCCTCGAACAGCACCGTCCCCAGCGGGATGAGCACGAAGGCGGTCAGCAGGGCATGTCCCAGGTCCAGGCGGTAGCGGGCATCGCGGAACGCGTCGCGTGTCAGCGGCAGCGCCGCGCCCACTGCGAACACCACCCCCACGGCTGCGATGGCGCAAAGCGCCCAGAGCAGGCCGCGCCGCCACGTTCCCCGGCCCAGGCCGAGCTCCTGCCAGCTGAGCCCAGCCCAACGGGCGATCGCCAGCAGCCCCGCGGCGCCAACCGGCCCGACCACCAGCGACGCATGCCGCACGCGGATATCGATCACGTTGATGCATCCGAGAATCACGACGGCGACCGCGATCGCCCAGCCGAGGCGCCCAGGGTGATGATCAGGTGTGCTCGCCATGCCGTCCACTTCCTGGTGCCAGCGGCTACCGGCATTCCTGGCCGTAGCCGGTGACCTCACGGGTCATGGCTGCACGCCGAGCGTGACGGTGGTGCTGGCGGACGTGCCGTTCCTGGTGTACTCGATGGAAACGGTGTCGCCGGGTTTCTTGGTCAGGGTCAGTTCCTGCAGCTGGATGTTGCTGGTGGCCGGCTCGCCGTTGATCTTGGTGATCACGTCGTCGGCGCGCAGTCCGGCAGCCTCGGCGGGGCTGCCCGGCGAGACCGCCCGGACGTAGAGCCCTTCGGGCAGCCCGGCCTGGGCCGCGGCCGCTGGCGGGATCGGGACCGTGGCCAGGCCGAAGTAGGCGTGGGTCACCCTGCCGGTGGCGATGATCTCATCCGCGATGGTCTTGGCCAGGTCGACCGGGATGGCGAAACCCAGCCCGATGCTGCCGCCGCTGGACTCGCCGGACGGGCTCGGCACGGTCGCGCCTGCCGTCGGCACCCCGATGAGCTGCCCGGCGCAGTTGACCATGGCCCCGCCGCTGTTGCCGGGGTTGATGGAGGCGTCGGTCTGGATCGCCGAGACCAGCAGGGCCGAGGTGTTGTTCTCCGCGGGGACCTGGATGGTCCGGTCCAGGGCACTGACGATGCCGGAGGTGACGGTGCCGGACAAGCCCAGCGGGGCGCCGATCACCACCGTCGCCTCGCCGACCTTCACCGAGGCGGACGAGCCCATCTGGATCACCTTGAGGTTCTGGGAGGTGTCGACCTTGAGCACGGCCAGATCGGTCTGCGGATCCCGGCCGGTGATCACCGCGGGGGCGCTCTGCCCGTCGGAGAACAGCACCTCCACCTTGCCGCCGTCGGCGGCGATCGCGATGACGTGGTTGTTGGTCAGGATGTATCCGTCGGACTTGATTACCTCCCCGGAGCCGGTGCCGGCCCCTTCGAGGCCCTGCGCGGATATCGTCACCACCGAGGGAATGACCTGGTCAGCGACTGAAGTCACCGCGCACGCGCTGACCGTGGAGGAACTGGCGGGACTCGACGTTACGCCGCTGGCCGGTGAACTCGTCGCGGCGACGATGACGCCGCCCACCACGCCGCCCGCGACCAGCGCGGCCCCCGCCGCCGCCCAGGGCAGCCACCGGCGTGAGCTCCGCGCATGCTTTGATCCATTCACATCGGCTCCCTATCCCGTGCCGCCGACGCCACCGGCGTCTATCGGCGTCACGTGCCCGACGTCCGACTCGATACAACCAGCGCCGATCCCGGCGGGCATCACCCCGCACAGGTGAATTCCGCGCACCAGGGTCGTCCTGCCGAGCCGGAGCCGCCACGACGCCTGGTCATCCGGCCATGCCACCGGTCGGCCGCCCCGGCGGCCCGGCCCGCGGGCGGGCTGCCCCGGGAAGCGCCGAAAATCACCCTCTCCCGGGTGATGTCTAGGTCGGGTTGACCTCTGACTATGGAGTGACAGGGCTGCCGAGCCGGGAACCCGGATTCACCGCTTTCACTCGTCGTGCAGGCGGCCGGCGCACCAGTCCTCGTAATGCCGACGGGAATCTCCAGTAAATCGTGGACGCCTGGTGGATCTCCCGGCCGAATCCGGGTTCCCTTCTTATCGAAATTTCGAAGGACCAGGCGCTGCCGGGCTGATGATGCGATGCCCAGCGAGTTACCAGGCCTTACCGGCCTCCGAAGGCACCGGACCCGCCGAGAGTGCTTGACATCCGGGCCAGGCCGGCGATCTGCTTGCGGCCAAGACAGTGAAACCTATTCGAAATTTTCAAATAGGTTTCGACGGCCCGCTAAGGCGGAGAATGTGACAGCGCCCTCCCGTGACCTCGGCGTGCTCTACATAGGCGGAACCGGCACGATCAGCGCCTCATGCGTCCGGCGGTCCGTGGCCGCGGGCATGTCGGTGTACGTGCGGGTCTGCCAGCCACGCCAGCAAGCGGCCCCGCGACCAGCAGCGGCCGATGGCCTCGGCACGCAGAGCCGACTGGCCGAACACCGCCAGGCCGATGATGCTGTGGCCAGAGGCGCGGCGATCGCCAAGTGTCGGTATCGCCGGCGCGACTCCGACCCCCTCCGCTGACACCCACGCCACCGCCCGGCCGGTCGCCGCTTCGTCGAGGCGGTGCAGGAAGCGCAGGCGGCTCTCGAGCGGGAAGCGCGACAGCGCCCACGTCGTGGTGACGACGGGCAGGGCGCCCGGGGGCACCCGGGCGAAGGCGCCGGGCAGCACCTCGATGGCGTCGCCTCGCAGCAGCAGCGGAGGGGTCGTCGCCGCCAGCGCCATCTCCGCTTCGAGCCTCGCGGCCCGTTCCGGCTGATCCGGCCACAGGCAGGCACGCAGCCACCGGGCGTCATCCGCGTCGGTCACGTCGACCGGATCGAGGTCGACCCCGATCCGGGCGACGACCTCGGGTATCGCCCGCACCGGGATCGGCCGGTCTCCCACGATCGACGCCGGCAGCTGCACGGGAGACGACGGCTCGCCCAGCGATTGCCCGTTGCTGTACCTGATGCCGACGCGATCCACATTGAGATTGAGCCCCGCCGAACAGCCCACGTCGATCAGCCCGACCGCATCCGCGCCTGCCCGGCGCGCCGCCTCGGCAATAGCCGGATACAGCACGGCGCAGCGCCCGGTCTCGTTGGCCCGCGTCCGCCGGCGCACGGCGATGGCCACGACCGAGCCGGTCATCCGCAGCAGCACCTCGATCGCCGCGTCCGCGGCAGCGTCGCCGTCCGCGGCGGCATAGGCTGCGGCCAGCGCCGGGGCGCGTCCGGCGAGGGCGAGATCGTGCAGCGCGGCGAGGATCACCGTGGGGTGCCGCTTGCGCGCCGGCGCCGCCTCGATGGCGCCCAGCGCCCCGCCGGACTCACTCAGGGCTAGCGCGACACGCTCGTACAGCGGCGATGTTCCGGCGGCGACGGCCTCACCGAAGTGCCGGTACACCTGAGCGAGGGTGCGGGCCCGGCCCGCGGGTACGGCGCCTGCGGCGGTCGGCCCTGGCATCCCGACGATTCTAGCTGCCGGAACGACAAGCCACAGGACGCCAGGACGGCCGGCGCGCGCTGGCCGCCAGGACGTCCGCGAGCCGCCGCCGCACCACGCAGTTCTCCAGCCGGAACGAGTCGGCCAGCTCGCCGGTCGTCTCGCCCCTGCTCACGTCGGCAAAGCACCGCCCGAAGTCGTCCAGCATCGGCTCGGCCAGCAAGATGTTCCGCACCAGGGTCATGATCCCTTCGCGATCATGAAAGTGCCCGCCGGGGCCCTGGCCCGGGTGAGACTGCAGGGACAGGCGGGGCGGCCGGGCGGCTGCCCGCGCGCCCGCGGTGGTGATCGTCCGGCAGCGCCGGGCCCTCGCGCTCCGCGGCCCGGGAACTCGCCGCGGGGCCCGGCATTCCCGCCCGCAGGCGCCGCCTGTGCCCTGGAGCCTGCCACCAGGCCCCGGACGGCGCCGAAAGCTTTCCGGCCCACTATGCCGCCGGGGGTCTTGCTGTGCCGGGAAGCATGCTGGCCAGGGCTCACGCCCGGATTAGCCGCCCGGACGAGGCCCGCGACCCGTTTCTCGTGGTGAAGCCGGGAGCGCTTGACACGTTGGCGCTGCCCGCCGTACGTTGCGTGGGACTCGCATCATGCCGGAACTGTTGCTAAAAGTTTCGGATCAGGTGAGCGCGACACGCGCAGGAAGGACCTGACCGTGACCGCTGACCGTTACGTGCCGAGCAGCGAGGACCGGTTCTCGTTCGGCATCTGGACCGTCGGGTGGCAGGGCGTGGACGTGTTCGGGGGCGCCACCCGGCCGCCGATGCCCGCCGAGCGCGCCGTGTACAAGCTGGCCGAACTCGGCGCCTACGGCGTCAACTTCCACGACAACGACGTGTTCGAGTTCGGCGCCGTGGTGGACGGCGGCATGAGCCAGACATGACATGCCGTCCCGCAGATGACATCGCCATGCGCGACGCGGCGTCGCGGGGCGCATTACGATAACGCTGTCCGGCCGGGCAGGCGCAGCGCGCAGGCAGCTCCCTCGGCGCTGACCCGCCCGAAAGGAGCATAAAGGTGAGCGAACCCAGGAGCGCGCGGGACCGGGTGACGTTGGCCGACATCGCGGCGGCCGCGGGGGTGTCCGTGCCGACGGTTTCGAAAGTGCTGAACGGCCACGCGGACGTCGCGCCCAAGACGCGTTCCCGGGTCGAGGCGCTGCTGGCGGACTACAACTACGCCGCGCCGCGGCGTGCGGGCCGGTCGTGCCTGATCGACCTGGTCTTCGCCGACCTCAGCCCGTGGGCCGTCGAGATCATCCGCGGCGCCGAGGAGGCGGCCTCCGCCGAGGGCTGCCGGATCGCCGTCTCGGTCGTATCCGGCGAGCCCGACACCGAGCAGTGGCTGACCCGGCTGTCGACCAGCCAGACCGACGGCGTCATCCTGGTCCTGACCGAGCTGTCACCGGCCTACCGGGCCCGGCTGGCGGCGATGCACATGCCGGTGGTGATCGTGGACCCGGTGGGCCAGCCCGACCCCCGGATACCGTCGATCGGGGCGACCAACTGGGCCGGCGGCCTGATGGCCACCGAGCACCTCATCGAGATCGGCCACCGCCGGATCGGGACCATCACCGGCCGCCCGTCGCTGCTGTGCAGCCAGGCACGGCTGGACGGGTACCGGGCCGCGCTGGAGCGGGCGGGTATTCCCGCCGACCCGTCCCTGGTCTACTCCGGCGACTTCCACTTCGAGGCGGCCCTGGTGGCGGCGACCGACATGCTGAACCTGGCCGACCCGCCGACCGCGATCTTCGCCGGCAGCGACATGCAGGCCATGGGGGTCTACGAGGCCGCCCGGCTGCACCGGCTGCGCATTCCCGACGACCTGAGCGTGGTCGGCTTCGACGACCTGCCGATGTCAGGCTGGGTGTCACCGCCGCTGACCACGATCGTCCAGCCGCTGGCCCAGATGGCGGCGATGGCCACCCGCACGATCCTCGCGCTGCTCGACGGCCGCACCGACACCTCGAGCAACCGGGTCGAGCTGACCACGTCGCTGGTCGTCCGGGCCAGCACCGCGCCGCCGCGGAAGAAGGCCGCCGGCCGGGGAGGCGCCGCCGGGCGGACCGGCGCCGGGTCGGCCAGCGCCGGGCCGGCCGGCACCCGGCCCGCGCACCGCGGCCGCGGCGTCCGGTCCAGCTGACCTCAGCGCAGTTCGCCGGCCGCCTTGAGGTCGTCGAACAGCAGCTGGTCGACCGGAGGTACCCGGGCCCGGTCCGCGTAGCAGAACCAGGCGAGCTCGTCGATCTCGCTGCTGGCGGCCAGCGTCCCGGTGTAGTCGCCGGTGTAGCAGCTCATCCGCACCACCGCGCCGTCCTCCTGGTCCGCCTGGTAAGTGCCCACATGCGCCACCGTCTCGGGCCGCAGCGCGACCGTGAGCTCCTCGGCGATCTCGCGCAGCAGGGTCTGCAGGTCGCTTTCCGCGCCTTCGCGCTTGCCCCGGGGATGTAGAAGGTGTCCTTCCCGCGCGGCCGCGCGCACAAGATCCTGCCGTTCTCCACACGCACCCATGCCACCGTGTCAACCAGCACCGGCACCGTCCGCCCCCGTCCATGGGCAACCAGATCAGGGCAGACCCTACGCCCCCTGGCAACGGACGGCGTCCTTCCCGCGGGTCCCGGGCGATCTCCCAGGGAAAATGCTTACCTTGTCGCTAGGTAACGATCCGGACGCCATCCTGGCATTGTCACTAGGTAAGGCGTGAGCATGGTCCCAGCCCCCCGCCCGTGGCCGGGGCAGGCGCGGGCTAGCGAGAGGCGGCGGCCCTGGCCGCCAGGCGCGGCTGAGCGCGCCGGGCCCGCCTCGCGGCGCGCCGCCGGCCCGCTTCCTGCTCCTCAGCCAGCAGATCGTCCGTATCGGGCTCCAGGAACAGCTTCACGAACATCGGGTGCATCACACCCTCCCCGGCAGCATGTGCCGCAGGCGGCGCATGACGAGGTGCTGCCGCCGCGGCGGCTCGGCCAGCACGGGGGCCCAGGGCAGGGCCGAGGTGGCCAGCCCGCCGGTCGCCCGGGGGCCGAGGATCGCGGCGATCTCCATATGCATGACAACGCTCCTTCAGCAGTGGCGGGCTGATCGGTTCAGCCCTTCACCATCGAGGATCGCCGTAAGGCGGGGCCGCGCGCGTCGGGCAAACACCCCGGATCCGGCTCCGGCGGCTCCTTAGATTCCCGCGGCCGGCGCATAAGGCGGCCGGACAGGCCGTAAGGGCGGCCCGCGGCGGTCTTCATCGCATCTCCATGCGGCTCCCGCCCGCTTTGCATACCCGGCACCGAACATGATCTCGTCGCCGGCGGACGCCGGCCTGACGAGGAGACGAGAGGACGTCACGATGATGTACGGCAGGCTCACGGTAGACCCGGTCAGCGCCGCGTGGAACACCGTAGCCCGGTTCGATGACTACGGGTCCGCCCAGCGTGCGGTCGACCGGCTTTCCGACGACGGCTTCCCGGTCGAACAGCTCGACATCGTCGGATCCGACCTGCGGCTGGTCGAACGGGTGACCGGACGGCTGACCAAGGCGCGGGCCGCGGCCGCGGGCGCGCTGAGCGGGATGTGGGTCGGCCTGCTGATCGGCATCTTGTTCGGGCTGTTCACCACGGGTCACGCCTGGCTGGCCATGGTGGCGGCGGGGATCGGCCTGGGGGTGCTGTGGGGGGCGGCCTTCGGGTTCGTCGCCCATCTGGCGACCCGCGGCGAGCGCGACTTCAGCTCCCTGCGCGGACTGTCGGCGGCCCACTATGACCTGGTGGCGCGCGAGGGGGGCGCCGAGCGGGCCCGGGCCGCGCTCGAGCGGGCCGGCCTGCTGCCGCCCGATCCGCGGTGACCGCGCCCCCGCCGGTGATCCGCCTGGCCGGCAGTGATCCGCGGGGGACCGTGGCGACGAACTCAGGGCAGAGGGGGGCGTTCCAGGAAGCGTCCCCGGGGTGAGAGCCGCAAGGAGTCCCGATGAAGGGCAGCGTCGCGGGCCTGAGCGGGCCGCTGGCCCTGGTCCTGCTGCTGCCGATGGAGGCGGGCGTGCCGATCCCGCTGCCTGCCGATCTGGTGATGTTCGCGGTGGGGGAACGGGTCGCCGCGGGCAAGTTCCCGCTGTGGCTGGCGGTGGCCGGCTTCGAGGTCGTCGCGATCCTCGGGACGACGGCGCTCTTCTGGGCGTGCCGGGGGCCCGCCCAGAAGATCATCGCCCGGTTCGGGCCGCGCCTCGGGCTCACCGAAGCGCGGCTGCGCCGTGCGGCGGCCTTTGCCGAGACCCGGGGCCGGCCGGGCCTGGCGCTGGGGCGCGGCACGCCGGGGCTGCGGACGATCACCGTGGTCGCCGCGGGCGCCTCGGGGCTGAGCGGACGCCGTGCGCTGCCCGCGCTCATCATCGGGAGCAGCGTGTTCCTCCAGCTTCACCTGGTCCTCGGGCTGCTGTTCGGGCCGCTGGCCGATCAGGCCTTCGACCGGGCCAAGGGCCTGGCCCTGGTGGCGGGGGCCGTGCTGATCGCCGGCGGGCTGGTCTACTGGCGGATCAGGCGGCGCAAGCGGGCGGCAGCGCCCGCGGCCTGGATGGAGGCGGCCTGCCCGGCCTGCGTCGGCCTGAACCTGCTCGCCGGGCGCGCGCCGGGCCTGGCCGGGCTGACCCGGCTGGATCCCCCCGACCCCGCCAACCCCGCCAGCCGCCCCCCGGCCAGGAAAGCAGATCATTCGGACCGAACGAACGGGTGATCAGCCCAGGTGACGGCGGCTTCCTGTCCGGCCGGGGAGGCGCGCTATCCGGCCGGGGAGGCGCGGACCGAGGCCCGGATCGCGTCCTCGAGCCCCTCCAGCGGGAACTTGCCGTCGATGCGCTCCCCGTCGACGTAGAACTTCGGGGTGGCGTTGACGCCGTTCCTGACGCCTTCCCGCACGTCATGCTCGATCCTGGCGGCATACGCGCTGCCGGTGACCTCCTTGCGGAACCGGTCGGTGTCCAGGCTCAGCCCCCGGGCGTAGCCCACCAGGGAGTCCAGATCCAGGCGGGACGAGGGCCGCAGCAACAGGTCGTACATCTCCCAGAACTTGCCCTGGGCCGCGGCCGCCTCGGCCCCCTCGGCGGCCTGCTCCGCGTGCGGGTGCAGCTGCGGGATGGGGAAGTTCCGGAACGCGAACCGGATCGACCCGGGATACAGGTCGAGCATCCGGTGGACGTCCCGGGCCGCCCCCCGGCAGAACG
>Ga0335083_10012275_pt1 | contig 10259 bp, 8 predicted proteins | sample Lox_Sample_42_FD_206716 | JGI IMG/M metagenome (GOLD analysis project Ga0335083, IMG submission 206716) | Soil microbial communities from Loxahatchee National Wildlife Refuge, Florida, United States - Lox_Sample_4.2 | ecosystem: Environmental > Terrestrial > Soil > Wetlands | place: USA: Florida...
TGCCCCCTGGGGAGGGGCTGCCGCCCCTCCGTACCCGCGAACCCCTGGCCCCCGTACACCCCTGAAACCCTGGACTCCCTGGCCCCGTCCCCCCTGGGGCCCCGGCCCCCGCACCCCCCTGGAGGTGGTTGGTCATGGTGCGCCGCATGCGGCTTGCGGCGGTGGTGGCGCTTGCCATGATCAACGTGTTCACGCTGGCGGCGGGGATCGCGGTGGCCCGGATGCTGCCGCCGCGGCTGGCGGCCCTGCGGGTTCCCTCGGTGGCGGCGGGCGGGGTCACCGGGCCGGGCGCCGTGCTGGCCCCGGGCGCGCCGGACGGCTCGCTGCCGACCGCGAGCGGGCTGCGCTCGGCCCTGGCCGGGCCGCTGTCCGCGACCGCGCTCGGCCCCCAGGTGTCGGCGGTGGTCGCCGACCCGGCCACCGGGCGGATGCTGCTGTCCGAGAACGGGACCAGGCTGTCGACCCCGGCCTCGACCGCCAAGCTGGCCACCTCGGCCGCCGCCCTCGCGGCGCTGGGGGCGAACGCCGTGTTCACCACCCGGGTGGTGCACGGCGCGGCCCCGGACAGCATCGTCCTGGTCGGCGGCGGTGATCCCACGCTCGCGGTCAGCGGGTTCCCGGCGGGGGACTACCCCCGGCCCGCCACGCTGGCCAGCCTGGCCGCCGCGACGGCGCGGGCGCTGAAGGCCGCGGGCCGCACCACGGTCAGCGTCGGCTACGACACCTCGCTCTACACCGGCCCGGCCCTGGCCCCCGGCTGGACGGAGGCCTACGTCACCACCGGCAACGTCACCCCGATCGTCTCCCTCGAGGTGGACCAGGGGCGGCTGACGGCGTCCGGCGCCCCGGAGGACTCCGACGACGCGTCGGACTTCCGGGCGCGCACCACGGACCCGGCGGGCATGGCGGCCGCCTCGTTCGCCGCCCTGCTGGCCGCGGACGGCATCCGCGTCACCGGATCACCGGCGGCGATAACCGCGCCGGCCCACGCCGCGGGCATCGCCAGCGTGTCCTCGCCGCCGCTGTCGGCCATCGTGCAGCAGATGCTCGAGGAGAGCAACAACGTGATCGCGGAGAACCTCGCGCGCCAGGTCGCCCTGGCGACCGGCCAGCCCGCCTCGTTCAGCGGGGCCGCCGCGGCGGTGACCGCCGAGCTGCGGCGGCTCGGCGTCGGCACCGGCCTGCACCTGGTGGACGGCAGCGGCCTGTCCCCCCAAGACGCGATCGCGCCGGCCACCCTGGTCAAGGTGCTCGAGCTGGCCACCGCCGACTCCCGGGTGCGCCCCCTGCTGGCCGGCCTGCCGGTGGCCGGCTTTTCCGGCACGCTGTCGGCCGGGCAGAGCGTGTTCGGCGGCATCAGCGGCGCGGCCCTCGGCTCGGTCCGGGCCAAGACGGGCAACCTCGGCACGGTGACGGCGCTGGCCGGGCTGGTCACCGACAAGACCGGGACGCCGCTGGTGTTCGCCTTCATGGCCGACAAGATCCCGGCCGAGGGGATGCTGCAGAGCGCGGCGAACGCCATCGACGAGGCCGCCGCCGCCCTGGCCAACTGCGGCTGCCGGTGACGGGCCCGGGTTATGAGCACTGTCCGCAGCACGTACCGTTGGACTGTGAGCAGCACGCAGATGATCGACTGGGACATCGCCATTTCCACCGGAACCCGGTGGGCCAGGCCCGGGCCGCAGGTGAGCCTGGCCGAGGCGCGGCGGACCGTGGCAGAGCTACGCGACCTGGCCGGCGCCGTCCAGCAGCCGGTCCACGAGGTCACCGGGATGAAGGGCGTCCGCGACGGCGCGCTGGGCCGGGTCGCGGTGGTGGACCGGCCGGGGTGGATCAGGGCGAACGTGGACGGCTTCCGGGTCGTGCTCGAGCCGCTGGTCGAGCAGCTCAAGGAGCGCGCGCCCGGCGGGCCGGCCGGATCCCGGCCGGGGTCGGTGGTGACCTCGGTGGGGTCGCGGGTCACCGGCATCCAGGCCGGGCTGATCCTGGCCTACCTGTCCGGCCGGGTGCTCGGCCAGTACGAGCTGTTCCTGCCGCCGGAGGCCTCCCCGGTCGACGGCGAGCAGCCGGGCCGGCTCACCCTGGTGGCCCCCAACATCGTCATGGTCGAGCGCGAGCTCGAGGTCGACACGCACGACTTCCGGCGCTGGGTGTGCCTGCACGAGGAGACGCACCGGCTGCAGTTCACCGCGGTGCCGTGGCTGCGGGACTACGTGCAGAGCCAGATGACCGAGTTCCTGCTGGCCTCCGAGCTCGACCCGGCGGCGATGCTGCAGCGGATCCGGTCGGCGGCCGACGCGATGGCGGGCGCGGTGCGCGGCGGCGACGGCGGCAGCCTGATCGACGCCGTGGCCACCCCGCGGCAGCGCGAGATCATGGACCGGCTGACCGCGGTGATGACGCTGGTCGAAGGGCACGGCGACTACGTCATGGACGCGGTCGGGCCGCAGGTGGTGCCCTCGGTCGCGCAGATCAGGGAACGGTTCAACGCCCGCCGCGGCTCGCAGGGCCGGATCGAGCAGGCGATCCGCCGCATGCTCGGCATCGACCTGAAGATGAAGCAGTACGCCGAGGGCTCCCGGTTCGTCCGCGCCGTCGTCGACGAGGTCGGCATGGCGACCTTCAACAAGGTGTGGACCTCGCCGGAGACCCTGCCCCTCAAGGAGGAATTCGCCCACCCGCACCAGTGGGTGGAGCGGGTCGCCTCCGATTCGTAGCCGGCATGGGTCCGGGCGCCGCGGTCGCCGAGGTCCGCAACGCGGTGCGGGCCTGCCTTTCGGACCTGGCCGCCGGTGACCTGGTTCTCGTCGCCTGCTCGGGCGGCGCCGATTCGCTCGCGCTGGCCGCGGCGGCCGCGTTCGCGGCGCCGCGGCTGGGCCTGCGGGCCGGCGGCGTGACCGTCGACCACGGGCTGCAGCCGGGATCCGGCGAGCGCGCCGCGAGCGTGGCGGCGCTGCTGGGCCAGCTTGGGCTGGACCCGGTCCGCAGCGCCGCGGTCGCGGTGCCGCCGGGCCATCCGGCCGGTCCCGAGGCCGCGGCCCGCGAGGCCAGGTACGGCGCGCTCGACGTGGCGGCCAAGGAATACGGTGCCGCCGCGGTCCTGCTCGGCCACACCCTTGACGACCAGGCGGAAACCGTCCTGCTCGGGCTGGCCCGCGGCTCCGGCGGCCGGTCGCTGGCCGGGATGCCCGCGCGGCGCGGCGCTTACCGCCGCCCGCTGCTGACCGTGCGCCGGGCCGCCACCGGCGCCGCGTGCGCCGAACTGGGGCTGCCGGCCTGGCAGGATCCGCACAACCGCGACTTCCGCTTCGCCCGGGCCCGGGTGCGCCACCAGGCGCTGCCCGCGCTCGAGGCGGCGCTCGGGCCGGGCGTGGCCGAGGCGCTGGCCCGTACCGCCAGCCAGCTGCGCGCCGACGCCGAATGCCTGGACGACCTGGCGTTCGCGGAAAGCGGACAGCTGCGCGGCAGTGCCTCAGATCCGGCGGGGCTGGACGTCGGCTGGCTGGCCGCGCTGCCCGCCGCGATCAGGACGCGGGTGCTGCGCGGCGCGGCGATCATGGCGGGCTGCCCGCACGGCGCGCTCACCGCCGGCCACGTCGGCCGGATCGACGCCCTGGTCACCGCCTGGCACGGGCAGCGATGGGTAGACCTCCCGGGGGGCGTGCGCGCGCGCCGCCGTGCGGGCAAGCTGTGGTTCAGCAGCACCGGAGGCGAGAGGGAGTCCGTTGGACGTACAGGACATGGGTGACGAGCTGAAGCAGGTACTGCTCTCGGCCGAGCAGCTCCAGGCGCGCATCGGCGAGCTCGCGGCGCAGATCGACGCCGACTACGACGGCCGTGACCTGCTGCTCGTCGGCGTGCTCAAGGGTGCCGTCATGGTGATGGCCGACCTGGCCCGGGCGATGCACCTGCCCGTCCAGATGGACTGGATGGCCATCTCGTCCTACGGCTCGGGCACCAAATCCTCGGGCGTGGTCCGGATCCTCAAGGACCTGGATACCGACATCACCGGCCGTCACGTGCTGGTCGTGGAGGACATCGTGGACTCCGGGCTCACCTTGTCCTGGCTGATCGGCAACCTGCGCTCGCGCTCGCCCGCGTCGCTGGCGATCTGCGCCATGCTCCGCAAGCCGGGGTCGGCCCAGATGCACGTGGACGTGGCCTACACAGGATTCGACATCGGCGACGAGTTCGTGGTCGGGTACGGCCTTGACTATGCTCAGCGGTACCGCAACCTGCCATTCATCGGGACGCTGGCCCCGGCGGTGTACGGGGGCAGTTAGGGGCCGGCGGACCGGGGGGAACACAATCTGCCACAGGAAGCGTTCACTTTCCAGGCGTTGCACCCGAGCGGTGTACCGTCATAGTTTTACGGCTCGCAGCCACCGTCGGAGCACGGGCTGCGAGGATGGGAGCATGGCCATCCCGCCGATAGTCGACGGGAATGTGAGGCTGGTCAGGAGGGAACGGTCCCAGGCCGACGGGGCCGCTCATCGATGGAGCTTAGGCGCTTTTTCCGGGCACCGCTGCTGCTAATCGCCGTGGCCGTGCTGTTGTTGCTTTTCGTGCTCGACTATGCCAATTCGGGGAGCACGTACCAGCAGAAGGACACCTCGTATGTCGTCAAGCTGATCGAGACGAACCAGGTCAAGAGCGCGCTGCTCGTCGATAAGAACCAGACGATCCAGGTCACGACCAAGGACGGCCATAACTACGAGGCCTCCTGGGTCTCCGGCCAGGGCCTGGAGCTGCAGAACGAGCTGCAGAAGGCCTATGACGCGGGCAAGCTGCCGCAGGGCTACAACGTCAACATCCCCAAGAGCAACGCGCTGCTGGACCTGATCCCGACCGCTCTCATCTACCTGGTGATCTTCCTGCTGTTCTTCTTCATGCTGTCCCAGATGCAGGGCGGCGGCTCGCGGGTGATGAACTTCGGCAAGTCGCGCGCCAAGCTGATCACCAAGGACACGCCGAAGACGACGTTCGCTGACGTGGCCGGCGCGGACGAGGCCATCGAGGAACTGCAGGAGATCAAGGAGTTCCTGCAGAACCCGGCCAAGTTCCAGGCCATCGGGGCCAAGATCCCCAAGGGCGTGCTGCTGTACGGCCCGCCGGGCACCGGCAAGACCCTGCTCGCCCGGGCCGTGGCCGGCGAGGCGGGCGTGCCGTTCTACTCGATTTCCGGTTCGGACTTCGTCGAGATGTTCGTCGGCGTCGGCGCGTCCCGGGTCCGCGACTTGTTCGAGCAGGCCAAGGCGAACGCCCCGGCGATCGTGTTCGTGGACGAGATCGACGCCGTGGGCCGGCACCGCGGCGCCGGCCTGGGCGGCGGGCACGACGAGCGCGAGCAGACGCTGAACCAGATGCTGGTCGAACTGGACGGCTTCGACACCAAGGGCGGCGTCATCGTGATCGCCGCCACCAACCGGCCCGACATCTTGGACCCGGCGCTGCTGCGCCCCGGCCGTTTCGACCGCCAGATCGTGGTCGCCCAGCCCGACCTGACCGGCCGCAAGGGGATCCTGAAGGTGCACGCCCGGGGCAAGCCCATCGCGCCCGACACGGACCTCGACATCATCGCCCGGCGCACCCCCGGCTTCACCGGCGCCGACCTGGCCAACGTGATCAACGAGGGCGCGCTGCTGACCGCGCGGGCCAACGGCAAGCAGATCACCATGGCGGCCCTCGAGGAGGCCATCGACCGGGTCATGGCGGGCCCGGAGCGCAAGAGCGTCCTGCTCTCGGAGAGGGAGCGGAAGGTCATCGCCTACCACGAGGGCGGCCACGCGCTGGTCGGCCACGCGATGCCGCACGCCGACCCGGTGCACAAGGTGACGATCATCCCGCGCGGCCGGGCGCTCGGTTACACCGCGGCGCTGCCCACCGAGGACAAGTTCCTGGTCAGCCGGGCCGAGATGCTCGACCAGCTGGCCATGCTGCTCGGCGGCCGGACCGCCGAGGAGCTGATCTTCCACGAGCCCACCACGGGCGCCGCCAACGACATCGAGAAGGCTACCCAGATCGCCCGCGGCATGATCACCGAGTACGGCATGAGCGAGCGGCTCGGCGCGCGCAAGTTCGGCAGCGGGGACGGCGAGCCGTTCCTGGGCCGGGACATGTCGCACAGCCGGGACTACTCCGACGAGATCGCCTCCTCGATCGACGAGGAGATCCACCGCCTGATCGAGACCGCGCACGACGAGGCCTGGGAGGTCCTCGTCGAGTACCGCGACGTGCTCGACGCGCTGGTGCTCCGGCTGCTCGAGAAGGAGACCGTGTCGCGGGCCGAGGTGCTCGAGATCTTCGCCCCGGTGCAGAAGCGCCCGGTCCGCGGTTCGTACACCGGCTACGGCAAGCGGCTGCCCTCGGACCGTCCGCCGATCCTCTCGCCCAAGGAACTCGCCCTGGCGGCCGCCAGCGGCGACACCGGCAACGGCGGCATGGCCATGCCCGCCAACGGCCAGTCCTTCGGCTTCAACCCCACCGGCGCGAGCCAGCCGGGCGGTTACGGCGAGCCCGTCGACGACGAGCCCACCGACACCCACTGACCGCGGATGACGGAGGGTACTTCGGCCGCCGCCGGGGACGCGGCGCGGGGCGGGAACGGTCACGAGTTCGACCTGCCGCGCATCGAGCGCGCGGTCCGGGAGATCCTGGTCGCGATCGGCGAGGACCCGGAGCGCGACGGCCTGCGCGATACCCCGGCCCGGGTCGCGCGGGCGTACGCGGAGCAGTTCGCCGGGCTGCGGCAGCGCCCGCAGGACGTGCTCACCACCGTCTTCGACGCGGACCACGACGAGATGGTCATCGTCCGCGATATCGAGGTGTACGGGACGTGCGAGCACCACCTGGTCCCGTTCATCGGGGTGGCGCACATCGGCTACATCCCTAACGAGAAGGGCCAGATCACCGGGCTGTCCAAGCTGGCCAGGCTGGTCGACGTCTACGCCCGGCGCCCGCAGGTGCAGGAGCGGATGACCAGCCAGATCGCCGACGCCCTGGTGAACACGCTGGAGCCGCGGGGCGTGGTGGTGGTCATCGAGGCGGAGCACCTGTGCATGACCATGCGCGGGGTGCGCAAGCCGGGCGCGCGGACGGTGACCTCGGCGGTGCGCGGCGCCTTCCGGGACAACAACATCACCCGCGCCGAGGCGATGAGCCTTATTTACGGCCGCCACTGAACTGAAAGGCCTTCCGCCGCGTCTATTGAGATGGGCCCAGCGGCCGCGAGGTTCGCCCGGGCGGCACCGAAAGGTAATTACCTGTATTTCCGGTAGTGGTCGCTGACTCCGTCCCCTTGTGCGGGACCTTTGCCTACCCTTGGGAGGTAGCGTGACAGCAGGACGCGAGGCGGCGCGATGACCACGCTGACCCATCATGCTCTAGGGCCTGACGAGAAAGCTGCCGAGATGAGCGACAGCGACGACGCTGGACAGCCGGGCCGCTCGAACGCACCTGCGGACAAGGCCGACGGCTCACCGGCTCATCCCGGCTCCCCCGGCCCGGCCGACCGGAGCAAGCGCGCCTGGGTGCCAGGCGTCGCCGCGCTGCTCACCGCGCTCATCGGCCTGTCGGACATCCTGGGCATCTTCCGGCCCGACCTGGTGCACAAGCTGCACAAGATCAACTACCTGGTGCCCGGCTCGCTGTCCAACGGCATCCGCAGCGCCGAGGTCCTCATCGGGCTGATGCTGCTGATGCTGGCGCACGGCCTGCACCGCCGGAAGCGGCGGGCCTGGCAGGCCGTGGCCGCGCTGCTCGCGTTCGACATCGCCATCCACTTCTTCCACACCCAGCGGCTCCCCACCGCCATCGTGGCGATCGTGGTCCTCATCGCGCTGCTGTACTTCCGGGACGAGTTCTACGCCGAGGGTGACCCGCGCACCCGGTGGCGGGCCCTGTGGATCTTCTGCGGCCTGATCGTGGCGGACGTCGTCATCGGCCTGACCTACATCCTGCTGGCCCGGGGGCTGGCCGAGGACTACCCGCTGAGCCAGCGGGTGTGGGAAGTCATCACCGGCCTGGTCGGGATCTCCGGGCCGATCCAGTGGGTGCCCGAGGCCCGCGGCGACCTGTTCAACATCCTCACCAGCGCGCTGGGGATCTTCACCGTCATCGTCGCGGCGTACCTGTTCCTGCGCCCGGCCGAGCCGCGGGCCAGGCTGGGCGGGGCGGACGCGCTCGGCTATTTCGCCCTGCGCGAGGACAAGAGCGTGATCTGGTCGCCGACCGGCAAGGCCTGCATCTGCTACCGCGTCGTGTCCGGCGTGATGCTGGCCAGCGGCGACCCGATCGGCGACCCGGAGGCCTGGCCCGGCGCGATCGGCCCGTTCCTGGACGAGGCGGCGCGGCACGCCTGGAAGCCCGCCGTGATGGGCTGCAGCGAGCTCGGCGCGGAGGTCTGGTGCCGCGAGGGCGGCCTGACCGCGCTCGAACTCGGCGACGAGGCGATCGTGAACGTGGCCGAGTTCAGCCTGTCCGGCCGGTCGATGCGGAACGTCAGGCAGATGGTCAACCGGGTGGCCAAGCACGGCTACACCGCCGAGGTCCGCCGGGTGAGCGACATACCGGCCAAGGAACTTGACGCCATCGTCAGGGCCGCCGATTCCTGGCGCGGCAGCCACACCGAGCGCGGCTTCTCGATGGCCCTGGGCCGGATCGGCGACGACGACTGCGTGCTCGCCACCGCGACCGAGGACGGGGTGGTCCGCGCGGTGCTGCAGCTGGTCCCGTGGGGTGCCGACGGCCTGTCGCTGGACCTGATGCGGCGGGACAAGGCCGCCCAGCCCGGGCTGAACGACTTCCTGATCGTGGAGACCATCAAGGCCGCCCCCGGCCTGGGCGTCAAGCGCATCTCGCTGAACTTCGCGGTGTTCCGGGCCGCGCTCGAGCGCGGCGAGCGGATCGGCGCGGGCCCGGTGCTGAAGGCCTGGCGGTCGGTGCTCATCTTCATGTCCAAGTGGTTCCAGATCGAGTCGCTGTACAAGTTCAACGCCAAGTTCTGCCCGGTCTGGCAGCCGCGCTTCTTCGTCTTCCCGAGCTCGAAGGACGCGCCGAGGATCGCGCTGGCCGCGCTCGAGGCGGAGGCGTTCCTGGTCTGGCCGCGGCTCGAGCTGCGCCGGATCGCGCGGAAGCTGGGCCTGGCCAAGGTCCGGCGGCCTCAGCGGGACACCGGGGGCCGGGAACCGGTGCCGAGCAAGCAGTGACGTCCCCCGCCGCTGCGCTACCTGGTTTGCCGCGGGCAGACCGCTGCCTGGTCATGGGCGTGGTGAACGTCACGCCTGACTCGTTCTCCGACGGCGGCCAGTGGTACCGGGCGGACGCGGCCATCGCGCACGGCCTGGACCTGGCGGCGCAGGGCGCGGACATCGTGGACGTCGGCGGGGAGTCGACCAGGCCCGGGGCCCAGCGCATCGACGAGGACGAGGAACTGCGGCGGATCGGGCCGGTGGTCACCGAGCTGGTCCGGGCCGGGCTGGCGACCTCCATCGACACGATGCGCGCCCGGGTGGCGCAGTTCGCGCTGGACGCGGGGGCGCAGCTGGTCAACGACGTGAGCGGCGGCCTGGCCGACCCCGACATGCCCCGCCTGGTCGCGGCGGCGGGAGTCTGCTACGTGGTGGTGCACTGGCGCGGCCACAGCCGGGACATGTACTCACGGGCGGTCTACGCCGACGTGGTGGGCGAGGTCCGCGACGAACTGGCCCGGCGGGTGGACGCGGTGGTGCACGCGGGGGTGGACCCGGGGTGCATCGTGGTCGATCCCGGGCTCGGGTTCGGCAAGCGGCCCGAGCACAACTGGCCGCTGCTCACCCACCTGGCCGAGCTGGGCACGCTCGCCGGGAGCACCTTCCCGGTCCTGGTCGGGGCCTCGAGGAAACGCTTCCTCGGCAACCTGCTGGCCGGCCCGGACGGCACCCCCCGGCCGTTCAGCGACAGCGACGCGGCCACCGTGGCGACCACGGCGCTGGCCGCCGCCTCCGGCGCCTGGTGCGCGCGCGTGCACCAGGTGCCGCCGAACGCGGACGCGGTCCGCGTCGCGGCCGCCTGGCGTGACGCCGCCGGGGCGGGCACCGCCGGCCCCGCGGTCCCGGTTACCGGCCGGTCCTGACCGTGCGGCCGCGCGCGGTGCTGTCCGTGGGCAGCAACCTGGGTGACCGGCTGGGTACCCTGCAAGGATGCGTGCAAGCCATCGGCGCCCTGCCGGACACTGACATGCTGGCCATCTCGCCGGTCTACCAGACCGCCCCGGTCGGCGG
>Ga0335083_10012276_pt1 | contig 10259 bp, 10 predicted proteins | sample Lox_Sample_42_FD_206716 | JGI IMG/M metagenome (GOLD analysis project Ga0335083, IMG submission 206716) | Soil microbial communities from Loxahatchee National Wildlife Refuge, Florida, United States - Lox_Sample_4.2 | ecosystem: Environmental > Terrestrial > Soil > Wetlands | place: USA...
CTTTGGCGCGCCGTTCGCGGACTTCCTCGCCGCGTTCGCGCCGATGGCCGACTACCCGTGGCTGCCCGACGTCGCGCGGCTCGAATGGCTGTGCCATGCGTCGTACTACGCGGCCGACGACGAAGCTCTGGCCGTCGACGCATTGCGCGGCATGACGCCCGACGCCGTGGCCGCGCTGCCCGTGACGCTGTGCGACAGCGCCCGCCTGTTCACCTCGCGCTGGTCCGCCGTGCGGATCTGGCTGGCGCACCAGCCCGGCGGACCGGCGCTGCCCGACAGCCCCGACGCACCCGACCAGGGCATCGTCGTGCGTCCCGACTGGCGCGTGATCGTGCTGCCGCTGTCGCCCGCCGAAGCCGAAGCGCTCGCCACCTGCCCCGCCACGCTGGGCGACCTGCTGCAACACGCGCTCACGCGCGACCCGACGCTCGACCCCGGCGCCATGCTCGCGGCATGGCTCGACCACGGCGTGCTGCGCCGCGCCGATTGATTTTTGCCATCCCCCTGCCTGCAAGGACCCGACATGAAAACCCTGCCCCACCCGCTCCAGGCCTTCAACGCCCCCATCCAGCGCACCTCCGGCTGGCTGAACGACTGGGGCCTCTCGGCCGTCCTGCTCGGCATCCGGCTCTACGTGGGCTGGCAGTTCTTCGCGTCCGGCAAGCTCAAGCTGATGGACTGGGGCACGACGCTCCTGCTCTTCCGCGACGAGTACCACGTGCCCGTGCTGCCGCCCGAAGCCGCCGCCGTGCTCGGCACCTTCGGCGAGCTGGCGTTCCCGCTGCTGCTGTTCGTCGGCCTGTTCTCGCGCCCGGCGGCGCTGGGCCTGCTGCTCGTGAACGCGATGGCGGTGCTGTCGTACCCGCAGCTCTTCACGTTCGAATGCCCGGCGGCGATCCAGAGCCACCTGTACTGGGGACTCCTGCTGCTGGTGCCGCTCACGGCCGGTGGCGGGCGCTTCAGCCTCGACGCGTGGCTGCATCGCCAGTCCTGATGGTCTCCCCGTCATAACGAAGCCCGCTTCGCGCCGCAGCCGTCCCGCGTGGCCGGCACGCGAAGCGCGCTTCGCGCCCCGCTTCTTCCCGCATTGCCGTTTCCCCTTGTTTTTCAAGGGCTTGGCTTCTTCCGACAAGGTGGCACACCTCGTGCGCATACACGGCGAGCGCGAGGCTTGCTCTCGCCCACCTCGACGGAAAGGAGCTGCAAATGCACGATATCGGGAGTTCAAGGCCTGGCGGCTGGGGTGCCGGCTATCACGAGTTCGAACAGGAACTGGCCGGCGAAATGTCCGGCGAGTTCGAACAGGAACAGGAATTCGCGGGCGAGTTCGAGCAGGAACTCGTCAACGGCGGGGGCGGCACGGCCACGCCGGGCGGACTCAGCGGACTGGGCGGCCAGGGCGAGTACGAATACGAGAACGAGTACGAGTCCGAGGTCTCCGGCGAGATGCAGGAACTCGAACTCGCGGCGGAACTGCTCTCGGTCAACAACGAGCAGGAGATGGAGCAGTTCCTCGGCGGCCTCATCAAGTCGGTGGGGCGCGTGGCGACGAACTTCGCGAAGTCCTCGGCCGGCAAGGCGCTCGGCGGCATCCTGCGCTCAGCCGCCAAGGCGGCGTTGCCGGTGGTCGGCTCGGCGCTCGGCAACCTCGTGGTGCCGGGCGCGGGCGGCGTGATCGGCGGCAAGCTGGCGGGCATGGCGGGCAGCGCGCTCGGGCTCGAACTCGAAGGCCTCAGCAACGAGGACCGCGAGTTCGAGGTGGCGCGCCGGCTGGTCCGCATCGGCCAGCATGCCGCCACGCACCTTGCCACGGTGCCGCGCCATATCCCGCCGGCCCGCGCCGCGCGCATCGCGTTCCTGCGCGGCGCGCGGCAGGTGGCGCCCGGCCTGCTGCCGGCCATGCGGGCCATTTCGCAGAACGGCGTGGCCGCGGCGCGCCAGATGGGCATGCCGCCGATCTTCGGCGCGCCGGGCACTACGCCCCACCCTGGCTCGCCCGGTCCCGCCATGCCTGCCATGCCTGCCATGCCAGCCATCCATGCCGGCCCGTCCTCCGCCGGCCTGCCCGCGCACCTCGCGCAGGGCACACCCTCGCACGCCGTTGCACCCTACGCCACCAGTTGCCCTTCGTGCGGCGGCTCGGTGCCGGCCTTGCATGGCGGGCTGCCGCATGCCGGTCACTGGCGGCGGTCCCGCAACGGGCGGGCCATCATCGTGTACCTGTCGCCGCCGCGGTCGGCCTACTGAGCGCCATCGAGCCCGGAGGCCCCCGATGAACGCCTGTATCCACGCGCTGCACCTGCTCGAACAGGAGGTGCTGGGCATCCGGGCCCGCCTGGACGCGCAACTGCCCTACGCCCTCCAGATGCCCATGGTGCCTGCAGCCAATGTGAGCGACGAAGCGATGGGCGCGATCGAGCGGCACATGCAGGCGGCGCGCAAGCACCTGCGCATCCGCATTGCGCACTTCCTGCGCGAGCTGCGCGGGTCACCCGTCACGCCGGTGGCCGTGGCCCGCGCCCAGCATCGCTACGCCATGCTCAAGCTGTACTTCAACGCGGCGCTGACGCACTTCGAGATCTTCGCGGAGGTGCTCACGCAGCGCAGCCAGCACGGCACGGGCGTGTGGCTGTCGGGTCTCGACGTGGCGGCGCTCGATGGCCTGCGCCAGCCCGGCGTGCCGCTCAGGCTGCCGCCCGTGATGTGCTACGTGGAACGCGGCCAGGGCGGCGCCATCCGCCGCGCGCGCACGCGGTTGCCGGGCGGCGGCGCCAACCCCGTCGCCGTGATCCGGATGCCGCGCGAGCGCATGGTCGGGACCGGCATCGCCGCCTCGCTGTTTCACGAGGTGGGGCACCAGGCGGCGGCACTGCTCGACCTCGTGAACGGCTACCGGCGCATGTCCGCCGCGACCTTCGCGCCGGGCCAGGCGCATTCGGTCTGGCGCGTGTGGGAGCGCTGGATCAGCGAGATCGTGGCCGACCTGTGGGCGGTGTCGCGCGTGGGCATCGCCGCCACGTGCGGGCTGATGAGCGTGGTCAGCCTGCCGCGCGCCTTCGTGCTGCGGATCAATCTCGACGACCCGCATCCGGCGCCCTGGATTCGCGTCAAGCTCTCCATCGCCATGGGCCAGGCGCTCTATCCGCACCCCCAGTGGACCGGGGTGGCGCGGTTGTGGGAACAGATGTATCCGCGCTGGCAGATGAGCGCGAGCCAGCGCATGGCGTTCGAACAGCTCGACCTGGCCGTGCCGCCGTTCGTCGAGGCCCTGCTCGCCCTGCGCCCGCCCCTGCTCGCCGGACGCACGCTCGGCGAGGCCCTGCGCCTGCCCGACCGCCATCCCGCGATGCTGCTGCGCCTGTGGCACGCGGTGAAGCTGCGCCCGCAACAGTTCCTGGCCGACACACCCACGCTGGCCTTCGCGGTACTGGGTCAGGCGCGCTACAGCGGGCTGCTGCCGGCCAACCAGGAATTGACGGTGATTTCCGAACTGCTGCAGCGGTGGGCACTGGCGGGATACCTGCCATGGAAGGCGGGAAGTCCGCAATTGAGTGTGGCGTTGAATCAGCGGCGGGGCATCGCTCCGCCGCAGGGACCCATGTCTCTCGCCACGTCGGCAATGAATGTCTGAGGAGAACATGATGGGCAATGAATTCAAAGTCGCCTTCAAGCTGTGGTGGAACCCGACCGGTCCGGAGGAATATCAGATCCCGACCTTGAGCACCAACGCGATCACCGTCGAGTGCAGCCATGCAGATGGGACCGCGTTCGGCTCCGACAAGGTCGTCGTACCGGACGGCTCCGGTCCCTACCGGATCACCGTCACCCTGCAGCGCCACAACGGCGATTCGGAGAAGGTCTCTGCCGACCTCGGGGACATCCTCGGAACGCTGATGGACATGCAGGCGCAGGGCGCCGCGACCAGCTTCGCGAACATGGTCGGGTACCTGGTCGCCAACAAGGAAGGCCTGGTGATCCTGCACGGCGAGCTCCCCATCCCCGCGGCCACCGGCGCTGCGGCCTCCGCAGGCACAACTCCCGCAATCGCCCCTGCGGGGACACCCACGCCGGCACAGGCAACCGGCACGGCCGTGGCACCCGCGCCCGCCCCTGCCGTGCCTTACCACGTCCTCCCCGATCCGATCGCCGAGCGCTCCGGACTAGTGCCCGTGTCGGCCTACGATCCCGGCAAGTCCATCACGCTCAACCGCACCACGCGTTCGCTCACGGGCGACCTGGCGCTCTGGCTGCTGATCAAGCTCAACAGCGAGATGCTCGGCTGGGACAACTACATCCGGCAGATCGACCGCCTGTTCTTCCCCGGCAAGCCCGATACCCCGGAGACGGCGCCCTTGTACGGCGGGGCGTCACATCTCAGCCGGCGCCGCTTCCTGCCGTTCACCGATACCGACGCCTACCGCGCACTCAAGGTCGCGACGGAGGCCTTCGTGGTGACGTGGGGCGCCGTGGTGCCCAATCCGTCCGACTGGAACAACATCACGAATCTGCTCTCGACCGACCCCGCGGCCCTCGCACTGGTCAAGGAACGGCTGGGACTGACGCTGCAGCCTGGCGATCCAACCCTGGCCCAGCAGTACTTCGGCAAGGACCTGCCGCCGACGCTGCCCTATCTGCAGCGCGTGGTGCTGGCGATGCAGGGCACGGACGCCGCCGGCGCCCTGCAGGACGCGCTGCAGGCCGAGGCGAACGCCATCACGCTGCGCGCGCAGACCCCCCCGCCGGCCACGCCCGCCCCCAACTGCGGCGATGGCTGCCTGTGGCTGCGGCACTGGAACGACAACATCTCCGCCAAGCTCGCCTCCCCGCCCCTGATCGAACTGATCTGGAGCTACTGGATGGAAGAGCTGCAGCTCGTGCAGACCATGAACGCCATCTCGCGGCGCTTCCAGAATGTGAGCGTCGGGCAGCGCGACCCGCTCGCCCAGCTCGAACTCGATCCGCTGCGTCCGCTCAACAACATGATCTGGGGCTGGGTGCAGGACGAGCAGCACCGCCTGCCCATCGAGCGCCGCGCCGCCGAGTACCTGCACGAATACGGCTTCCGCCTGATCGGCAAGGCCGTGCCGCCGATGCAGGCGGCCGACACGCGCAGCAAGTTCCTCGCCGCCTTCCACACGCTGCTCAACCTGTGCGTGCCGTTCTTCCGCCAGGCCGACGACACCACGGTGGTGCCCGACGGCTTCCCGCTGCTCAATGCGCTGCGCGAGGTCCACCTGATCCTCTCCGAAGGCGCGCACAACCAGTTCCGCGACCTGCCGACCACGTCGCGGGTGGAGATGATGATGCAGCAGTGGCTGCTGGCCCGTCCGGAGTTCCGCGAGTTCCTGCCACGTCGTTCGATGGTCGCCTACCCCGAGCCATGGATGCATTCGGTGGAAAGCATGCGCAAGCTGCAGGGCTGGGGCGACACCAACACCTACCAGTTCTGGCAGCTCGCCACCACGGGCGAGCAGATCGTCGCCTCGATCCGCTGGAGCGACTGGAACTCGGTCACCGATCCGGTCAACGCGGCGAACTGGGCGGCGTTCTTCCGGCCGGAGATCCAGACCTATATCCACTCCTACCGCGCGGTGACGGGGATCGACGTCAGCGCGGAGCCGGTGGACGTGCAGGTACCCGGCCTGCACCTGCTGCGGCGCCTGCGCGAGCAGCGCGGCACGCAGGTGGCGTGAGCGGGCAGCGAGCCGGAGCGCGCCGCCGTGATCGACTTCGCTTCCGCCCACTACCTGGGCATCTCGCATCCGTCGGCGCGGCTGGGCCGCTACGCGGCGCTGACCACCGGTGTGCCGGCAGCGTTGGCGGATGCGCCGGAAGCCCGCCGGCTGGCGGCCGAGGCGGCGGCCATGCAGGGTTGCGAGGCGGCCATGGTGGCGCCCTCGACCCTGCATCTCGCCATCGATGTCTTCGACCGGCTCGGCCGCACGCACGCGCTCGTCGCCGACGAGACGCTCTACCCCGTGATGCGCTGGGGACTGGAGCGGATGCGCGGGCTCGGCGTGACGCCGGACTGGTACCGGCATGGCAGCGTCCGCGATCTCGCCGCGCGCCTGCGCGCCGTGACGCGCCCGCCGGCGGTGATCAGCGATGCCACGCGCCACGGCGGCGTTCCGGTGCCGCTGGCGCGGCTGGTGGCACTCGCCGCGGGCCATGCAGGCCTGGTGGTGATCGACCACACGCAGGTGCTCGGGCTGCTCGGCGCGCAGCCCACGGCGCATGCGCCATGGGGCCACGGCGGCGGCGGCCTGCTGCAGTACGCCGGCCTCGGCGCGGCGCAGCCGGTGCTGCTGCTGGCCTCCTGGGCGAAGGCCTTCGGCGCGCCGCTGGCGACCTTGTGCGGCCCGGCCGCGCTGGTCCAGGAGATCGCCCGCGACGGCCCCACGCAGTCGCATTGCAGTCCCGCCAGCCAGGCGGCCCTGCTCGCCGGGCTGGCGGCGGTGGATATCAACCGGCAAGAGGGCGACGCGCGCCGCCTGCGCCTGCTCGAACGGCTGCGCCAACTGCGCGCAGGCCTGCTGTGGCTGGCGCGGACGTGCCTGCCGGACCTGCAGGCCGGGCTGCCGCTGCATCCGGTGCAGCAACTCCGGCTCGGCAGCGCGGCGCGCACGCGGCAGCTGCACGCCGGGCTGCGCGCCCATGGCCTGCGCAGCCCGCTGCTGCGGCAACCGGACGGCGGCACCGCGCTGGCGCTCATCGTGCGCGCCGACCACGACGCCGACGACATCGACGCGCTGCTTGCCGCCATGGCGGCCGTGGCGGACCGCCTGCCGGCGCCGGGACGCGGCGCCGCGCCGGTCCCGTTCAGGAATTCCAGGGAGGGACAGCACCATGTTCAGGACCGCTGAAGGAGAAACGCTGGAGCTTGCGCCATGGCGCACGCGCAGGCTGCTGCGCCTGCTGGCGGACGCGGGCCGCTATCCGCCCGGCACGCAGCCGGCGGCGCTCATGCACGACCTGCGCCTGATCGTGGCGCGGGCGCGGCGCGTGAGCACGCAGCCGCGGCTTGGCACCGCCCGTTTCGAAAGCGCGGGCGCCTGCTGCCGCGCCTGCCTGCTGGCGCGCCGGCAGCGCGGCGTGCTCGCCCTGGTCGGCCTGTCACTCTCGCCGGCGGCAACCGGCGCCGGGGTAGGCCATCTCTCGGAGACGCTCGAATTCGAGTCGATGGTCAAGTCCGCCGACGTGACGCTCGACTGGCAGTACTGGCCGAGCCTGCAGACCGCGCTGAACGGCATGCCCGGCCGCACGCTGCCGGCTGCGGGCGTCTACCTGCTGGTGCGGGGGCGCACGCCTGTCTATGTGGGCATGTCGCAGGCACTGACGCGACGGCTGCGCTCGCACCGCTGGTGCGAAGCGAGGCACCGCGACAGCGGGATTGCCGTGTGGACCGCCAGCCTCGCCGACGAGAACGCACGCCGCGCCGTCGAACACGCCATGGTGCGCATTCTCGGCAGCCGCGTCTCCAACGACATGCTGCGCGGCCAGGTGCGCGTGGGCGACAACGGCCTGCGCATCCGCAATTTCCTGCCCCAGACCGTGTGGAACGAACAGCGCCTGCCGCCCGACAACCAGATCCGCTACAACGCCGGGGCCACCTTCGAGGTATGACCGTGATCGTCGACTTCCACGTCCACGCCGGCCAGGGCGACGGCATGACCGGCCCGTGGGACACCACCGCGCCGCTGGCCGACTATGCGCGCCGCGCCACCGAGGCCGGCATCGCCCGCTCCGTGCTGCTGCCGGTGTTCCAGTCCGACTACGCACAGGGCAACCGCGAGGTGGCCGCCCTCGTGCGCGCCGATCCGCGCCGCTGGATCGGCTTCGCCATGGTCCACCCCGAACGCGACCGCGAGCGCGTGCATCGCATGATCGAGGACGCCGTGCTGCGGCTGGGCCTGCGCGGCATCAAGGTGCACCGGCACGACGCGCGCATCCATCGCCAGGTATGCGACGCGGCGCAGCGCTGGCGGCTTCCGGTGCTGTACGACCCCGGCGGCGATACCGGCGCGCTGAGCCTGCTCGCGCAGACGCATCCGGACGTGGCGTTCGTCTTCGCGCATCTGGGCAGCTTTGCGGACGACTGGGCGGCGCAGCGGCAGGTGATCGACCTGATCTCGCATTATCCGAACCTGTTTGCCGACACGGCGGGAGTGCGGCGTTTCGACTTGCTGGAGGAAGCGTTCCGGCGTGCGGGGCCGGGGAAGCTGCTGTTCGGGTCGGACGGGCCCTGGCTGCACCCGGGGCTGGAGCTGGCGAAGATCCGCGCGCTGCGGCCTTCGCCGGAGGCGTTTGCGAGCATGGCGGGGGGGAATGCGTTGCGGTTGATCGGGAGGGCGCGGGTGGCTGGGCAGGGGGTGGCGGCGCGTTAGGTAGGCGATGGCGCCAAGTCCAACGCGGAACGGAGGACTAAAATGTGCGTCCGTTTCGGCGCAGGCAATGCAAAGGAGAAAGCTATGGCTCGCGAAGTCCCACTAGCCACCCCGGGCGAGATCCTTCAACTGGATTGGCTCGAACCGCTCGGCATTTCCCGGTACGCGCTCGCAAAGGCGATCGATGTGCCAGCCCGACGCATCAACGAGATCGTCAAGGGCGACCGTTCCATCACGGCAGACACTGCCGTACGGCTTGGCGCCTTCTTCGGAACCGACCCGCAAAGCTGGATGAACCTCCAGACGCACTACGACACGGAGATGGCGAAGGAGAAGATCGGCGCTGCGAAGCTGGAGGCCATCAAGCAGCACGCTATTGCTGCGTGAGCGAACAGCAGTGGTGTACCGCGCCGTGGTCGAAATAGGGCCGCTGGAGGCTCGGGTCCTACTCGCAACGATACTTCGACATCTGTGCCCCGGCGCGCTGGACCGATTCCGATGCGAGCCGGATCTGGGCCGGATCCTTGCCGAGCATAGCGCGCTGGGAATTGTCGAGGGCGTGCTGGTAGGACTGGCGAAGATGCGGACACAGGAAGCCCGACGTGAGCCGCGGCTGCGACTTCGGATCGAGGAAGGACGTCGCCTCGGCGCGATATTCGGCGTTTTGTTGACCGATGGATTTCCTCGATAGCTCGGTCGTTGCATTGTCCGGGCACGGGCTGTCCTGCAGCGTGACCTTTCCTGCCTGGCTGCGGCATTGATAGATGGTCTGGCCATGCGCGCTGGACGTGCCCCACGCAAGCGTGACGAGGATCAGGTATCTCAGCATGGATCAGGGGGCAAGATCAGCCGGCCCTCAGGGCTGGCGACGGTGCCGCCGCCTGAGCCTGAGCGGGCGACACGATACTCGCGTAGTCGAGCAGGATGGTCGCCAACTCCACGTCTTTCGACGTGTACCGCTTGATTGGGATGCCCGCCGACGCCAGCACGTCGTTCTTCTGGCTGTCTCGCTTCTGCGCCCTGGCGCTGCCATGCGACGCTCCATCGAGTTCTATCACGTAGAGCGGGCGCATCGTCGTGCGGTCACATATCAGGTAATCGACGTACTTCTGCGCGAAGACGTTGCGCGCGGTCTGCGAGTTCCCCTTGTGCTGGACGAACGCCGACATCGCAACTTGCGGAAAGACGTGTGCGTCTTTCAGAGCAGCCGTCAGGCGCTCGTAGAGGTGTATCTCGTCCTCGCGAAGGAAGGGCGATTTGCGAGCGAAGACAAAGGCTTTTGCTGACTTTCCGCCATTGCCTTTGCTTTTCAGGGCCGACAGGATGGCCGCCGCGAGGACAAACAGAAAGAGTATGGCAAACATCGATTTCACTTGGACCCTCCGGTTCTTGTTGTGTTGAGGATTCTATCGGGTGTCGGCGGGGGCTAATCCATCCGTTTGGGGGGTAGAGCGAACGGCAGGCTTCGACATTACCCCGGCTTTGAATGAGCGCCCGCGAGGGGCAGCAATCCGCTACACATCCTTCCCAACCTCCGCCTTCGGCTGTCGCCGCAACTGCAACGCACGCGGCGTCACCTGCAGCAGTTCCGCCGCGCGGCTGGTCGACCCCGCACGGCGCTCGGCCACCTGCACCGCCATTGCTTCGGCCACCTGCCCGATGTTCTTCAGGCCGAGGCCTTCATCGAGGGCGCCTTCCACGGCCACCGCCAGCGCGTCGATCCAGCTCGCCGGATCGCCCGCCGCCGGCATCTGGATCATGGGACCGTCGAGGCTTCCCGTGCTCAGTACATGGAAGCCGCGCTGGCGCTCCGCCATGCGCAGGACGACGTTGCGCAGTTCGCGCACATTGCCCGGATAGGCGCGCGCCATCAGT
>Ga0335083_10012277_pt1 | contig 10259 bp, 11 predicted proteins | sample Lox_Sample_42_FD_206716 | JGI IMG/M metagenome (GOLD analysis project Ga0335083, IMG submission 206716) | Soil microbial communities from Loxahatchee National Wildlife Refuge, Florida, United States - Lox_Sample_4.2 | ecosystem: Environmental > Terrestrial > Soil > Wetlands | place: USA...
CGTGCTTCGCTTCGACGACGGCGGCGAACGCGTCGCTCGTGCAGGGCGGGCAGTCCGGCGACGGCCAGGTCGTCCTCACCTGGTGAGCGCGCCCTCAGTCCGGGGTGGAGTAGATCACCGAGCCCGCGGGCGCCGGAGGCCTCGCAGGCCGCACCGGCGTGGCGGCGGGCCGCGGCGGCGCGGGCGCCGGCTTCGCCGTCTTCGTGATCGTCACCACCACCGGCGGAAGGGCGATCGGCGCGGCGCTCGACGCGACGGGAGGTGCGCTCGCAGAAGCGGCGGCGACCGCCGAGTCGCTCGGCATGACCGATGCGGCGGGCTCCGAGTCGGGCGGAGCGGGGGACGGAGTCGACACCGTCGCCGCGGAGGGCGGCGCGGCCGGCGGAGACGGCGACGACGAGCGGAGCGCCAGCGCGACGGCGAGCCCGGCGATCGCCGAGACGGCCGCGGTGCCGGCGACCCACGCGAACGCGCGCCGCGGGGGCATCGACGGCCGGGCGGAGCCCCCGGGCGACTCGATGGACAGGCTCGCCGACTGCGAGACGATCGTGGGCAGCTCGTCGGACGACAGCGTCGAAGGCGCAGGCGGCGGCGGGGGCTGCTCGGGCACCGACGACTGGCTCTCGATGCTCGCGAGCTGCGCGTTGCGCTCGTCGAGGACCTGCTTCGCCGCGTCCTCGACCCACGCGCCCACCTCGCTCGCGAGCGCGGGAGCGACGGCGCGCCCGAGCGCGTCGGCCATCTCGCGCGCCGTGCCGAAGCGCGCCGCCGGCTCGTGCGCCAGCGCGCGCATCACGACCGCATCGAGCGCCGCAGGAACGAAGGGCGCGAACCGGCTCGGGGGATCGCTCGCCCCCGCCAGGACCGTCTTGAAGAGCGTGATGTCGTCGTCGGCCCTGAAGAGCCTGCGCCCGGTCAGCAGCTCCCAGAGCACGACGCCCGCGGCGTACACGTCGGCGTTCTGCGCGATGTCCTGCCCGCCGAGCTGCTCGGGGGCCATGTACGGCAGCTTGCCCTTCACCACGCCGGCGCGCGTCGTCTGGATGCGGCCCGCCGCCTTCGCCACGCCGAAGTCGATGACCCGCGCGAGCCCGTCGACGCCGACGATGATGTTGTGCGGGCTGACGTCGCGATGGACGATGCCGAGCGGCTCGCCGTGCTCGCTCTTCGCGGTGTGCGCGGCGTGCAGCCCGTGCAGGACGCCGCTCATCACGGAGCTGGCGATCGCCGGCGCGATCATGCGCTGCCGCTGGCTCTCGGCGCGCAAGATCCGCGAGAGCGACTCGCCCGCCACGTACTCCATCACGATGATGAGCTCCCCGCCCTCGTTCACGACGTCGAGGGTCTGCGCGACGTTCGGGTGCTGCACGCGCGCCACCAGGCGCGCTTCGTCCACCATCATCGAGACGAAGTCCGGCTCGTCGGCCAGGTGCGGGTGCAGGCGCTTGATCGCGACCGTTCGCATGAAGCCCGCCGCGCCGAGCATGCGCCCGAAGTAGACCGTGGCCATCCCCCCGGAGGCGATCTTGCCGTAGAGCGCGTAGCGGCCGACGACGAGCGCGCCGGCAGGGGGAGCCGCAGTCACCGTCCTCAAATACACCGCGGGACGCGACGGACGGCCACCGCTGTTGTCACGGTCGCGTCTCGTGCGCCTCTACGGCGCCGGGTTGCCCGGGAGGTGCGGAGGCGGCGCGGGCGGCAGGGGCTGCCTCCCCGCGGGGACCGGCTGCGGGTGGTGCGTCGTCGGTGCGACGTCCTTCACGGCCCCGATGGGCTGGCTCGTCTTGGCGAGCACCGCGCCGCTGTGGTCGTGCTGCACCACGCTGCAATGGTCGTCGGTGCCGACGTCGAGCAAGCGGCCCGACACGACCTGGAGCGAGGTGACCGAGACGCTCGCGGTGGCGCGCGCGTTCGGCTGCAGGTCCACCGAGAAGGCGACCCCCGACTTCAGCTGGTAGCCGTCAGGCGGGATCAGCGCGGCGACGAACGGCCCCTGGAACGACTGCAGGTCGGCGAAGTGCGCGGCGTACGTCGCCGACTGGGAGGACGCGAGCGCCACCTCGCTGATCGGCCACAGGTTCGAATCGAGCAGCATCACCTGGAAGCCGTTCGCGAGGTCCTTGTCGTCGGCGGCATCGCGGCTCGAGGGCGCGAGGTTCACGTCGAGCGAGGAGTACGCGAACGGGTCGACCACCCAGCACACGGGCGTGAGCACCCAGACGCTGCTGCTCGACGTCGCCAGGCTCTGGGCGAGCGCGAAGTGCAGGGCCAGGGACGAAGTGTCGCCGAGGACGACGCCGCCCGGCGCCACCGCGCAGCTCGCGGAGCCGTCCGAGCCCAGGCCCCCGAAGTCGAGCGTCCGCATGGTCGTACCCCGGGCGAACTGGCTCTTGTCGACCCCCGGGCTCGCGTACGCCGTGAGGGCGCCGTCCGCGTCCTGCGCCACGACCCACGCGTTCATCAGGCGGAACCGCAGCGCCGTGTAGCGGCCGGCCTTCACGGGCTGCGCCGGGAAGAGCTGCCCGACCTGGTTCTGCAGTCCGAGGACGTCCGCCTGGAACCCGTTGCCCGAGAGCGCGACCGAGCCGCCGCTGTCGTCGACGAGCTCGAGGTTGCTCATCGTGACCGTGGCTTTCGTGAGCGTTTGCCCAGAAATGATCGGACCGACGCTGCCGCGGAGCGTCAGCGCCAGCTTGGTGTCCGTGCTGACGACGATGGCGTCGGATCCGGCCATGGCGACGCCCGAGCCGGCGATCAGGGCAAGGGCGAGCATTCCCCCAGTGAGCCTCATGAGCCACCTCCGGCCCGTGCGCGGTGCAGGCCGGGTGCCGGGCGAGCGCGGCGCTGCTGTGATACGTCCCCTCCCCGCCATGCCCGATCTGCTCGACCTGGCCCGTCACTTCACCCCCGAGGAGCGCGCGGTGCGCGACTCCGTGCGCGCCTTCGTCGACGCGCGCGTGCTCCCGACCATCGCCGACCACTGGGAGAAGGGCACGTTCCCGTCGGAGCTCATCCCCGAGATCGCCGCGCTGGGTCTGCTCGGCTGCAACCTGCAAGGATACGGCTGCGCCGGTCTCTCCGACGTGGGCTACGGCCTCGCGATGCAGGAGCTCGAGCGGGGCGACTCGGGCGTGCGCTCCTTCGCGAGCGTGCAGGGCTCGCTCGTGATGTACCCGATCCACACGTACGGGTCGGAGGAACAGAAGAGCAAGCTGCTGCCCGAGATGGCGAAGGGCAAGATCATCGGCTGCTTCGGCCTCACCGAGCCGGATTACGGGTCGAACCCCGCCGGCATGCGCACGACGGCGATCGACGACGGCGACAGCTACGTGCTCAACGGGACGAAGCGCTGGATCACCAACGGCAACATGGCGCAGATCGCCCTCGTCTGGGCGAAGGTCGGCGGCGTCGACGGCGAGGTGCGCGGCTTCCTCGTGCCGACGGACGCGCGCGGCTTCGAGGCGCGCCTGATCCACAAGAAGGTGAGCCTGCGCGCCAGCGTCACGAGCGAGCTGATTCTCGAGGACGTGCGCGTCCCCAAGAGCGCCGTCCTCCCCGGCGTGCGCGGCATGAAGGGCCCGCTGTCGACGCTGACGTCGGCGCGCTTCGGCATCGCGTGGGGCGTCATCGGCTCGGCGACGGCGTGCTTCGACTGCGCGGTGGACTACGCGAAGCACCGCGTGCAGTTCGCCGGCAAGCCGATCGCGTCGCACCAGCTCGTGCAGGCGAAGCTCGCCGAGTGCCTCTCGCAGATCACGAACATGCAGCTCCTGGCCCTCGAGGTCTCGCGCCTCAAGGCGGACAAGAAGATGATCCCGGCGCAGGTGAGCCTCATCAAGCGCCACAACGTGCGCGCGGCCCTGGAGATCGCCCGCATTTGCCGCGACATCCTCGGCGGCAACGGGATCACGCTCGAGTACCCGGTGATGCGCCACATGTGCAATCTGGAGACGGTTTTCACCTACGAGGGCACGCACGACGTGCACACCCTGGTGCTCGGGCAGCACGTCACGGGAATCCCCGCGTTCGAGTGATAGAATGGGGCGATGGCGCCACGCCTGCGCCTCGGAGCGGTCCTTGTACTCGCGGTGACGCCGAGCGCCTGCACGCTGCTCGACCCGCTGAGCGGCCTCGTGCCCCCCGTCGGCGACGACGGGGGCGGTGACGCCGTGGCCGCCGACGCGAACGGAGACGCGCCGGACGTGGGCACGTCCGACACGTGGACACCCCCGACCGAGTCCGGCTCGGACGCTCCGCATGACGCGACGACCGATTCGCAGTCCGACTCGTCCACGATGGACGTCGTCGTGAAGGACACGACGCCGCCGTCCGACGTGCAGGATTCGGCGGCGCTCGCGTACTACCAGGTCGTCGCGGCCGACTCGCCCCAGGCCTACTGGCGCCTCGACGAGGCGGCCGGGTCCACCACGGCGCACGACGCGACGGGCAACGGCCACAACGGCACGTACAAGGGCGGCGTCACCCTGGGCGCCGCCGGCGCGATCGCCAACGACCAGGACACGGCCGTGACCTTCGACGGCGCGAGCGGCTACGTCGACGTGCCGAGCGCGTTCGCGTTCGCGGCGATGAGCAACTTCACGCTCGAAGCCTGGCTGAAGCCGACGGACGTCTCCGACTATCACGCGTGGATTGGACGCAACGACGGACAGCCCCCGACCGAGGGGTACCTCGGGTACATCGACCCGGCGGGGCCCTTCTACGAGTTCGAGCGCACCGACTCGGGCACCAAGATCTACGCGAACGGAAGCACCGCGCCGGCGGTGGGAACGTGGGCGTACGTCGTCGTGACGTACAAGTCCGGCGTCGGCTCGACCGTGTGGGTCAACGGACAAGCCGGGGCCACGGAGGCGACCGACGTCTCGCTCGCGGGCGCCACGAGCGACTTCGTCATCGGCGCCGAAAACGCCGGCGCGACGTCGTGGTGGGCGGGCGAGATCGACGAGGTCGCCGTCTACGACTACGTGCTCGCGGCGGCGAGCATCCAGCAGCACTACGCGGTGGGCACGGGCCAGTAGAAGGACCGGGAGAGGATGCCGAGGAGCACGGACGCCACGCCGCGCCTGCGGGCGAAGCCGCTCGCGGTGCCTCTCCACGTCGTGCTCGTGGAGCCCGAGATCCCGCCCAACACGGGGAACGTCGCGCGCATCTGCGCGGCGACGGCGTCGCCCATGCACCTGGTCGGCACGCTGGGCTTTCGCATCGACGAGCAATCAGTGCGGCGCGCGGGCGTCGACTACTGGCACCTCGTCGACGTGCGCCGGCACCTCGACTTCGAGCACTTCCTGCACGCGTTCGGGAAGGAGGCCGCCTCCCCGGCGAGGGACGCGACAGGCGGCAAGCTCCACCTCTTCTCCGCCCTCGCCACGCGGAGCTTCCTCGACGTCGAGTACGCCCCGGGCGACGCCCTCGTCTTCGGGCGCGAGAGCGTGGGCCTCTCCGAGGAGCTCCTGGCGCGGTTCCCGGACCGCGTGGTCGGCATCCCGACCCTCGGGGCCGTGCGCTCGCTGAACCTGGCGAACGCCGTCGGCATCGCCCTCTACGAAGCGCTGCGCAAGCTCGGAGCCCTCTCGGCGACGTTCACCGGGTGAGCGACCTTGACGGTGCTGGCGCGCAAACCGTAGCCTCGCGAGTTGACACCCCGCACGGGAGCCCCATTGCGCACCCACGAGAAGGTCGCCCTCGCCGTCCTCGCGTCCACCGCGGTCTTCGCCGCGCGTCCCGCTGCCGCGGCGCCGATGGACCCGACGCCCGACCGCCTGTACCTCGACAACCCGGGGCTCAAGCAGATCGGGTCGCCGCTCTCGTGCCAGCAGGTCGCGGCGAACCCCAACGCGGCGCTGCCCAGCCTCAAGGGGCAGATGCCCAACAACTTCCCCTGCCTGCCGAACAACGTGGCGTGGGGGAACATGATGTACGAGCTGGGGCACGCCATCGCGCCGACGGCGTTCCACCCGGCGCGCACCACCGGCTTCGGCGGCTTCGCCCTCAGCCTCGAGGCGAACTACGCGAAGATCAACGCCGACCAGGCCGACAGCACCGGCACGCAGTACTGGCACCAGGGCACGCAGGGCAATCCGCAGCCGAACGGCTCCTTCAGCACGGTGAACAGCGGGCCGGATTCGGTCCTGCAGATCTACACGCTCAAGGCGCGCAAGGGCCTGCCCTTCGGGTTCGAGATCACCGGGGCGCTCGGGCTCATCGCCAACACGACGCTGTGGCTCGGCGGCGCCGACATCCACTGGGCGCTGCTCGAGGGGTACCGCACGGGCTTCCTCGGCTACCTGCCGGACATCTCGATCGGCGGCGGCGTGCGCACGCTGTCGGGGCAGCAGGAGTTCTACCTGACGACCGTGGGCATCGACGGCGAGCTGTCGAAGCCCATCGCGCTCGCCGACAGCGCGGTGCTGACGCCCTACATCGGCGTGCAGCGGCTCATCATCTACGCGAACTCGAGCATCGTGAACCTCACGCCGAGCGTCGACCCGGTGCAGCAGTGCGGGTACGCGGGCCAGAACGTGAAGGACAACCCGCTCGCGCCGGGCAACACGGGGCAGACGGTGCCCGGCGACCCGGCGAGCAAGGCCTGGCCGAAGGGGCAGTTCGACGGCTCGCCCGTGTGCAAGAACGAGCTCTCGAACCACGCGCCGAACAACAGCGACTTCAACAACCAGTCGGTCTTCCAGAAGCAGACGTTCAACACGTGGCGCGGCATCGTGGGGCTGACGTACCGGTACGAGCTGCTCTACCTCGCCGGCCAGTTCGCGCTGGACATGGAAGATGCGAGCGCCGAGAACTCGGGGCTCGCGGGCGGACCGATGGCCAACGGGCAGCCGTCCACGTGGGCCCTCTCGGGAGGCAGGCTGTGGACGCTGTCGCTCGAAGCGGGCGTGTTCTTCTAGTCGCCGCTCTCGCCGCGTGCCGCGCGCCGGCGATGGAGGCGGTCGGGACGTCGACGCCGAAGGGCGTGCCCGCGACGGCTGTCGACGCGGCTGCGCCCAGGCCGTCGCCCGTGGCGGGGGACTTCCGCAAGACGATGGCGCGCCTGACGGACCGGCAGGTGTCCGAGGGCCACGCCGAGCGCTTCGACGCCATCGTGTGGGCGAACGACGCCGCGAAGGGCGCGTGGGACGCGGGGAGCGCGATGCCCGACGGCGCGATGCTCGTGGAGGAGACCATCGAGCGCCCCGGCAGGACCGACCGCGCCGACAAGCCGGCGGGGCTCTTCGTGATGAAGAAGGACGGCGGGAGCTGGAGCTTCGTCGTGGTCGGCCCCGGCGGCGACGTGGTCGACGACGCGCGCGTCGCCCCGTGCAAGGCGTGCCACGCGCTCGCGCCCGTGGACTACGTCTTCAAGCACAGTTCTGGTGTTTGAGTCCGCTCTCTGGCGAGCGTGCGGACTCAGATCAGCAGCATGAAGACGAGCGCCGCGATGACGGCGATCGCGCCGATCGCCGTCGCGACGACGGCCGCGAGCATCGAGGCCTGGAGCGCCGGCTGGGCCGACTTGCCCTCGAGGTGATACGCGCCGCGGAGGAACGCCCGCGCGCTGCGGCCCGGCAGACCGACGCCCACGCTCGCGATGGAGAGCGCGGCACGCGCGCCGTCCTTGAACGCGACGACGAGCGCGCCGAGCGGCCCGACGACGAGGTCCCATCCCGTCGAGTACAGCCCGAAGCGCACCGCGCGCGTCGTCGCCCCGCGGGCGCCGGCGCGACGGGCGCCGCGATCGAGCGCCCAGCCGTGCGCGACGTGCGCCGCGACGAGCAGCACCGCGAGCGCCGGGATCCCGGCGGCCACGAGGCGCACGAGCGTCGGCGCCTCGTCGAGCACGAGGTGCTTCAGCCACGCCGGCGCCAGGATCCCGAGCGGTACGAGGCACGCCGTGGCCATCGCGGCCGACGCGATGAGCTCCGCGACGACGGCGAAGCGCAGCGCCGGCACGAGCGGTCCGTCGGGCAGCGTCTGGAAGAACGTCTCGGCGTCGAACGTCGTCGCGCGCGCCGTGGCCCAGAGGCGCGTGAGCGCGGGCGCGCCCGGGCGCTCCCACGGCACGACGGCGACGACGCCCGACTTGGTGATCTCGTTGAGACACCCTGGGCAGTCGGCGTCGCCGCACTGGGCGCACACGACGGCAGCGGGAACCTCGGAGTCGACGAGCTCGTCGAGCTCGACGCGCTCGTTCGCCGCGCCGTTCCTCGCGCCCCTCATGACGGGGCGGAGTGTGACACGTGCCGGGGATCAGTGCACCACTTGGCCAGCCGACGTGCCGCGACGTACGCGGATGTCGTCCACGCGTCCGCCGAAGAACAGCGCGAACCCGAGGGCCACGACCGAGAGCACCAGCGTGGCGTAGAGGCCGAATTCCCAGGTGAATTGCAGGCGCATTCCGTACGCGCCGTGCGGCGGGCGGGCGAGCAGCAGCGCCGCCGCGACACCGGGGACGGCCGCGAGGAACGAGGCGGCAACGCGCGCCCCGCGCATGTGCATGATGGTGCGTCGCGTGATGACGACCGGGAAGAGGACGAACCACGCCACGCCCGCGCCCCACGCCCAGCCGAGGCGGCGCCCGAGGTCGAAGCCGGTGTAGCTGACGATGTCGGGCATCGTCAGGTGCACCCAGGGCATGAAGAACGCGACGAGCCCGAGGACGCAGAGCAGCGCGAGCGGCCCGCGCCCGCGCCGCAGGTACGTGATGGGGAGCAGGTCCCACTCGGGCTGCCGCGTCAGGCCGTCCTCGCTCAGCGCGTCATCCGAGAGCGGCAGCTTTCCCTGCTCGACGAGGGGCACGCCGCACACCGGGCACGTCTTGCGCTCGCCGTCGGGGAACATCTCCCGGCAGAACGGGCAGGCGAGCAGCGGCACCCGGCGAGCATAGCGTGCGCGCACGATCGTCACGTGGCACGCCTCCGGCGCGCACGTCGGCCCCGCTTCGCGGGTCTGCCTCGGTTTCATGGGGATGGGGACAACCGGGAGGACGGCAGAGTTCCGGGCTGGCATGTCGCACCCGGGTTACATTGGCCACATGAGTCGGCCGGGGAAGCTGGACGCTGCGATCGTGGACGCCTGGCTCGCCAGGCACCCCGGGTGGGCGCGCGAGGGTGCCGGGGCCATCGTGCGCACCTTCGCCTTCCCCGACTTCGCGGCGGCGCTCGCGTTCGTCGTGCGCGTCGGCTGCGCTGCGGAGAAGCACGACCACCACCCCGACGTCGCGCTCGGGTGGGGCAAGGCGCGCATCCTCTGGACGACGCACGACGCCGGAGGCGTGACGCAGCTCGACCTCGACGCGGCGGAGGCGTGCGACCGCGCGAGCGCCTGAATGACCGACACCGAGCAGATCGTCGAGGCGCGTGCGGCGCTGCTCGCGCACATCGAGGGCGTCATCGGCGCCGGGCCGATCCCTCGCCTCGACGAGGCGCTCACGCACCGGAGCTTCGCCAACGAGGCGGGCGTGGCGGACAACCAGCGGCTCGAGTTCCTCGGAGACTCGGTGCTCGGGCTGTGCGTGAGCGAGCTGCTCGCGGCGGCGCACCCGGACGCCGACGAGGGGAAGCTCACGCGGATGCGGAGCGCGCTGGTCAACGGCGAGGCGCTCGCGGCGTGGGCGCGGCAGGTGGGCGTCGGCGCGTGCGTGGCCTTCGGGCGGGGCGCGAAGCTCGGCACCGAGCGAGAGCAGACGAACGTGCTCGCCGACGCGGCCGAGGCGATCATCGCGGCGGTCTACGAGGCGCGCGGAATCGACGGGGCAAGGGCCCTCGTGCGCGACGTCGTGGGCAACCTGCTCGACCGCGCCGACGAGCTGAGCGCGGCCGACCCCAAGAGCGCCCTGCAGGAGCGCGTGCAGGCGCGCGGCCAGCCGGCCCCGACGTACCGCGTGGTCGACGTGCGCGGCCCCGCGCACGAGCAGATCTTCGTCGTCGAGGTGCTGGTCGGAGAAGCGCCGGTCGCGCGCGGCGAGGGGCGTAGCAAGCGGCTCGCCGAGCGCGCCGCCGCGGCGAGCGCCCTTGGCAACCTATCGACGGAGTAGGGTCACTTCGCTGCAGCGTCGCGCGGCGCCGACGTGATGCCGCCGTCGACGACGATGACGAGCGACGGATCGGTGAGCGGCGCTTCGTTGTAGTCCTTCAGGCGCGCCGCGCGGAGGCTCGCGACGAGCTTGTCCGTCTCGTCCTTCACGCGCTGCTTCCACACGGTGTCGCGGATCTGCGCCGCCACGTCGTCGACCGAGCGCTTGTTTGCCG
>Ga0335083_10012278_pt1 | contig 10259 bp, 7 predicted proteins | sample Lox_Sample_42_FD_206716 | JGI IMG/M metagenome (GOLD analysis project Ga0335083, IMG submission 206716) | Soil microbial communities from Loxahatchee National Wildlife Refuge, Florida, United States - Lox_Sample_4.2 | ecosystem: Environmental > Terrestrial > Soil > Wetlands | place: USA: Florida...
CGTGGGAAGTTCTACGAACGCACCGGCGCGCTGCGCGACATGGTGCCCAACCACATGTTCCAGCTGCTCGCCATGACGGCGATGGAGGCGCCCAACTCCTTCAGCGCCGACGCGGTGCGGACGGAGAAAGTGAAGGTGATCGACGCGATCCATCCGCTCACCCCCGCGCAGGCGGTGGAGTGCGTGGTGCGTGGCCAGTACGCCGCCGGCACGCTGCAGGGCAAGGCGGTGCGCGGTTATCGCGAGGAGCCGGATGTGGCGCCGAACTCGACCGCCGAAACCTTCGTCGCGATGAAGCTGTTCATCGACAACTGGCGCTGGGCGGGCGTGCCCTTCTACATCCGCACCGGCAAGCGGACGCTCACGCGCAAGACCGAGATCGCCATCCAGTTCAAGCAAGCGCCGTACGCGCTGTTCCGCGACACGCCGGTGGAGAAGCTGACGCCGAACATCCTGACTCTGCGCATCCAGCCGAGCGAGGGCGTCTCCCTCCAGTTCAGCGCCAAGGTGCCCGGCCCGGTGGTGCATCTCAGCGGCGTCAAGATGGATTTCAGCTACGCCGACTATTTCGGCACGCCCAAGAACACCGGCTACGAGACGCTGCTTTACGACGTACTCATCGGCGACTCGACGCTGTTTCAGCGCGCCGACAACATCGAGGGCGGGTGGAGAGCGGTGCAGCCGATCCTGGATACCTGGGCGGCGGGACCGGACGAGGTGAACCCCTACGCCGCCGGCACCGCGGGCCCGGTGCAGGCCGAGCGCCTGCTCGCCCGCGACGGGCGCCGCTGGGTGACCTTCGGCCCAGGCTAGATGCGGCACCCATGCGTGCTGCTGGTGATGGGTGTGGCGGGCAGCGGCAAGACCACGCTGGCCGAGACGCTGGCCACGCGGCTGCACTGGAAGCTGCAGGAAGGCGACGCGCTGCACCCGCCTGGGAACGTCGCCAAGATGGCGGGCGGCACGCCGCTGACCGACGCGGATCGCTGGCCATGGCTCGACCGCATCGCCGCCTGGATCGACGCGCGGCTCGCCGCCGGGGAGGACGGGATCGTCACGTGTTCGGCGCTCAGGCGGCCCTACCGCGACCGGCTGATTGGCGCGCGGCGGGGCGTGCGGCTGGTGTTCCTTCATGCCGATGAAGCGCTGATCGGCGTGCGACTCGCCGCCCGGCGCGGCCACTTCATGCCGGCGAGCCTGCTCGCGAGCCAGTTGGCGACGCTGGAACCGCCGGGACCGGACGAGCATCCGATCGCCCTGAACGCCGGGTCGCCGCCGGAGGAACTGGCCGCCCGGGTGCTGGCGGCGCTGGAGGCCGAGTCATGACCATGACGCGCATAACGGTGATCGAGGCGGACATCACGCGGCTCGACGTGGACGCGATCGTCAACGCGGCCAACGAGTCGCTGCTCGGCGGCGGCGGGGTGGACGGCGCCATCCACCGCGCCGCCGGGCCCCAATTGCTCGCCGAATGCCGCACGCTCGGCGGCTGCCCGACCGGCGAGGCCCGCATGACCCGCGGCTATCGCCTCAAGGCGCGGCACGTGATCCATACGGTCGGCCCGGTCTGGCGCGGCGGCGGGCAGGGCGAGCGGGAACTGCTCGCTTCCTGCTACCGCAACAGCCTCGCGCTCGCCGCCCGGCACGGGCTGCGCAGCATCGCCTTTCCCGCGATCAGTTGCGGCATCTACGGCTACCCGCTCGACGAGGCAGCCGCGGTCGCGGTGCGGGAGACGGGCGCCTTCGTCGCGGGGTCGGCGCTGCCAGAACGGGTGATCTTCGCCGCTTTCGGCGCCGCGGTGTTCGCGGCGCTGACGGCGGCCTTGCGGCAGCTTGACGGGTAGGACGCGATGGACCTGGAAGCCGAATACAACAACGGCGCCAAGGTGCCCGGCTCGGCCGCGATCGTCGCGCGCTGGCCGCGCGAGGCGGAGGCGTTCCGCGCCGCCCATCCGCGGGCCGAACTCGGCCTCGCCTACGGGCCTTCGCCGCGGCAAGCCATGGACATCTTCTGGCCGGCGCCGGGCCGCACGGCGCCACTCGCCATGTTCATCCACGGCGGTTACTGGCAGCGCAACGACCGCAGCCTGTTCAGCCACTTCGCCCGCGGCCTGCTGGCGCACGGGGTCGCGGTGGCGATGCCGTCCTACGACCTCTCTCCGCAGGTAACGGTCGCCACGATCGTCGAGCAGGTGCGCGCCGCCGCCGCCCTGCTCGCCCGCCGCCACGGCCGGCCGATGCTGGCGATCGGCCACTCCGCAGGCGGGCATCTCGCGGCGATGCTGCTTGCGACCGACTGGGCGGCGCGCGGCCTCGCAGCACCGGCGGTGTCGGCGGCGTTGCCGATCAGCGGGCTGTTCGACCTGCCGCCGCTCACGCACACGAGTGTGAACACGGCCCTCGGCCTCGACGAGGCGGAGGCACGGCGTCTCTCGCCACTATTCCTGCCGCGCCCGCCGGGCGTGCTGCACGCGGTCGTGGGCGGCGACGAAGGGGTTGAATATACGCGACAAAGCCGCAGCATTGCGGAAGCCTGGGGCGGCACGTGGGCGGCAATGCCTGGTCGAAATCACTTCACCGCTCCAGAACCGCTGGGCGATCCTGATTCGCCCCTGACAAAGATTGCAGTAAAACTCATGTCAAGCTGAAAGCGGCAACTTTCCGCAAGATTGAACGTCTCCTCCATTATAGCAACGGAGGAAGACATGGCGCAGCCTCGCTGCTTGGATGCCAGCCTCAATTGGCAATATCTTGGAGCCATCACAGGCTTGGCCTTGGCGGCATTTGCGCAGAACCAACCCGCATTTGCCCGCGACTATAGAACCGACCCACCGCCCCCGATCGCGGAGGCGGAGAATCTGGCGGAACTGCCGCCGGTGGCGCCGCCCAAGGGCCACCGCATCGTGGACGACCACAGCGGCCGCAAGGAGGAAGGCAAGGCCTCGATCTATGCGCACGTCTTCGACGGGCGGACGATGGCGGACGGCGAGCGCTACGACCCGCGCGCCGGTGTTGCCGCCAGCAAATCCTTGCCGCTCGGCACGATCGCCAAGGTCACGAACCTGGAAACCGGCAAGTCAACCAAGGTGAAGATCGCGGACCGCGGGCCGTTCGTCGATGGCCGCGTGGTCGACCTCACGCCGCATGCCGCCCACGCCATCGGTCTGACCAATGCGGAAGGTCTGGCGCCGGTGATCGTCTCACCGGTCGTGGTCCCGCAGCCGAACGGCACGCTCAAGCTCGGCGCCGGCGCCGCGCCGGCGCCGTCCAAGGAAGCCAGCCGGTGACGGCCCCGCATATCACCCGTCCAGCAGGTCGCGCACCTCCTCGGCGAGCGCGATCGCCGCGGTCAGGCCCGGACTCTCGATGCCGAACAGGTTGAGGAGTCCGGGCACGCCGTGGGTGGCGGGCGATTGAATAATGAAATCCTGTTTCGCAATTGCCGGCGGAACGATCTTCGGCCGGATGCCGGCATAGCCGGGCAGCAGCGCGCCGGCCGGCAGCGCAGGCCAGTAGCGGCGGATCGCCGCGTAGAACGAGTCCGCCCGGCGCGGATCGACGGTGTATTCGGGCGCCGGCACCCATTCCACATCCGGTCCGAACCGTGCCTGCCCGGCGAGGTCGATGGTCAGGTGCACGCCGAGGCCGCCCGGTACGGGCACCGGATAGATCAGGCGCCCGAACGGGTTGCGACCGGCGAGCACGAAGTAGTTGCCCTTCGCGTAGTACGGCGTCGGGACCATCTGCCGCGGCATCCCGCGAACGCTGAGCGCCACCTCGGGCGCCCGCATTCCCGCCGAATTGATCACATAACGTGCGCGCAACGCGATCTCCGACGCCTCCACCTCCACGCCCCGCTCCGTCGCGCGACCGCCGGTGACCGGTGCCCGGAAGACGAACTGCGCCCCCGCCGCCTCCGCCTCGCCCTGGAGCGCCAGCATGTAGGCATGGCTGTCCACGATTCCCGTGGACGGCGAGAGCAGGGCCGCGACGCAGGCGAGCGCGGGTTCGAGCGCGCAGGCCTCCGCCGCGTCCAGCAGTTGCAGGTCATCGACGCCGTTCGCCGCGGCGGCGGCGCGGATGCCGTCGAGCTTCGCCACTTCCGCTGTGTCCGTCGCAACGATCAGTTTGCCGCAGTTGCGGAACGGAACGCCATGCGTGCGGCAGAAGTCGTACAGCATCCACTTGCCGCGCACGCACAGCCGGGCCATCGCGCTGCCGCGCGGGTAGTAGATGCCGGCGTGGATCACCTCGCTGTTGCGGCTCGACGTTTCGGTGCCGATTCCCTCGGCCGCCTCCAGCACCAGCACCTCACGCCCGGCCCACGCGAGCGCGCGCGCAATGGCGATGCCGACCACGCCCGCGCCGATCACCACGCATTCGATTTCGTCCATTGCGGCACCCTGGAACGCGCCCCGCCGGCGGGCAAGCCGCCCGGGCGAATGGCGGGCGGGCGAAATTGGTGTCCGGCGCCCTAAGTGTGCTCTACCTGCCAAATCCCGCCTGTCCGGGCGCCCCCTGCCGCCGCCCTCCGCCGAGGTTCCCGATGCGCCGCCTGCTGGTCCTGGTCGCTCTCGCCCTCTTCGCCGCCCCGCCCGCCCGCGCACAGTTCGGCGGCGGCCCGCCGGCGGTGGGCACCGCGGTCGCACATAAGCAGCCGGTGGTGGAAACCAGCAGCTTCATCGGCCGCGTGCAGGCGATCGACAAGGTGGACCTCGTCTCCCGCGTCACCGCCTTCCTCGACGAGATTCATTTCACCGAGGGCGCGGAGGTGCAGAAGGGCCAGTTGCTCTACGTGCTGGAACGCGGGCCGTTCGAGGCCGATGTCGCCGTCAAGCAGGCCGCCGTCGCACAGAACCAGGCGCTATTGCGCAATGCGAGCCTGACGCTCGCCCGCGCGCAGGCACTGCTGAACACGCCAGCAGGACAGCGCGCCACCTATGACGAGGCGCAGGCGCAGCAGGCGAGCTACGCGGCGCAGCTGCTCTCGGCCCAGGCGCAATTGCGCGCCTCGCAGATCAACCTCGCCTACACGGAAATCCGCGCGCCGGTCGCGGGCAGGATCACGCGCACGAATGTCACGGTCGGCAACGTCGTCTCGCCCTCCTCCGGGCCGCTCGCGACGATCTACAGCCAGGACCCGATGTACGTGCTGTTCCCGGTCTCGGCACGCGCCGCGCTCGACCTGCGCAACCACTTCACGGGCAAGGGCGGGATCAGCGCCCTCGTGGTGAAGCTGCGGCTGGCCGACGGCAGCATCTTCGGCAGGACCGGCACGCTCGACTACATCGAACCGACCGTCGCGACCAGCACCGACACGATCATCTTCCGCGCGCGCATTCCGAACCCGCTGGTGCCCGGCCGGTCGGCCTCCGATCCCACACCGCGCGAACTGGTGGACGGCCAGTTCGTCACGGCGCTGCTGGAGGGCGTGGAGCCCGTGCTGGCGCTCGGCATCCCACGCAGCGCGATCCTGACGGACCAGCAGGGCAATTACGTCTACGTGATCGGCCCCGGCAACCATGCCGAGCGGCGCCGCATCCAGCTCGGCCAATCGACGCCCGCAACCGCCATCGTGCTGAGCGGCCTCGCCGAGGGCGATCAGGTGATCGTCGACGGGCTGCAGCGCGTGCGGCCGGGCATCCCGGTAAACCCGGCCCCCGCCGCGCCCGGCCCCTCCGGCGCGCCGGTCGGCATCGCGCCGCCCGCCGCCGCGCCCGGCAGCGCCAAGGGCTGAGTGCATGTTCTCCGCGATCTTCGTCGACCGGCCGCGACTTGCCATCGTCATCGCGATCCTGATGACGCTCGCGGGGGTGATCGCGCTCACCCGCATTCCGGTCGCGCAATTCCCCAACATCGTGCCGCCGCAAGTCACGGTGACGACCCGCTTCCCCGGCGCATCGGCCTCGGTAGTCGAGGCGACGATCGCGCAGCCGCTGGAAGCCGTGGTAAACGGCGTCGACCGCATGATCTACATGAAGTCGAACAGCGGCAACGACGGCAGCTATTCGCTGACGGTCAGCTTCGAGATCGGCACCGACCCCGACGTGGACGTGGTGAACACCAACAACCGCGTGCAGACCGCGCTCTCCAAGCTGCCGCCGGAGGTGCAGCTCGAGGGCGTCACGGTACAGAAGCGCAGCTCCGCGATCCTGGAGTTCCTTCAATTCTACAGCGACGATCCGAAGCTCGACCCGCTGTTCATCAGCAACTACATCACCATCAACGTGCTGGACAAGCTGTCGCGCGTGCCGGGGGTCGGGCAGGCGTTCGTATTCGGCGCGATGGACTATTCCATGCGCATCTGGTTCGACTCCGACCGGCTGACCAGCCTGAACCTGATGCCGTCGGACATCATCGCCGCGATCCAGTCGCAGAACCAGCAGAACGCCATTGGCCGCATCGGGGCGCGGCCGACGACGGACGCGACGCAGTTCCAGTTGAATCTGCAGACGCAGGGACGGCTGCTCACACCCGAGGAGTTCGGCCGCATCATCATCCGCGCCAATCCCGACGGCTCGGTGCTGCGCGTTGCCGATGTGGCGCGCGTGGATCTCGGGGCGGCGACGATGGACACGCTGAGCCGGCTCAACGGCAGGCCGGCGATCTCCATCGGCATCTATCTCGCGCCCGGCGCCAATGCGGTGAATACCGCTCACCTGGTCGCCCGCACCCTCGACGGATTGTCGCACCGTTTCCCGCCCGGCATGCACAAGATCGTGTTCTGGGACAGCTCGCAGTTCGTCTCCGACACGATCAGCGAGGTGGAGCGCACGCTCATCGAGGCGTTCGCGCTGGTTGTGCTCGTGGTGTTCCTGTTCCTCGGCAACCTGCGCGCGACGATCATCCCGACCGTCGCCGTGCCGGTGAGCCTGATCGGCACATTCGCCGTCCTGCTCGCGCTCGGCTTCTCGGCCAACACGGTCTCGCTGCTTGCGCTCGTGCTCGCGGTCGGCATCGTCGTGGACGACGCGATCGTCGTGGTCGAGAATGTTGAGCGCGTCATGGAAGAGCGGCCTGACCTTGCGCCGAAGGACGCGACCAAGCTCGCGATGCAGCAGATCACCGGGCCGATCATCGCGATCTCGCTCGTGCTGCTCTCGGTGTTCGTGCCGATCGGCTTCATTCCCGGCATCTCCGGCCAGTTGTTCAAGCAGTTCGCCGTCACGATCAGCGTGGCCATGGTGATCTCGGCGATCAATGCGCTGACGCTGTCGCCCGCGCTGTGCGGCCTGTTCCTTCGCCACGAGGGCAAGCGCCACGGCATCATGGGCTTCGTGCTGCGGCGCATCGATGATGTGCGCAACGGCTATGCTTCGCTCGTGACGCGCTTCCTGCGGGTGGCCGCGGTGGCGCTGCTGATCGTGGCACTGGCCGGCAGTGGCATCGCGTGGCTCGGACTGCGCACACCGGGCGGATTCCTGCCGGAGGAGGACCAGGGCGCCTTTTTCGTCGCGGTGCAGTTGCCGGACGCCGCCTCCGTCGCGCGCACGCGGGCCGTCGCAAGGCGCGTGGAGGACCTGCTGCATGCGATGCCGCAGGTGCAGAACGTGCTCTCCATCGTCGGCTTCTCGCTGCTCGACGGCGGCGCGCAGAGCAATGCCGCCTTCGTGGTGGCCCGCCTCAAGCCGTTCGAGGACCGCACGCGCGCGGCCGACCGCGCGCAGGCGGTCATCGGGCGGGTGTTCGGGGCGGCGCAGCAGATTCGCTCGGCCATGGTGTTCCCGTTCAACCTGCCGCCGATCATCGGGCTTTCCACCAGCGGCGGCTTCGAATATGCGCTTGAGAACCTCGAAGGGCGCGATCCGGCCGAGATGGGCAGCGTGATGCGCGGCCTCGTCGGTGCGGCGAACGCCGATCCGCGCCTCTCCACCGTGTTCTCGACCTTCACCGCGACGACGCCGAGCCTTTATCTCGATATCGACCGCGACAAGGCGCAGGCACTCGGCGTGAACATGACCGACGTGTTCACCGCCCTCGGCGCCACGCTCGGCGGTATCTACGTCAACGACTTCAACATGTTCGGCCGCACATGGCAGGTGAACATCGAGGGCGAGGACGCCGACCGCAACGACATCCCGGCGATCTGGAAGATCTACGTGCGCAACAACAAGGGCACCATGGTGCCGCTGCGCTCGCTCGCCGACATGCGCTTCGTGCTCGGGCCGCAGACGATCAGCCGCTACAACAACTATCGCGCGATCACGATCAACGGCAAGCCGGCGCCCGGCGTCTCCTCGGGCGACGCGCTTGCCGCGATGGCACAGGTGTCGGCGAAGACGCTGCCGCCGGGCTACGACTTCGAGTGGACGGGCACGGCCTACCAGGAAATCCAGGCGAGCGGGCAGACCGGCATCCTGCTCGGGCTTGCAGTGCTGTTCGCCTATCTGTTCCTCGTCGCGCTTTATGAAAGCTGGGTCATACCGGTGCCGGTGCTGCTGTCCGTCACGGTGGGCGTGCTCGGCGCGTTCGTTGGTCTGCACCTGTTCGGGCTGCCGCTCGACCTCTATGCGCAGATCGGCATGGTGGTGCTGATCGCGCTCGCGGCGAAGAACGGCATCCTGATTGTCGAGTTCGCCAAGGAGCAGCGCGAGGCCGGCATGCCGATCCGCGATGCGGCAGCACTCGGTGCGCGGATGCGGTTCCGCGCGGTGATGATGACCTCGATCGCATTCATTCTCGGCCTCGTGCCGCTCGTATGGGCGAACGGCGCGGCGATGCTGAGCCGGCACGCGGTCGGCACGCCGGTGTTCGCGGGAATGATCGGCGCGACCACGATCGGGGTGTTCCTGATCCCGATGCTGTACGCAACCTTCCAGGCGCTGCGCGAATGGGCGAAGGGCGGCCGGGCACGCGTGCGGCAGGAGGCGCGCGTGCGCGAGACGGCGCATAGCGACTGATGGCCCGGCCCCCTTGGCCTTTCGCCTCGACGCCCTAGACTAGGCTTCGACCCACCGAACGAACCCCCGGAGAAGATTCGCTCATGACGAAGTTCGGCCTTGCCCAGCCCGTCCGCCGCGTCGAAGACCCGCGCCTGCTGAAGGGCAGCGGTTCCTACACCGACGACATCGTGCTGCCGGGCACAGTCACCGGCGTGGTCCTGCGCAGCCCGCACGCCCATGCGACCATCGCCTCCATCGATACCTCGGCGGCGAAGGCGATGGCGGGCGTGCTCGCGGTCTATACCCATGCGGACCTCGCCGCCGACGGCATCGGCCCGCTGCCGTGCGCCGCGCCGGTAAAGAACCGCGATGGCTCGCCGATGGCGCAGCCGCCGCATCCGGTGCTGGCGGACGGCACGGTGCGGCATGTCGGCGATCCGGTCGCCTTCATCGTTGCCGAATCGCCCAAGATCGCCCGCGACGCCGCCGAGGCGGTGATGGTCGAGTACGACATTCTGCCGGCGATCACCGATCTCGCCCGCGCGACGGAGCCGGGCGTGCCGCAGGTGTGGCGGGAGGCCAAGAACAACATCGTCTTCGACTGGTCGGTCGGCGACAAGGACAAGACCGACGCGCTGTTCGCGCAGGCCGCGCATGTCACGCGGCTGACCGTGGTCAATAACCGAATCGTCGTCTCCTCGATGGAGGCGCGGGCGGCACTCGCGGACTACGACGCCAAGACGGAGCGCTGGACGCTGCGCACCAACACGCAGGGCGGCTGGTTGCTCAAGGACCTGATGTCGGCCGCAGTGTTCAGGGTGCCCGCCGACCGTTTCCGCATCCTGACGCCCGATGTCGGCGGCGGGTTCGGCATGAAGATTTTCCTGTATGCCGAGCACGTTCTGACCTGCTACGCCGCGCGCAAGCTCGGCCGGCCGGTGAAATGGACCTCCGAGCGGTCGGAAGCGTTCCTCGCCGACACGCAGGGGCGCGACAATATCACGCTCGGCGAACTGGCACTCGACAAGGACGGCAGGTTCCTCGCGCTGCGCACGCGCAACATGGCCGGCATGGGTGGCTATCTCTCGACCTTTGCCCCCTATATCCCGACCGTGGCAGGCACCGGCGTGCTCGCGAGCGTCTACGGGTTCCAGGCAGTCTATGCCAACGTCATCGGCGTGTTCACCCACACCGTGCCGGTGGACGCCTATCGCGGCGCCGGCCGGCCGGAGGCGAACTACCTCGTCGAGCGACTGATCGACGCGGCCGCGCGGGAACTGAAGATCGACCGCGTCGAGATCCGCCGGCGCAACATGGTCGGCCCGGAGGCGATGCCGCATAAGACGCCGGTCGGCAAGCTCTACGACAGCGGCGATT
>Ga0335083_10012279_pt1 | contig 10258 bp, 9 predicted proteins | sample Lox_Sample_42_FD_206716 | JGI IMG/M metagenome (GOLD analysis project Ga0335083, IMG submission 206716) | Soil microbial communities from Loxahatchee National Wildlife Refuge, Florida, United States - Lox_Sample_4.2 | ecosystem: Environmental > Terrestrial > Soil > Wetlands | place: USA: Florida...
CCTGGTCGTCGACCAGCTACCCCCAGCAGCGCGCCTCGTGTACGTCACGCCCTCGCACCAATATCCCCTGGGCTCCACGATGTCGATGCCACGGCGCCGGGCGCTGCTGCGCTGGGCGGAGCGCCACGACGCGGCGATCATCGAAGACGACTACGACACCGAATTCCGCTACGTCGACCGGCCGCTGGAACCCCTGCAGGCCCTCGACGCGAACGGCCGGGTCCTGTACGTGGGCTCATTCTCCAAGACGTTCTCCCCGTCGGTCCGCCTCGGCTTCGCCGTAGTGCCCCCGCCGCTGGCCGAGCCGATCGCCGCGCTGCGGCAGCTCATCGACTGGCATCCGCCGATCGCGATGCAAACCGCCTTGGCTGGCTTCATCAACGAGGGCCTGCTCGACAAGCACATCCGGCGCAGCAGGCGGGTCTACGCCGAGCGCCACCACATCCTTACCGAGGCGCTCTCCGGGCCGCTGGCCCGCCACCTCACCGCCCGCTCTCCCCACGCCGGACTGCACGTCGCCGCCGTGCTGCGGGAAGGTCTCGACGAGAAGGGGGTGCTGCAAGCCGCGGCCCGGCATGGCCTAGTCACATCCGGCCTGCACGACTGCTTCCATACGACCCCGACGCAGCCAGGCCTCCTGATCGGATTCGGCGCGGTCAGCACCACCGGCCTGCCGATAGCACTGCGCACCCTGGGCCGCATTCTCGCCGCCCAGACCACCGGCCAGGTAACAGCGACACGCGCCGATGACCCGGCAGCAGTTGAGCTCGTACGTTAAGTCTGGACCTTCCCAGCCAGCCTGCCCGTGACCATTTCGCGCCCATGTTCCTCCCGTCCACATGCCGCCCGCAGGCTGGCTGGCGGCCGCCCGCGGCCTGGTGTTCCGTTGGCTGCTGTGCGGCACAATGCGGGCATGGGCGTTCTCACGGACTATTTCTCCGCGCCATCGGACGCGGCGGCGGCTTCGGCGCTTGACCGCACCGGCGGGCCCGGCCAGCCAGCGGCTGGACCATCGCCGTTGCCGCCGTTCGACACGTTCCAGGCAAAGGGCCTCGATCCTTACGTCATCATGGGAAGGCTCGAGGAGGCGCTCACCGGACAGGACTATCAGGTCATCACCGCCGGCCCGCGCTACGGACGCCTGGTAGCGCAACGAGGCGCCCACGGACCGTGGGTCACCACGGTCAGCCGCCCGCTCCAGGCCGCGCTTTCGCTGGCCGACAGCGGCACGCTGGCGCGAGCAGCCGCGGAATGGTCGCAAGCCGAAGAACTCAGCGGCGCTTCCGCCGGGGATCTGACGGCGATCCTGGAAGAGCTTTCCGGCCTCGCCCGCCGCGCCACCGCGAGGGGCGAGCACCTGTACTGCTGGACCTGCCTGTAGCCCTCTGATGCCGCATCCGGCGCAGACGCCTGCTGACCTGCGCACCGGCCGGCGCCCGCCGGTCAGCAGCACTGAAAGATCATCCAGACGCGGTCGAACCGGCCGGCGGCCAGGTCAGGTCGGCGGATCCAGTAATACAGGGTGCCGACGTCTCCCCACATCCAGCCGGCCTCGTCGTCGGTGTCGACCTGCAATAGCAGCATCCACTCGGCCGCACCCCCTTTAAGCTGCGGCACCCGGGGATCACGCCAGCCCGCCGCGCCGCCGACATAGATGCCGCTGGCGGCCAGCTGGCATTCCAGCTGCATCGGGTTCTGCACCAGGTCCGGCCAGCCGAACATCCGGTGCCGGGGCCCGGTATCACCGCGGCGCGGCTCCGCACCAAGCTCGGTATAAAGCTGACGGACCCCGGTGCCGCCGCGGCCGCGGCGGAGTCCCTCGATGGCAGGCTCGTCCGGGTCCGGGATCGTCATCACCAGCTCAGGCGCCAGCCGGTACGGCGAGAACGCCGGCGCGCCGGCCGGGCCGTCCGCCCCGGCCGCCGCGGCGCGCGGCACCGCGATCACCTGCCAGTACTGGTGATCGGCCGGGTCGAACCCCCAGCCCTGCTGGCCGGCGGCGTCGTAGAAGAACGCCAGCAGCGTGTCCGGCGGCAGCGCTGGGCACCCGGGCGGCACGGTGATCTGGCTGGTGCTGACCTGGCCGAGGAAGCTCAGCGGCACACCCGCCTGCGTCGCAGGCCAGGACTGGCCAGGCGGCAGCAGCGCCAGGCCTCCGAGGCGGCTGCCGCTGCTGTCCGGGTTGCACGCCTGGGCGCGCCGCAGGCGAACCGACAAGGCGGCTTCGGACAACAGCTGAGTCGCTGAATCCCCCAGATAGTGCTGGGCCAAAGCGGCCAGGCGGCTCACGTGCGGCTCACTCAATTCCATCAGGCAACCCATTCCCTGGACAAGACCGGAGGCCAGCACGATCGTGGCACGGGGCACTGACAATCCCGTTCCGCGAAGACATCTCCCGATGACCGATCCGGTGGCAGCTTTCTCCTGCTACGGAAACATGACAGATGGCCGCAGGTCGTCAGCCACAAACGAACAGAGTGACGATCACTCCGTTTCCTGATCGCCGGGGGCGGCGTGCCGCCGGACGGCCTTGCGGATCTCGCACACGACGATGATGGACAGCGCCACGGCCAGGCATATCAGCCACTGTCGGACGTCGAGGCTGGTGGTCTTGAGGAATTTCTGAAGCGGACCGAAGACCGTGGTCAGCAGGAGCGTAAGGACAGACACGCCGGTGGCGATCACGAACTTGGCGTCGGAGAACGTGTCGAGGCTGAACACCGTCCGCCGTTCGTCTCTGGTGGCGATCGAGAAGAACAACGCGTACAGCGAGAACGTGACGACGCCCATCGTGTGCGCGATTTCCTGATTGTGCGCCTGCTCGGCCCAGCTGATGACGCCGAGCCGCGCCACCACTCCCGGAGCACGCCAGCACCAGCAGCCACGGCCGGGGCCCGCGCCATCGCCCGGTCCGGGCCAGAGACCCCACCAGCCAACCTAACGCGACCCCTAGGGCCAGCTCACCCGGTCTACCCGGTGGGGTGGTCGATGCTGGCCGACGGCAGATCCCGGACCTGCTGCCGGGTGATGCTGAGCCGGATGCCGTTGTCGAACCCGGCTACCTGGGCGGCCGGGATGGCGACGTCCTTGTGGTCCCACACCGGCCCCTCCCTGATCAGCACGTGGGTCACCTGACGGCTGCCCGGGTCGATGCGCACGGCGCGGAGGTGCCCGATGTCGCCGTCGGCGGCGTGCACGTGCTCGCCGCGGTGCTCCTCCACCTCGCCCGGCGGGGTGACGTCGATGGTCTCCTGTTCGTCGATCCGGGGGATCGCGCCGCCGTCCGTGGTCGGGCCGCCCGCGCCGCGCCAGCCGGGTGGTAGCAACTGGACCGGGTCCGGGTAACCGAGCACGAATTCCGCCACGGTCTCCTCGGCGGGCGGCAGGTTCTTGAACTCCGCCTCGGTGCAGCCGAGCCGGACCAGCCCGGGCTGGGTACCGGCGAGATCGACCTGGTCGAGCGGGACCAGCCGGGCCAGCCCTTGCCGGCCCTCCGGCTCGACCGCGAGATGGGTCACCGTGCGGGCGGCGGGGTCGACGACCACGGCCAGCACCTCGCCGTGGTATCCGTCGCTACCGACAGCGTCGCTTCCGATTACGAGCGTTATCACCGGGCAGCCTCCTCGTACCCAGGACCCTAGCGCCCCGGCCACCTACCCTGCCATCGCCCCGGGATCCCAGACATAGGGGGTGGTGCGGGCGAGGCTGATGAACCCGAGGCGGGCCAGGATCGGCTGGCTGTCGGGGGAGGCGTCGACGTAGAGGTAGCGGTAACCCCGGGCGGCGGCCAGCTGCGCACGGTAGGCGACCAGGGCGCGGTAGATTCCCTGGCCACGCCAGCTGGGCAGTGTTCCCCCGCCCCACAGGCTGGCGAAGCTGGTGCCGGGGAGGAACTCGATCCGCGCCGAGCAGACCGGCTGGTCCCCGGCCATCGCCAGCACCATGGTCAGTTCGTCCGGGCATTGCTGCAGCTGGGCGGCCAGCGACCGGCGCAGCCGGGAGCTATCGGTCCCGAACACCCGCTCGTGCACATCGGCCAGCCGGTCGAGGCCGGCCTCGTCGGTCACCGGCAGCAGCCGCACCCCGGGCGGCAGCGTCACCCGCGTCGGCGCCGTGGCGACTTCGGCTACCATCAGCGACTCGTCGCCGCCGGCGGAGAAGCCGGCCGCCATCAGCCGCCTGCCCAGGTCAGGCGGCTGATCGTAGTCGTAGAGCTTCCATTCGAACTTCTCGCCGCGGGCGCCGAAATAGGCCATCTGATCGGCGATCACCGCGTCCGCGTCCGCGTGACCCAGCCCCGACCAGGCGATCCCGGACCAGCCCCGGCCGCCTGCGGCCACCCACCGCACCACGAGGCCGTCGGCCTCGATCCGCGCCCCCGACCCGTCCGGCCGGGCACTGCGGCGGACCTCGGCATCGAAGGCGGCACGCACCCGGCCAGGCTCCATCCGCCCAGCCCACCACCGGATGCTCCCCGGCGCAACTCCGCCGCGGCCTAGGTGCCTCGCGGCGGCCCGGTCGTGGTGCGCTCGATGAGGCGAGGGGGCATCATGACATGGCGGGCCGGACGGTCGCGCCGCTTGACGCGGGCCAGGACGGAGCGCATCGCCTCCGCGCCGATCTCGGTCGCGAACTGCTCGACCGTGGTAAGCGAGACCGTCCGCAAGGCCGCCACGGGGGTGTTGTCGTAGCCGGCCACTGACATGTCCGCGGGTACCCGCAGGCCACGCTCGGCGAGCGCGTCGAGTACCCCGAAGGCGCATAGGTCGTTGCCGGCGAAGACGGCCGTCACGGGGCCGGCGTCCGAGAGGAGCTCGCGGGTCGCGTCGTAGCCGCCGCGTTCGGTGGGCGGCGCGTTCACGACGCGGACCTGGCGCGCGAGCCGGTGCCCGTTCATCGCGGCCTGGTAGCCGTCGATCCGCTCGGCGCCGGCGTGCTCCCTGGCGTCGGCGATCATCGCGATGCCGGTGTGCCCGAGCGCGACCAGGTGGTCGATGACGAGCTTCGCGCCCTCGCGGTTGTCGCTGACGACGGTGTCGACCCGCGGGATCCGCGGCGTCTGGGTCAGCATGACGAGCGGCGTCGACCGGGCCGCCTCGACGACGGCCGCCCGGGACAGTCTCTCGGTCACCGCGACGATGCCGTCCACCTGGAGCTCCAGGAGGCGGCCGAGCGCGTGTTCCTCGGTCTGGCTCCGGCGCTTGCCGCTGACGACGAGCGACGTGTACTCATGTTCCTCGGCCACGGCGTCGATGCCGTCGAGGACCATCGGGAAGAACGGATTGTGCAGGTCGCTCACTAGCACGCCGATCGAGTGCGACTGGCGGCGCGCCAGCGTGCGCGCGGCCGCGTTCGGCCGGTAGCCGAGCTCCTCGATCGCGGACAGGACGGCCGCCCTGGCCTCCTCGCTCACCAGCGGCGAGCCCCGCAGCACGCGTGAGACGGACGACTTCGAGACACCCGCCCGGGCGGCGACATCCACGATCGTCGGAGAACTCATGATGGGAACGATCCCATCAAAAATAGTTCTCTGTCAAACCGGCGCCGACCAGCCTCGATTCCCGGCCCACGTGGCCGTGAGCCGCCATCGCGTCTCCCTCGGGTCTTGACAGCGCGACCAACGCTGGTACCGTTCCCAGAAAAGCAATGGGAACGCTCCCATACAGGTCAGGCTCCGCACCACCCTTCCGCCAGCGCATACGCACGGCGCATACGCACGGCGCGGACGCACGGCGCGGACGCCGCCGGAACGGGCCGCACGACGAACGGAGTCGCCAGCAGTGACCGACCATCTCCAATTCACCGGCACGCGAGGACCGGCGCGGCCGAGGTTCCGCGTCGGCAGCGCGCCCGATTCGTGGGGCGTGTGGTTCCCGCGCGATCCCCGCCAGACGCCCTGGACCCGCTTCCTGGACGAGATCGCCCGCGCGGGATACGACTGGCTCGAGCTCGGCCCGCACGGCTACCTGCCGCCTGACGCCGGGACCCTGCGCGGCGAGCTCGAGGCCCGTGGCCTGCGCCTGGCCGGCGGGACCGTCGGGGGCGCGCTGCACCGGCGGGCGGAGCTGCCGGCCATCCGGGACCGGATGCTCGACGTCGCCCGGCTGGCGAGCGCGCTCGGCGCCGGCCACGTCGTGTTCCTGCCCGCGATGTACCGCGACCTGTCCGACGGCAGGCCGCTCCAGCCGGCCGAACTCGACGCGGACCAGTGGCGCGCGCTGGTCGAGGGCGCCGGCCATCTCGCCCGCGTCCTGCATGACGAGACCGGGATACGGTTCGTGTTCCATCCCCACGCGGAGAGCCACGTCGAGACCGACGAGCAGGTCCGCCGGTTCCTGGCCGACACTGATCCCGAACGGGTGGGTCTCTGCCTGGACACCGGGCACGTCGCCTACGCCCGGGGGAACGCGCCGCGGCTCATCCGCGAGCACGCCGGGCGGATCTGGTACGTCCACCTCAAGGCCGTCGATCCCCGCGTGCTCGCGCAGGTCGAGGCCGGACGGCTGTCGTTCGCTGACGCCGTGCGACGGGACGTGATGTGCGAGCCCGGCCTCGGTGTCCCCGACCTCGACGACCTGACCGCCGCGCTCGGATCGCTGGCTGCCGGCACGTTCGTGATCGTCGAGCAGGACCTGTACCCGTGCGACTTCGACCGCCCCTATCCCATCGCCGCGCGAACCCGCAAGACCCTCCACGCCGCAGGAATCGGGTGAACTCCCTATGACCAGGCAGAGCAAGCACGTCACGGTGGCCGTGGTCGGCGCCGGCATGGCCGGACAAGCCCACGCGTTCGGCTATCGCAACGCCACCATGCACCCGGACCTGGCCGGCGTGGACGTGCGCCTGGCCGCCATCGTCGACTTCAACGCCGACCTCGCCGCCTCGGCCGCCGCCCGCTATGGCTTCGCCACCGCGACCACCGATCTCGACGCGGTGCTGCGCGACGACGCCATCGACGCGGTCAGCCTCGCGCTGCCCAACTTCGCCTACGCCGACGTGATCCCCCGCCTCATCGCGGCCGGCAAGCACGTGCTGGCCGAAAAGCCGCTCGGCCGGTCCGCCGCCGAAGCACACCGGTTCGCGACCGCGGCCGACGCCGCCGGGCTGGTCCACGGCGTCGGGTTCTCGTTCCGGCGCCTGCCCGCGGTGGAGGCGATCGCGCAGATCGTCGCCAGCGGCGGGATCGGCGAGGTATGGCACGCCGCCGCCTGGTATCTCACCGACTACGCCGCCACCCCGGACACGCCCCTGTCCTGGCGCTACGACCAGGAGCAGGCGGGCGGGGGCGCGATCGTGGACGTCGGCGCGCACGTCCTGGCCGTCCTGCAGCATGTCGGCGGGCCGGTCCGCCGCGTGATCGCCGCGGACTCCAAGATCCTCATCCCCGAGCGGCCGGTTCCGGCCGGGGCGGTCACCGGCCACGGGCCGGCCGGCGGAACCGGCGAGATGGGGCCGGTCACCACCGACGACGTCACCACGATGATCGTCGAAGTCGGCCGCGGCGCCAGCGCCCAGGTCACCGTGAGCCGGATCGCCACCGGCGTGCCGAACTCCCTCGGGTTCCACGTCATCGGCTCGGAAGGCTCGGTGTCCTTCGACTCGGCCCGGCCGGACGAGTTCGCCCTCCACCAGCGCTCGGTGGCCGGGTCCGAGGCCAACGGCCCGCGCCTGGTCACCGTCGGGCCCGAGCAGCCGTCGTTCGCGTACACGATCCCGATGCCGGCTCGCGGCGTCGGCTCCGGATACGGCGCCGCGTTCATCGCCCAGGCCCAGGATTTCCTGGGCGCGATCTTGGACCGCCGCAAGGTGACGAACGACTTCTGGGCGGGCTACCAGACCATGCTCGTCTGCGACGCCGCCCGGCAGGCGGCGGCGCAGGGCCGTCCCGTCGATATCGCGGCGCTCGACGCCGGGCACCGCGGGACGCCGGCGGTGCCGGAACCGGCCACGCCATGACCAGCCACGCCCATTCTCAACTGGAGGTACCGCAGATGTTCAGACCACGAAACCGGGCCGTGGGCGCCGCGCTGCTCATGGTCGTCATCCTCGTCCTGACCGCGTGCAGCGCCACCGGCGGCAAGAGGGCCGCGGAGCAGGCCCAGATCGTCGCCGCGGGGCACGCCAGCACGCCGCACTACACGGTCGCCATGATCACCCACGCCGGACCCGGTCAATCCTTCTGGGACATCGAACGCAACGGCGGGCTGGCCGCGGCGGCCAAGGACAACCTCACGCTCAGGTACTCGGCCGATCCCGACCCCACCAAGCAGGCCACCCTGATCCAGGACGCCATCAACAGCCACGTCAACGCCATCGCGGTCACCGACCCCAACCCGGGCGCGCTGTGCCCGACCATCGCCAAGGCCAAGGCGGCCGGTATCCCGGTGGCCATGTTCAACGCGGGCTCGGGCAACTGGCAGCAGTGCGGCGCGATGGAGTACTTCGGCCAGGACGAGACGATCGCCGGCGTCGCGGCGGGTAAGCGGCTGGCCAGCGAGAATGCCAAGCACGTGCTGTGCGTCCTGCACGTGCAAGGCCAGATCCAGCTCGAGGACCGGTGCGCGGGTGTCAAGCAGGGTCTCGGCGCCGAGGGCACGATGAGCAAGCTCTACGTGAACGGCCAGAGCCCGCCGGACGAGCTGTCCACCATGACGGCCGCGCTCACCAAGGACAAGAGCGTCGACGCGGTCATCACCCTGGACGCTCAGGTGGCGCTCATCGCCCTGCAGGCGATGCAGCAGGCGCACAGCACGGCCAAGCTGTCGACCTTCGACACCAACTCCGCGTCGATCGCCAAGATCAAGTCCGGGGCCATCCAGTGGGCCGTCGACCAGCAGCCGTACCTGCAGGGATACGAGGCGGTCGACTCGCTGTGGCTGTACCTGACCAACGGCAACATCCTGGGCGGCGGCCAGGCCGTGCTTACCGGCCCGTCCTTCATCGACGCGGCCAACGTCGCCAAGGTGGCGCAGTACGCGGCGCGGGGCACCCGCTAGCCGCGCCAGGCGGGGTCACCGCACCGCACCGGTGACCCCGCCCGCGCGGAGTCTGGGGAGTGGCGGGGTGGCCAGCGCCGGCCGGGCGTCGGCGGGGGTGACCCGGCGAAGCAGCGCCCAGGCGGCAACCGCGCTCGCGAGCACGACAACGCCGCCGATGTACAGGGCGCTGCTGATGCCGGCGGCTAGGGAATCCTTGAGCGCTCCCCGCATGGCGGCGCTGAGCTTTGCGAGCACGGCGGGGTCGCCGTGGGCCGCGGACAAGGCGCCGGCGAGTCGGGCCCGCTGGGTTCTGGCCACCGCGGTGCCCATGATGGCCAGGCCTACCGTGCCGCCCAGGTGCCGCAGGGTCTGGATGACGCCCTGGGCCTGGCCCCGCCAGGTCGGCGGCGCGGTGTTCAGGGCATCTGTCGAGACGGGGGTCATGACCAGCGCGATCCCGATCCCAGTCAGCACCAGGCCGGGCAGCAGCCAGGCGTAGCGGAACGTGCCAAGAAGCCCGGCAGTCCATATCGTGCCCGTGCCGAGCAATGCCGCCCCGGCCGTCACCAGCGCGCGGGGGCCGAGCCGGTCGTAGGCCCGGCCGGCCGCCGGGGACAGGAGCATCACCGGCAGCATCACGGGCAGCAGCGCCAGGCCGGCGGTGACCGGGCCGAAGCCGAGGATCTCCTGAGCGTAGATGGCCCCGAACACGGTCAGCCCGATGAGCGTGAACTGCACGCAGGCGAGCACCGCGGTGCCGGCGGAGAAGTTCCGGCTGGCGAACAGCTTCAGCTGGACCAGCGGCGAGCTGCGGTGCGCCTCGGTGACAATAAAGGTGGCCAGCAGCGCACCGCCGCCGCCGAGCAGGGAGATCGTGGCGGGCGAGGCCCATCCCCACTGCGCGGACTGCATCAGGGCCAGGACGATCGCTACCAGGCCGGGCACCAGCGTGGCCGCGCCCGGCCAGTCCATCACGGCGCCCCGTCCGGGGTTATCGGCCGGCAGGGCCGACTGGGCCAGGGCGAGCATGGCCAGCCCGACCGGGAGGTTGATCCAGAACACGGCCCGCCAGGTGATCTCCTGGGTGAGCAGTCCGCCGAGCAGCGGGCCGAGCGCCAGCGAGATCGTCGAGATCCCGGCGTACGTGCCCATGGCACGGCCCCGCTCGCCGACGCCGAACGCGTTGATCACGATCGCCCCGCTGGCCGGCATCATCGCCGCGGCGGCCAGCCCCTGGGCGGCCCGGCCCGCGATGAGCCACGCGCCGGACCCGGCGAGCC
>Ga0335083_10012281_pt1 | contig 10258 bp, 8 predicted proteins | sample Lox_Sample_42_FD_206716 | JGI IMG/M metagenome (GOLD analysis project Ga0335083, IMG submission 206716) | Soil microbial communities from Loxahatchee National Wildlife Refuge, Florida, United States - Lox_Sample_4.2 | ecosystem: Environmental > Terrestrial > Soil > Wetlands | place: USA: Florida...
GACAGGCATCAATTTGCGCTCCTCGGCTTCGAGATCACCAATCAGCTTTTGTTTCCAGGCAAGCTGCTGTTCCAAACCTTTCTCGCCGACAAATGGATTGCCATCATAGAAGCGTCGGCGTTCGACAAATGCGCCCCGTATCATAAAACCGTCCGGCAAAATACCATTTTGGTCTGGAGGCAACGCACGCAATTGTTCAAGCGATTCCACGCACATCAGGTCGCCAAACAGATGACTCACGACGGCTTCAGTGATAGGATGACTGGTCTTCAGTTTCTCCGCCAGCGAACCAGACCGAATGGTTTTCTTGAGCTTGAGTGCTTTTGCCGGATTGACGAGCGATTCGCGCCCCGTTTCATCGCCAAGCTCGGAAACTTTCAATCCGTGGTAAATTTTCTCCGCCTGCTCGTAGTGTTGCGTAGAAACCGTTATAGCAAACTTGCGGGCAAAGGCGATTTCGACGGCCGGACGCCACCGCTCGTCGGTTACTTCGCATAACGCACGGAGATGCTGCGCGGGCAAATGTGAACCATGCGAAAGCAAGCTGTTGTTGAGCGCATCCAGAAGCCTTGTGGGAAACGGTAGTTTGCCAATTTTAAGAGCGGCAACTTCGTCTCGCAGTTGACCGAGTTGCTGGCGCAATTCAGAAAGGCGTTTGAACATTGAAGCTGCCGCACGGCTTGCTTCAGAGGCAGCACGCTGGGCTGTATCACCGAGCGTGCGCAATGTTTCGCCCGCTTTTGATATTCCACCTTGTTCAATTGCATGGATTGCTCGTTCGACGGAAGCGGCCGACGTAGTATCCATATCCAACGGCAAAGTACGGAGTTCTTTAAGCCATGACCGGGCATTGCGAACGCGATTGGCGAGTGCCTGCCCCAAGGTCGTGCCGATTTCAGTCAGTTGACTGATTTGGTGAGTCAGCTTATCATTGCGTGATTTCAGCTCGCTGTAGAGTCGGCCTTCGGGTGTTTCATTAACGCTCGCTTTGATGCCATCAATCCGCTGCTTGAGATTCGGAATGGCTTCTTCCAGGTGTTTTAATCGCGCTTCCTCAGTCGCGTATTCTTCCTTGAGCTTGCAAAGCCGGGATTCATCTGACTGAAGCTGCTCAGCGGCGTGTTCGTTGCGGAGTTGAGCTTCAAGGCAACGCGCCAATACACGATCACGGCGGAGTTCGGTAAGCCGCGTGAACGTGTCGCGGATGACCTTCAATCTTTCAAACTGGTCATTCAGGTCATTCAAGTCTCGCTCGTATCCCTGGAATGTCCGGTAGCTCGCGGTCACGTCATTGACATCGAGCTTGTCGGCGGGGAGAATAAATTGGCGTGCAAACTCATTAAAACTTTTCAGAAAGGTGAACGACATCGCAGTGGGCAAAAGCGCGCGCAGGACATTCTTATCGAAATTGAGATGCACCGGCTGCGCCATGTCGCGCAGGTAAGCTTCGATGCCCTCCGGGTAAATTCGTCCCTCGCGACTTTCCGCGAATGCCTTGAACGCGGTGTAATCAAGCGGGCACTTCTCGGTATCCAGAAAATCGCCGCGAGCAAGTGATCCAGGAATGAAGAATGGCGTGATTTTGCCGTGTGCTTCCGCCGCGCTGGCAAACTCAACGCGAATGCCCCAAGTTTCAGATTTTTTGCCATTCGGCCAGGCGAACTCCAATGCCACATAGGTGATGGCTCTACTCCGCATGTATTGTATGACACCGTTGTCCTCCTCCTTGGTGTCGCCGAGACAGTAACCCTTGAGCGAACGGTCGCCACGGTCGCCAGTGGCGGACTGGTTGAAGCGCACGAGACGTTGATCGCCTACGAGGACGAACTGAATCAAATCCATAAGGATGGACTTGCCCGAACCAGTCACACCCGCCAGCAACAGGTTGCCCTCGACCGGAATGGTGTCTTTGTAACCATACCAGTTGAGCGCATGGATGCGAGTGAGGCAGATGGTGCGGTTCATTCTTCCTTTTCGGTGTCTTCGCTGTCGTTAAGATCAACTTCTCCAGTTGGTGTTTCTTTGATGGAAGCCAAATATCGGTCCGCGTTCTTGTTCCACTCTTCGAGATTTTGGAAGGGAATAACCCGCTTCAAAGTTGGCAAAATTTCAATCTGTGAACGCTCCAACGTCACATCAAAAGTGACATGAACGAGGTTTTTTCGCCGCGCTAGCGAAAGGATTTCGCGCAGCCGGGTCGGGCTGGGTAGATGTTTGCGCAACGGCTCAAACTTTGCAGTCAGCGAATCGTTGAGTTGTTGTGCGGTAAGGCGGACGGGTGGCGTTTCGCCACGGTCGCGCACGGCTGTGTCAAACTCATACCACAAAGTGAGCAAAACCAATGTGGCGTCAAGCTTGAGGTGCAACAGGAAGGCGGCGCTCTGCGGAACGGCCTGCACCGTTCGATCCTGGTGTTCCCAGTGAAGTTTGAGATCGAGCAATCCGGCTAGTTCATCCACCCAGGCACGATTTTGATAACACCAGTGATAAAGGTCGGTTTGCGCGGGTTCGAGACCGAGAATTGAACCGTGCGCCAACAATCGCCGCATTGCTTCGCCAAGCCGCTCGCGATCGTTGGCGGACAGCTTCGCCAGCAACCCGGTGAAAATTGCAGATGTGGCGTCGGTCGTCATTTCTTAACCAGCGTAAAACGCTCGATGCGGTATTGCAGTTTGGTGTCGAAGTCACCAGCGTCGGCCTCGGTATTACGCCGCGGGACTTGAATTTCAAATTGCGCATCCGCCGACTGCGCATGCAGCAAACAGGCGATAAGGTCGGCTACGCCTTCGTCATTGCGAACGTGTTCGCGGAGCAATATGGATGAATCAATCCGAGCGCCTTTCTTGCCAGGCAGTGCGGCAACAAACTGATTGGCCCGACTAACAGTCAGAGAATCGCGCATGGTATTTTCAAGTTGTGCGAGCGCGCGGTCTTGTTGACCTGGATCAGAATCTTTCAACGGCTCGATCTCGCCAGCCGCACGGTGAAGGCGGGGCGTATAAAGCGATTCCAGGCCGCCAATTATCCGGGTGTCGTGCAGCAACAAAGCTGGAAACTCGATGCCCATCCCGTCCAGTTCACTGATGCGGCGACCGGCAAAATGACGGTTGAGCGTCTCAAAAAACTCCTGAACGCGGGAGCGGTTTTCGCTGGTTGTTTCCTGGAGGTAGCGGAATCGCGCTTGCGAACGGCGGGTAAATTCTGCGGTGCGCCGGTCAATCGCATCGGCGAGCGGTTCAACGTGTTCCAGTAATTCTGCCAGTTCATTTAGCCGCAACCGAACATGAGCCATTGCGGCTTCGGATGAAAGTGCCGAATTACGCCGCATTACTTCGGTCTGCATTTTGGTAAGCAGGTCGGCATTCATTTCCAACTCGTCAATCGCGCGCCGGGCGTCAGCGAGCTTTGAGGGCAGACGTGCGTGAACCAGTTGCGCGTAACAGGTTCGCCCGATGCGCTCGGCAAACTGGTCAAACAGCACCGCGAGATTCTCTTTAAGTGTTGAAGCGGCAAGTTGCTGCTTTGTGTGGCGTTCAATGGACTTCCGCATCCCGTGCAGTTCGGCGAGGCCTGCTTGCAGGCTGGCCACGCAGCTCTCGACCTGTGCCCAAGGCTGATCCGCCAGAGCATCACGGTTGGCCAACGTGAAACAGACATTCACGAGCTTGTCGGAAAACCTGGCAGCTTCGGGAAAGGCAATCTTCCTCAATGCTTGGAGTAATAAAACACCGTTCGGGTCAAAGAAAATCAGCCGTTGCCAGTCCGTCCGCTCCTCGTCCTGAAGCCAGCCCGCTTTGCGAAGTATCTCCAAAACGATACGGGCTTTATCCCTCGTGGTGGCTGCTTGGGCAACCTGATCATCGTCAACCGCAGAGATTTCTCCATGTTGCTCGACGACTTGCTCGACCAAAGCAAGGGCCTCTTCACGATCGAGTCCTTGATTACGCTGCGCAGCTTCGCGCTCAAGCGCATCGAGCGCCTCTACGTAAAGGTACGCCAACGGCCCTGCCAGCACGCGGAAAAAATCCTGGCGAACTTCACGAAAAAGGTTGGCGGCGATTCCAGACATTTCTTCAAAATCTATCCTGTAAGGTTGGACAAATGCAGCCCAACCTTTCAAGCGTGGTTAAATGGGTCACTGCAAGTTGAATAATGACGGTTTTAGACTTAAAGGACAATCTTGAGATTGCAGATGTGTTTCAATTTTGTCTCTTCAACGGGCCGTACAAGGGAACATATAATACAACAAATCGCAGCACTCGAATTGTTTAGAATTTTGTTTCGGGCTGCCGCGGATTGCAAGCATGCGATGATGACTACACTGGGATGGAAGAACCTCAACGGCGTTTCTTGCGAACCTTTTTCTTTACCCGCCTCAAAAATCTCGGAGATGTTGCCCTTTAAAATCAGATGGAGAGCGGAAATCCCCCTCATAACTTGCCACGGAAAATGCATTAGTATCTGCACGACACACAATGGCAAAGTGGTATTAGCTATGTGCTCAGCAAAGTCAGTCGAAGAACGTTCTGGATTTGTTTGCGCCAGACACTCGTCACCTGCGCCTGCTCCGCATAATCAGGCCACTTTGATACGGCGGCGCGAACTTCCTCGATAATGGTCTCGGCACGGCCACGTTTCATTAGAGCACTTTTGGCGCAGGCCCGAAAATCCGCCAGCGTGAATCCATCACGCTTGCCGTTCATCGTCATCTGGTGCGTTGCAGTCCAGGCACCGGACGGGTTGTAGCTGTAAGTCACGTCAAATGCAGGCGCGAGCGACCAGTGACCAGCCTTATCCATCAGGAACGCGATATTCTTAACATGGTCATCCTGATTTCGGGCAATAATGTTGAACGTCATCCGGCGGAATTGTTCCTCCACCGCTTCCATTGGCAAATTCATTTGACGGATGGTCAGCAGTGCCTGTTCGTATGAATACGCGCCAGCCTGGTTGAAATCAAAATGCGCCAGCGCACAGAGCGATTGCATGTGCAGTTTCTCTCCACCCGCCAGCCGATCAAACCGCTGCGTCATAAAATGGCGTCGCCCATTTTCCTCCAGCAAACGACACTCACTCATGGTCACCCCTGCCGCCTTGGCCATCAGATAATAAGCATATTCAATCGCGCCATAGCCTTTCGGATCTTCAAGTTCTTTGTCCTTATTGCCGGTCACTCCGTCAAATTTCAGTAGCCAATAATCGAATCCTTTTCCGGCTTCGACCTGCCCTGAACGCACTTCGTTTGTCTCACGATTCCAGGCGATGACCGCTTTTGCCCGTGCGCCACCGGCGGACGTTCCTACGCGTAAAATGTCGCTCAACGCATTTTTCCGGCTTTCGCTGGCAAATGTGGCTTTTAAATTCTTGCGATGAGTTAAAACTTCCGACGCCAGTTTGACCAGGGCATCAATTTCAATTTTTTTTGCGCGTTGCGGTTTTGGTCCGATGGCCGGTGCAAATTCCAACGCGCCCATGCCGCGCGTACCAATGTAGCATAACCGTTCGACAGCATTGAAGCTTTCCGGCGTTCGTCCCTGTGTCGCCAGCCACGCATCAATCAGAGCATTGCCGAACCGATCTGGCAGCGAGTCCGCCAGCAGCCCAGGCAGGCCGTGAAATGTCTTCTGCGGTAATTCCGGGAATACATACACCCGGTCACTCAGCGGCATGGTAATCGGCGAAATCTCAATGCCACTTTGCGCAAACGCCGGATCATACTGGAACGCCGCATGGCTGCCGCCATCCTCCAGCGACACCGCACCAATGGTACGCCCCCAAAGTTTGACCTCGGCTATGGTCACAATTTATCCCCCCATTGCCATTTTTTGGCTGGCGACCTGACGGTTTTAACGCCAGAAGCCCGCCGCCGTTGCCGCCCGCGCAACTTCAACTGCTCGACTGGGCTGGGCACTGGTTCTGGAATTAAAGTGTCGAAACGCTCCAGCACATCCAACACACGGCATACACGGATAAAACCCGATAACTGGGTCGCCACCGCTCCTGCCTCCAGACGTTGCACCGTGCGCTTCGAGACACCAGCCTGTTCCGCCAGTTGGGCCTGTGTGAGGTTTCGCTCCAAGCGAACCCGCGTCAGCCTTCCGCCTAATTCGGTCAGAACGGTCTCATCTGTTGCTTGTTTGGTTATTTTCATAACGCGCCAAATATGACGCATAGAGGCCATAAAGTCAATTAAATAGCCACAAGTGACGCTTTGCACACCGCCGTGACCAACGCGGACATTGCTCCGTTTCACGGGCGGCCGGTCGCCCTCCCCCTCTCGACCACGCCCGTTTCTCTCCGCAAAAGTCCGCGCTCATCACGGACGGCAATCCTGAAGCTTAACGCAGTGGCGAAGAGGCATTCCGTCTGTGGGCGGCGGCGGCGTTGCGCTCCGGTTCCGTTCCCGCCGTCTCTCCACCTGCGCTCCACTTTTCCCGCTCGCCGACCACAGACCGAAGCCCCAAAGTTCATGGATCTAGCAATTGCTGGATTGAAAAACTACAGGCCATTCGGCCATCACCAAATCGACTCGATGAGAACCATTCCCATGTTACGGCGGCGACGGTCGCGTGCAAGGATACTACGGGTCGTGGCTTCCGTGCCTTATGAAAAGCTTTTGATAAGGAACGTTATGCCAAGGTGGAAGTTATGAGCAGTTCGCCGGTGAACCGGGTAAATGAATGTGTGTAATCGTGGCGCGAATCGCCTCGTCCATTGTATGGCTCGTCTGCGCCTGTCAAGGTAGTCCGCAGCACTGACAGGCGCTTCGCGCCGGGGTTTCTGTTGGTTGGCGGCTCCACCTTGACAGTGCTCACCGAGCCGGGGACGTGGCGATTAGGCATTCGCGCCGGGGATTTGTGGCCACGCCAAGACGTATTGGGAACTTGACATAACTACAGGTTTTCGAGAAAGCGGAGCAGCGATTCATCGGGTTGGAATGAACTTCTTTTGCCTTTCGGCGGAGATATTTTCTCCAAAGCCTGCCTTTTCATACTCAAACTTGCTTCCATGTAAAGGTGAGTGGTTTTGGGAGTTTCGTGACCAAGAAACAGGGCGATGACTTCCGTGGCGATCCCGGCTTCCAGCAACCCCATTGCCATCGAGTGACGAAAAGTGTGAGGGGAGATGTGGCGGCGCTTGAGCGCCGCCATTTTGGCTGATGCTCGCTGAACGAGTTGCTGGAGTTGGTAGGCGGCGCCAGCGCGAGTCAAACGTTGTCCAAAGCGGTTCGGCAGCAGTGGAGATTCCGGGCTGAAACGATTCTCCCGAATCCAGTGACGCAATCGCGTTTGCGTCTGAGGCCAGAGGGGAAGAGTGCGCTGCTTGCGTCCCTTGCCCAGCACCTGAACTTGCTTGCCACCGGCCCTGATGTCCATCACGCGCAAAGCTAAGATTTCGGAGATTCGCGCGCCTGTATTATATAGGAGCAAAAACAGGAGGTAATCCCGGCGACCAGTCCAGGTGTCAGTTGTCGCACTTAAAATCGCCTCAACTTCCTGTCGGTTGAGAAAACCGCCGATCACTTGCACATATCGTTTGAACGGAATGGCTAGGATTCGCGCCACGCAGACCGGCAGTTCCGGCCCCAGCCAGTCGCTCAGGTAATGCACAAAAGAACGAATGGCCGCCAGCCGTGCATTTCGGGTTCGGATTGAGTTGCCACGTTTCTGTTCCAAGTCGTCCAAAAAGCGAAGGATTGTATCAGACGTAAGAACCTCCAGTGAGAGCGTATAGCCGCAGCGACGGTGGGTCTTGCGGAGATGGTTTACCAGGAGGCGAAACGTGTCGCGGTAGGCCGTGATCGTGGCGTGGCTCACGTTGCGTTGAGCAGACAGGTATTCAGTAAAATACCGTTGCAGCCAGGGTGCTAATTCAGGAGTCGTCATGGTCTGGTGATTCAAAATGACTGAGGGCTTCGGTCAGTAATTGTGGAAAGGCGCTGAAGTACCAATAGGTGTCCCTGATCTGAGTGTGTCCAAGAAAACGGGACAAAATGGCAAGCCGATGGACGGCTCCCCTTTTACTGGCCTGCCAACGTTGTAATACCCGGCACGCAAATGCGTGACGCAGATCATGTACCCGTGGTGGACGCCGGCTGTAGGGAATGCCGGCTCTTAATTGAATGAATGTCCTCCTCACTGTCGTGTAGGTTAAGCCAACACCGCGTTCGGAAAGGAAAAACTGCTCCGCGAGCGGAAAGAGCTTATGCCGGCGGCGCACATAAGCCCGCAAGGGTGGAAGCGCCGTCCGGTGCAGTGGCACCAATCGGCTTTTGCCCCATTTGCTTTGTCGAATGACCACAACCAACTGCTCCAGGTCCACATCGCTTATTTTCAAATTCAATGCTTCTGAGATTCGCAGTCCCGTGCATACCAATAAGCCAAGCAAGGTTTGGAAGGTGTGCGGCCGCAATCTGCCTTTCAGGTGCCTGGCTCGCCGGAGCAGTTGTTGGATTTCCCCTGGGCTGTAAAGGTGCGGAGGATTGCGGCGATATGCCGGGCCGAACAGATGGCGTGGCGGGACCTGAGTTTTGGGTTCGCTCAACAGGAGGTGCCTGGCAAAACGGCGGATGTTTTCCAAGCGCGAAGCCCAGTAGCGGCGATCTGCTTGCGGCGGCAAGCTTGCCCAGCGGATGGCCAGTTCGGTGGTCAAGGGGCCACGATGGCCCGATGTATCAGCGTAGCGGGCAAAGTTCAGGAGTTGGATTCCTTCGCTTTGGAGTTCAAACCCCAAAGCTCGCCGATAAGCCAAGTAGGCTTGCGCCCGAGAAAGCATCGTTGGTTTCATTTTCTTATTTTGGGCCAGGGCAAAGCCGCTTGGCGGAGTTCTTCCAGATTGACATGAGCGTAACGCAACGTGGTTTGCAAGGAACTGTGGCCGAGGACGTCTGCGATCAACTTCAGACTGGCACCACGCCGATGGGCGCTGGTGGCCCAGGTGTGCCGGAGGATGTGAGTCCCACGGGCACCAATCCCACATCGCTCAAAGCCACGCCGAATCACGTCGCGCACGGACCGTGTGCTGATCGGGCGACCTTTGTAAGGCTGGTGATGCACGAAAAGTGCACGGCTTTCGGTCCGAGGGCGCGCTTGTTTGAGGTAAACCGCAAGCGCCCGGACCAGTTGGTTGGGCATGGGCAAAAGCCGCTCCCGTCGCTGCTTGGTGCGGCTTAACCGCAGTGTCCTCGCCTGCCAATTGATGTCATCCAGGGTCAAACCGGTCACTTCATGTGATCGCAACGCCAGTTTGGATAGGCAGAGGGCGATGGCATAGTCCCGTCTGCCAACGGCGGTGGTTCGTGGAAAACCGCTTAAAAATCTCTGCCAATCTTCAATCTTCAGCGTTTTTGGCGGCTGAGTTGACGGCGGAGTGGGGACACGCGGCAAGGCACCGGAAAGTCCAGTTCGAACGCGCCCGGAAAACTCCAGGAAGCGGCAGAAGCTGCGTAAACTGACGATGAACACATGAAGGGACCCCGGCGACAAATTCGGTGCCCTGGCTTTCACAAACTCTGCCAGATCTTTGGCGTTTAATTTCGGCAGATGAATCTGCCTTGTGCCATATCGCCATTTCAACAAATGACGACAACAGTATCGGCGAAGGCGCCGCGTCGAAGCGGAAAAGCCACAAACCTGGTCCATGTGCCGGTCATATTCGGAAATCAACCGCTCGACAGTCGGACCGGATTGAGACCGGGGAGTTATGTAAAGATGGCTGGCCGCGATTCGGCGAACGGGAATAGTCCCGGAGGATTTTTTGACCGCGTCGCTCGGCAAATGCCGCTGAGTTTGCATAGCGCCGCTACCTTTCCTTTTAGCCCGCTCCCAATCCAGTCGCAATATTTATTTCCTAAATCTATGCAAGGACTTTTTTTGATTTTTTGCTGTCCTACGTTTTCATGTTTTCACATTGATTTTATTGAAGCTTTTTCGTGTTCGGCCAAATTTTTTATAGCCAAACCTTTTGCTGTTATATGACCTAAAATGACCTAAAAACTCAATATAGTATCAAATGCGGTATCAGATTTAGCATGTAAAATTTGATGAAAAACAAGGGGGATTTGTGGCCCTCCCTACGTGGAGTCGAATCGTTTTACCGTGAGCCGCTCATCTCCAGTTTTCATTACCCTTTGTGTTATAGGCGCGCGGCCTGCATCATCACGTTGGCAAGTTGGTTTGGAGTCCATTGGTTACCATCGAATTGATGGTAAATACGACCTTTAGCGTCGAGCACAACCGTCCGCAGATTGTGTGAAATG
>Ga0335083_10012282_pt1 | contig 10258 bp, 11 predicted proteins | sample Lox_Sample_42_FD_206716 | JGI IMG/M metagenome (GOLD analysis project Ga0335083, IMG submission 206716) | Soil microbial communities from Loxahatchee National Wildlife Refuge, Florida, United States - Lox_Sample_4.2 | ecosystem: Environmental > Terrestrial > Soil > Wetlands | place: USA...
GGGCAAGGCCGCCGACCTCGCCTGCATCGAGCTCGAGCCGCTGGCCGTGAGCGCCAGCCCCGGCATCGCGGCGGCGGTGCTGTACGGGGCGGGCAGCGGCGCAGTCAGCGACGTGTGGGCCGGCGGCCGGCCGGTGCTGCGTGAGGCGCGCCTGCTGAGCTTCGATCCCGAGGAACTGGCCGCGCTGCCCGGCCAGTGGAGCGGGCGCCTCAACCTCGGAGCCGCGGCATGAACCCGCCTGCCTCCAACGCCGACCCGGCGGAGCTGCACAAGTTCGACTCCGGCGCGTCCGGCTTCTGGGACCCGAAGGGGGAGTTCCGGCCGCTGCATCTGTTGAACCCGGTGCGCACGCGCTTCATCGCCGAGCGCGCGCCGCTGGCCGGCCGGGCCGTGCTCGACGTGGGCTGCGGCGGCGGGCTGCTGGCCGAGAGCCTGTGCGCCGCCGGCGCGAAGGTGACCGCCATCGACCTCGCCCCCGGCATGATCGAGGTGGCGCGCCTGCACGCCGCCGCCGCCGGGCTCGCCATCGACTACCGCAACGCTGCGGCCGAGACGCTGCTCGCCGAGTCCGCGGGTGCCTTCGAGGTCGTCACCTGCATGGAGATGCTCGAGCACGTCCCGGACCCGCAGGCCATGGTGCGCACCCTCGCTGGCCTCACCCGCCCGGGCGGCGCCCTGTTCGTCTCCACCCTCAACCGCAACCTGCGCTCCTTCCTCACCGCGATCGTCGCTGGCGAATACCTGCTGCGGCTCATCCCCCGCGGCACCCACGAGTACGAGCGCCTGATCCGACCGGCCGAGCTGGCCGCCTGGGGGCGCGCGGCGGGACTGACCCTCCAGGCCCTGAGCGGCATCGAGCTCAACCCGTTCACCGGCCGCGTCGGCCTGAGCCCGGACCTGCACGTCAACTACCTCGCGCACTTCACGCGGTGATCACCCTCACCCACTTCGTCTATTACGTCATCGCCGCGACCTTCCTGGGCGGGCTCGTGGTCGGCGTACTCGTGGCCCACCTGCGCGCGGCGCGGCGCATCGGCGAGCTGCGGGTGGAACTGACCGCGGCCCGGGTGCGCCTGGAGGCCGAGACGCGCAACGACGCCGAGCGCCTGGCCCTGCTCGAGCAGTCCGAGCAGCGCCTGCGCGGCGCCTTCGATGCGCTCGCCGGCGAGACGCTGCGCAACAACAGCGAGCTGTTCCTGCGCCTCGCACGCGAGGCGCTCGGCCGCGACCAGGCCCTGGCGCAGGGCTCGCTCAAGGAACGCGAGGTCGCGATCGCGCAGCTCGTCGAGCCGCTGCGCGCCGCCCTGGCACGCACCGAGGCGCAGGTGCAGTCGCTCGAGCACGAACGGCGCGAGGCCTTCTCCAGCCTGCGCACCCAGATCGAGGCCCTCGCCGGCGGCCAGGCCCAGCTCGCGCGGGAGACGCGCAACCTGGTCACGGCGCTGCGACGCCCCGAGGTGCGCGGCCGCTGGGGCGAGCTCACGCTGCGGCGCCTGGTGGAGCTCGCCGGGCTGTCCGAACACTGCGACTTCAGCGAGCAGCTGCACGTGGTGGCCGAGGAAGGCACGCTGCGCCCCGACCTCGTGGTGCACATGCCCGACGCGCGCGACCTGGTGATCGACGCCAAGACCCCGCTCGATGCCTACCTGGCCGCCCTCGAGGCAGCGACGGAAGAGGAGCGCCAGGGTTCGCTGCGGCGCCACGCGCAGCAGGTGGAGACCCGGGTGCGCGAACTGGCCTCCAAGAGCTACTGGGCGCAGTTCGAGCGCAGCCCGGAGTTTGCGGTGCTGTTCCTGCCCGGGGACCAGTTCCTCTCGGCCGCGCTCGCCGAGCGTCCGGAGCTGCTGGAGAGCGCGCTCGCCCAGGGCGTCATCATCGCCACGCCCTCGACGCTGATCGCACTGCTGAAGGCGGTGGCCTACGGCTGGCGCCAGTCGGTGGTCGCCCACAACGCCGCCCAGATCCGCGACCTTGGCCAGGACCTGTACCGGCGGCTGTCGACCTTCAATGCGCACCTCGGGCGCCTCGGGCAGCGACTGGCGACCGCGGTGGACGCCTACAACGGCGCGGTCGGCTCACTCGAGCGCCAGCTCATGCCGCAGGCGCGGCGCTTCCACGACCTCGGCGTGACCGCCGATGCGCCGGCGCCGCCGCTGGAACCGATCGGCCAGCTGGTGCGCAGCATGGGCACGCCCGCCGCCGCCGAGCCGCCCGTCCCCGAGGACGGTGCGGACGCGCGCGATGCCCGCAAAGGCTGAACTGCCCCCGAGCCGCAGGCTCGCCGTGCTCTACTGCCCCGGCCAGCAGGGCACGGTGCTCGCGGACCTGCTGGCGATCGAGGGCGAGATCCGCGCCGGCATCGGGCACGGTCTCGACCATCAGGTGGCGCACACGCGCCTCGGCTGGTGGCGCGAGGAGTGCGCGCGCGTGGGCGCAGGCCGCCCGCTGCACCCGTTGACGCGCTCGCTGCGCGCGCAGCTGCCCGCCGCGGCGCGCCTCGACGGGCTCGGTGCGCTGGTGGACCTGGCCGCCTGGGACCTCGCGCGCGCCACCTTCGATACCCGCGCGGAACTGGCCGGCTACTGCGCCCGCTGGAGCGGCGCCATCTTCGGGGCGCTCGCCGCCGCCGCGCTGCCCGGGGCAGAACCGGCCCCACTGCTCGCCGTCGGTCGCGCGCTGCAGGAGCTGGAGCTCCTGAACGGCCTGGCACCCGAGGCGCGCGCCGGGCGGCTGCGCCTGCCGCTCGAGGAACTCGCGGCCGCCGGCGTGGCGCCCGAGGCCCTGCAGCAACCGGACTGGGAGGCCGGCCTGCTGGGTCTGGTGCGCGCCCAGCATGAGCGCGCGCGCGGCGCGCTGGCGCTCGCCTGGGGCGCCTTGCCCGGCACCACGCAGCCACCGCTGCGCGGCCCGTGCGTGTGGTCCGCCCTCACCTACCGGCGCTCGCAACGCCTGGCTGCGGCCTTGCCGCGGCTGCCTGCCGCGGGCGAGGATGCCGGCCCGCTGGAGGGCCTGCGCGCCTGGCGTGCCGCGCGCCACGCGGCTGCGGGGCGCTTCCGGCTCACCGACTGAACGGCTGCGAGGAACCGAACTTGACCGCGACCTTCGACCCGCGCACGCATGTGGCGGCCCCGGACGAACTGGCCGGCCGCGTGATCGCGATCACCGGGGCCGGCGACGGCATCGGCCGTGCGGTGGCGCTCGCCTGTGCGCGGCACCAGGCACAGGTGGTGCTCATCGGCCGCACGGTGCGCAAGCTCGAGCAGGTGCACGCGCAGATCAGCGCCGCGGGTGGCCCGGAGGCCGTGATCGCGCCGCTCGACCTCGAGAAGGCGGTCGCCCGCGACTATGACGAGCTGGCCGATGCCCTCGCCGGGCGCTTCGGCCGCCTCGACGGCCTGCTGCACAATGCCGGGTTGCTGGGGACGCTGTCCCCGATCGAGCACTACGACGTGCCCACCTGGTGCCGCGTCATGCACGTGAACGTGACCGCCGCGTTCGTGCTCACCCAGGTGCTGCTGCCGGCGCTGAAGCAGTCCGCCGATGCCTCGGTGCTGTTCACCGCCAGCAGCGTCGGGCGCGCGGGACGGGCCTACTGGGGCGCGTACGCGGTCTCGAAGTTTGCCTGCGAAGGCCTGAGCGAGGTGCTGGCCGCCGAGCTCGAGAACATCAGCCACGTGCGCGTCAACACCCTCAACCCCGGGCGCACGCGCACCGCGATGCGCCGCCAGGCCTATCCGGCCGAGGACATCGAGAGCGTGCCGCTGCCGGAGTCGATCACCGGGGCGTACGTCGCGCTCCTGGGTCCTGCGAGCCGCGGCCTGACCGGCCGCCGCTTCGAGGCTCAGCCGGCCGGCGCGGGCAGGAGCCCCTCCAGCTCCTCCTGAGTCACCTCCCGGAAGCGCCCGCGGCCGAGGGTGCGCTCGAGGGTGAGCGGGCCTAAGCGCGTGCGCAGCACGCGGCTGACGAGCGCGCCCTGGCGCTCGATGAGCTGGCGCACCTCCTTGCCGCTCGCGCCCTGCACTTCCACGGTGTACCAGCGGTTGCTGCCCTCGCCCCCGCCGGGCTCGACGCGCGCCACCGCGAGCGGTGTGCCGCTGTCGAGCGTGCCGCGCAGCGCGCCCTCGACCTGCTCCGCGGAGAGTTCGCCCCGCACCCGCACGCTGAACTCGCTCGCAAGTGCGTGCACGGCACGCTGCAGCCGCACGGCGAGCTCGCCGTCGGCGCTCAGCAGTTCCAGCCCGCCGTCAACCCGCGGCATGGGGCTGATGCTGACGAAGCGCCGCCCGGCGCGGCGCGGCAGGCGCTCGGTGAGCGCGGTGCGACCCGCTTTGGGTGCAGTCTCGCCCGGGGCCTGCGCGCCCGGGGGCCGCAGCGCCTCGCCCGGGGAGCGATGGCACAGGTAGGCGCGCGGCGCGGCGGTGGCGAGCTGGCTGCGGACCGCACGGCCGTCGAGCCGCACCGCGTCGCGCGGGCCGACCCTGACGCCGAGGGTGGCGGGAGCGCCGTTGACGGTGAGCCGCCCGGCACGAATCCAGGCCTCCGCCTCGCGGCGCGAGGCGAGGCCCGCGCGCGCCAGCACCTTCTGCAGGCGCTCGGGCTCAAAGTCGGGGGCACCGGGCGGCCCTGCCGGCCGGCGCGCGCGGCGGGCGCGCGTTGGCGGCGCCGCGCGGCGCATCAGTCGTCCCGCTGCGCAGGCGCGGCCACCAGTTCGCGCGAGGTGCCGCCCTCGGCGGACAGCTCGTCCTCGTCACCGCCCTCCTCGGCATCGCCGCCGTCGAAGCTGTCGGCAGCCTCGGACTCGGCGCTCGCCTCCGGCGCCGGCGGCTCCTCCTGCGCGAGCGGCAGCTGCACGCTCACCTCGCCCATGGCCTGCAGCTGCGCGAGCGGCGGCAGCTCGTCCAGGCTCTTGAGGCCAAAGTAGTCGAGGAAGTCACGCGTGGTTCCCAGCAGCTCGGGGTGGCCGGGCACGTCGCGGTGACCGACGACCCGCACCCAGTTGCGCTCGATCACGGTGCGGATGATGTTGGGGTTCACCGCCACACCGCGCACCGCCTCGATCTCCGCGCGCGTGATCGGCTGGCGGTAGGCGATAAGCGCCAGGGTCTCCAGCAGCGCGCGCGAGTAGCGGGTGGCGCGCTCCGGCCACAGGCGCGAGATCTCGGCACCGAACTCGCGCCGCACCTGGACCCGGAAGCCGCTCGCGGTCTCCTTGAGCTCGATGCCGCGGCCCTCGTAGTCGGCGGCCAGCGCGGCGAGCGCGGCGCGCAGCTGCGCGGGCTGCGGGCGCTCGGCGTCCGGAAACAGGCGCTCGAGCTCGGCGAGCGACACCGGCGCCCCGGCCGCCAGCAGCGCCGCCTCGATCACGTTCTTCAGGTACGACTCGTTCATTCCGGGTCCTCGTGCGCGGGCAGCTCCACGGGCTCGTCGGCCGCCCCCGCGGCGGCCGCCTCGGGCGGCGGCTCGCCGCCCACGATGCGCAGCTGCGGCCCCTGCGGGGCGGCGCGCACGTGCAGCGGCGCGTAGGCCTCGGTCTGCACGATGTCGATCAGTCCCTCGCGCATCAGCTCGAGGATGGCCACGAAGGTCACCGTGACCCCCATGCGCCCCTCCTCGGGGCGGAACAGCGCCATGAACGGCAGGAACCCCGACTGGCCGAGGCGCGCCAGGATGTCGCTCATGCGCTCGCCCACCGACAGGCGCTCGCGCTGCACGTGGTGGTGGGCGAACATCTGGGCGCGCACCACCACGTCCTTGAAGGCGACCAGCATCTCCTGCAGCGTGATCTGCGGCAACTGCCGCACCACCACGCGCTCCTTGAGCGGCGCGGAGGCGCTCCACACGTCGCGCTCCAGGCGCGGCAGCTGGTCGATGCTCTCGGCGGCGCGCTTGAAGCGCTCGTACTCCTGCAGCCGGCGCACCAGCTCGGCGCGCGGGTCGAGTTCACCGTCCTCGGTGAGCTGCGGGCGCGGCAGGAGCATGCGCGACTTGATCTCCGCCAGCGTCGCGGCCATCACCAGGTATTCCCCGGCGAGCTCCAGCTGCAGGTCCTGCATGAGCTCGATGTACTGCATGTACTGGCGCGTAATCTCCGCCAGCGGTATGTCCAGGATGTCGAGGTTCTGGCGGCGGATCAGGTACAGGAGCAGGTCGAGCGGGCCCTCGAAGGCCTCGAGGAACACCTCCAGCGCCTGCGGCGGGATGTACAGGTCGCGCGGCAGCTGCGACAGCGGCTCGCCGTTGACCACCGCGAACGGCATCTCCACCTGCTCGGGCAGCGCCTCGGCGGCTGCCGGCGGCGGGGCCGGGTTGGAGACTACGATCTTCAGCTCCGGGCGTGGCTTCATCGGCTCCCCTAGTCGGCGCGCAGGTGCATGGCGCGACGCACCTCGTCCATGGTGGCACGCGCCACCTCGCGCGCCTTGTCGGCGCCCTCGGCCACGATGCCGCGCACCAGCTCCGGGTTGTCCTCGAACTCCTGGGCGCGCTTGCGCATGCCGGATATCTCCTCGACCACCTTCTCGATCAGCGGCGCCTTGCACTCCAGGCAGCCGATGCCGGCGGTGCGGCAGCCCTCGGCGACCCACTTGCGGGTGCCGTCGTCGGAATAGATCTTGTGCAGGTCCCACACCGGGCACTTCTCCGGGTCCCCGGGATCGGTGCGGCGCACGCGCGCCGGGTCGGTCTGCATGGCGCGCAGCTTCCTGGCGACCTCGTCCGGCTCCTCGCGCAGGCCGATCGTATTGCCGTAGGACTTGGACATCTTGCGGCCATCCAGCCCGGGCACCTTCGGGGTCTGCGTCAGCAGCACCTGCGGCTCGGGCAGAATGGTGACGCCGGTGCCCTCGAGGAACCCCAGCAGGCGCTCGCGGTCGGCCACCGTGATGCGGTTGTTGCTGTGGACCAGGGCCTGGGCGCGCTGCAGCGCCTCGGTGTCGCCGGTCTCCTGGAACTTGCGCCGCAGCTGCTTGTAGGTCGTGGTGTTGCGCCCGCCCAGGCTCTTCACGGCCCGCTCGGCCTTGGCCTCGAAGTCCGGCTCGCGCCCGTAGATGTGGTTGAAGCGCCGCGCGGTCTCGCGCGTCAGCTCGACGTGCGCCACCTGGTCCTCCCCCACCGGCACGTAGGCGGCGCGGTACACCAGGATGTCGGCCGACTGCAGCAGCGGGTAGCCGAGGAAGCCGTAGGTGGCGAGGTCCTTCTCCTTGAGCTGCTCCTGCTGGTCCTTGTAGCTCGGCACGCGCTCGAGCCAGCCGAGTGGCGTGATCATCGACAAGAGCAGGTGCAGCTCGGCGTGCTCGGGCACGTGCGACTGGATGAACAGCGTCGCCACGCCGGGGTTCAGGCCCGCGGCCAGCCAGTCGATCAGCACCTCGCGGATGTGGTCCTGCAGGTGCGAGGTGTCCTCGTAGCCGGTGGTCAGCATGTGCCAGTCGGCGACGAAGAAGTAACACTCGTACTGGTACTGGAGCTCGACCCAGTTGCGCAGCGCGCCGTGGTAGTTGCCGAGGTGCAGCCGGCCGGTGGGCCGCATGCCGGAGAGCACGCGCCGTGCCGGCGCAGGTGAACTCACGGGCCTCCCCGCAAGGACTGCGGGCGCAGGAAATCGGGCGGTGCGTCAGCCGGGGCCGGGGCGGCACGGCGGTTGGCGGCAGGGGTGCGTGTCACGGGGTGCGATTATAGCGTACGCCCGAGGATCGGCCCCAGATCGCCCTTGCCGGCGCGCACCACCACGGGCGGGCTCACCGACAGGTCGACCACGGTCGTGGGCTCGGTGCCGCAGTCACCGCCGTCGAGGATGGCATCCACCTCGTGCTCGAGGCGCGCGGCGATCTCGGCGCCCGAGGTCAGCGGCTGCGCATCCCCGCCGATCAGGAGCGTCGAGCTCATGAGCGGCTCGCCGAGCTCGGCCAGCAGCAGCTGCGGCACCTTGTGCGCCGGGATGCGCACGCCGATGGTGCGGCGCTTGGGGTGCTGCAGGCGGCGCGGCGTCTCGCGCGTGGCGCGCAGGAGGAACGTGTAGGGACCGGGCAGGCAGGCGCGCAGCATGCGGAACTGCCAGGTCTCCAGCCGCGCGAAGCGGCCCACCTGGGCGAGGTCGGCGCACACGAGGGTGAAGTGGTGGTGCCGGTCGGCCTGGCGGATGCGGCGCACCCGCTCGAGCGCGGCGCTGTCGCCCAGGTGCCACCCGAACGCATAGCAGGAGTCGGTCGGGTAGGCGATGAGCCCCCCGGCGCGCACCGCCTCGGCGGCCTTCTGGATCAGGCGCACCTGTGGCGTAACCGGATGTAACTGGAGGTATTGGGCCAAGGTCGGCGATTTTGCAGAAAAAACGACCCGCGTGGATCTTGCGCGCGGCGCATGACAATATACGCGGCCCTTTGGCGGGTACACGCCCGGTTCCGAGCCTGCTCTTTCCAAGCCCCGCACCCCACCCTCCGGTCCCCGATGCAGACTGTCATAGGCCTTGTGCCCCTGGTGGCCTTCTTTGTCGCCTACAAGCTGGGCGGCATCTACCTCGCCACCGCCGCCCTCATGGTCGTGATGGTGCTGGTGCTCGGGGTCGACTGGCTGCGCGAGCGCAGGATCCCGCCGGTGCACGCACTGTCGGCGGTGCTGGTGCTGATCTTCGGCACCGCCACCCTGGCGCTGCACAACAGCGTCTTCATCCAGTGGAAGCCGACCGTGCTCTTCTGGATCATCGCCGCCGCCTTCCTCGGCAGTTTCTGGATCGGCGAGCGCAACCTGACGGAGCGCTTCCTCGGCACCGCGCTCGAGAACAAGCTGACCGTCCCGCCGCGCGTGTGGCGCGCGCTGAACCTGGCCTCGGTGCTCTTCTACGCCGCGGCCGGCGCACTGAACCTGGCCGTGGCACGCCTCGCGAGCGAGGCCACCTGGGTCAACTTCAAGCTGTTCGGCCTGACCGTGCTCACCTTCGCCTTTACCGCCGCGCAGGTGTTCTGGCTCGCCAGCCGCGGCACGCCGGTGGATGCGCCGGCCGCGCCGCCCGCACCATGAGCGAGGTGGTCATGCGCGAGCTGCGCCAGGCGCTCGAGGCTGCGCTCGCCCCGCACGCGCTCGAGATCGTGGATGACAGCGCCCGCCACGCCGGGCATGCGGGTGCCGCCGGCGGCGGCCACTACCAGGTGAACCTGGTGGCGGAGGCCTTCCGCGGCCGCAGCGTGCTCGAGCGGCACCGCCTGGTGTACGCCGCGGTCGCCCCGCTCCTGAAGGATCGGGTGCATGCGCTCAACATCCGCGCGCGCACCCCCGAGGAGAGCCGCTGAGGCGGCCCCCGAGGTTTCAGTCGACTCACGTTTTCCCTTTCCCCACAGCTCAAGGCAACACACCGGAATCGTCCTATGAACCATCTGCGTACCCTGTCACTGGCCGCGGCACTGGCCGCGCTGAGCGCCTGTCAGCCCAAGACCGGCACCGAAGGCGCCGCCGCCGACACGTCCCCGCCGGTCGCAACCGTGAACGGCAGCCCGATCACGCGCGGCTTCTATGACTTCTACATCAAGGGCATCACCGGCAAGACGCCGGCCGACCTGACCGCCGCGATGCGCACCACCGCGCTCGACAACCTGATCCGCGCCAAGGTGGTCGCGGACGAGGCCATCAAGGAAGGCGTCGAGAAGAACCCCGACACCGCCTACACGCTGCAGCTGGCGCACCTGCAGGTGCTCGAGCAGGCGATGCAGGACAAGTACCTGAAGGACCGGCCGCCGACCGAGCAGGAAGTGCGTGCCGAGTACGAGACCCAGCTCGGCACCATGCCGAAGCTCGAGTACCACACCCGCAACATCCTGGTCGCGACCGAGCCGTTCGCCGAGAAGGCCATTGCACGCCTGGACAAGGGCGAGAAGTTCGAGGACGTCGCCAAGTCGGTCTCCATGGACCCCTCCAAGTCCAACGGCGGCGACATCCCCTGGACCACCCCGGATCGCATGCCGCCGGCCTACGGCGCCGCGGTCATCGCGCTCAAGCCCGGCGAGTACACCCACAAGCCGGTGCAGACCCAGTTCGGCTGGCACGTCATCCAGCTGGTCGAGACGCGCGACCTCGCGCCGCCGCCGTTCGACCAGGTGAAGGGGCGCCTCGAGCAGGTCGTGCAGGCGAAGAAGTTCCGTGCCTACATGGACGAGCTCATGAAGTCGGCCAAGGTCCAGAAGACGGACTCGGCGGTCGCGGCCGCGCCCGCGGCCGGCGCCGCCGCGCCGGCCCAGCCGGCTGCCCCGGCCAGCGCCAGCCCGACCCCGCC
>Ga0335083_10012283_pt1 | contig 10257 bp, 9 predicted proteins | sample Lox_Sample_42_FD_206716 | JGI IMG/M metagenome (GOLD analysis project Ga0335083, IMG submission 206716) | Soil microbial communities from Loxahatchee National Wildlife Refuge, Florida, United States - Lox_Sample_4.2 | ecosystem: Environmental > Terrestrial > Soil > Wetlands | place: USA: Florida...
TCCTTCCGTGATGCAGGCCATGCCGTTCGAATGGTGGTTGCGTCCGGTGATGAAGCACGAGCGCGACGGCGAGCACAGCGCCGTCGTATGCATGTTGTTGTAGAGCAGACCATTGCGGGCCAGTGCGTCGATGTTCGGCGTGCTGATCGGGCTGCCATAACAGCCCAATTGTCCGAAGCCCGTGTCATCGAGAATGATGAACAGGACATTTGGCGCGCCATCCTTTGCGCGATCCGGCGCGGGCCATGCGGGTTTCGAGACATCGAACGTCCGGCCGATCACGCCGGGGAAAGCCTGGCCTTGCCTGTATTCCTTGAGCGACATGGTGGTCTCCGTGGGTTCTGACCCACACAGTTCGCCGCTTCCGGCAGGCGTCGCGCACCGCCAAAGCCTCGGGGGGAAGCTGCGGGTGGATGGCGCACTTATCTTGCCGCTGCGCAGAGCGGGCAATTGGACCTAGGTCAGACCTGGCAACAGGAGTCGGACGACGGCGCCCCGACGGCCGAAGTCTCGGGAAATACGCCCCTGTGCTTCGCAGCGTCGTCTATGGAGATCGAGACGACCTTGGCTTCGGCAACGTCACGTCCGGATTGACGTCACCGGTTCGCGCCCACCAGCGCCAGGTGCATGCCGCTGTCGATCAGCAGCGTCTCGCCGGTGACCTGCCGCGACTCCGGCCCCGCCAGGAACGAAATGGCGTGCGCGATGTCGTCCGCGGTTGCCACGCTCTTCAGGGGATTTTTCTCGCCGACGCTTGTGGCCAGCTGCGCGCTGGCATCGTCGCCGAAGCGGCGGCTGAACCATTCGGTGGCGACATAGCCGGGGCACACGGCGTTGACACGAATCTCCGGCGCCAGCGCGCGGGCCAGCGACAACGTCATCGTGTTGAGCGCACCTTTCGACGCGGCATAGGCGATGGACGAACCGATGCCTTCGATGGCGGCGATGGACGAAACGTTCACCACCGACCCGTCGCCATGGGCTTTCAGATGATCGCGGCAGGCGCGGGTCATCTGGAACGGCCCGATCACGTTCACCGCATAGATGTGCGCGAAATCGTCCGCCGACAGCGCGTCGAGATCGGTGTGTCCGGCGAACTTCGTCGTGCCGGCATTGTTGACGAGGATGTCGATGCGGCCGAACGCTTCGAAGGCCGCAGCGGCAAGCTTGCGGCAATCCGCATCCTTCGACACGTCGGCCTGCACGGCGATGGCCTGCGCGCCGGCTTCACCGGCCGCCTTCGCCACGGCGCGCGCGTCGGCTTCGCTCTTGCTGTAATTGATCGCGACATGGGCGCCGCGCTTGGCAAGGAGCAACGCGGTCGCCGCACCGATGCCGGTCGCAGCACCGGTGACGATCGCGGCCCGTCCCTTCAAATCCCTGTCCATCTCTGCCTCGCTTCTACAATCGATTTGCGTTGGCGATGTCGCCCAGCCAATACGCACTCGGTTTCGGCTTGCGGGCCTGCGTGGTGCGATCGACTTCGACCAGTCCGAATTTCGGCCTGTAGCCTTCCAGCCACTCGAAATTGTCCATCAGGGACCAGTGGATGTAGCCGCGCACATCGATGCCGTCGGCAATGCAGTCGAGCACGCCGTCGAGTGCCGCCTTGGTGAAGGCGATGCGGCGGGTGTCATCCTCGGTGCCGATGCCGTTCTCGGTGACGATGATCGGGCAGCCGCTGACTTTGGCCGCGCTACGAATGCAGGCGGCGAGCGCTTGGGGATAAAACTCGTAACCCATCTGGGTGCGCTCGCCTTCGGGCGGCAGCAGGCCGGAAGCGCCGAAGCGGACGCGCGTGTAGGTCTGCACGCCAACGAAATCGTCGCCGCGAACGGCTTCGAGGAATTGCCGGTTGATCATCTGGTCGGCGGCATCGCGCAACGCTTCGCCGCCCGGCTCGGCCTGCAAATCGTTGAGCGACAGCGTGATGCCGACCGGTCCCTTCACCATCGGTTTGAGGAAGTCGTAGGCCTTGCGGTGCGCGGCGATCAGGTTGGGTGTCGAGGCGCGGCCATCGCCGGAGAGATACGTGGAGAATCGCCCCGGCTCGCCGCCGGAAAGCCGCGCTGCTTCGGCGAGCGCGCGCTCCCGCTTGTCGCCACCGCCGATGCCAACCGCTTCGCGCATCATGGTGATCATCAGCGGGATGTTGGCTTCGTTGATAGTGCAGGCACACGAGATGAGATCGCCGAGCGCGCGGCCCGCGCGGTCGCAGTAGCGCGCGAAGCGATCGACCGACTTTTCGTTCTCCCAGCCGCCATCGCGCGAGAACCACAGCGGTGCGGTGAAGTGATGGAAGGTGACCATCGGGATCACGCGCAGCGCGTGGCAGGTCGCGATCATGCGGCGGTAGTGATCGAGCGCCGCAGCCGAGAAGAAGCCTTCCTCCGGCTCGATGCGTGCCCACTCGATGGAGAAGCGGTAGGTGTTGAAGCCGAGGCCTTTCAGCAGCGCGATGTCTTCGGCGTAGCGGTGGTAGTGGTCGCAGGCATCGCCGGACGGATCGGCGTAGAGCGAATCCTTGGCCATCTCCATCAGCCAGAGATCGCTGCCCCGGTTGCCGCCTTCCACCTGATGCGCAGCCGTCGCCGTGCCCCACAGGAAGGCGGACGGGAATTCGCGGCTCTTTGGTTCCATCGTCACGAGTCCGGCCCTATGGTGTTGAAGCACAATCCTACCCGGCAGCGATGAGCCCGCAAGCATCGGTCACGGCAGATCGGCAGAACATGGCGGCTGCACCTGGTGGCAAGTTCGCCGCCGGGTCGGCGCTGCGCATCATGCTGATCCGCCACGGCCGGCCAGCCATTCCGGTTTCGCCGCGCGCCTCGCATGGCGAATTCCGCAAATACATCGACGACTACGAAGAGGCGGGACTCGATCCGGCCGATGCGCCACCGGAGGAATTGCAGGATCTCGTCGCCGAGCTCGATGCCGTGTTCACCAGCGGCAAGAAGCGGGCGCACGAAAGCGCGAAGGTTCTGGCGCCGCATGCCGAGCTCGTCGTCGATCCGCTGTTCGTGGAAGCACCACTGCCGAGCCCGCGCATTCCGCTCTTGAAGATGCGCGTGCCGAAATGGGCGGTGGTGTCGCGCATCCTGTGGTACGCGGGCTATCACCCGGAAATCGAGAACTACCGCCGCGCGAAGCGCCGCGCCGTGCAGGCGGCCGACATCCTGGTGAAGCGCGCCGGCGCCGACGGCGCCGCGGCGCTCGTGGCCCACGGCTATTTCAATTACCTGATCGGCCGCGAATTGCGCCGCCGCGGGTTCGTCCAGTCCGGCACCCACCGCGCCAAATTCTGGAACGTGGTGATGTACGAGAAGCGCTAGGCGATCATCGCCGGTTTGCGATCCGCCCACGGCCGCGCCTGTTCGAGCTGCGCGGACAAGCGGAACAATGTCGCCTCGTCGCCATAGCGGCCGGTGAACATCATGCCGACGGGCAATCCGCCAGACGACATGCCAAGCGGCAGCGAGATCGACGGCTGTCCCGTCATGTTGAACGTCGGGGTGTAGCCGAACGCGCGGCCCTGACGGCGCTGGAATTCCCGCGGCTCGAGATTGATCGAGTCGAGATGGCCGATGGGCGAGGCAACCGTCAGCGTCGTGGGCATGAGCAGCACGTCGACGCCGCGCCACAATTGCAGAATCTTGCGAGTGATCAGACGCAGCGTCTGCAGCCCCCATGCCACCTGTTCGCCGGTGACCTTCTTGCCGCCGCGGAAGGCGGCCCAGGCGAGCGGTTCGAGATCGCTTTCCTGCGGCTCGTGGCCAAGCACCTGCTTCCAGTCCTCGATGCTGGCAGCGAACATCGCACCCGACACGTGGGCCTGCGCGCGGTAGAGCGCCAGCCAATCGATTCCGAAGCTCGGCAGTTCCACCATCGTGTGGCCGAGTTCGCCCAGCAGCGCGACCGTCCGGTCGAACACATGTTGTACATCGTCGCTCGGCTTGATGCCGTGGCTCGTTTGAAGCGGCGACTCTGTGGAGAAGGCGATTTTCAGCTTGCCGGGCGGGGTCGCGATCTCGTCCATGTAGGGCCGCGACTTCGGCGGCGCAGCATAGGGCGCGTCGTCTTCCGGATAGCCTGTCCAGTCGAGCATGGCGGCGCAGTCGCGCACCGATCGCGTCAAGACATGATCGAGGATGAAACCGTGCGCGCGGTTTCGGTCGTCCGGTCCGCCGGGATTGCGATATTGCGTCGGCTTCAGACCGACGAGACCGCATAATGCGGATGGAATGCGGATTGAGCCGAGCCCGTCGCTGCCATGCGCCATCGGCACCATGCGGGCGGCGACCGCGGAGCCCGCGCCGCCGGACGATCCGCCGGCGCTATGTTCCGGATTCCACGGATTGCGGCAGATGCCGAGATGGCGGCCTTCCGTTGTGCCGGGAATGCCGAATTCCGGCGTGTTGGTCTTGCCGAGGAGCACGACGCCGGACGCACGGTAGCGGCGTACGAGTTCGGAATCTTCCGGCGCGACATAATTGCGCAAATAGGCGGAACCGCCGGTCATCGGCCAGCCGGCGACCGGCATGCCCAGATCCTTGATGACGAACGGTACGCCCTTGAACGGCCCGTCCGGCAACTTGCCCTTCGCCGCTGCAATCGCTTCGTCATAGGCCTTGTAGACGACGGCATTGAGCTTCGGATTGCGCTTCTCGATCCGTTCGATCGCCGCTTCAACCAGTTCGACCGGCTGCACGTCGCGTCGCCGCACCAGATGGGCGAGGCCGAGCGCGTCATAGTTGTCATAGTCTGCGAAGGACATGGTCACACCTTGATCTGTGCGTAGCGCGGCCACCATGGCTGCGCGACTTCCAGCTGCCGCGCCAGCTGTAACAATGTCAGCTCATCGCCGAAGCGGCCGACGAATTGTACGCCGATGGGAAGCCCCGCCGCATTCCAGTGCAGCGGCAGGTTGATCGCGGGCTGGCCGGTCACGTTCTGCATCGCCGTGAACGGCACATAATCGATGAGCGGCGCGAAGGATTTCTGCGGATCGCGCTCTTCCATGTCGAACGTGCCGAGCTTCACCGGCGGAAGGCCGAGCGTGGCGCTGAGCCAGACGTCGTATGTCTCGTGAAACTTCGCCGCGGTACGGCCGGCCATGCCAAGCGCACTCTTGGCATGCAGATACTGGCTCGCTCTGATCTGCCGGCCGAGTTCGTAAAGTCCCCAGGTCAGACGGTGTCTGTCCCGTCAGCATTGCGATGTAGTCGATTCCGGCAGCGAGATTGCCGCTCCACAGCGCCATGAACGCCGGAACGAGCGTGCCCTGATCCAGGTCGGGCGCAGCCTCCTCGACGATGTGGCCTTGCGCCGCGCAGAGGTTCGCGGCCGCTTCGACCGCCGCGACGCAATCCGCGTGAAGCGCACCGTCGCCCAGCTTCTGCGTCGAGATCGCAATACGCAGTTTCTTCGGTGCGCTGCCCAGCGACTCAAACCACGATTGCGGTGCCGGCGGCGCCCAATAGGGATCGCCTGAAACATTGCCGGCCACGGCATCGAGCGCGGCCGCCGTATCGCGCACGCTCCGTGAAACGACAAGGTCGGCCACGAGGCCATCGACACTGTCCGGCAGATCGGGCGCGTAGCTCACGCGGCCGCGTGTGGGCTTCAGTCCGACAAGGCCGCAGCATGATGCGGGAATGCGAATCGATCCGCCGCCGTCATTCGCATGGGCCAGCGGGACCACTCCGGCTGCAACAAGCGCTGCCGATCCGCCGGACGAACCTCCGGTCGAATGCTCCAGATTCCAGGGATTGTGTGCCGGTCCGTAGAGTTTCGACTCGGTCGTCGGCACCAGTCCGAACTCCGGCACGTTTGTCTTGCCGAGTGGAATGAGACCGGCTTCACGAAAGCGCGCTGTCAGCAGAGAGTCATGATCGGACGGAATTGGTGGAAAGAAGCGGGACGCCTGCCGCGTCGGCATGCCCTTCGCAAACGCGAAAATATCCTTCAGGAAAAACGGGACGCCGGCAAAGCGACCCTTCGGTGTCGCGCGCGCCGCCACGCGCGCGTTGTCATAATCCTTGAATACGATGGCGTTCAGCTTTGGCTCAAGCGCTTCGGCGCGGGCAATCGCCTCATCGACAAGTTCAGCCGGCGTTATGTCCCGGCCGGCAACGAGCTCTCCAAGCCCGACGCCGTCATAATTCGCGAACTCCTTGAACGACATCTTCCTCACCCCAATATCTTTGATGAAAGCCTAGCTCCCGCCCCAGGGACTGTCACGGTTTTCCGCGCCGCACCCGAGATTGTGGCGGCTCGGACCCGCGACTAGACTGGCGGCGGTGCGTGGGGAGGGGACAATCATGAAAATCGCGGTCGGCCGAGCGTTCGAAGACGCATACGGTTTTGCATTCAAGCGCTTCTTTTCCGTTCTTGGGACGGTCTGGTTGCCTTATGTGGTTCTGCTCATCGGGTTCGGTCTTTTCTTCGGGCGGTTCTTCATGAACTTCGCGCCGATCTGGCTGCATGCTCTGCACGGCGGAATGCTGCATCCGTATCATCCCGATCCAGATGAAGTGCGGCGGCTTGTCTTCGGCGGAACGAGTTTGTTCGCGTTCCTCCCGTTGCTGGTTCTGTTTGCGCTCTTCGTACGGTCGATGGTTTATGTCGGATTGCTTGAGCTCGCGCTTGGCATGCGCAAAGGACCGGTCATCGCCTATTGGTCGTTTGGCGCGCCCGTGTGGCGGCTGTTCGGCGCCTCCATCCTGGCGTTCGTGATCCTGTGGGTCATCGCGGCCGTGATCGGCGGGACGTGCGCCGCGATCTGGTTCGCGGTGGCGAATGTCGCTCAGGCAGGCTTGATCCGGGCGATCGCGGTCATCGTCGCGATCGGTCTGTTCTTCTACAGTCTGCTACGGCTGTTCTTCTTCCTGGCGCCTGTTGTGGTCGCGGAAGGTCACATGGGATTCGGCCGGTCCTGGCAGCTCGGCAGCGGCAACGTCCTGCGCATGATCGTCACCGTGCTGGGCGTCTTCATCCCGGCCTTTTTCGTGTTTGCCATCGTGTCAGGAGCGGTTCGCTTCGCAACGCTCGCGCCTGCGCTCAGCCAAATGGGCGACAACACGACGCCGCAACAGATGTGGCAAATCATGACCCACCAGGGGCTCGCCTACATTGTTGTGGCTATCGTGCTGCAAGTGATCTATTCCGTGATCATCTTCGGCCTGGCGGCGGGATTGATGGCTTCTGCGTATCGTTCCGTTGCGCCGGCCGACAACGCGACATTGGCGGCAACCACCGGAAGTCCCGCATGAACAAAATTCCCGTAGGCCAGACCATCCGCAGCGCCTACGCATTTGCTTTCGGGCATCTCGGTTCGATCATCGGGCTGGTGTGGGCGCCGCTCGTGCTCGCCGCCGTGTTGCAGTTTCTGCCCTACGCGATGGGATACGATACCTCGGCGATGCCGGAAAACGCGACGGTTGCCGGACAGCGCGCGCTGCTTGGGCTGGGCACTTTTTTTCTCACCATATTGTTGCAGGCGATGATTGCCACGGCCGTTACCCAGTTTGCGCTCGGTCTGCGGCCGGGCGGCGCGATCTTTCACATCGCCGCCGGCCCGGCTGAGTTCCGCCTGTTCGGTGCCATTCTTCTCTACTATGTCGTCTGCTTCTGCATGGGCATGGCGTTCGGGCTTCTCGGTTTGGTGCTTGCAGCCGTTGCGAAGGCGCCGGCAGTCACACTGGCGGCCTCGCTGATCCTGATCGCGGCGCTTTGTGCGCTCATCTACATCGCGGTTCGTCTCGGCTTCCTCCTCGCGCCCGTGACCGTGGCCGAGCAACACGTCAGCCTGAGCCGCGGCTGGATCCTTATGAAGGGCAATTTCTGGCGCAGCTTCGCCGTGATCCTGTCCGTCATTGTGCCCTACATTTTGATTGTCTACGCGATCATCGTTGCTATGGTGGGGCCGGCTCACCTGTTTGCGCCGTTCCCGACCAATGCGGATGCCATCGCGGCGGACATGGAACAGCGGTTCGCGCCGCTGAGGGCGCACATGCCGCTCTATATCGGGCTGACATTGATCATCGCGCCGTTCGGAATTGGATTGAATCTCGGCGCGGCCGCGGCCGCCTATCGAACGCTTGCGGCAGAACACGCGCGGGAGCCGGCCGGCTAAGCAGCTGCGCTAGGTTTCGAAGTAGAAGTGATGGTGCCGTCGGCAGCCCGGGTTGAAGCGGGCACCGCAAGACGGGCATCTGCTTTCGCAGGCAAGATAGCCGCTGATCGACAATTCACTGCCGCAGGCGCCGCACATCACGGCTTTCTCGTCCCACCGATCACGCGGCCAGACTTCGATCGCGTGGCCCGCCAGCGCCTCGTGGCAATCCTTGCAGGCATACCAGACGCCGCAGCATTTCAGCCTGATCGCGACGATATCGAGCGGCGAGTGCCAATGCGTACAGCGCGTCTCTGCATCGACCTCAATGCCGGCAACGGGCGGGCGCAATGTCACCGCTACTCCGCCGCTCGCATGCTCGGTTTCGCCGGCGCGCGGCCTTTGAGCAGCGACTTGAGATATTGTCCGGTGTAGGAGCGCGCGACCTTCGCGACTTCCTCCGGCGTGCCCGATGCGACGATCTCGCCGCCGCCATCGCCGCCTTCGGGCCCGAGATCGATGATCCAGTCGGCCGTCTTGATGACTTCGAGATTGTGCTCGATCACAACCACCGTGTTGCCGCTGTCGACCAGCTCGTGCAGCACTTCGAGCAGCTTCTTCACGTCGTGGAAGTGCAGGCCGGTGGTGGGCTCATCCAAGATGTACAAAGTGCGGCCGGTGGCGCGGCGCGACAATTCCTTCGACAGCTTCACGCGCTGCGCTTCGCCGCCGGAGAGCGTCGTCGCCTGCTGGCCGATCTTGATGTAGTCGAGGCCCACGCGCTTCAACGTATCCAGCTTCTCGCGGATCGACGGCACCGCCTTGAACAGTTCGGCGCCGGCTTCCACCGTCATGTCGAGCACATCGGCAATCGAATAGTCGCGGAACTTCACTTCCAGCGTTTCGCGGTTGTAGCGATGGCCCTTGCACACGTCGCACTGGACGTAGACGTCCGGCAGGAAGTGCATCTCGATCTTGATGACGCCGTCGCCCTGGCAGGCTTCGCAACGGCCGCCCTTCACGTTGAACGAGAAGCGTCCCGGCTGATAGCCGCGCGCCTTTGCCTCCGGCAGCTCGGTGAACCAGTCGCGGATCGGCGTGAAGGCGCCGGTGTAGGTCGCCGGATTCGAGCGCGGCGTGCGTCCGATGGGCGACTGATCGATGTCGATCACCTTGTCGAGGAATTCGAGCCCTTCGATGCGATCGTGCGGTGCGGGATGCTCGCGCGCCTGATTCAGCTTGCGCGCGGCCGCCTTGTACAGAGTCTCGATGATGAGCGTGGATTTGCCGCCGCCCGACACGCCGGTGATGCAGGTGAAGGTGCCGAGCGGAATCTCGGCGCTTACGTTCTTCAGGTTGTTGCCGCGCGCGCCGACGATGCGGATCTTGCGGTTGAAATTGCCCTTGCGGCGCTGTGCCGGGATGGCGATCTGCTCAAGTCCGACGAGGTACCTTCCCGTCAGACTCTTCGGATTCGCCATGATGTCTTCCGGCGTCCCCTCGGCGACGATCTCGCCGCCATGGATGCCGGCGCCCGGCCCCATGTCGATCACATGGTCGGCGACGCGGATGGCTTCTTCGTCGTGCTCGACGACAACCACCGTGTTGCCGAGATCGCGCAGGCCTTTCAGCGACTCGAGAAGCTTCGCGTTGTCACGCTGATGCAGACCGATGCTCGGTTCATCGAGCACGTAGAGCACGCCGGTCAGGCCTGAGCCAATCTGCGAGGCCAGCCGGATGCGCTGGCTTTCGCCGCCGGACAGCGTGCCGGAATTGCGGCTCAAGGTGAGATAATCCAGGCCGACATTGTTCAAGAACTTCAGCCGCGCACGAATTTCCTTGAGGATGCGCGCCGCGATCTCCTGCTGTTGCTTGTTCAGCTTCTTGTCGACATCGCGGAACCACTCATCGGCGTGCCGGATCGACTTCTCGCACACCTCGCCGACGTGCAGGCCCGCGATCTTCACCGACAGCGCTTCCGGCTTCAGGCGATAGCCGCCGCAGGCGTCGCACGGTGACGTGTCTTGGAAGCGTTCGAGATCCTCGCGGATCCAGGACGAATCCGTTTCCTTGAAGCGGCGCTCGAGATTGGGGATCACGCCTTCGAACGATTTCTTCGTCTCGTAGCGGCGCATGCCGTCGTC